>Ga0185342_1000148_pt1 | contig 39846 bp, 36 predicted proteins | sample ConPoolayeEmetaG_FD_128045 | JGI IMG/M metagenome (GOLD analysis project Ga0185342, IMG submission 128045) | Hot spring microbial mat communities from California, USA to study Microbial Dark Matter (Phase II) - Cone Pool mat layer E metaG... ... | reverse complement strand
TGGCTCACCGGTTTTACTTCTGCGGCAATGGATAACGTGGTGGTGGTGGCGGCTTTCCTGCCTGTGATTCACGCGCTGACTGCAGATATAGGCAGTCCGGTGCTGTACTGGGCGCTTCTTACCGGCGGCTGTTACGGTGGCAATATGACCATGGTGGGGTCTACGGCAAACATCGTGGCGCTGGGTATCCTGGAAGTGAGAAAGGGCTACCACATGACACTGCGCTACTGGATACTCATCGGTCTGCTGGGTTCCATCGTGCCGATGGCGATTGCCACAATAATGCTGATGCTCATGTTTTAGATAGCAATTGGCTTTGCTTTTTTGCAGGTTGAAGAGTATCATTTAATAGGAAAGCCCCTGTAGCTCAGGTGGATAGAGCACCAGCCTCCGGAGCTGGTTGCCGGCGTTCGAGTCGCCGCAGGGGCGTTTTCTATGACAGGAGATAGTATGGCAGAGAAGAACAAGCTTATTGAAATCCGGTGGCACGGGCGGGGCGGACAGGGGGCAGTTACTTCCGCAGAGCTGGTTGCCCAGGCGGCAATCAGCGAAGGTAAATATGCCCAGGCTTTCCCTACCTTCGGTCCTGAGAGGAGAGGTGCCCCAGTCCAGTCCTTCACCCGGATAAGTGATAACGAGCCCATTAGAACGAGGGCGGAAATCCTGGAGCCTGATGTCATTGTCCTCTTTGACCTTACCCTGCTTACTACGGTGAATGTTACGGCTGGGCTTAAGAAGGATGGACTGGTGGTTCTCAATACCAAGCTATCAGCGAAAGAAATCAGTGAAAAGTACAACATAAGAGGCAAAATTGCCGCAGTTGACGCCACCACCATCGCCCGCGAGGTGCTGGGAGTGCCCATCGTCAATACCACCATGATTGGCGCTTTGATTAAAGCAACCGGCGCAGTCAAGCTGGAATCATTGAAAGAACCGCTGGTTCAGCGTTTTGGTAAGATTGCGGAAAAGAACTTGCAGGCGATGGAACGAGCGTATAAGGAGACTGCCGTAGGAGAAGGATAAATGACGAAGAAGACAATAGAGAAGAAGAAAGCTCCGGAAGAATTGACCTGGAAAGATGTGGAGCTAGGCTGTTATCTCACCGAGCCGGGGAGCGCCACAAGATTCAGGACGGGCGATTGGAAGACACGGCGCCCGGTATGGGACAAGAGCAAGTGCAATCCCAAGTGTGCGCTGTGCTATACCTATTGCCCGGAGGGGTGCGTTGCCAAAGAGCCTGACGGCTACTTTGAGGCAGACCTTTATTATTGCAAGGGCTGTGGTATCTGTGCCGCAGAGTGCCCCAGGAAAGCAATAACCATGGTGGAGGAATAAGCATGGCTAAGCGTGTCGGTATAGAAGTATCCATCGCCGTGGCGGAAGCGGCTAAGCTGGCTAAGGTTGACCTTGTGGCGGCGTATCCCATCACGCCGCAAACGCATATCGTGGAGCATTTGGCGGAGCTGGTGGCGGATGGGGAGCTTGACGCGGAGTTTGTGCCGGTGGAATCAGAGCATTCCGCCATGAGCGTCTGCGTGGGGGCTTCTGCTACTGGAGCGAGGACGTTCACCTCTACCGCCAGCCAGGGCTTGGTGCTGATGCATGAGGTGCTTTTTATTGCGTCATCCATGCGCCTGCCGGTGGTCATGGCGGTGGCAAACCGCGCCCTTTCCGCACCTATCAATATCTGGGGTGACCACTCTGATGCTATGGCGGTGCGTGATTCCGGATGGATACAGATTTTCGTGACCAATGGGCAGGAGGCAATTGATAATGTGCTGTGCGCTTTCCGCATAGGTGAGGATAGGAGAGTACTGCTCCCGGTGATGGTGCATCTGGACGGGTTTGCGCTTACCCACATGATTGAGCCAATTATCTTTCCGGAGCAGAATGAAGTGGATAGCTTCATCCCGCCTTTCAATCCGCCGTTGCCGCTGAATCCGGAAAAGCCGGTGACAATGGGTGCGCTCGGTCCTCCGTCCATTTATACTGAAGTGAAAAAAGCGGAGGACGTGGCGCTCATTGAGTCAAAGAAAGTCATCCTGGAGGTATGGAGAGAGTTCGGTAAGACCTTCGGTCGCCACTATGCTCCGGTGGAAAAGTATCACAGTGATGGCGCCAAAGCCATCCTTCTAGCAATGGGGAGCTACAGCGAGACGGCAATGGTCACCATTGACAAGATGCGCCGTGAGGGCAAGAGCGTGGGCTTTATTAACCTGAGGCTCTGGCGCCCCTTTCCTTTTGAGGAACTGCGTGAGGCGGTGAAAGATGCTGAAGTGCTCATTGTGCTTGATAGAGCCGTTTCCTTTGGCGGTCCGGGTGGCCCGGTCTTTTCCGAGGTGAGGTCTGCCCTCTATCCTCTTGAGAAGAAGCCGAAGGTGGTGGGCTTTATTGGCGGTCTGGGCGGGCGCGATATCAATATGGCTGGTTTTGAGGAAATGATTACCAGGGGCATTGAGAGCGCGAAGAGCGGCAGGAAAGAGGAATACGAGATTTTCGGAGTGAGGGAATAGCAATGACAACGAAGGAAGCATTGGCAGGACAGGAGCATGGTCCCGGAATTATCACTGAGCTGGAGCCGTTTACCGCCGGGCATCGGGCGTGCAGTGGCTGTGCTGAGGCGCTGGCGCTGAGAATGGCTTGTAAAGCCATCGGCAATAACGCCATCATTGTGAACGCCACCGGTTGTATGGAGGTGGTTTCTTCTTACTTCCCTGACACGTCATGGCGCGTTCCCTGGATTCACACTTTGTTTGAGAACGCGGCGGCGGTCGCCTCCGGCGTAGAGGCGGCGCTGAAGGTAATACAGAGGAAGGGAAGGGGACCGAAAGGGGAGGTGAAGGTGGTCGCCTTTGCTGGCGATGGCGGCACCAGCGATATCGGCTTGCAGGCTCTTTCCGGCGCGCTGGAGCGGGGGCATGACTTCGTCTATATCTGCCTGGACAATGAGGCTTATATGAATACCGGTATCCAGCGTTCTTCTGCCACACCGTTTGGCGCCTCAACCACTACGTCTCCGGCGGGAAAGAGAGTGCCGGGGCAGATTACCTGGAAGAAGAACATGGCGGCGATTGCCGCGGCGCATGATATTCCTTACGTGGCTACGGCGTGTCCCAGCTACCATATTGACTATATGAAGAAGGTGCAGAAGGCTATTGATGTGAAGGGTCCGGCGTATCTCCATGTCCTCTCAGTATGTCCCACCGGCTGGCGGTGTCCCACTGATATTGCCGTCAGGCTGGGGCGCCTGGCGGTGCGGACGGGCATTTTCCCGCTCTATGAGGTGGAGAACGGGCATTACCGCATCACCGTAGAAGTGCCCCAGCTTGAGCCTGTGGAGAACTATCTTAAGCTTCAGGGCAGGTTCCGCCACCTGAGCGATGATACCATCAAGCAGATTCAGGAGCGGGTGGACAAAGAATATGCCAGGCTCCAGGAGAAAGCAAAGAGGTAGCTCCCGGGAGAAACTGTTTTACATTTTTGAGATACAAATCCTGAGATACAAAGCCGCTCATTTGTCGCTTGCTCACCATGAGCGGCTTTGCTATACTTTCACCTGAACGGGGTGTGGCGCAGTCGGCTAGCGCGCATGGTTTGGGACCATGAGGTCGGCAGTTCAAATCTGCCCACCCCGACCATCCTTCAGGTAACAATCTTCAAGACTGCTGGCATGATGGACACCCGTGCTGGAAGATGTCCAAGAGTCTCACCATCAGCCTGAAGAGCAATCCTCTCAGACGACTGTATTTCAACCGTTTTTGCTCTGCGCAGTTTTACCTTGGGGTGGGTGAGATGAGTACCTTTATAGATGCGGGGGAGGGACCAGAGCAGGTCCGGCTTGCTCACATCGCCGATGGTAATGACATCAAGCACACCGTCTGAGAGGTCAGCTTCCGGGGCAGTCAGCATGCCGCCGCCGGCATATTTTCCATTGCACATGAGGACGGTGCACATCTTCCCGTCCACCAATTCACCATCTATGGTCATGGCCAGCTTTTTGTTGTGATAGGTGAGGAGGGTGCGGAAGAGCCCGGCAAGATAAGATGCGGTGCGGCTTATAGCTTTATATCTCCGGGTGGTTGCCCTGACAATCTCAGCATCAAAGCCCAGCCCGGCGAAATTGACAAAGAGGCGCTTTTCCACCGTCCCGTTGCTGGTATATTCCACCATGCCCACGTCAACAGCGCGCCGTTTCCCGTTTAAGAGACAGCGGCATGAGTCTTCAAACGTGCGCGGCAAGCCGATGGTGCGGACGTAATCACGGCCTGTTCCGGTGCTGATGACCCCTAGCGAGACATGAGGTATACCGCCGGCTTCATAGAGACCGTTCACTACCTCGTTGACGGTGCCATCACCGCCCACAGACACCACCAGCTCATACCCGCGCCCGGCGGCAAGTCTGGCAAGCTCCCGGGCGTGTCCCGGGGCTTCCGTGAGGTTATGTTCAAAGCGTAGACCAATGCTTCTCAGCAGGCGCAATATGAGGGGCAATTTGCGGGCGGTCTGCCCGGCACCAGCCACGGGATTAACGATAAGATGGGCGAATGACAAAGTTTTCATCCTCCGTGTATGCTGATGCAATAAGTATAGCACATTAATCAAGCAGACGTGTTTTACATAATATGAACAATTTGCATAAAAGCCAGGTTTTTGATAAAATGCGGAAAGTAACTTCCGCATTAGGCGGGGTTTATAGTCTCAACAGACATACAAAAGGAGGAAAGATGTCTTTCAGCAAACCAAACGCCAGCGCAGCAACTTTAACCAGGACCAGGGTGGCGCCTGCCCAGTCAGGGCTCTGCGTGACCTGTCTTGACGGGTGCACCGGTCTCTGCGAGGTGGGCAAGTCTGCGGTCAAAGGGAGAGAATCAGTTTATCCTCAGCCATTCGGCAAGGTGATTGCCGGAGCGGAGAAGGATTATCCGGTAGATTTCTCTCACTTTAATATTCAGGGTACCATCATCGGTGCCATGGGTATTGAAGCAAATTCAGACGTGGCGCTTTTTTCCAATGTGGACGTGTCCACGAAAATCGGCGCCAAGAATAAGATAAAGATGAGGGTGCCTTTTTTCACCGGCGCACTGGGCTCAACTGAGATTGCCAGGGTTCACTGGGAGGGTATGGCAATCGGTGCCGCCATCTCCGGTACTATTATCGTGGTCGGAGAAAATGTGTGCGGCATGGATGCCCAGGCTGAGTTCAGAAAGGGAAAAGTGGTTAAATCTCCGGAGCTTGACCGCCGCGTCCGCATCTATAGGGAATGGCAAGAGGATGCCGGAGACATCATCGTTCAGTATAACGTGGAAGATGGGCGGCTCGGCGTGCCAGAGTATGCCGTGGAAAAACTCGGTGTTAATATTATTGAAGCCAAGTGGGGGCAGGGAGCGAAAGACATAGGCGGAGAAGTGAAGCTATGGTCAGTGGAGAGAGCCAACCAGCTCAAAGAAAGAGGATACGTGGTATTTCCTGACCCCTCTTCACCGCTGGTGCAGGAAGCTTTCCGCGTGGGCGCAATCACGGAGTTTGAGCGCCATTCGCGCCTGGGGATGGTGGATGAAGAGACGTTTGTGGAAGACTTTATCAAGGAAATGGAGCGATTGCGTGCCATTGGCGCCAAGCATGTGACCTTGAAGACCGGCGCCTATCGTCCGGCGGACCTGGCGCGGGCAGTCAAATGCGCCTCAGCCGCCAAAATTGACCTGCTCACCGTTGACGGCGCAGGCGGGGGCACCGGTATGAGCCCATGGCGCATGATGAATGAGTGGGGCATTCCCACCGTGTATCTTGAGGCAATGCTCTATGACTACCTGACCCGGCTGGACAAAAAGAAAGCTTTTATCCCGAGCTGTGCCATTGCGGGTGGCATTGCCCTTGAGGACCAGGTCTTCAAGGCTCTGGCACTCGGCGCACCTTATATCAATGCTGTCTGTATGGGAAGAGCCAGCCAGACCGCGGCAATGGTGGGCAATACCATCGGCAAGAAGGCAATAGAGGGCATGGAGACCGATGAAGAGAGGGAGGAAGGCATCTTCAAGACCTTTGCCGCCAGCGCCCGGCTGAAGGAGAAATATGGCAAAGATTTCCGCCGGATTCCGCCTGCCGCCATCGGCATGTACACCTACTATGACCGCCTGGTGGCGGGTCTCCAGCAGCTCATGGCGGGGGCAAGGAAGTTTGCCCTGAAATACATCTCCCGCGATGACCTGATGTCATTGACCAGGGAAGCAGCAGAAGTCTCAGGCATTCCTTATGTCATGGATGTGGATGCGGAGAAAGTGGATAAAATCCTTTCCATGTAAAGTGCGGCATCACCGATGCGTATCGCATGTAAAAACAGAGGGGGCGAAAGCCCCCTCTTACTTTTTTCTTATAGCGTTAGTAAAAACCGTCAGTCTTTTGAAAGAAGCTCCGTCCTCTTATTTTCCAGCGCGCTCAGGAGTTGGTCAAAGGAATCAGTGAAGGCTTTCACGCCGTCCTTTTGAAGCTGTTCTGTGACCTTGTCAAGATTTATGCCCACTTTTTTCAGCTCAGTGAGGACTTTATCTGCTTCATCCAGCCCTTTGTCCACCGTCCGCTCTATCCTGCCGTGGTCGCGGAAGGCTTCCAGTGTTTCCATGGGCAGAGTATTTACCGTATCAGGTCCGATGAGATTGTCCACATAGAGAAGGTCAGCATATGCCGGGTTTTTGGTGCTGGTGCTGCCCCAGAGGACGCGCTGGACACGGGCGCCCCGATTACGCTGAGCGGTAAACTCTTTTCCAGAAAAGATTTCACGGAAGCGGCGATAAACCACTTTTGAATTGGCGACCGCCGCCTTGCCGCGCAAGGCGAGGGCTTCCTTCGTGCCGATTTTTTCCAGCTCTTTGTCCACATAGGTGTCCACTCTGCTGACGAAGAAAGAAGCTACCGATGTGATGCGAGCCGGGTTAGCAGTGCGGGCGATGCCATTAAGGTAAGCGCGTGAGACGGCTTCATAATGTTTCAGGGAAAACATCAGGGTGATATTGACATTGATGCCCCGCGCAATCAGCTCTTCAATGGCCGGGATGCCCTCTGGCGTGGCGGGCACTTTTATCATCACATTGGGGCGGTTGGCTCTCTGGCACAGACGCTCCGCCTCATCAATCGTTGCTCTGGTATCATAGGCGAGGTGCGGTGATACCTCAAGGCTGACCATGCCATCAACGCCGCCGGAGGCATCATAAACCGGATGGAGCATGTCCGCCGCCATTTGAATGTCTTCGGTCGTCAGGCGGTCATAAAGGTCCTTCGCTGTGACGCTGGGGTTTGATTTGAGGATGGCGCGGATGGGCTCGTCATAGTCTGCGCTCTGGGTGATGGCTTTCTGAAATATGGTGGGATTGGTGGTTATACCGGCAAGCCCCTCATCAATGAGTGCTTTCAACTTGCCGCTTTTGATGAGACTGCGATTGATGAAATCCAGCCAGATTGATTGTCCCAGTTTCTGCACTTCTTTCAGGCGCGACATAGGCACCTCCTTATACTTCAATGATAACCTTTTCCGGGGAAATTTTTCCATCCAGGGCATCGCGCTCTTTCTTGGTCAGGAGCTTGGCGCGCGGTAGATGCAAAAGGCGTGCCGATTCCTCAAGAACATGCGCCCACGTTGAGCGGTTGATAAATAAGAGCCCGGCAGTGGTCAGCGTTCCGCCGCGGGCGATATAGCCGAGACCCACGGTATGCTCGCCGGTATTGAGCGGCTGGAGTACGCCGAGCATGGGCTCCGGTCTGGTATGGACGACGAAAACGCGTTTATTTACCGGTTCGGGGAACAGGCCTTTCCTGACCTTTTCAGGGGCGATATGTGTTTTTTCTCCTTCAGTGCGTGGGTAGCGGAACCTTCCTGGCTCAAGCATATAGACGACCGAGTGCGCAATGTCTTTTTCAGCCAGGCGGACAGAGGCTTTCAGCACCTCCTCAAGCTGGTAAGCGCCGATGGCAGTGAGAATGAGATTTGCTTCAGACTGTCCGTGTCCTGCCCAGTCAAGACGGATAGCGCCTTCTTTGACCATTTGGGAGGCTTCCTCAGGTGTAAAGAGGTCAGGGATTACGTCATACTTGGGAATGACCAGCGTCCAGAACTGCCCGTGCGTCTGATAAAGTTCCCGCATCACTACGGCGGCGGTATTGTAGTCTGGAATGAAGATGACCCTTGACACGTTGGACACTTCTCCCAGCATTGCCTCCGCCATCGCCGGGTCCTGGTGGGACTGCTCGTTCTTGGCGTTTTCCCAGGTGTGAGAGGTGAGGACGAGAGGAATGGAGAGCCAGCCGGCGGTGCATTGCTGAAGTTCCTGACAGTGATTGGCAAAGATGATTTCCTGCCGCATCACGCCCTGCATCTTGGTGCCGAAGGCTTCATACGTGGCGATGAGGTTGATACCGCCTTTGTTTGCCAGCGCCGCGGCGGCAACAGCTTCCTCGTTGAGGGCGGTGATGATAGCGCCGTGAATATCCTCCGGGATGCCCGGCTCAGGGTCAGTGACGCGGAACTTGAGAGCGTCAAGGGTCTTTTGCAATCGGTTGGACCGCATTTCGTCCGGGTTGCCGACACGTGGTCTCAGGTGGGGATTTGCCTGCACGATGGCGAGGAACATTTCATCCACCGCCTGCATAGGGGAGGCACGCCCCCACTTTGACCTGTCCAATCTATCTTTCGGCACAGGGCGGGACAGCGCTTGGGGAATCTTGTTGAGGCTAACTTGCCTGTGGGCTAGGGGGTGGTCTTTCTCTTTGACCCTGCCAGATTGGTCATGGTGATTGAATTTGGCAACGGCTTCTTTCAGCTCAGAAAGAGGCACCCAGAGTTTTCTGGCGCTCTGGTTGAAGTTTCGGGCGGCTTCAGGGTCAGTATGCGGGTTAGCCATGAGAGGCAGGTTATGCGCCAGATTTGTTCCCGCACCGTAAAAGCCGGCTCCTTTGAGCGCCACGGCGATGCCGTAAGGCAGGCGGAAAGGATAGGGCGGTCTCTTGCGGGCAGGAGTCATAATGAATGCTTCCAGGCGGGACTCCATTTCAAAAATTGCCCAGGCGAAGGCTGACGGGTCAGTCCCGTCAAAGACTATGGGGTCAAAGTTATTAAGTTTCAGGTGCTCTACAAACCAGCTTATGCCTCCCTCCTGAGCCATGGTAGTGCGCTGGTCAATTCGGCGTCCATTGGCAATCATGATAGGAGTGACCAGACCGCAGTCCCGGGCGCGCCACCAGCGCGGCGCCCAGTCACTCCCGCGCTGTTCTTCAAAGGCGCCATCGCTCAGAAAGACCACCAGCTTTTCACCCGGCAGAGGCATATGGACATATTGCAGTTCAACAAAGCCGAGATAGCCTCCTTCAGCCATGCCGCCGGCCGTATAGGCATTTACATGGCTTCCCAGCGGCGAGTCCTGCTTGCCCTCTTTATTGAGGTGATAGGAATAAAAATCACGTACGTAGCGGGTGAGTCCTTCATCAGTAAGGGAATAGCGCGCCGCATGAGCAGGCGTCATATTGTTAAGGAGGAGATTGACGGTATCAATTGCCGCTACACAGTGACCCTGTCCCATAATCCAAGAGCGGGTGGTGCCGGTGAGAGCGTTGATTGCCATGTAGCCGGTGTAAGCGGGAATCATGTTCAGGACACCGCCGGTGTGCCCTTCCGGCTTTGGCTTGAAGTCATCAGTCCCCAGTTCGCGACCGTCCAGATAGATATTCCGGGCATAGGTCTCATGGACGGAAATCCACATTGCCGCGCTGGCAATACGGTCGGCGGCCTGTAGCAGGTCAAAAACAGGAATGCCGTCCCCCTTCGTGCCGCGCAGTGTCAGCATCTCCGCCATACTGAAGACGCGAGCTTGCGTCTCAATAGTATGCCGGATTTCTCCGTAGCCTGCCGCCCAGCGGTCAGCCGCTTTATTCCGTTTACGGTAAAGCCTGACCCATTCTGCAGTGCGGATTGGGTCCTTACCATTGTACAGACTCATTACTCACCTCCCCCGGTCTTTTTTTCAGCAGAGCCACCGTATCCCGGGCGATAATGATTGCCTCATCAACGGGAATAACATAAGCCTGAACGGGAGAATCATCAGTGGTGATGCGTCTTTCCCGTCCGATGGCGGAAGCGTTGCGTTCGCTATCCAGCTTCAGGCCACACCACTCCAGACCGGAGAGGATGCGGGCACGTATTTCTGGTGCATTTTCACCGATGCCGCCGCCGAAGATGACCGCCTCTGCTCCCCGGAGCACGGCAAGGTAAGCCCCGATGGTTTTCTTCACCCGGTAGCAGAACATATCAATGGCGAGGTTAGCTTTGGCGTCCCCCTGGCCGGCGGCGGCAAGAAGCTCGCGCATATCTTTTGAACTTCCGGATACGCCCAGCAGGCCTGACCTGGTATTGAGCCATTTCTCAACCGCCTCTATGCTTGCACCTTCCCGGCGAGCAATAAAGCCGGGCAGGGAGGGGTCAATATCACCAGAGCGGGTGCCCATGATTAAACCCTCAAGGGGAGTGAAGCCCATTGAGGTGTCAATAGAGTGTCCCCCGGCAACTGCAGATGCAGAGCAGCCGTTGCCCAGCTGGAGGGTAATGACTTTTACCTGTGCCGGCGGTTTATTAACCATAGAGGCATAATGTTCCATCATGAAGCGGTGCGCCAGCCCGTGAAAGCCGTAACGCTTGATGCGGTGCCTGTCCGCCAGGTCCTGTGGAAGGGCATAGCGGCTGGCATATTCCGGCATGCGGTGGTGAAAGGCGGTATCAAAGACGGCTACCATGGGCGTTTCTAATCCCAGCACTGCCCGGGCCGCCCGGATTGCCTGCAGGGAAGGCTGGTTATGGAGCGGAGCCAGCTCGCTCAGAGCATCTACGGCGGCGATGACTGAATCATCAATGAGGACCGGCTCAGAGAAACAGTCACCGCCGTGAATCACGCGGTGTCCCACTGCCAGAGATTCGCTCTGGTTAAGTAGATTCTGCGCCCTGAGCCAATTGAGCACAATCTTGCCTGCCTCACTGTGGTCTGCTACAGCCTTCTGTTCTTCAAAGTGAATGTCCCCGCAGACGAAATCAACGCGGCTTGCGCCGGCGATTTTATCCACGATGCCTGAAGCGAGCGTCTCAAGAATGTCAGCGGCGGTCATGCGGAAGAGCTTGAACTTGAGCGTAGAACTCCCGCAGTTAAAAACTAGAATGTTCATGTCTTCTCGTGGATTACCCTAGTTAGCATTATAAGCTAAACGGTGTATTGCGTGAAAGATATCAGCCAGTTCACCAGGCAAAAGAACCCAATCAGACTATTGGTTAATGGCAGTAAATGCGATACAATATAACTATAAGGTATTTGAAGTAGAGGAGGGTAAGATGACGTATCAGGCAAAGGACTACAGCAGTTTGATTGGCATGACAGGGTTCAGCGAGGCATTGCTTAAAAACCATTTCACACTTTACCAGGGCTACGTCAACAATACCAATAAACTGGCTGAACTGCTCAAAAACAAGCCCAAGGACGGGACAAATCCGGAATATGCTGAGCTTAAGCGACGTTTCGGCTTTGAGTTCAACGGCATGCGGCTCCACGAGTATTACTTTGACAATCTGGGCGGGAAATCTCCGCTGGACAAGAACGGCAAGCTGGCAAAGGCACTGGCTTCAGCGTTTGGCAGTTATGAAGCGTGGGAAGAAGACTTCAAAGCTACCGGCAAGATGCGGGGTATCGGCTGGGCTATCCTTTACCAGGATGATGTCACCGGATGGCTTTTCAACCAGTGGATTAACGAGCACGAGATGAATCACATGGCTGGCTGTAAACCCATTCTGGTAATGGACGTGTTTGAACATGCCTTTATGACTGATTACGGCCTGAAAAGGGCAGACTACATTGAGGCATTTTTCAAGAACATCAGCTGGAAAGCCGTGGAAAGCAGAATCAAATAATTTTTAATGAGGGGATTATGAGCCAGTGGATAGCAGTGGCAGGGATTGACGAACTCAACCCGGGCGCCATGAAAGCGGTCAGCGCAGGGGAGAAGGAGATACTTCTGGCGCGGGTGGGAGATAGCTATTACGCGGTGAGCAACCGCTGTCCACATCTGGGTGGGAAACTTTCAGAAGGAAAGCTGGAAGGGACGGTGGTCACCTGCCCGCGGCATGGCTCTCAGTTTGACCTGCGGGATGGACATGTCATCCGCTGGACTACGTTTACCGGTCTGGTAGCAAAGGTGAGCCAGGTGGTTAAATCACCCCGGCCCATCACCACTTATAAGGTAAAGACTGAAGGAAACGCAGTTCTCATTGAGGTTTAGCTGATTTCAGCATAAGGAGAGACGGCATGGCTAAGAAAATACTGGTATGCCTTGATGGTTCCCGGGTAGCTGAAGCAATCCTGCCTTATGCGGCAGAGGAAGCCCTCCACGGCGGAAGTAAAATAATCCTGCTCCAGGTATTGACCGGGGCAGGCTTTGTGGTTACTCCCGCTGTGCCCGGTGTGCCCGCCGCGCCGATACCCACGCGTGCCAGCGCGGAGCAGATTGAAAAAGAGGAGCGGGCGGCAGAGGCATATCTGGAGAGCGTAGCCAGACTCCTGCGTCAAAAGGGGATAGATGTAGAATGGACTATCCTGCCCGGACCGCTGGTGGGGCAGGCGATTGTAGACTATGCCCGGAAAAACGGGGTAGACCTCATCGCCATGGCGACTCATGGCCGCGGCGGGCTGAGCCGGGCGGTTCTGGGCAGTATTGCGGACTATGTGCTCAGAGAGTCAGGCATCCCCCTCTTTATCATCAGGCCCAGGAAAGCTGAGCAATAAGCTCAGATTGAGAGGACAATGTGAGAGGTTCAATCCGTATCGGGTCAATAGCCGGCATAGAGCTGCGGGTGCATTATAACTGGCTTCTGATTCTGGCGCTGGTCACGTGGTCGCTGGCGCAGGGCTTCTTTCCTCAGTCCTACCCCGGCTGGGAGAAAAGCACTTACTGGATAACCGGTTTTGCCGCGGCACTGCTTCTTTTTGTTTCCGTCCTGCTCCACGAGCTGGCACACTCCTTCGTAGCACGGGCAAGAGGCATGCCGGTCACCAGCATCACGCTGTTTATTTTCGGTGGGGTGAGCAACATCGCCCGGGAGGCAGAGAAGCCGAAGACTGAGTTTGCCATGGCAATTGTTGGTCCGCTCACTAGCGTTGCCTTATCGGGGCTTTGCTATGTTTTATGGCTATTGATGAGTGATAAGCTGAGTCCGCTTGCGGCAACTTTTTACTATTTATGGTTCATCAATGGACTGCTGGCAGTCTTCAATCTTTTGCCCGGGTTCCCTCTGGACGGCGGGCGCGTTCTGCGCTCAATCATCTGGGGCATCACGGGCAACCTAGTTAAGGCAACCAGCGTGGCTTCAGCGGTGGGGCAGGGGTTCGGGTGGCTTCTCATTGGCGTCGGAATTTTCCAGATGCTGACCGGCAACCTGCTGGGCGGTCTGTGGATGGCGTTTATCGGCTGGTTTATCAGCGGTGCGGCGGCGTCAAGCCGTCAGGAGACGGCGCTTCAGGAGCAATTGAAGGGAATCCCGGTTAAAGCGGTGATGAATAATAGCTTGGAGACAGTAAGCTCCGGTATGACGGTAACTGAGCTGGTAGAAGAAATCTTCCTCAAGTACCGCCGCCGGTCTATACCTGTAGCAGATGGAGGCAAAATTATCGGCATTGTGACGATTACTGATGTCCGGCATATCCCGCAAGAGCGCTGGGGACAGACCACGGTAGAGACCATCATGACGCGCCAGCCGCTTTATACCGTATCGCCGGAGGAAAGCCTGACCAAAGCCATGGCGCTCATTGCCCAGCATGACATTAACCAGGTGCTCGTAGTTCAGGACGGCAGGCTTATGGGCACCTTGAGCCGTGCTGACATTATTGGCTATCTGCAGTTCAGCAATATGCTGGGTACCAGAAGAAAATAGAAAGCGGATTAAGAAGATTTCAAGCCGTCTTGCGGGCGGGATTATTCTGCTTTGCTTCCCCGGGCTGAACTGCCGATTTTCAACAGTTCATTGAAGGCGTCAAACCACTTCAGCTTGACCTCTTCTGACCATGCCGGGTCAAAGGTGGGGAACTTGTTCAGAACCATGGTATCCCAGGAATTATGGTATGGCATTTCCACCGTTTTTTCTGGAACTACCGAGTTCCCACTTGTCCTTGTGGCAACTTTCTTGGAATTTCTGGCACCAGTGCCACTACGCGGCGTTTTCAGCCGCTTGGTGATGAATGAAGACAGGTGAATGCCGGCATCACTGGCGAGCATTAGAAAGAATTTGATGCATTTGCGGGAAACGTCTCCAGTTAGCTCAAACTGGCTGTGGAAGATTTCCTCCAGCTGGCTGTAAGTGCCGTTCTGGGGGTCAAAAGAGCTGCGGAAGATAAAGGTAAACGCTTCATAGGCAATCTGTCTAAGTAGCTCTGTCTTCTGCGGACCGCGGGCAGAAACAAGAAGCCTGAGCCGGTTTGTGGGTATTGAATTGGCGTCAATCAGCCCCAGAAAACGCAAAGCGGTCATGAGCTGGGTGCCGGTGGTGCCGGAGAGCCGGTCTCCCCAGTAACTGCGGTCAATCCGGGCAGGAATACCTCCCACCTGCAGGCTGTCCACGAAATTACGGAACGTGCGGTATGAGATGTAAGGAGGCAGACGCTTCCGTGTGGTGTCATTAACCGCGTTAACGACCATAATACCGTCCTGGCAGTTTTAATTATATGGCAACACTGCTGGAATTACAACAGGTGTTTGATAAATATTTTGGAATTTGGTCACGGATTAGGCGGAACTACACAGGACAAAATTGGACAATCTTTGACGGATGCTTCTGGCACGTCTTATTCTGAATGCATAAAAACAAAAAATGTAAAAGGAGGGAAAAGTATGGGACTGGCTATTGAGTATCAGAAGCTGATGACGGAGATTGTCTACATTAATCTCCCTGGGCCCCAAGAGCCCACTCCGGGGATGAGTGGCAGTGAGCTCATGCATGGTTTTCTGGCAGAGCTCCATGACGCACCAAATCCGGAAGTCAGGAACTTCGTCAACCTTCTGTGCAGCAAATGGAACATCCATTACCGGGAAGCAAAGTAGCTGGCTATAAAATAAATAGGTAGCCAGCGGAGGAGTGAAAAATGAGAAAGAACAGAGTCGCAGCCATAGATGTCGGTACTACTAAAGTATGTACCATAATGGCTGATGTCAGTGGCAATGGCGGCTCTCCCCGCGTTCTCGGTGTTGGCGTGGCTCCATCTGCCGGCTTGCAGAAGGGACTGGTAGTCAATATTGATGAAGCCAAAGAATCAATCCGGGAATCGGTGAGAAAAGCCGAAAGGAGTGCCGGCTACAAGCTGGAGTCAGCTTATGTAGGCATTACCGGCAGGCACGTAAGCTCGGTGAATAACAGGGGTGTTGTTTCCATCAGTCGCGGTGACCGGCTGGTCCGCCCTGAGGATTTGAGACGCGTTCTGGAAATTGCGCGCAGTGTCAGAGTGCCCAGCGACCAGAAACTGCTTCATGTTATCCCCCGCAGTTATAAGGTTGATGGGCAGGAGGGGATAAAGAACCCTGTGGGCATGCACGGTTTCCGCCTGGATGTGGAGGCGCATATTGTTACCGCGGCGGTAACCTCCATCCAGAACCTGACCAAATGCATCCGCGGGGTGGGGGTTGAGATTGATGACCTGGTACTGGAATCTCTGGCCAGCGCAGAGGCAGTGCTGACGGAGGAAGAACGGCAGACCGGTGTTCTCCTGGCGGATATCGGCGGGGGTACCACTGATATCTGCGTCATTAAGGATGACACTATTTACCATACCTCCATTTTACCCGTCGCCGGGTATCAGATTACCAGAGATGTGGCGATGGGTCTGGGACTTTCCTTTGAACTGGCTGAGGAAATGAAAAAGCGTTATGGTAATGTCATGCCTTTTGCCGAAGAGGGTAAAGAAGAAGAGGAAGATAAGAAGGTCACCGCTGACGGGCACAGCGTTTCCTATCATGACCTGTCAGAAATCATCCGTATCCGCGTGGAAGAGCTTATCCGTCTTATTGTCCTGGAGCTACCGCACGGGGATTATGCCAAACTAATCCCGGCGGGCATCGTCCTCACCGGTGGTAGCGCCAATCTTCCTGGCATTGCTGAGCTGACCGAGGCAATGACACGTCTTCCGGCGCGGGTGGGCACTCCAATTAACATGTATGGCGTATCCGATACTCTGCGCGACCCGGCGTACGCTACCGGCGTGGGTCTTTTGCTCTGGAAAGCGAAGAAACAGCAGGGCATGCAGAGCTGGCAGGATAAGCACGGCGTGCGTGATTTCCTGTCAAGATTATTCGGACGCGTCACAAAATAAAACTTAAGAGAAAAAAGGAGAAAAAGATGTCAAGACAGGCATATGTACCAAGTCCAGCTAAAATCAAAGTCATTGGCTGTGGTGGCGCTGGCAGTAACGCAGTGACACGGATGGTCCGGGACCAGATACGCGGTGTAGAGTTTATTGCCATGAATACGGACGCCCAGCATCTGGCGGTCACGGAAGCGGCAGTCCGCATCCAGCTGGGTGAACGGAGCACCCGGGGACTGGGTGCCGGTGGGGACCATACCGTGGGGCGCAAGGCGGCGGAGGAAAGCCGTGAAGAGATAAAGCAGGTGGTGGCCGGTGCTGACATGGTCTTCATCACCGCCGGCATGGGCGGCGGCACGGGTACCGGCTCAGCTCCCGTGGTGGCAGAGCTTGCTAAGCAAAGCGGCGCGCTTACCATCGGCGTGGTTACCCGTCCCTTCACCTTTGAGGGTACTCACCGTTCCCAGGTGGCTGAAGAGGGTATTATGAATCTGATGAACAACGTTGATACCCTCATCATCATCCCCAATGACCGTCTGCTGGAGCTTGTTGACCAGAAGACCGGAGTTGATAGCGCTTTTAAACTGGCAGACCAGGTGCTCCATCATGGCGTGCAGGCAATTGCTGAGGTGGTTACCGTGCCCGGTCTCATCAATCTTGACTTTGCTGATATCCGCACCATTATGAGAGATGCCGGACCGGCCTGGATGTCAATCGGCTATGGCTCCGGGCAGAACCGCGCGGCAAATGCCGCCAAGGAAGCACTTGCCAGCCCGCTACTTGATGTTTCCATTGACGGGGCGAAGGGGGTGCTTTTCAATGTTGCCGGCAGTAGTGACCTGACCCTTTTTGAGGTCAACGAGGCGGCGGAAATCATCCGCAAGGCTGTTGACCCGGAAGCCAACGTTATCTTCGGCGTGACGCTGGACAGCAATCTCGGGGCACAGGTAAGGCTCACCCTCATTGCGACCGGCTTCGCCACCAAGACCACCTTCGTGGGCACCACGGCTCGGGAGAAAGAGATGAACCGCATGCTTAAAGGGCTAAGGGCTGATGAGCTGGAAATACCGTCCTTCATGAGGATGCGGCAGTCTTTCCCCGTGCAGAGAAACCGTCCCGTTATGCCAATCCGTAATTAACAATTGAGGTTTTCTCTCTTCTCACCTCTACTCTATGCAACAGGAGTGGCGGAGTGTTATTCCCGCTCCGCCGCTCCTTGACCAGAAAGGAGACGCAGTGGCCACCTCTGAAATGGCAATAAAGGATAGAGTGACCCGCCTGACAGAAGACTATGAGTATGATCGGAACTCACTCCTGGAATTGCTCCTATTCTGGAGGCGCTATCCAAGTGCCAGATTTAATTTGCTGGCCATTACTTGCGCTCTGCGCCAGGGCAGGCAGTGCATGGAGAGAGCACTGAGTTACCTTACAAAGCGGGGAGTAGTGAGAGAAGTGCGGGAGAATGATGTCAGGTTATATTCTTTGAGTGATGACAATGAAATACGGCTGGAAGTATTAGCTTTAACTGAGCTTGCCGGAGTGAAAAGCGTCTGGTGCTCCCACAAGCCCTCTTATGTTACCGGATGCCAGCCGGGCTAGCCAGCCCGCCACTTTCTGGCAAGCCTGTCCCATACTCTAGCCCTCCTCCACCTCCCTCCCCACCGGGGAGGGAGGACCATTTTAAGAACTTCACCGCAGTGTTTGGCAATTGCTACCGGTCTCTGAGGGTTTTCTTTGAGTCTGCCTCAGGCACCAGTCTCCCGGCAGAAATAATCATCTTGAGGGCTTCATCCAGAGACAGGTTAGTGGAGATAACCTCTTCATCTTTTACCACCTGGAAAAAGCCGGTGGATGGATTGGGTGCGGTGGGGATGAGAATGCTGAGCAGTTTCTCGCCGGAATCGTTTGTTATTTCATTGGTAACGAAGGCGATTGCTTTCATACCTTTTCTGGGGAACTCCACCAGCACCACCTTCATAAGGCTGGTTTTGCCTGACGCAGGAAAACTTTTGATTACCTGTTTGATGCCCGCGTAAATCTGCCAGAAAACCGGAATCCGTGACAGAAAAGACTCAACGTAGTGAATAAGCCGCTTGCCCAGAAAGTTGTCCGCGATGGCGCCCGCCATGTAAATTAGCACCAGCGTAGCCGCAAAACCGATACCCGGGATATGCTTACCCCAGATGGCGGTGATTACCGGCTGGAGGATATTGTCAACCGTTGAGAAAACCCAGTAAAGGATAAGTAACGTACCACCGATGGGGATGCTGACGAACAACCCCTCAATGAACTGGTTTCTCAGCTTTCTGACTATTCCCGCGCGGGGCAGTTGCGGTTCTGATTCAGGTGGGTATCTTATCTTCATGCGTCACCTCCTCCCTGCTTCGTGCTGTGGTCTCCTATGAAATGAACCTGGCTATAACAGTAGCCAAATCTTCAATATCTTGCTGTCTGACAAACTCATCTTTGCCATGAATGTTGCTATCAGGACGGATGACTCCAGAGCCGAAGTGCTTTGCCTGCCACTCCTGGCTGGCGAGATGACCGAGGTTGCCTGAGCCCATCTCACCGTATTTACCGGAGGTGCCGGTGACTTCCTGTATTATGGCAGACAATCGGTCAACGACGGGGTCTTCGGCGGGTGGAACAGTGGGAATACGGAATACCTGGTCTATCTCCCAGCGTACATCCGGCACTGCGGCAAGTGCTTGCCGGAGCTCCTCCTCAGCCTCGCCGATGGATTCTTCCGGAATGAGCCGCCGGTCAATGGTGATGGTGCATTCGTCCGGGACAATGTTTGATTTGATGCCGCCCTGAATCATATTGATGTTGAGCCGGGCTTCCATCATGGTCAGACCGGAATCCGGCGAGGCTGGGGTCTTTGACCTGCGGGCAGACACTTTTTTCTTGAGGTCAGCAAGGGCATTAAGCAGGGGAATAGCCTTTTCTACAGCGTTTTCACCCAGATGGGACATGGCGGAATGGACTGATTTTCCTTTGACTTTGACTGTCATTCCGAGCGCGCCCAGCCCGGCAATGGAGACGAAGCCAGCACTGCCGTCAAGGTCAAAGAGATAAGCGCCTTTAAGTGGCTCCAGAAACCGGCTGAGGTAGCGGAGCTGGTCCGCCTGTCCAATTTCCTCGTCCGTGGTTATCATCGCAGACAGGTCATATGCCAGTGGCCTGTCTTTTACATCTGTCAGCCCGAGCAGGAGTGCGGCGATGGCTCCCTTCATGTCAGCGGCGCCGCGACCGTAAATCCTGCCGTTTTCAACTCTGGGCTTAAATGCATTCCACCCCTGCGCCGGCACCACGTCAGCATGGGCATAGAAGATGAGGCGCGGTTTCCCCGGAGCACGACGGTGAGCGAGAAGGTTGACCCTTCCCTCTCTCCCGTCAGCATATTCAGGCGGTATGGCAATTTTCTGCGTCTGGCAGCCAGCCTGAGCGAAGAGCGGCTCAAGGTAGTCCATGATAGCGCCGTAATTCAGTCCGGGCGGCACACTGGTATCAAAAGCGATGAGGTCTTTCAGAATGGCAACGCTGTCCATGGGTCTCCTTTTTAGTTAATTCTTTTGCTCGCTATGGCGCACCTGTTCGGCGATGGTCTCAGCTTTCTTAGGACGGAGGAAGGAAGCGATAGTTGAAATCGCCAGTATTCCGGCGACTACTCCCAGCGCCACCACCACCGGCAGTTTGTAAAACCCGGAGAAAAGCATCTTAAAGCCCAGAAAAACAAGGATAGCGGAAAGCCCGTAGGACAGGTAGTGTAATCTCAGGGTCACGCCGGCGAGGGCAAAGTATAGTGCACGCAGTCCCAGAATGGCGAAGATGTTTGAGGTGTATACGATGAACGGGTCCAGGGTGATGGACAGCACCGCCGGGATTGAGTCCACCGCAAAGAGGATATCGGTCGTCTCCACGACGAGCACCACAAAGAAAAGCGGTGTGACAAACAGTTGTCCTGCTTCCCTCAGGAAGAACCTGTCTCCGTGGTAGTCTTTGGTCACCGGGATGAACCTGCGGCAGAGCCTCAGGAATGGGTTATGCTCGGGGTGGATTTTCCGGTCCCGGTGCAGGAACAGCCTGACGCCGGTATAGACCAGGAAGGCGCCGAAGATGTAAATGACCCAGTGGAGACGCTCTATGATGGCAACGCCCGCGAAGATAAATATGCCGCGTATGATGAGCGCGCCCATGATACCCCAGAAAAGGACTTTATGCTGGGCGTTCGCCGGGACATTGAAATAGGTGAAAATGACCAGGAAGACGAAGAGATTGTCCACGCTCAATGATTTCTCAACGAGGTAGCCGGTGAAGAAATTGACCGCCTTGTCCGCACCGAAGGCAAAATAGACGCCTAGGTTGAAGATGAGCGAAAGGGAAATCCAGACTGCGCTCCAGATTAGGGCTTCTCTAACCCTTATCACATGTGCCCGGCGGTGGAACACGCCCAGGTCCAGCGCCAGCAGAACAATAACCAGCACCCCGAAGACCAGCCACCAGATAAGCTGGGTGGACATCAGAGGGCGACCCCCTTCTTTTTCGTTGTAGGACGACCTGATTTGAGGAGGCGACTTCTCAGCTGACCACAGCCGGCGGCAATATCAATCCCCTTCCTGCGGCGCAAGGTGCAGGTGATACCCAGACTTTTCACTTCACGCTGGAAGGCGAGCACCCTCCCATGAGCTGGCGGTTGAAAATCAGCAGAGCCTGTGGGGTTTGCCGGGATGAGATTAACATGGCAGGTCAAACCGGAGAGGAGTTCTGCCAGCGCATGGGCGTCCTCAGGAGAATCATTGATGCGGTCAAAAAGGATGTATTCAAAGCTGGGGCGCCTTCCCGTCCGGCGGAAATATTCGCGGACGGCAGGAATAAGCTGTTCCAGCGGGTATCTGCGGTTGAGAGGCACGAGTTTATCCCTCAAAGCGTTATTGCTGGCATGTAGAGATATTGCCAGCCCCACCTGCAGGTTTGCTTTGCTCAGCCGGTCTATCTGCGGCACCAGACCGGCAGTGGAGATGGTCATGCTCCGCGCCGCGAGTCTGAACCCGTCAGGGGAATTGAGCATCTCAATCGCCTGCCAGAGGGCATCATAGTTGGCGAGGGGCTCGCCCATGCCCATGAAAACGATATTGTCAATTGACCCACTTCCCCGGTCCTTCAGCTTGCGGGCGAAGTAGAGCACCTGGTCTATGATTTCCCCCGGAGTGAGGTTGCGCTCAAAGCCCTGCTGACCGGTGGCGCAGAACGGACAGCCGATGGGGCATCCCACCTGAGTGGAGACACAGGTGGTGTGATGGGTCCTGCCTCCCTGAGCAGGGTAGGGCATAAGAGTGGCTTCAATTGTGCTGCCGTCAGCCAGGGAGAAGAGCGTTTTTATGGTGCCATCGCGGCTGGTCATTTCTTCCACCATGGTGAGACTGTGAAGGCTGACCTTATGCTGCAGTTTTTCCCGGAACGATGCCGGCAGGTCGGTCATTTCGTTGAAAGAGAAAGCCAGACGGCGGTAGATGCCGCTCAGCAGTTGCTTTGCCCGGTAGGCAGGCTCCCCCATAGAGATTACCAGCTTTTGAAGCTGTTCTGAGGTGAGGTCAATAAGGCAGACGGAGTGTGTTGCCATCACTAATATGATAAGGCTAACGAGGCGATTAGACAAGGGAATGTATTTTACATAATCATGGTTTGGCTTCAATATATCACTTTGACAGTGGCGGAGTTTGCGGATAAAATAGAGACTAATGCGGGAGTAACTCAGTGGCAGAGTGCCTGCCTTCCAAGCAGGTGGTCGCGGGTTCGAATCCCGTCTCCCGCTTTTTATGTTCTGTCCTGTGGCGAGGTGATGATGAACTCCATAGATGTGGCTTCAATCGTCCGCAACTCACGTGCTGAGCCACTCAGATATCCCCCGGCAAACCACGGTCAGTGTGAACACGTTGTTGAAATGGCTTTGCTGGGGCAGACCCAGCTTGCCGCTGATTACCTTCTCATTGCCCTTGAAGGAAGGAATCTCGCCAAGACGGTAGGAAACATATTGCGCCGTCTTAATCTTGAGTTTATTAGCGGCAGACCGCAGTCAGAAGAAGAGGTGGAGAAACAGACTGAGAAAGTCCTTATACGCCAGAGAGCCTATGAGGTATTGATGGAGATGGCCATCAACCTGTGCGGAATGGAAAGCAGGCGAGCCGGATTTCCTGAAAAAGAAAGTATACAGGCTTTTGATTACATCATACATGCTCTGAACCAGTGGGAGTCTCTGGAAAAACAGGAAGCCGCGCAGACTACCATCGCTCAGGCGGTAGTGGACAGGTTTCTGCTTGAAATGGGCAAAGTTATGCGCGGTGAGGGCATGGTTGCCAAGATAGCTCAGGAAATCAAAGGGGGACTGGTTGAGAGCAGTTTTGCCAGCAGTTTCGTGATGGCGGCTAAGAAAGCGATTCAGAGCAACGTGTATTATCAGATGACCGCGAAGGGTATGTGCAAGTTCGGCAATGACTATGCCCTGGGGTTGAGGTGGCTGAGACATCTCGGCTTTGTTCAGGTGTCCACCAACCCCGTGCTGGCGGCGGCGGCGTACAACGATTGCCCGGAGCTATGGGATGAGTTCCGTAAAGTGGCTGTGGAACATCACGAATGGTTCAATGACCCGGAAAGATATGGCGATGAAATAGCCATGCAGGCAACCATGCTGGCGCTCTGGCCCAATCTGGAGGTCTTCCGCCCCATCGCCCTGCTGTCAGATTTTCATGACGGCATGGTCAGCTATCAATTGAACCCCAACGTGGCGGCAAGCCTTGCCGGCAGTATTGAGGATGCGCTCAAGATATACGCTTCAGCTGATAAGTTCCTCAAAATCCGTGATGCTTATCTTACCTGGGGCTTACCTGCTGTGGCGCAGGTGGGCAGGCCCAATCTGGTTTTTAAGGTCGCCGCGGGCTACCCGGCGGCAGTTGCTATCACCGCCGCGCTGACGAGCATGGGTATCGGGACAAACAATACCGTCACCTATACCGTGGCGCAGGAGACCGAGCTTATCATCGCCGCGATGAAGGGGATGGCTGAAGCATTGAAGCGGGGCATTCGCCCCACGCAGGTCTACGAGACAAACATGGGCGGCAGGCTGGAAAGCCACCTGCGCGAAGTGGAAGCTGAGAAACACCTTCTGGAAGCCCTGAGCACAGTTGAGAACAAAGAGGAGCTACTGGTCAAGCTGGCTGAGCGGCTGGGTGCGGCGGCGGAACTGGAGAAACAGAGTTCATGGGAAGGTAAGGTCAAAGCTCTGTCCAGCTATCGCTATTTGAAAAAGCTGACCCATCCAGCGTTCGTGGAGGCAGTGGCTTCAGGAAAGAAAAGAGAAACGGTAGTCTCTTTCCTCACGCGTCTGGAAGATGACATTGGTTTAGCGGGGACCATTGTTGCCCACCGGGTCTACTGGCTCTTCTTCAGCCCTGAAAACAGGCTCAGATGGCTCACTTATTTGAGGAAAGAGTTCGGTTTATCGCGCGCTCAGGCTGAGGAGGTTATGGATATGATTGATGTCCTGCCAGCCTCAAAGCGAAAGCCTGCGGACACCCTGCTGACGCTGGCGGAAAAGAATATGACCAACACCGAGTTTCCTAACCACCAGTGGGCGGTGGTGCAAGCCTCACGCCAGCCCGGATTTAATTTAAACGACTATTCCAACGCAATAGCGCGGGAGCCCGACACTGAGGTTCTCCAGAGGCTTCTGGAACTGGATGATTTCCGCAAAGCCTACGAGCTGACACCGGAATTGGCGAAATTTATCAAGGGGGTGGGCATAAAAGGTGATTTCGGCACCGGCGGGTTAAGGACGGAAGACTGGCCACACTTTGGTCCGGTGGTCAAGACCATGAACGAGTTCGGCAATGCGTATGAGACCTTCAAAAGAACCGCGATAGATGTGGTCAAAAAAGCAAGCGGGGTCAAACAATCGTAAAAGGGTATCGCTTCATCCCCAGGTTTTTAACTCCTTGCCAATGCTATGCGATTTAGCAATGACCTCGCCAAAAGCATAGTATGCAGACAGTTCCAGATTGAAGATAATGGGCTTAATCTTCCTCACATCGGGCTTGCCGTCTGTCAGGCAATTGTCAGATACGTAAGTCCCTTTTACCTCGCCGATGATGAAGGCGTGGCTCCCCAGGTTCAGGATATGCACCACCTTGCACTCCAGGTTGACCGGGCATTGCTCTATCAGCGGCGCGGTCTTCAGATTGCCATAAAAGACGTCAAACTTGCATACCTTCACCTTGTCCACGGTGGCGCCGGAGGTGATGCCGCAGAAATCCAGCTCCCTCACCAAATCAACAGAGGGCGTATTGATAGAAAAAGTGAGGTTCTGCAGGACGCCTTTAAGCGTGTAGCAGTGATGCTTGATGGGCACCGCCATCATCGGGGGCACTGCGTTTGCCACACCTCCTCCGCCGACCGCCATGAAGTTCGCTTTGCCATTGACGTTTGCCCCCACGAGAAGAGCAGGCCTGGGGTACATTAACCGGTCGGGAGCCATCTCAGTCTTAGCCATAGCCATCCTCCTTCTTTCTGCGCTGAAACAGTCCGCACCCTGTGGTTCCTGTTGCGCATTATACTATACTGTATTTGAACACGGAATGCCCAGAGGTTATAATGACACTATTTGAGTGGTTCCGAAGGGGTGTGAGATGAAAGTTGCCGGCATTGTCTGCAGTCCCAGAAAAGGGGGAAATACCGAGATTATGGTGCAGGAAGCACTCAACGGCGCAAAAGCTCAAGGTGCGGAGACGGAACTGCTCACAATCTGCGACAAAGATATAAGACCTTGCGACGGATGTCTTGCCTGTCTGAAGACCGGCAAATGCCACATAAAAGATGACGTACCGGCAATCTATGATAGTCTCTTACAAGCTGACGGCATTGTGTGGGGCACGCCAGTCTATTTCTTCAGCGCTACAGCTCAAGCCAAGATGCTTATTGACCGCTCCTACTATATTTACGCCAACAACAACAGGCTGGCGAACAAAGTGTGCGGCGTGATATCGGTCGGCGCGAGCTTGGGAAACGCCGGCGTCTGGAACCTCTTCAGCACCTTCTTCTCTGTTCACCATATGTTTTCCACTGACTTTGTTTATGGTTATGCCAGGGATAAAGGCACCATCCGCAGGGACAGGCATGCCATGAAAGCGGCGGCAGAACTGGGCAGGCAAATAGTGTTAATGGTAAGACAGAACCTGCGGTATCCGGAGGAGTATGACATCGCCATCTACCGCTTTGTGAAAAGGGAATACGGTATTGATAATTGCGTTTCCCGGGACAGATTTGGCGACTGAAGACTAGTGCCCATTGACTTGTGAGAGCAGATAATATGAGCCCGGAAGAATTTAAGCTGGGTGCCACTTATCTGGGAGACAGGAAATGCCGGTTTCTGGTCTGGGCTCCGTTTGCGCAGAAGGTTGAAGTTCACATAATCGCTCCGCAGGAGAAATTTTTATCTCTTGAGCGGGGTGCTTTCGGCTACCATCACGGACTTTTCAGTGGAATAGGGGAGGGGAGTATATACAAGTATCGGCTGGACGGCGATAGAGAGTACCCTGACCCGGCTTCCCGTTTCCAACCCCAGGGAGTGCACGGTCCCTCTCAGGTAATGGACACCGGTTTTCCCTGGGATGATTCCGGCTGGTCTGGTCTCCCTCTTAAGGACTACATTATCTACGAGCTTCATGTGGGTAGTTATACTCCGGAGGGCACCTTTACCGCTATTATTCCTTTTCTGGGTGAGCTGAAGGAGCTGGGCATTACTGCGCTGGAACTCATGCCTGTATCTCAGTTCCCGGGAAGTCGCAACTGGGGCTATGACGGCGTCTATCCATTTGCCGTGCAGGACTCATATGGCGGACCAGAAGGGCTAAAGCGCTTAATCCATGCCTGCCACCGGAAGGGGCTGGCGGTGATATTGGACGTGGTCTATAACCACCTCGGACCGGAAGGCAATTACCTGGGCAAGTTCGGACCGTACTTCACTGACCGCTACCGCACCCCGTGGGGACAGGCAGTCAACTTTGATGGAGCATACAGCGACGAGGTGCGCCGTTACTTCATTGAAAACGCTCTTTACTGGTTCACCGAGTTTCATATTGATGCCCTGCGCCTGGATGCCCTGCATGCCATTATGGACGCCTCACCTCAGCCATTTTTGCGGGAGCTTGCAGATTCTGTGAAGCAACTACGGGAACAGACAAACCGGCACATCTACCTCATCGCTGAGAGCGATGCCAATGACCGCCGCTTATTGCTACCGCCTGAGCAAGGCGGCTATGGACTTGATGCCCAGTGGAATGATGATTTCCACCACGCACTCCACACCCTGCTCACCGGCGAGAGAAAAGGTTACTATGAAGACTTCGGCAGGGTACAGCAGCTGGTCAAAGCTTTCCGCGAGGGATTTGTCTACTCAGGAGAATATTCTCCTTACCGTCAGCGCCGTCACGGCTCATCCTCACGGGATATTCCTGCTGACCGCCTGGTTGTCTTTTCTCAGAACCATGACCAGATAGGCAACCGTATGCTGGGCGAGCGTCTGAGCCAGCTCGTTTCCTTTGAGGCACTGAAATTAGCCGCCGGCGTCGTCCTGCTATCACCGTTCATACCGCTTCTCTTCATGGGAGAGGAGTACGGAGAGACCGCTCCGTTCCAGTATTGTACCAGCCACTCTGACCCGGCGCTTATTGAGGCAGTATGGAAAGGACGCCGCCAGGAGTTTGCCCGCTTTGAATGGCAGGGTGAGTTACCAAACCCGCAGGAGGAAAAGATCTTTCAAAGCCTCAAGCTAAACCACTCCCTGAGCAGTGAAGGACAGCATCGCGTTCTGCTCAGCTTCTACCAAGAGCTCATCCGCCTGCGCAAGGAGGTGCCGGCGCTATCACGCCTTGATAAAGAAACGCTGGATGTGCAGGGGGATGAAGAAAGCAAACTGCTGTTTATCCGCCGCTGGAGCGGGGATAGTGAAGCTTTAATCATAGCCAGCTTCAGTGATGCCCAGCAATCAGCTGATTTCGCGGTTCCCAAAGGGCGCTGGCGCAAGCGAATTGATTCAGCAGAGCCACAGTGGCTGGGAAAAGGGAGCCAGCTTCCCGCAGAGCTCAACTCAGACGGTGCCGTTTCCGTGACACTTGAGCCTAAGTCGTTCTCGCTTTTCACTCGCTGATAACGTCTGACAGCTGAACCTCTCGTGAGTCTGAAATCAAGCTGATGTGACTCCTGTACTATTGCAAACTGAGCCTCAGAACGCTAGAATAAGAAAAGAGAGAACTAAAGTCATAGTACCAAAGTACTGCTTCCTTGAAGGTAGGAAAAACTGGTTCAGAGATGGAAGGGAAGCACAAGGAGCTGAAGGTGAAAATCAAAAACAGGTTAATACTGGGCACGGCTGTCTTTTTTCTGGTAGTAGCGTTAGGCGCAATCACCGTTTTTATGATGGAGAGCCAGCAGAGCGAACCAAAGGTAGTAACCCCGTTACCGTCAATGGCGCCATCCCAGGCTGTGGTGACAGGGGAAGCCGGGGCGCCTTCTGGCGGGGAGGTGGTCAAACTGCAGAGCACGGTTCTGGTGGAGGTATACCGGCCTGTAGGGGATGCGATGGTGCAGGTCTACCGCCATGAGAGCTCCAATGTCATCACTAATGTTGGTCTAGCCGCTTTAGCAAGGCACCTGGGCGGACAGACCGCCGCCTTCCAGTGGACATCAGCTATGGGTGGCAATGATAAGTGGTATCGGAGCACGGCGCCCATATACATCGCGCTGTCCACCGACGCCACCGGCGTGGATGCGGCGCACTCAAGCTGGCAGGCGGTTGACGGCTCTTACCCCAGCGATATTGAAATCACCACTGGCGGCCTGGCGAGGAGCACGGGTACTCTGACCATTGGTGTTGCCTATACCGCTGGCTCAGGCGGAACGAAAGGCTCGCATACCTATACTCTTTCCAAGACTTTCACGGTGACTCCCGGCAATAGCTTTACCGGGGTCCAGAAAGCCGGTCTTTTCAACAATGTCTATAACACCAATGATGGGTCAACCAGCGCTCTGCAGATTTCCGCACTGATTGCAGAGAACACTTTCACCCCGGTGGACCTGAACGCCGGCGACCAGATTGCTATCACCTGGCGCATTACGTTATAGCGATGCACGCGCGGGGTTTGATAAGGCGAGTTTGAAGTGAGAGGCATCAGGCGCGGTCTGATAGCGCTGTCCATAGTTGCGCTGGTGGTGTATTTGCTTCCTATGCCACAGGCACAGGCTGCCAGCTACAGCCGGGAATTAACTGAATCTCTCTCCCTTGCCGATAGCGTCGTGGCTCACAAATATTCACCGCTGGAATCACTTTCCCTTGCCGATGCCATCGTTGCCAATAAGTTTACGCCTACCGATGAAGGACTGCCTCTCACGGACTCCCTTCTGGTGGATATCTACCGGTTTTATACCAGAGATGTCTCTGACAACCTGTCATTTTCAGACCTGGTAGAAGCCATCATCTACTGGTTCAACACCAGAGATGTCTCGGATAGCTTTTCCTTCTCTGATTTACTGAACATCTTGATTTACAGGCTATATACCAGGGATGCTCTGGAAGGATTTTCAACCAGTGACGCTCTGGTGATAAATAAGTTCACTCCGATAGAAGATGCCCTGGATTTTTCTGATGTGGTGAGGTCCGGGGTCCACCGCATGGGAGAAGGCGGGGCTGAAGGCGTGCCGATGCAGTATCTGCCTCTGCCAGCGCTGGTGACGCCGGAAGGCGTCTTTACCCAGACGGTGGTGCTCAAGTCTCTTGATAATAATTTGCAGGTGACTGTTGTGCAGGGCACTACGGCGACCAATAAGACCACGGGCGCGCCATTGCTCATCCTCAACGTCTTTGAACGGTCTCTGGCTTCAATGCCTGATTCTGCCAGCGACCCCACTTTCACTGCTCTGGCGCTCGGATTGGAGGACATTTACGTTATCGGGAAGTTGTATGAGCTGGGTCCTAAGGGCACTGTTTTTGATGAGCCGGTATTTCTGACCTTTACCTATGACCCGGCGGCTCTGCCTGCGGGCATCTCAGAGAGAAATCTGGTCATCGGCTATTGGGATGAGGAGCAGGGCATCTGGGTCCTGCTGGATTCAATTGTTGATACCATTCATCACACAGTAAGCGCCGCGGTGAACCACTTTACGGTCTTTGCCGTCCTAGGGCTGGTGCCCACTCCGGCCGCTTTTACCATAAAGGACCTGACCGTCTTGCCGCATTCAGTTGAAATCGGTGAGAAGGTGACAGTCAGCCTTTTCATCAGCAACACCGGGGGCTCAGAGGGCACATACCCGGTGACATTGCTGGTCAATGGCGTGAAAGAGGCGGAAGAAAACGTAACCATTGCTGGCGGCGGCACGGCGCAGGTGACGTTTACCCTGTCAAAAGAAGAGCCCGGTGAGTACAGCGTGGCAGTGGCAGGATTGGTAAGCAGTTTTATCGTGGCGGAAGAGGCCGCGCCGGCAGAAACTCCTGAAAAGTCAGTTATGGTCACGGAATCTCTGCCGCTTAAGATAGAACCTGTGTCACCATCACCACCGGCGCCGCCAGTGCCGGCACCTGTGCCACCTTCAGAACATACCCCGACCTCTGCTTCAAACCTGTGGCTTATCCTGGCTATTGCCGCGGGAGCCATCAGTGCGGGGCTACTGACCTATTTCTTCATAAAGCGCCGAGCCTAATAGCCACTGGGCGCATCATGACCCAGACATTAGAAGTCCCCAATTTTACTTGATATTAAGCCTTGCTGGGGCTAAAATATCATCGGACTAAAAGAAAAAGCTCAGGGCGGTGCGAATGACTGGCAGTAAACACTTTTCACTGGTGCCAGCTTTAATGTTTCATGGGCTCGTAGCTCAGTGGCAGAGCAGGCGGCTCATAACCGCTTGGTCGCAGGTTCGAAACCTGCCGAGCCCAGCTAATTACCCTCCGTCTTGCCCCGTCCAGCTTACGTATCAGAAACACGGTGGAAAGGAGCACCATGGCAGAGACACAGGTACGCATCAAATGGCAATCGCTCAAAGCGTTCATGAAGGAGTTGTTCCTTAGGCTCGGCATGTCACCGGAGGATGCGGAGATAGAAGCTGAGGTGCTCATCTGGGCAAACCTCCGTGGGGTGGACTCTCACGGCGCACTCCTCCTCCCATGGTATGTGGATAACCTCACCACTGGGGTGATGAACCCCAAACCTGACATAAAAATAGAAAAGGAGACCCCGGCGACCATTCTCATTGAAGCTGACCGGTCGCTGGGCGCCCCGGTGACGGTGTTTGCCATGAAGCGGGTGATGGAAAAGGCAAAGAAAGTGGGGGTAGGCTGGGGCATCATCCGCAACGTGACCCATCAGGGTGCAATTGGCTACTATTCCCTCATGGCGGCGCAGGCAGGGATGGCAGGGCTTACCTTCACCTGCAATCCGCCAAACATGGCACCTTACGGGGCTAAAGCGCCTGGCGTGCATAACAGCCCGATTGCTATCTCTGTGCCTGCTAAGCGACATCGCGCTCTCCTCCTTGACATGGCAACAAGCGTGGTCGCCGCCGGGAAAATCAGTCTTGCGGTGGACAAGAAAGTCCCCATTCCACAGGGGTGGGCATTGGACAAAGACGGCAATCCAACGACTGACCCGCGACAAGCAGTCATTCTGCTTCCTTTCGGCGGGGCAAAAGGTTCAGGGCTGGCGATGATGTTTGAGTGTCTTTCCGGCGTCATGTCAGGGAATCCCTTGCTGAGTCCGTCTCTGCTGGGCACTGACGCCGCTGCCGCAAAACCATCTGAACCGAAGCCGCGGCCGGGTCATGCCAGCAGACATATCCAGAATAGCGTCGTCGCAGCGATAAATATAGGCACCTTCACCGATGTGGAATCTTATAAAGAACACATTGATAACCTCATTGACGGCATCAAAGCTCTGCCTAAAGCTGAAGGAGTGTCGGAAATCTTTGTCCCCGGCGAGCCGGAGTGGCGGACATATGACGAGCGGTCAAAGAACGGCATCCCTCTTCCAGATGGCACGGTCCAGAACCTGCGCCGTGTCGCTGATAGGGTGAAAATCAATCTGCCTGAGGGCCTTTAAACAGGTCAGGGAAATTGACTGACTTTTTGCAATGGGGACTGCTGGCGCTGATTGGGCTCTGTGTGGGAGTGTTAGGCACGCTCATCGGGGCGGGAGGCGGTTTCATTCTCATACCCATCCTGCTCTTCATTTACCCCCAGGAAAGCCCGGCTCTCCTCACCAGCATCAGCCTGACCGTGGTCTTTTTCAATGCCCTGTCTGGCTCAATCTCTTACGGCAGAATGCACCGTATTGACCTCCGTTCCGGTCTCTGGTTTTCCTCAGCCGCCGTGCCCGGGGCTATCAGCGGCGCTTATGTCACCAGCTATCTCAATAGAGAGCTATTCCAGTTAATATTCGGGGTTATCCTGCTGCTGGTCGCCGTTTACCTGACCGCGCGCCCCAGGCGGAAACATGGTGGCAGTCACAACAGCATCAGCGGCGGCACGGTCAGGAAAATCACTGACTCAAATGGGCTAACCCACTCATATTCGTTCAATATGCCGCTGGGAATAGGCATTGCTTTCTTTATCGGCGTCATCGGTGGCATGCTCGGGCTGGGTGGGGGAATCATGCATGTCCCGGCGCTCACCCAGGTCCTTGGATTCCCGGCGCACATCGCCACGGCGACATCTCACATGGTGGTCGCCATCACCGTCCTGGCGGCAATCGGCACTCATGCAGTATCCGGAACTATGTCTGAAGGTATTTTGAGAGCGCTGGTACTGGCAGCAGGAGCGGTCATAGGAGCACCGTTCGGAGCGCGCCTTTCCCAGAGAGTTTCAGAGACGGTCATTATCCGGCTGCTCGCCGCCGGGCTGGGAATTGTCGCCGTGCGGTTGCTCATTGCGCCGTTCTAGCGGCTTTTAATAATCATTGTTTGGAGCTGTTTTGAAGGAGGAAAATCATGTCATCAGCGCGAACATTCCGCATTCCACGATTGGTTATCACCGGCCCGGGGTCATCAGCACAGGTGGCTGAGGAGGTGAAGAAGCTGAAGGTCAAAAAAGGGTTGATTGTCACGGACAGGGTGCTGGTAAATCTGGGGCTGATTGATGGAGTCAAACAGGCACTACAGCAGAGCGCACTGCCATTTGCCGTGTTTGACGGCGTCTCCACCGAGCCGGTCACGGAGTTCGTGCAGGACGGTCTGAGAGCTTACCGCGAGAATGGCTGTGATTACGTTCTTGCGGTGGGCGGTGGGAGCGCTATTGATACCGCCAAAGCCATAGCCGTGATGGCAAAGAACGCCGGTTCAATCACTGATTACCAGGGGTTTGACAGGATTCCAAAGGCAGGCGCGCCTGTTATCGCCATCCCGATGACGGCTGGCACCGGTAGTGAAGTTACCCCTTTCACCATCGTCACTGATACCCAGAGAAATGTGAAGATGCTTATCAGCAGTCCATTTTTGATGCCGGAGATAGCTATTGTTGACTCGCAGCTGACGCACAGCATGCCACAGAGCCTCACTGCGGCAACAGGGATTGATGCCCTGACTCACGCCATTGAAGCCTACGTCTCGCGCAAGTCTCAGCCTCTGGCTGATGTCTTTTGCCTTTCTGCTATCAGGCTTATCTCAGGAAACTTGAGACGAGCGTGGTCTAATGGAACTGATGGCGAAGCCAGAGAAAAGACCATGCTCGGCGCTCTGCAGGCGGGGATTGCCTTCAGCAACTCTTCTGTGGCGCTGGTCCACGGCATGGCGCGACCCATCGGAGCTTACTTTCATGTGCCGCACGGTGCCTCCAATGCGGCGCTGTTAAGCGTGGTGACAGAGTTCAGCCTTGAGGGTAGCCTGACCCGCTATGCCCAAATTGCCCAGGCGATGGGTGAAGACACCACCGGACTGGATGACTTACAAGCGGCACGGCTGGCGGTCAAGGCAATCAAAAAGCTGATTAAGGACATCAAGGTACCGTCTTTGAAAGAATTGGGCGTGGATAAAGCAAAGTTAACACAGTTGGCGCCGCGCATGGCTGATGACGCTATCGCCAGCGGCAGTCCGGGGAACAACCCGCGCCTGGCGACAAGAGAAGAGATAATAGAACTATATCAACGGGCTTACGAAGCGCAGTAGTGTTTGACAAGCAATGAGCGCGGGTCTTAGAATAGCCAAAGCGCAAGAATGGTCTTTTAGATTCCTCTCCCAAATCAGCTCTCATCAGTTGAGGAGGTGATTCCATATGCCTGTGGCAAGCGTTAATGGCGTCAAGCTTTACTATGAAGTCACCGGAGACGGGTTCCCTCTGGTCCTCAGCCATGAGTTTGCCGGGACATATAGAAGCTGGGAGCCGCAGGTTAAGTTTTTCTCCCGCCGCTATGAGGTCATTACCTATAACCACCGCGGCTTCCCACCGTCTGATGCCCCGGCGGAGGCGAGCGCTTATTCACAGGAGATACTGGTGGAAGACCTGCACCGGCTCCTGCGTTATCTGGGCGTCCAGCAGGCATTCATTGGCGGGTGCTCCATGGGCGGTACGGTGGCGCTCAGCTTCGGCATTACGCATCCTGAGATGACGAAAGGGCTAATCATCGTCTCCGCCGGCTCCGGCTCCAGCGACCGTAAAAACTTTGAGATTTCCTTGAGCGGGATGGCGCAACAGATTGAAACGATAGGCTGGAAAAAGCTGGCGGAAAGATATGCCCGCGAGCCAAACCGCATTCAGCTCCTGCGTAAGGACCCAAAAAGCTGGCAGGAGTTCCGAGATGAGCTTGCCGAGCATGACGATAAAGCTTCTGCGCTCCTCATCAGAGAGGTCATTCTGAAGCGACCGACCATCCCGGCGCTGGAGAATGAGCTCAGGCGTCTGCCGGTGCCCACGCTCATCATGATTGGCGATGAAGATGAGCGCTGTATTGAGCCAGCATGGCTCATGAAGAAATATATCCCCGGTGCCGGTTTGATTGTTTTCCCACAGTCCGGGCACGCCATCAATCTGGAAGAGCCGGATTTGTTCAATAGGGCAGTGCTTGATTTCATGGGCTATGTTGAGGCAGGCAAATGGGCAGTGCGTTCATTACCGTGATAGGCTTTACATAAAATTAGAGCTAATCAAATGTTCAGGATTCTATGGATATCGTTTAGAGTCTATCTTACTGAATGTCCTTTGCTTTCTCACAGCAAAAGGCATTTTCTCTTTCCCCATTTTACTCTGCTGAGTTCCTCCTGATGACATGGGAAGGATTGAGCAAGGTGGAAATGCTTGACAAAGAACGGCTCAGCAGATTAAAGTAAATAGACCCGCTATGCTGAATTCAAAATGCAACACAAAGGAGGCAGATACGTGGCAAAACCGGAGAAGATTAAAGTAACATCAGTCCAGCAGGTTTGCATTGTGGTGAAGGACACCATGAAGGCAGTGGAGGCTTTCTGGAACATCCTCGGCATCGGTCCATGGAACGTGTTTACCTTCGGCTCGCCGAAGGTTGCCGACCTCAAGTATAGAGGGAAGCGGGTGTACGTGCCTTCGCTGGGTGCCGTGACCCAGTGCGGACCGATTGAGCTTGAGCTGTTCCAGGACGTTGATGGCAAGTCAGTCTATACCGAATGGATTGAGGAGCAGGGTGAGGGTCTGCATCATCTGAAATTCCTCACTGATGACATGGACATTGACAAGGTGGACCGGTATATGGAGTGGCTGGGCTTCCCGAATATCCAGTGCGGGCACTTCGGTCCGGAGCTGAAAAACCAGTTCAGCTATTATGACACCAGGAAGGCGCTCAAGTGCATCTGGGAGACGAGCAACCGCAGCGGCGGCAAGCCACCCGGAGCAGTCCAGTATCCGAGCGAACCGAATGCCGTCAGCCCCGCCAAAGTGAAGGTGAAGGGGCTGAAACAGGTGGGCATAGTGGTCAAGGACGTCATCAGGACGGCGGAGAACTACTGGGACATCCTGGGCATCGGTCCATGGGAAATCCGTGACTGGGGCAACCGCGTGCTGTGGGACCGCACCTACATGGGCAAGCCAGCGTGGGGACGTGAACGGCTGGCTCATGCCTATCTCGGCGACCTTGAGCTTGAGCTGTTACAGCCGGTTGAGGGTGATTCCATCTATGCTGATTGGATTGAGGAGCACGGTGAAGGTCTGCATCATCTGAAATTCCTGTGCGATGATATTGACGCTACGTCTCAGGCGCTGGCGGAGCAGGGCTTTCAGAGCATCCAGAGCGGTCATTTCGGCGACCCGGCGAAGAAAGAGGGCGGGTTTAACTACTTTGACATCCCGCCGCTACACTGCATCTTTGAACCGGTGCATAAGCCCAAGAGCCTGCCTATTGAGCCAATCGCCATCATCCCGCCAAAGAAGTAACAACAGGGGTTTGCCGCATTTAGGGGCGGAACTGCTGAGGCTGGTTCTGCCCCTTTTTGTTTTGGCGCATACGCCTGTGTCTCTCCAGCGCAAACCTGGCATCCAGTCGGAAACGTTTGGTCTGCTTTCTGTGTTCCTGCTTCCGGCAAAATGACGGGTTACAGAAACAAGAAAAATTTCAGTTGCGCCGGTGAAAAATTTCTGGCGCAAAAAATTCGGCGCAAACTTTTCAGAAAAAATTTTCCCCACAGAAACTTTCAAAAAGAAAATTTCCTTAAAAGGGTGTCAGCCCGGGTGGAACGCCTCCTGATGAGAAGGCCCGTTTGAACTACATATTACATAACATATATAGTGCGCCCCAAAGTGCACCTGTGAATAATGTGAATCAATAGAGGTTGCGTTTATCTCCAATCGTCAAACTTGCCAGTCCTCTCATCAAAAATGAAGAACTGATATCTTCCTAGGTTTATTAGGTACACCTTCACATGCCAATATCCTGTCATTTGTAGTACGCAGAAACATATTGTACCTTGCAGTCGCTTATTTGTTTTGTGAATATCGCCCTGAGCTGACCTTCTCTAAGGCTTGGAGCCAACAGTGCTATCACAATGGATACTGCTTTGTTTACCATTATGACATATACCAATTGCAGGACTGCCACAAAAGACAAGCCTATAATCCAGAACCAGCTTATACCTGACCATAGTTGCCCGAATAGTAAAGCAAAGATTAAGACTATGGGAAACCAAAATAAGAATTCCTTGCCCATTATCTTCTCCTTTTGCAATTTTTTTCTTTTCAGACTGAAATAATCATCATTATACCACAAAAACCCAATAACATTATGTAAATTATTGGAAAACTACCCCTAATGGTGGCGGGGTGTCCACAGCCGCTTTGAAGGTATAACAAACTACTTAAAAGAGGCGGAATGCCCTTATTTTTTGATTACAGCGCGTGGCGAGATTGGGAAGACGGGTTTTAGCCCTGTCCAGCGGTTTTTGTCCCCTGGCGGAGCTTTTCTCCCACCATGGTGAGGAGCCGGGTCAGTCCCCACTTTTTCACCGCGGATATTAAGACGGTGTTTTCGGCGCAGGGTTGTCCGGAAAGATATGCCAGCGCCGACCTTTCATCCCAGACCCGGTCCGGGGTGAGCAGGAGGTCTATTTTGTTCAGGGCGGTGATGCGCGGTTTTTCAACGAGGTGGAGGTCGCGGAGGATATCTTCAACCGTTTCGCATTGCTGTGATGCTTCTCCGGAGGACAGGTCAACCACATGGATGAGCAAGTCTGCCTCTGCCAGCTCCTCCAGAGTGGCATGGAAAGCTGACACGATTGTTGGCGGCAGTTTGCGGATGAAGCCCACGGTATCGGAAAGGAGCGTTATCCTGCCATCAGGCAGGACCAGGCGTCGGGTGGTGGGGTCAAGGGTGGAGAAAGGCTCGTCCCGGGCGATGACGTCCGCCCTGCACAGGGCATTGAGCAGGGTGCTTTTGCCGGCATTGGTGTAGCCCACCAGTGAAACGACCGGTATACCGCTCCGCTTTCTTTTCTGGCGGTAGAGGGCACGGTGCTGGCTGACCTCGTCCAGCTGTTTTTTCAGGCGGTCAATTTTCTGCCGGATGAGGCGGCGGTCGGTTTCAAGCTCAGATTCACCCGGACCGCGTGTGCCGATGCCGCCGCCGAGCCGGTCCAGGTGGCTCCATTGCCCGGCGAGTCGCGGCAGGAGGTACTGGTGCTGGGCGAGCTCCACCTGCAATTGTCCTTCACGAGTGCGGGCGCGTTTGGCGAAGATGTCCAGGATGAGAGCGACGCGGTCAATGACCTTCACCTGCAGGGCGTCTTCCAGGTTTCTCTGCTGGGAAGGTGTGAGCTCATCGTCAACGATGACCACGTTATAGTTGAGCTCTTCTCTGCGGGCGACCAGCTCTTCCAGTTTTCCCTTGCCGAGGTACGAGGCACCTGATGGCGCCGGCAGTTTCTGAATCAGTTTGCCGATGACGCTGGCGCCGGCAGCCTTTGCCAGTTGCGCCAGCTCTTCAATAGATGACTCAGCTGAATGCTGTTCCCGGCTTCCTTTAACCGTCACCGCGACCAGGAAGGCACGCTCCGGTCCGGTCTTGACGGAAATTGTTGTCCCTTTAGCGATAAGTCTCTCCTGTTATGTCAAGTTAACTTGCGGGCAGAATCTGTCTTCTGGTGTTGCGCCAGCCTGCCAGTTTAGACAATCCTTTTACCAACATGGGGTCAGGAATGGTGAGGGAGAGGCGCACATAGCCTTCGCCATGCCTGCCGTAGCCGATGCCCGGCGTCACTGCCACACCCACCTGGTCTAACAAATCGGCGGTGAACTCCATGGACGTGTAGCCCTGGGGAATCTTTGCCCAGACGTAAAGGCTGGCTTTAGGCAGTTTTGCCTGAAGACCGATTTTGTTCAGCCCCTCCACAACGAGGTCGCGCCGCCGCTGGTAGATGGCATTGTGTTCGCCCACGCTGTTCTGCGGTCCCAGCAGAGCTTCAATCGCCATGTGCTGGATTGCCTGTGGAATACCGGAGTCAAGGTTGGACTTGAGCCGTTTTAGGGCTTCAATCATCTGGGCATTCCCCACCGCCATGCCGATGCGCCAGCCGGTCATATTATACGTCTTGGAGAGCGAATGAAACTCAATGCCCACGTCTTTTGCTCCTTCTGCCTGAAGGAAGCTCACCGGCTGGTAGCCATCAAAACAGACATCGGAATAAGGTCCATCATGGCAGATACCGATGCCGTGTTTTTTGGCAAAAGCGACCGCCTGGTTGAAGAAATCAAGTTCTGCCACAGCACCGGTGGGATTATTGGGATAATTGAGCCAGAGGAGCTTGGTCTGCTTCAGCACGTGGAAAGGTACAGAATTCAGGTTGGGCAGGAAGTTCCTCTCCTCGGTGAGCGCCAGATAAAAAGGTCTGCCGCCAGCCAGCATGGTGCCCACGGAATATACCGGGTAGCCCGGGTCAGGCACCAGCACAGTGTCCCCGGGGTCAACATAGCAGAAAGCGATGTGGGCGATTCCCTCCTTGGAGCCGATGAGCGGCGCCACCTCTTTGTCCGGGTCTAGAGTGACGCCGAAGCGCCTCTGGTACCATTCGGCAACTGCCCGGCGGAACTCAGGCAAACCGTCTGACTCCGGATAGCGATGGTTTACCGGATCGCGCGCCGCCTGGCAAAGCTTTTCAATGACGTTTGGCGGGGTGGGAATATCAGGGTCACCGATGGCGAAGCTGATAACCTCTTCACCTTTGGCTCTTTTTTCAGCAATCTTGCGGCTGATTTCCACAAAAAGGTACGGTGGCAAACGTTCCATACGTCTGGCAAGTCTCATTATGACACCTCATTCTTAATATCATTACTTCAGCCATTCTCCGGTGAATACCGTCTCGGCGGGACCGCTGAGGAAAACGTCATTTATGCCGTCCCACTCCACAGACAAAGTACCACCTGGCAGGTTTATGTCAATCCTTTTGTCAGTGAAACCGTGTAATTGTGCGGCCACTCCCACCGCGCAGGCACCGGTGCCGCACGCAAGCGTCTCCCCGGCCCCTCTCTCCCATACCCTGACCTCAATCTGAGAACGGCTGAGCACACGGGCGACCTCAAAATTCGTCCGCCGCGGGAACACAGAATGGTGCTCCACCTTTGGTCCAATTTGAGCCAGAGGGAAGTTATTTACCGGTTCATTTGTGAAATAGACGGCGTGCGGGTTCCCCATGGAGACAAGGTTAAGAGTTAGCTCCGTCCCATCCACGTTAACGGGAAAGCCCAACATTGATTTTATGTAAACTACTCCCCTGCTCTCCGGCGCTATTGTTACCGGAATCTCATCAGGCTTAAAACGCGGCTTGCCCATGCCGATTTTAATTTCAGTGATTCTGGAGCCTTTCCTGCCGAGCTTTGCCCTGAGGAGACCGCCCAGAGTTTCAATGGTGAGCTCTCTGGCTCTGGCGTCAATCAGCCCCTCCTCTGCGGCATATTTCACCAGACAGCGCGTGCCATTGCCGCAGGCTTCTGCCTCCGAGC
>Ga0185342_1000147_pt1 | contig 40058 bp, 37 predicted proteins | sample ConPoolayeEmetaG_FD_128045 | JGI IMG/M metagenome (GOLD analysis project Ga0185342, IMG submission 128045) | Hot spring microbial mat communities from California, USA to study Microbial Dark Matter (Phase II) - Cone Pool mat layer E metaG... ... | reverse complement strand
AATCAGCTTTGCGGACAGAATTTAGCTGGAAAATAGATTTAGTAGATTGAAGTTGTAAATATTGGATATTCAGGTAAAATATTCCTGATAAAAGGAGGACAGAGAGGGTAAAATGGCCAAAAAATTATACCGTTCAGTTCAGCAGAAAATGCTCGGCGGTGTCTGTGCCGGACTGGCTGATTACTTTGACCTTGATGTCTCGCTGGTCAGGTTAATTTTCGTCGGGGTAGCCCTGATAACAGCGATTCTACCAATGGTTCTTTTTTACCTGATTGCCTGGTTAGTCATTCCAGCTCCTCCCAAGGAGCAGTAGAAAAGCCAGACCATCCGGCTGCGGGTGGAAAGATGAAATTCGAAGGTGAGATTGCCTTCCGGCATATTGCCATTGAAGGTGTTCTGAAATCTCGTAAAACTCTGCTGGCTCATCTTCTGGCTCAGAAGATAGGCGGTCAGTTAGTCCTCGACCCCACCGGTAATCCCTATCTCAAAGATTTCTATAACGAGAAAGAAGGAGCTGCTTTCCTAGCCCAGCTAATTTTCCTGGCCAACCGCTACCATCAGCAGTCCAGGCTTCTGCAGAGGGATCTGTTTCTGGACCGGATAATCTGCGATTATCTATTCGAGAAAGATAAAATCTATGCTTATCAGACCCTGACAGATGATGAGCTTCTGGTCTATGAAAGAATCTACAGCATTCTGGCTGAAAGGATTCCCCACCCGGACCTGGTCATCTATCTTCAGATTTCAGTAAAAACTTTAATCAAAAGAATAGAAAAAGAGGGCGATGTCATCGAAAAGAACATTTCTGAAAAATATTTAGAGGATATCGTAGAAGCTTATGATTATTTTTTCTTCAATTACAAAGCCACACCTTTACTGGTAGTTAAAGCTGATGACCTCAACCTGAGTCAGGAAGAAGAGGTCTGGGACCTCATCGAACAAATTAAACAGCTCACCAGAGGTACCCTTTATTATGTTCCCCGAAGCTTTAAGGCAAAAAGTTGAAAAAAATGTTAAAATACAAAACGAGCTTAGAGGTTCGGCCGGGACCCTGAGACTCAACTCCAGCCTTTAAACAGGCTCGGGACTTTACCTCGAGCTCGCCCAGCGGGCAGGGGATAAAGAAAGGAGATTATATGGTTCAAACTTCAGCTGAACGGGTAACCGTTTGCTATCTTAACGAGCTTAAAAAGAGTGGGCAGAAAATTACGGCCCTGACTGCTTATGATTTTCCGACAGCCAGGATACTGGACGAATGTGGAGTGGATATCATTCTGGTCGGCGATTCTCTGGGAATGGTGGTACTTGGTTATGAGAACACCCTGCCGGTGACCATGGAGGAGATGATTCATCACACCAGGGCTGTGAGCCGGGCCAGGAAGCGGGCCATGGTCATAGGCGATATGCCCTATCTTTCTTTTCATCTTTCCTTACAGGATTCAATCCGGAATGCAGCCCGGTTCATTAAAGAAGGGGGAGCAGATGGAGTTAAGTTGGAAGGAGCCAGCCCGACTCGACTTCAACTGGTTGAAGCTCTGGTGGAGGCGGAAATTCCTGTGATGGGACATGTCGGTCTGACGCCGCAATCGGTGCGGAAAATAGGCGGTTTTAAAGTCCAGGGCACAGATGAGGAAAGAGCCGAGGCTATTTTCCGTGGGGCTCTGGCTCTGGAAAAGGCCGGAGCTTTTGCCGTGGTTCTGGAATCAATCCCGGCTGAGCTGGCCCGGGAAATCACGGCTTCACTCAAAATTCCCACTATTGGCATAGGAGCCGGTCCTGACTGCGACGGTCAGATTTTGGTAATAAACGATTTGCTAGGGCTGACCAGTGGTTATCTTCCGCGCTTTGTTAAGAAGTATGCCGAGTTAGACAGAATAATTTCTGGAGCGGTTACTGAATATCTTAATGAGGTTCGCAAAGGATGCTACCCCGAAGACCAGCACTGCTACCATTTAAAATCGGGAAAGTCCGGTCTGGCTAAAAGAGTACGGCAGAAAGTGTTGGGCCAAAGAAAGTAATTATTGATGACAGCAAGGTAAGAAAAAGGACCTAGCGCCATTAAAGAGAATAATTTATTAGGATTGAGGTTAGTGCTATTAGGCGAAAATTGATTTTAAGAGGAAATTAACCATGGAAATTGTAAACGAGATTGAGCCTTTAAGGGAAAAGATAAGTTTATGGAAGAAGCAGGGTCTGAAAATCGGATTTGTCCCGACCATGGGTTATTTGCATGAAGGACATTTAAGTCTGGTCAGGGAATCTAAAAAGCGATGTCAGGTTACAGTAGTTTCTATTTTTGTTAATCCCAAACAGTTCGGGCCGTCTGAAGATTATAACCTCTATCCCCGCGACCTCGAGCGGGACCGACGGCTGCTGGAACAGGAAGGGGTGAATTTACTTTACTATCCTTCAGTTGAGGCTATGTACCCGGAAGGCTACCGGACTTATGTTGAGGTAGAACTTCTGCAGGATAAACTCTGCGGTCAGTCACGCCCCGGTCATTTTCGGGGGGTCTGCACTGTGGTTTTGAAACTTTTCAACCTGGTTCAGCCGGACGAGGCTTATTTCGGCTGGAAGGATGCTCAGCAGGTAATTATTATTAAGAAGATGGTTGAGGATTTGAATCTGCCGGTAAAGGTGGTGCCCCTTCCCCTGGTGAGAGACCATGATGGGCTGGCTCTAAGTTCCCGCAATACCTACCTTAATCCTGAGGAGAGAAAAGCCGCTCTGGTCCTGAAAAAAAGCCTGGACCTGGCTGAGAAGTTAATCCTGGCAGGGGAGAGGGATACTGGCCGGATAAAAGAGAAGATTAAAGAATTAATCCAGAGCGAACCGCTGGCCAGGATTGATTATGTGGAGATAGTCGACCTGAAAACCCTCGAAAGCCTGGAGCAGCTGGACCGAGAGGCTCTTGTTGCTCTGGCGGTTTTTATCGGCCGGACCCGGCTGATAGATAATTTGAGAGTCGTCTCAGGAGGTATTGAAAAATGATCGTCTTTTACCTTAAATCCAAAATTCACCGGGCTAAGGTCACTTACAGCAATGTCGATTATGAAGGCAGTCTGGGAATAGATGAAGAACTGATGAAAGAGGCCGGGATGAAAGAATATGAAAGAGTAGAAGTCTACAATGTTACCAATGGTGAACGTTTTGCCACATACCTGATAAAAGAGCCCTCTGGTTCCAGAAAAGTCGGAGTTTACGGCGCAGCTGCTCACAAAGCCCGGGAAGGTGACATCATAATTATTACTTCTTACTGCCACCTGACAGAGGACGAAGTCGATTTTCATGTGCCCAGAGTTTTGCTTCTTGACGAGAATAACAGGATAAAATTAACCAAAAACTGAGCTAATTGGCTCCCCGTCAGCCTGAAACCAGAGGCGTGGAAGGCTTTTTCATTCTTTTTATTTTTTAAGGCTCAAGTCAGGCAGCGTTGTTGAAATAGAAGTTTATTCAAGGTGATAGTTTGGAGCTTCTTTGGTGATGATGACATCGTGAACGTGGCTTTCCCTCAGGGCAGCTTGGGTAATTTTAATGAACTTAGCTTTTTTCTGCAGTTCTTCCACTGTCCGGCAGCCAGCATAGCCCATCCCGGCTTTCAGTCCACCGACCAGCATCTGAATAATGGATACCGCGCTGCCCTTATAAGGGACCCGGCCCTCAATTCCCTCTGGAACCAGTTTGGTGGTTTCAGAAATCGCATCCTGAAAGTAGCGGTCGCGGCTACCTTCTTTCATAGCTTCGAGTGAACCCATTCCCCGATAGGTTTTGTAGGCTCGGCCCTGGTAAATGACCACCTCACCGGGCGACTCATCGGTGCCAGCCAGCAGATTGCCCAGCATAACCGATGATGCTCCGGCGGCGATGGCTTTAGTAATATCGCCGGAGTATTTTATTCCTCCATCAGCAATGAGGGGGAGACCGTGTTTACTGGTAACCTTGAAAACATCAGCAATAGCTGTTATCTGCGGCACTCCAACCCCGGCTACTACCCTGGTGGTACAGATTGAACCCGGCCCGATCCCAACCTTAACGGCATCTACTCCCAGTTTAATCAGGTCTTCGGCGGCTTCGGCAGTGGCGATGTTTCCGGCCACGAGGTCAATTTCCGGGTAAGCCTGGCGGATTCTTCTGACCGTCTCCAGAACCCTCTGAGAATGACCGTGGGCAGTGTCAACTACAATTACATCGCAGCCAGCCTTAATCAAGGCGGAAACTCTGTCCATAACTTCGGCCCCCACTCCAACGGCGGCCCCCACTCTTAACCGGCCCAATTTATCCTTGGAAGCCAGCGGGTACTGAATGCGCTTTAAGATATCTTTGTAAGTTATCAGACCCTTCAGTTGGAAGTTTTCATCAACAATTAGAATTTTTTCCACCTTGTGCTTATGGAACAGCTTTTCGGCTTCCTCCAGGGGAGTTCCGACCGGCACAGTAATCAGGTCTTTAGTCATGATTTCTGAAACTGGAATATCCAGGCGGTTTTCAAACCGGATATCCCGATTGGTCAGAATGCCGACTAACCGGTTATTTTCGTCGGTCACGGGAAGGCCAGAGATTTTGTACTTTTTCATCAGTTCTAAGGCTCGGTGTATTTTATCCGTTGGCCGCAGGGTTATGGGTTCGACAATCATCCCGCTTTCATGTCTTTTAACCTTATCGACTTCTTCAACCTGGGCTTCGATGGACATATTTCGGTGAATTATCCCTATACCACCTTGCTGAGCCAGGCAGATGGCCATCCGGCTGGTGGTAACGGTGTCCATAGCGGCGCTGACAATAGGGATTTTAATCTGGATGTTTCTGGTCAGGCGGGTGGTAACATCGGCTTCGGTCGGAAGGACTTCAGACCTGGCTGGGAGGATCAGAACATCGTCAAAAGTTAAGCCTTCTTTTAATTTTTCATCCAGCATTTTCCATCCTCCTGAATGTCCTTAATGCTTTTTCCTTTTGCCCGGAATCAGAGGGCGGGCCTGCTTAACCCGGACAGCCCCGGCAGCTGACTGATGTGGTCTCTGGTAATACATTGGCTGCATTTTCCTCTCCGGCCGCTCCACCTCTACCACCGGTTGAATCAGGAAGAGATAGCGAACGGCATCTTCTTCTATTCTATCCAGCATTTGCTGAAACATAGCGAAGCTTTCTTTTTTGTACTCAATTAGCGGGTCCCGCTGACCATAGCCCCGCAGTCCGATTCCTTCTTTCAGATAGTCCATTTCCAGAAGATGGTCCTTCCAGCGGGAATCAATAACCTGAAGCAAAATCAGTCTTTCGAATTCTCGCATTCTTTCCGGTGAGAGGGCTTTTTCTTTTTGTTCATAGACTTCCTTCAGAGCTAAAATCAATCTCTCTCTGAGTTCTTCATAATTGATTTCTTCCCAGTTCAGGTTGAGCTGGTTAAGATCGAAGCCGAATTGCGAATAGATAGCCTGGTGCAGAGCTTCTCGGTCCCACTCGTCCGGATGTTTATCCTTGCCGGCATGTTGGTCAAGGTACCAGTCCACTAGGCTGTCGATTAAATTCAAGTAGTAATCGCGAAGGTCCTTCCCCTCCAGAATTTCCCGGCGCTGACGGTAGATGGTCTCGCGCTGCTTGTTCATCACGTCGTCATATTCCAGCAGGTGTTTTCTGATAGAGAAATTCTGGGCCTCAACCTGTTTTTGAGCTCTTTCAATGGCTCTGGTAACCATAGGATGCTGGATGGGGACACCCTCTGACATTCCGATTCTGGCCATCAGCCCTGAGAGGCGGTCGGAGCCAAAAATACGCATCAGGTCGTCTTCAAGAGAAAGATAGAAGCGGGAGGAGCCCGGATCACCCTGTCGTCCGGCTCGTCCCCGGAGCTGATTATCTATCCGCCTTGATTCATGCCTCTCGGTACCGATTATATGAAGACCCCCAAGAGCTACCACTTTTTCATGTTCTTCACTGGTAATTTTAAGAGCTTCTTCGTAAGCTTGGTTGTATTGCTCAGAGGTGGCTTGAGCCGGGTCAATCCCGGCTTTTTTCAGGGCTTCTCTGGCCAGGAAATCGGGATTACCGCCGAGAAGAATGTCCACGCCCCGGCCGGCCATGTTGGTAGCTATGGTTACGGCTCCAATTCTTCCGGCCTGAGCGATTATCTGAGCTTCAAGCTCGTGATATTTGGCGTTAAGGACCACGTGTTTGACGCCTTTTTTCCTGAGCAGTTCGCTCAATTTTTCTGATTTTTCTATAGAAATGGTGCCAACAAGAACCGGGCGTCCGATTTTATTAAGTTCAATTATTTCTTCCACCACCGCATTCCATTTTTCACGGGCTGTTCGGTAGATGACGTCAGGGTACTCATGGCGGCGAAGCGGCTTGTTAGTGGGTATCTCCACTACATCCAACTTGTAGATGTGCATAAATTCGGCGGCTTCGGTAGCTGCTGTTCCTGTCATACCGGCCAGTTTCTTGTACATACGGAAGTAGTTCTGAAAGGTGATTGAGGCCAGGGTCTGGTATTCCTCTTCAACCCTGACCCTTTCCTTAGCTTCCAGAGCCTGGTGCAGTCCATCGCTGTAGCGGCGTCCTGGCATCAGGCGACCAGTGAATTCATCAACGATAATGACCTGACCGTCTTTGACCATATAGTCAACATCGCGCTTAAAAAGAAAATGTGCCTTGAGTGATTGATTGATAGCGTGGACCAGATCCATATAGTTCAGGTCGTAAAGGTTTGGGACCCCAAAATACTTTTCGGCTTCAGCCACCCCGTTTTCGTTCAGGGCTACAGTTCTGGTTTTTTCATCCAGGATGAAATGCCTGTCCTTCTGCAGGCGACGGACAAAACTGTCTACCTTGTAATAGAGCTGAGTGGATTCCTGCGTCGGGCCGGAGATAATTAGTGGAGTCCGGGCTTCGTCAATCAGAATGCTGTCCACCTCATCCACAATGGCGTAGTTAAACCCCCGCTGAACCAGGTCCTGAAGCCGGAACTTCATGTTGTCGCGCAGATAATCAAAGCCGAATTCGTTGTTGGTTCCGTAAGTAATATCGGCCCGGTAAGCTTTCTGTCGCTCAGCATCTCCCAGTTCATGCTGGATAACCCCAACACTCAGGCCCAGAAACTTATAGATGGGACCCATCCATTCGGCATCTCTTTTAGCCAGGTAATCATTGACGGTAACTATGTGGACACCCTTGCCTTCCAGAGCGTTAAGGTAAGCGGGCAGAGTAGCCACCAGGGTTTTACCCTCACCGGTTTTCATTTCGGCGATTTTGCCCTGGTGCAAGACCAGGCCACCCATTAGCTGGACATCGAAATGGCGCATCCTGACCGTGCGGCGGGCCACTTCCCGAACCACAGCGAAAGCTTCTACCAGAATATCGTCTAGAGTGGCTCCCTGTCTCAGTTTTTCCTTAAATTCGGCTGTCTTGGCTTTAAGTTCGGCGTCGGAAAGCTTCTGGATTTGCGGCTCAAGAGCATTTATGGCCGCAACATAGGGCTGGAGTTTTTTCAGGTCCCGTTCATTCTTGGTCCCGAAGATCTTAGTTAAGAGCCATTTCCACATTTATTAATTTTTAACAGAAAGCCACCTTAAAGTCAATTAAGACCGGAGCGCATCATGGTCAGAGCCTTCAATTAGCCAGAGTCATAAAATATTAAAAATGGCCAAGAACCACCGATAACCTAAGAATGAAATTTTAACTTAAATCTCTGAATTTATTTCTTTTCAAAAGCTATCATTATTTTTTAGAATAAGACCTGAAAGGAGGATACAATGAAGAAGGGCTGGCTGATTTTATTGCTTATTCTGGCCATATTGCTGGTCATCATCATCATTCAAAACAGGGAACCGGTACAGACTCATTTTCTTTTCATTACTGTGGAGATGCCGCAGATTCTTCTGCTGTTAATCACCGCCTGCTTCGGTTTTGCTATCGGGGTCCTGGTTTCACTTCTTACCGGTCTCAAAAAAGGTAAGTATGAAAAGCCTGAATCGCAGGAAAAGGCTTCGAGCTAAAGTCAGATAACCCGAACGGTAAATCTTGCAGGTCAAGTAGAGGAAGGAGTAGACTCTGGCCTGACTTCGAAAATAAAAATCACCAAGGTATTACAAAGAATCATTCCAGCCAGACAGCATCCCATAGGAAGAAGGCAATTGAATCTCTGCTGACTGTCAGAACCTCAACTATAAAAAACCCCTTACTTTGAATATAGTCAGAAAGTTTGACCGGCTTTCCCCCTAACCTTAAGCAAAAAAGGCGGATTATAAATTTAAAGACTGGTAGACAGGACGGCTTTTTCCTGAATTTTGGTAGAAAAGGAAGCTGGTCAGTAATCAAGGTCAGGGTCAAAATAATTTATCATCGGATTTTCTCCGGGTAATGAAAGTTAACCTGTGACCACCTTTCTTTAGAGCGGGAATGATTACTCCAAGAGCTGAGATGCCGGACTCTTTTTCTGGTAACCTGGGTTAAAGTTATCTTTCGGTTTTTTTCCCAATTAATCAATATTAAGTGAGAAATTTGCTTTAGATTTTACGTCTTTTCTTTGGATGACAGTCGGGTTTGAGCTTGAGGAAGCTGATATTCCTGGCCTAATTTTTGCTTACAGACAGGGTGAAAGGAAGTTAACATGAAAAGGGCAGTTGCTTTGACCCTGTCAACACTATTTATTCTTTCGTTTTTCCTGATCAGTCCTTCCAGCTCCATGGATTTAAACCCGGCCGATTCCTGCTGGGACAACTGGGAAAGGTGCCGGAGCAGAGCTCTGGAATCTGACATGGGTGTGATCCGGACTACCTTAGCCCTGACTTTGTGCGACATTGCCCTTGCCAACTGTTTGCTGAAGGCGACTTGATGATGGGATTGGGGGTCCCGGATGACTCAGCCGGGACCCCAGGTTATCTTAAGTGCGATGATGAAAACTTGAGATGAATAAAAACTGAGCCCTCAGCCTTGATACCCCATTGCTTCTCTCAAGGCCTGTTTACAGCTACTTAAATCTCAGACGATGGTGGCAGTTCTTTGCTTTCAGGGAGAGTGAAAAGCCCGCAGAATTTTTAAAAATTCTGAACTGGAGTTTTCCAGAAAATCCGAGACTCTGGCTGGCTATAACCAGGAAGGAATTATGCTCAGGCTTTTTCAGGAAAAAAAACCTGAAGCTGGAAAGAATTTCGCTCCCGAGGGGCGAAATAAATACCTTTATTAGAAGATATGGTGGAGGATATGATGAGAAAATTAAAAGTGGCGATTTTTGGGCTTTTCTATCTGCTTACTGGAGTGATCGGTTATGCTACCCAGATACCTGTTTTTCAAGTGAAAGAAGTTCCGCTCAAAAGTCCATCGAACCGCCCTTTTTTCTTTAAGCCAACCTTTATTCATTTTGATGGTGGGGAAATATTTGTGGCTGAAAGCGGAGATGGTCAGATTATGGTCTATCGCTCTGATGGTCAGCTCAGAATCGCCATCGGGAAAAAGGGTGAAGGTCCGGATGAATTTGCCGGTCTGGGTGGTCTTGATGTATTTGAAGACAAGATTTATGCGGCGGATTCATATAACAAAATGATTAAAATATTTAACCGAAATGGTCAGTACCTTGGAGGGATAAAGCTTCCAATTATTCCGGTTCAGATAGCAGTTCTGGATAAAGACCATCTGCTGGTTACCAGAAGGCCAGTTTTGCCCTTTGAATCCGAGCCTCTGGTTTATTGTTTTGATTCTAAAGGCCAGCAGCGGTGGAAGGCCATCAATTCAATTCGGGCTGAAGATAGCATCAGATACACTCTAATTAATGAGATTCTGATAAGAAAAGAAGGCAATGAAGAGGTTTATATCATCTGGAAAAATCAGAATAAGTCAATCCAGAAAATTAACAAGCACGGTCAACTGGTAAAAAAGATTATCCTTGATGATAATTATCCGGTTAAAAACATAAAACTTCCCCTTAAGAGCCGATCGAATGCGCTTACTATGGTTATCTGGAATAGTAGCTTCTACGGTGGAAAATTTTATTTTATCGTTCCCGATTATACTTCCGATGGGGACCTGGGACTGGGTAAAGAGGTGATGGTTGTTAGCCTGGAGGGACGGATAACCGGAGTCATAGAATTCCCCCGGCCGGTAAGACACCTAACAGTTCAGGAGCAATTTGTTTACCTGATTGATGATGAGGGAGAACTCCGGATTTATCAGCTGGAGGCAAAATGAAAATGATGATTCGGACCTCAGGTTTTATTCTGGCAGTCATCTTAATTTTAGCTCAAATCGGCTTATCCTCAGTTCTGAGGCCTGTTAAATTCTCAGAGTGTCAGCTTCGACCGCCAGCTTCAGGTCAGAAGGCTCCAGCGGTCATTCACTCTTCACTTGAGGAAATTGTCTCCGACTTCAATCAGCCTGTTCTTCTAGTTTTCTTCTCTCTGGCCTGTCATGTCTGCTGGGAAGAGTTGTTTGAGATGAAAGATTTTATGGAAAAGATGAACCTGCCAGTGTTGCTAATCGGGGTCTCAGCTGATGGAATGGAGCAGCTACAGTCGTTCGCTTCCAGATACTCGTTTTCCTATCCTATTGTTCAGGATAAAAACCGAAAGCTCTACCGGAAATACAAAGTCAGACTGGAACCTTACAGGGTAGTTATTCACAATAGGGAAACAGTTTATGCCGATGATTACCTTATTGATTATGAGACCAGGAGGGAGAGGGCCAAACAATGTTTACTCAACCTCGTTTCCGAACATACCTTTTTTTGACGGGCAAGAAACTTATAAGAAGCAAAAGCATATGTTTTTTATATCTGCTACTGCTGGGAACCATTATCTATGTGCTGCTCGTGGATTCTTTGAGCACTGCTCTTAAGTATTTCTTTTTTATCATTCCCTATTTTTTCCTGTTCATCACTGCAGATATGGTCAGGAATGAGGTTGAAAGTGGTGGGCTGGAAAATGTGCTTTTCCTCAACAGTCAATTCCGACTCTACCTGTGTCAAAAAAATTTTATTCTTTTCTTGCTGGCTTTTCTTCTTTCAACTTCTTTTTTTATGATACTGGCTGTAGCCGCCTTGATTCAGAGAAATTTTGTCCCGATATTTTTTATTAATTTTCTGGCAGGACTGGTGGTAGGCCTTTACTATCTATCTCTTGGTAGCTGGTTAAGTTTCTATTTTCGATGCGGTGCCAATGTTATGGTAATGATAATGGCCCAGGTGGTGGCAGTTATCTCTCTTTTTATTTCCATGCAGAATCGAAATGGTTTTGTTTATTACCTGGAAAAAGGGCATTTTCCTGACCTGATTTCCGGATTAAAGTTTGGACTTCTGGCTCTGGTCGTACCTGGTCTTCTGACTTATAAAAGCTTTCTAAATTACCTGCCTCTTCCAGTCCTGGTTTCATTTTTATTTCTTCAACTGCAGCGACAGAAGCTTAAAAAGCTGGAGTTAAAAAAGCAATGAGTGAGACGCAGGTAAGAGTTATCAACCTCCAGAAAAGATATGGCCCGATAGAGGCTCTAAGGGGCGTAAGCTTCGCCGTAAAAAGAGGTTCAGTGACCGCTTTTTTAGGTGAGAATGGGGCTGGCAAAACTACCACCATCAAGATAATCCTGGGCTTTCTCAGGCCAGACTCAGGTCTGGTTGAGATGAACTGTGGTCGGTTAGGTTATGTGCCGGACAGGCCTGTGTTTCTCTCCTGGCTTACAGGCAAGGAAATTCTCGAGGCCACAGCCAGGTTATATCAAATTGACCGCTTGAAACTCGATAATTTGATTGAAGAGTTTAGCACCAGAATTTGCTTTGACCTGGCTCTTCTCAAAAGAAAGCCTCACACTTACTCTTTAGGAAACCAGAAGAAAATATCTTACCTTCAAAATCTGATCATAGAACCCGAGCTTTTAATAGTAGACGAACCATTTGCTGGCCTGGACCCGGTTTCCATAAAGCAGACCAGAGACCTCTTCCTTGAGCTTAAGCGGAGGAGAAAAACTGTTTTCTTAAGTTCCCATCTGATTTCCGAGCTGGAAAAAATTTGTGATGAAGTGGTAATTATGCGCCGGGGAAAAATTTTGCTTGAAGGCCCTCTACAAGAGCTCTGTCCAGCTGGAGAGGGAAACCTGGAAGCCCTATTCCTTTCCCTGCACCCGCAAGCTGAGATTGACTGAGTTAAAAAGTCCTCAGAAAAGACTTTTTGTGGACCGATGGGCTAACCAGCTATTCTGTTGGTAGGGGCTGCTTGAAGTTATTCGCCGATGATTTTAATCAGTACTCTTTTGCGACGTTGCCCGTCAAACTCCCCATAGAAAATTTGTTCCCAGGGACCCAGATCCAAATGACCGTTGGTCACGGCCACCACCACTTCCCGCCCCATCACCGTGCGCTTCAAATGGGCATCGGCGTTGGTTTCGCCTGTCAGGTTGTGAAGGTAAGAACCGGGGGAGTGGGGGGCCAGCTTTTCTAACCACTTCAGAAAATCCTGATGAAGTCCGCTTTCGTCATCGTTTATGAAGACGCTTGAGGTAATATGCATGGCATTGACCAGGCACAAACCTTCCTTAATTCCGCTTTTACCAACGGCTTCCTGAACCGCAGGAGTAATATTTATCAACTCCTGCCTTTTTTCTGTTTCAAACCAGAGATATTCTGTCCAGCTTTTCATTATTCACTTCTCCCAAAAAAGCTTCCGGCTGCCCTGATGAGCAGCCGGACTTTATCAGTTTAATCCCGATTAATGCCTATTTTTTTCCTAGAAGTTCTTCGACCAGAGGTCTGGCCTCATAAACTTTGAGCAGGGCTTCGATAATCCCGTCGGCATGCACCATTACCGAACGAGAAATTTTATCTTCGTAGACGAATCGGGTCGGCAAAGACTGGATATTGCCATCGAATAAAACTCCGACCAGTTCACCCTTCCGGTTCACCACCGGAGAACCAGAATTCCCGCCAATTGAGTCAACTGTGGCCACGAAATTGAGCGGCACTTTTAGGTTAAGAGCTGACTCTTTCTGCCACCAGCGCTCAGGCAGAGCCCAGGGAGCCTGATTGTTCTTTTCCCTGGCCTTTTGATAAAGACCAGCAAAAGTAGTCTGAAAAGGAATTTTCTTTCCCTCTTCAACGTAGCCTTTGACCACGCCGAAGCTCAGTCGCAGGGTGCCAGTAGCGTCCGGGGCTATCGAAGTTCCCTTTAGTTTGAATATTGCTCTAGCTACTAGTGGGCCGTTTTTGGCCTCTATGGCCTGAACTTTCTTCTCATAGCGCTCTCTCAGGCCTTTAGAGATAGGTTCAACCATCAAAGCCAGTTTAATCATCGGGTCGGTGCACTGATAGATGGCTTCAGAACCACCTTCCATCAGGCTTTTTCTGAATTCAGGGTCTTTGAGCCTTGTACCGATGATTAAAGATTTAGCCACCTCTTCAGGCGATTGACAGCCCAGAAGCCATTTAGTTTCCTCGAGGTCGGGCAGTTCTTCTTTGAGCATTTTCAGGGAATCGGTCAGCTTCCAGATTTCAAAATCGTCGTAAATCGGCTGCTGGGTGGTTAACTGTCTTCTGGCTGTGGCTAGCTCCGGGCCCTGCCGGTCTCTTTCGGTAGCCATCCTGACCAAAGATCTGGCCAAATTAAAATAGACGGTGTTAAAGGCATTGCCTCTTTCAAAAAACTGGTATTCCTTAAAGAAAGAAGCATATTCCTTTTGAGCTTGAGCAATTTCCTCCCAGGCCTGACCGTATTCTCTGGCCATTTCCGGGTCAGCCAGTACCGCCTGGCGGATTTTCTTTTCTTCATCCAGCTTTCTGGCCATAAGGTTCTTGTCAAGCAGGCCGGACTGATAGCCGAGAGTGGCTTTCAGGCTGTTCTCCACACCGAACAAGGTGTTCAGAGCAATTCTTTCCTGTTCTGGACCTTTTCTAGCATATTCATGGAGTCTGGCCTGTCTTCTTTTCAGGTTGGCTATGGTAAAGGGATAATTGACATCCCGCAGGAAAAGCAGCTGGTCATAAGTCAAAAGCCTTCCGGTGGAGCCAGGATTTCCAGAGCAGAAAACCAGCTCGCCTTCCCGAAGAGGGGAAGTTTTCCATTTAAGATAATGAGTAGTTTTAAGTGGTTGCCCATTCTCATAGACCCGGAAGAAGGCAATATCCAGGTCGAAACGGGGATAGGTAAAATTGTCCGGGTCGCCTCCGAAGAAGGCAATGTCTTCTTCCGGAGCAAAAACCAGGCGGACATCGTTGAAGGTTTTGTATTTATAAAGATGATACATACTGCCAGAATAAAGTGAGACCACCTGACAGCGCAGGCCGCTCTTTTCGCTGGCTTCCCTTTGAATTTCAGAGATAATTTTCTGCCTGGAGGCCAGCACTTCCTGGGCGCTCAGACCTGGTTTTCCAGAGCTCAGGACTCTTTCGGTAACATCTTCAATCTCCTGTAGCACCCAGAGCTCGAGGCCGGGGCATTTCAGTTCCTCGTCTCGGGACCGGGCATAGAATCCAGTTTTGATTAAATTGCGCTCGGCTGTGGAGAGATTCTGAATAGCTCCCCGTCCGACGTGATGGTTGGTCAGCACTAGACCTTCGGGTGAGACAAAAGAGGCCGAAGCTCCGCCAAAGCGAATGGATGAAAGACGCAGATGGTTGAGAAATTCATCGGTCACTTTAAAATTGTATTTTTTGGCCAGATAGTCTTTTGGCACCAGGTTGTAAGGCCACATCCCCTCGTCGGCTGCAAGCGGCAGCCAGACAAGGAGAGCCAGGACCAGCAGACTTATTGAAATTTTAAGGCGAAGGGAGCGAAATCTTTTCATAAAAACCTCCTTGCTTCAGAATTATGACAAAATCCAGCTCAAAATTAAAGAGTAAGATGGCCAAGCTTCCAGGTGTCTGGCAACTTCCAGTTGAGTTTATAAATGTTTGTTCATGGACTTAAGCTCGTCTAAGAATCCTTCATAATATTTATGATAAGGCTAAAATTTAACTTAAGAAAAGCATATAATATAGAATCAGCGATGTTGAGAAAGAGAAAAAACTAATGTTTGGAAAAAAAGAATATCAACCCGGACTCGGTCAGGATAAGGAGGGGACCCGTTCTCTTCTTGAGGCCGATGAGGGTCAGGTTTACCAGATAGTGGAAATAAAAGGAGGGCCAGGACTTAGTCGGCGGTTGATGGCGCTTGGTTTCCATCGTGGTGATCTAATAACTCTAGATGTAGAGGCCATCATGAACGGCCCGGTTCTGGTTAAGAACCTGACCAATGATACCAGAATAGCTCTGGGCCGGGGTATTGCACGAAAAATTCTGGTTAAACCAGCTTCCAAAAATGAGTGAACGTAATCCTGAAATAGTTTTTGTCGGACAACCCAATAGCGGCAAAAGCACCCTGTTCAACGCCCTTGCCGGTTTTAAGGCTCAGACTTCAAATTTCCCCGGCACCACTGTGACTCACACTCACAGCCAGGTTATTTGGAAGGGGCGGGTTTACTCTATCATTGACCTGCCGGGAACCTATTCTCTTACCCCACATGAACCCCAGGAAAAAGTTGTTCTAACCCATATTTTTAAAGAAAAGCCAGACCTAATAGTAAACGTGGTAGATGCTTCTTTACTCTGTCGCAGCCTGGAGCTAACCGTCGAACTTCTGGAACTGGAATATCCGATGATTGTGGTTCTTAACATGATGGACCTGGCTGAAAAAAAAGGACTGGTTATAGACACCGCCGGGCTGGAGAAGAGGTTAGGAGTGCCGGTGGTTAAATCGGTGGCCATCCGCGGTCAGGGAACAAAAGAACTGATGGACTGCCTTGAAGAGGTTCTGGATGAAAGGAAGAAGCCTTCGGCCATCAAATACAGTAGCGAAGTTGAAAAGAGAATAAAAAGAACAGAAGAAATGTTACCTTCTGATTTCCCGGTGGTGGCCAACAGACGTTTTACGGCGACGAAGGCCATAGAAGCGGAAACTCTGGCCGTTGACCGATTCTTCCTGGAAAACAATCGGGAATTCAAGGAACAACTGGATCAGGTTCGTAGGGAGCTGTCTTCTCTGAGAGAAGCTCCGGCCTATGAAGTTATCATGGCCGAACGGCACCACTTAGCTCTTAAAATCTTTGAAGAATGCTGCCGGGTCCGTCATGCCCGAGTTAGCCTTCTCGAAAAATTCGATAATCTGATTATGCATCCGGTACTTGGGCTTTTTATCCTGCTTTTGGTTTTTGCCAGCCTGTTCTATCTGATTTTTAAGGTCGGAAGCCCTCTGGAAGCCTGGCTTTTAAAACCCTGGGAAGCCTGGCGACTGGGAATTCAGGAAAGATTCGGGTCAAACCTGCTGGCCGAACTTTTATCCGGACTGATTCAGGGAATCGGTGGGGGAGTGGCTATCGTTTTTCCTTACTTCATTCCACTTCTTCTGCTGATGGGTTTTCTGGAAGATGTGGGTTATTTAGCCCGGGCCGGATTTCTGCTTGATGCCTTTATGCACCGTTTTGGACTTCATGGAAAATCAGTCCCGCTGTTCATCATCGGTTTCGGCTGTAACGTTCCGGCTATTATGGCTACCAGAATTCTGGAATCAAAAAGGGATCGGCTGGTCACTGCACTACTTATTCCTTTTGTACCCTGCGCAGCCCGGACTACAATCATATTGGCTCTGGTGGCTTTCCTGCTTGGTCCCTGGTGGGCACTGGGATTTTATTTTTTGAATCTAATGGTAATAGCCATAATGAGCTCAATTCTTTCCAGAATTTTTAAATATTCTTCGCCGGGATTAATTCTGGAGATACCCTCACTTAAATGGCCCTCACTCAGAAACATAATCCAGAAGACTTTTTTTCATTTGAAAGAGTTTATTCGTTTTGCCTGGCCTATTCTGATTGCCGGAAGTGTTTTTTTGAGCTTTCTGAGTTTCCTTGGCTTTGACCGTCCGGTCAATTTAATTCTTTCCCCCCTGGTCAGCGGTTTAATGGGACTGCCAGAATCCTTAGGGGTCACCTTAATTTTCGGGTTTCTGCGAAAAGAATTATCGCTGCTGATGATGTTTCAGGCTCTTGGAGTGAGCTACGACCAGCTTCTTGGAGTAATCTCCAGGGCTCAGCTTCTGACTTTTGTGGCTTTTGTAAATTTTTTTATACCCTGCCTTTCTACTCTGGCTGTTATCTGGAAAGAACTGGGCCGAAAGATTGCCTTACTCTCGATGACTCTCAATCTGACAGTAGCTTTTCTGGTCAGCTGGTTGATAAGGATTATTTTTTCCCTGTTTTAAACACTATTAAGCTCGGGAGTCAGGAATTTTATCCCAGACGTTGCTTTAGCTCTCTGGCCAGGTGAGAACCGACTATCCTGCTCAGAGATTCTTCAGAAGCCTTCTTTATAGCTTCCAGGCTGCCGAAAGTTAGCAGCAGTTTTTTCCGGCGCACCGGACCCAGTCCTGGAATACCATCCAGCTCGGAAGAAAAGCTTTTTTTCTGACGCCGCTGGCGGTGAAAGCTGATGGCCAGGCGGTGAGTTTCGTCTCTGAGATGCTGAAGCAGCTTTAGAGCAGGAGATGAAGGTTCGAGTTTTAAACCTTCAGGATGGTTCGGGCTATAAATTATCTCTTCTTTTTTGGCCAGAGAGCAGACTGGTATCCGGGTTAAACCCAGCGATTTTAAGACTTCCCGGGCTACACTAAGCTGCCCCTTACCCCCATCCACAAAAATCAGGTCGGGCAGAGTCTGGTCCTCTTTCAAAAGTCGACTCAATCTGCGGGCCAGAACTTCCTGTATTGAGGCGAAATCATCTGGACCAGTGACGGTTTTGATTAGGTACTTCCGGTATTCTGACCTGACTGGCTCACCATCTATAAAAACCACCAAAGAACCAACTGATTCTTCTCCGGAAGTGGTGGAGATATCCACCCCTTCAATCCGCCGGGGAATGTCTTTCAGTCCGAGAACCCTGGCCAGGTCAGCCAGAGGACTTAAGTTTTCTTCCTTTTCCAGCATCAGGGAGGCATTCTGGTTGGCCAGTTCCAGAAGAGTTTTTAGCTGACGGGTGCTGGGATAGAGGAGAAAAATGTTGTTGTTATGTTTTTTTAATTCGTAATACAGATTATTTTCCAGTTCTCGGTCAATCTTAAAGGGCAAAAGAATTTTTTCTGGAGTTTCCTCAAGCGAGTAGAATTCAATCAGGCTCCTGACCAGAAGCTGCTGGTCAGGCTGAGTCCGGGTTTTCTGGATTATCTTCCCGGACGAAGATCGGATTCGTCCCTCTCTCATGTGAAAGATAAAAATTGAAATTCTGTTTTCCAGACCAGCATAGCCCACCAGGTCCAGGTTTTCTTTTTCGGGCAGAATGACCCTCTGGGTTTCTTTCAAGCTTTCCAGGGCTTTCAGGGTATCGCGCCAACGAGCAGCTTCTTCAAACCTCAATTCTTCAGCCGCCCTTTCCATCTCCTGACGGAGTGTTTGCTGCAGTTCGTTTTTCCGTCCTTCAAGTAACAGCAGGACTCGCTCCAGGTTCTCCCGGTAGGAAGCCTGGTCTATAATACCAACACAGGGGGCACTGCACAATTTCAGGTCGTATTCCAGACAGGGACGTTTTCGCGACCTGAAAACCGTATTTTCACATGTTCTCAGGCGGAAAGCCCTGGTAATGAAGACTAACAGGCGACGAGCTTCCTCAGCCGGGCTGAACGGCCCGAAATACCTGGCTCCATCATCTTCAACCCTCCGGCAGAGGTAGAGTCCGGGAAACGGTTCTCCGATGGTTATCTTCAGAAAAGGAAAGCTCTTATCGTCTTTCAACCGGAGGTTGAACCTGGGCTGGTAGAACCGAACGTAATTATTTTCTATGAAAGTGGCCTCTTTTTCCGAGCTGACCAGAAGGTAGTCAACATCCTCAGTTTCACTCAGAATGTTCTGGACTTTGAGGTCAGGGTTGGGCAGGAAGTAGCTTTTGACCCGGTCTCTCAGAGAGCGGGCTTTGCCTATGTAGATAACCTCGCCCTTGGCGTTCTTAAAAAAATAGATACCGGGTCGGCGGGGAAAGCTTTTTATTTTTTCTTTAAGCTTTTCCAGATTCATGTTGAAGCTTCAGGTGTGGGCTGATTTATCTCTTAACAACTAATTATACCGCAATCAGAATCTAACTTTTAGCCTGGTCTTTTCTGTCCTATATAAGCATTTTAAACCACCGGCAGCTAATTTCTTTTCAGCCTTAACCCATCAGCTCCAGCTCGCGTTTTTTCAGGCGGTTGAGCTCGTCCCGGTAGCGGGCGGCTTTTTCAAACTCCAGGTTCCGAGCAGCTTCTTTCATCAACCTTTCCAGTTCTTCCATCTTTTTCTGGCGCTTTTCCGGGGAGAGGTAAATGTCTTTATCCTCGGCCAGCTTAGTATAATCCAGGTAATCACGCTCATAAATGCTGGTCAGTACTTCATCGATGTTCTTTTTGATTGACTGAGGGGTAATGCCGTTTTCCTGGTTGTACTTTTGCTGAATCTGGCGCCGGCGATTGGTTTCTTCGATGGCTTTTCTCATTGAATCGGTGACAGTATCTGCATACAGAATAACCTTGCCTGCGACATTGCGGGCGGCCCGGCCGAAAGTCTGGATAAGACTGGAGGCTGAGCGAAGAAATCCTTCTTTGTCAGCATCCAGGATGGCTACCAGAGAGACTTCGGGAAGGTCCAGTCCCTCTCTGAGGAGGTTTATTCCAACCAGGGCATCGAATTTACCCTGACGCAGGTCGCGCAGAATCCTGACCCGCTCCAGAGTTTCAATGTCAGAGTGAAGATAACGAACTCTTAGCCCAAGTTCATGATAGTAACGGGTAAGGTCTTCAGCCATCTTTTTAGTCAAGGTGGTGATAAGAACCCGTTCATTACGGCGGGCTCTATCCTGAATTTCTTTCATCAGGTCGTCAACCTGACCTCTGACGGGTCGGACTTCAACTTCCGGGTCTATCAATCCTGTGGGTCTTATAATTTGCTCAATCACCTGGCCCGAAGCTTTTTTCAGCTCGTAAGGGCCAGGAGTTGCTGATACGTATATAACCTGGCCCACCCGTTCTTCAAATTCCCGGAAGTTGAGCGGCCGGTTGTCCAGGGCCGAAGGCAGGCGGAAGCCGTGCTCAATCAGAGTCAATTTTCTGGAGCGGTCGCCGTGGTACATCCCGCCAATCTGAGGAACTGCAACATGGGATTCATCGATTATGGTCAGAAAATCTTTGGGGAAATAATCTAAAAGGGTATAAGGGGGTTGGCCCGGTTTTCGACGGCTAAGATACAGAGAGTAGTTTTCAATACCGGGACAGTAGCCAAATTCACGAAGCAGTTCCAGGTCGTAAAGAGTTCTTTCCTCAATTCTCTGGGCTTCCAGGTACTTGCCCTGGGATGTAAAGAATGCAACCTGCTGTTTAAGCTCCTGTTCTATCGCCGCGATGGCTTCTTCCAGAATGTCTCGGGGAGTGGAGAAAAAGGTCCTGGGATAGATTACCACCTTTTCTAAGAGCTGATGCTTCTGGCCGAGCAGGGGGTCAAAGACTGCAATTTCTTTTAGCCGGAGGTCCTCAATCTCCAGCCGGTAACAGAAATCTTCATAGGATGGAAAAACATCAACCACATCGCCTCTGACCCGAAAAGTCCCTCTTTTTAGGTCGTCGTCGGAGCGTTGATACTGGATGGCCACCAGGCTGTCCAGCAGTTTTCTTCTGGTCAGGGGTTGACCGACTTCAAGGGGAAAGCTCTGGGAGTAATAGGTTTCAGGCGCTCCAATGCCGTAAATACAGGAAACCGAAGCCACGATGATAACGTCCCGTCTTGAGAAAAGAGCGTTGGTCGCAGCCAGCCGGAGCCGGTCGATTTCTTCATTGATGGTGGCTTCCTTGGCAATATAAGTATTGGTAGCTGGTATGTAAGCTTCAGGCTGATAGTAATCGTAATAGCTAACGAAATATTCGACCGCATTTTCCGGAAAAAAACGCCGGAATTCCTGGTAGAGCTGAGCTGCCAGCGTTTTGTTGGGGCTAATAACCAGAACTGGTCGGTTAACCCGGGCGATCAGGTTGGCCATGGTAAAAGTTTTACCGGAGCCGGTTACTCCCAGAAGAACCTGATGTTTTTCACCGGATAGAACACCCCTCGTCAAGTTTTCGATGGCCTGAACTTGGTCTCCCCGGGGCTCAAATTCTGAAATCAGCTTAAACTTTTTCATAATAAATTCAAAATAGCTCTTCACCGTCAGTTATTACTTATTACCAGTCGACTGGCTGAAGCAGAACTCCCAGGCACCTGGCTCTCCAATTTCCGGGAAGAAAAAATCTTTTAATATTATAGCAAATATTTTCTTAAAGTCTGGGGGGCAGAAAGTCTAAATAAGCTGCAATCAGGGCTGATAATCCTTGCTTATTTTTATTGTTCCCTTAAATCTGGCTCCATTCTGGACCGAGATTTTGCAGGCTATAATGTCGCCGGTGAAACGGCCCGTCTCAGAGATTATTACCCGTTCAGCCAGAACCTGGCCCTCCAGCTGACCGTGCAGAAAAAGATTTTTGACTTTCAGTTTGGCCTTGACCAGCCCGGACTTCTGAATGGTCAGGTCATGTAGAGCCAGGTCAACCTCGCCACTGAAGCTCCCTTGGATTTCCAGGTCTTCATGACCTTTGAGCTTTCCTTCAAGGTTAAGCTGGGGCCCAAGGCGGCTGACACTTTTTAAGGTAGCTGTTTCAGGAGTCGGTTTTCTGTTGTCTTCAGGACTCATCTTTGCTCTTTCTCCAAACTCTTTAGTTCCATTCAATTATATTTCATTAGAATTGCCAGTCAACCAGAATTGATAAAACGAATGTTTTTATGTGTCAGCCGATGGTTGACACTTAACATCTATTTGATAAAATTCTGATGGATTGGTGATTCATCAATCTACAGAAAGAGTTGGTAGCTCTCTAAGAGCGAGCGGGCATAACTCAACGGTAGAGTGCGAGCTTCCCAAGCTCGGAGTTGCGGGTTCGAATCCCGTTGCCCGCTCTTTTTTTTATGCCACTGTTATGAGGGGACTTAATGACTGACTGGTACCTTATCTTTGACCGAGAACCACAGCCTGGTTCCTGGAACATGGCTGTGGACGAATTTCTTTTCCGCCAGGCCCGGGATACCGGTCAGACTTTCCTCCGATTTTATACCTGGTTGAAGCCAACCGCCTCTCTGGGCTGCGGCCAGGAAGTCAGCCGGGTTCTGAACCTCAAAGAGTGCCAGAAAAGGGGAGTGGAGGTGGTGCGGAGAATGACCGGGGGTAAGGTGGTTCTTCACCATCGTGAAGTAACTTATTCTGTAGCTTCAGCCAGGTCTGATATTTTTACCTCAACCCTTGAAGGTTCTTACCGTCTGATTTCAGAAGCCCTGGTTCTGGGCCTTCAGCTGATGGGACTTCCGGCCGAGCTGGCTGCCAGTACCCCGGCCGGATATGCCCGGAGCAACCTGCCCTGCTTTGCCTACCCGGCCCGCAATGAGGTTGAAGTCAGAGGGAAAAAAGCTATCGGCAGTGCCCAGAAAAGGTCTGGAGAAGCTTTTATTCAACATGGCTCCATTCCTCTGGTCAAAGAGGTCGAATTATTGGCAGCCATTTCTTTTGGTCTGGTTGAGGGACAAGAGGCAGCCATGACCTCACTTTCTGATGAGCTCGGCCGACAGGTTGGGTATCTGGAGGCTGTGGAATATCTGATTGAGGGCTTCAGGCAGAAATTTAAGATTACCACGGAAAACTATCTTTTCAGTCCGGAAGAAGTCGATATCATAAGAAAAATAGAAAGACAAAAATATGCCAGCTGGAACTGGACCGGTCATAAACTGGACCCTGGAGAAGTTTGATTTTTTAGGCTCTGGATGTTAACATTAAAAAGAGACCTGGAGGAAGGAGCTCTGCATGAACGAAATTGAAGAATTGATGAAAATTGACTCTAACAGCCTGCCACCCCTTCAGCCAATGCTTTATGACGATCTGCATCAGAATGTTCTGAAGAACCTTCATTTAGAGCTTGGCAGCGGTCCGGTTCTGTACCTGATTTCTCCTTCATATTCAGTTTTGAATACAGTCCCCACCGAGACGGTGGTCGAATTTCTTAACAAAAAGGAAAATCTGCTGAATTACCTGAAAGAGTACATAATCCAGAATTTAGCCCTTTACACAGTGATTCTGGAGATGAGCAGCTACTTCATAGAACAGAATAATTACCTGGTCCTGGCCAGATTCCGTGAGAAGGGCAATGACGGCCGGAAGTTTGAACTTAAATTCTACACCCACGAGCCGAAAGAGCTGCTTAATAACTACAGGGATAAGATTTACATTGGCCGTGATTTCATAGACCTTTTGAATTTCAAAAGAAAGTACTGGGGAGTTAAAGATTTCATAGTTTCCATCAAAGAACAGTACGACCGCCTGCTTGATCGGGCCGAAGCCAGGATTAAAAATCCGCTGGAATACCGGTCTTTCTTTCAGGAAATAAAAGAATCGGTTAATGAGGCTTACACCGAAAGCCTGTTGATATTACAATCATTGCCGCCCTATCCCGAGCTGGACAGGATGTCCGGTAAAGAACTGATAGACCTCAACAGCCAGTTCCGGGAGATTACCCATTTTCTGGTTGAACTGAGGGATGAGGTTGATGAGTTTGAGAATCTTCTCCGCTACAAAAAGGAAGCTGACTTTGTCCGCTATGTGACTAAATTCAAAAAGGACCTGACCAATCTGATTTCTTACCTGAATATCAAAGTGAACGGGGTCCTGGGCTACCGTATTTCCAACTATAAGTTTAAGCACTCCTGAACTTCAGGCAAATCTGCCCCGAGGCTTTTTTACCCATTTTTATTCTTTTTCCTGAATGGTGATATTGCCGTAATCAGCTCTCAGTTTGATGGATGGGATTTCATTTTCTGAGCTGAAAGCCCTGAGGATGGACAGGCCATCGGTCCGGCTTTCATCCGGAGGGAAGGGCAGGTGCCAGAAAATCCGGCCGCCCTTGCTCATAGCCTCCACCCCGGCTTTTTGACCTGACGGCCAGAAAAATCTCAGGTCTCCATATTCAACCTGGACGCTAATGGGATGATTCAGATTTTCTGGAATCAGAGTAATATTCCCGTGCTTAAGCTGTACCTCCAGCTGACCGCTGAACCCGATTATTTTAACAGGCTGGTAAGAAGTTTGAATTTTGAGTTCTCCAGCTTTTATCTGATTGGCAATAACTGATGAATGTCTGGCTACCACCAGGACATTGCCGCTGAGATTTTCCAGTCTGACTGGCTCATATGTTGTTTCCAGTTTCAGGTCGCCATTTACTGAATCTATCTCCAGTGGAGAATGGTGTCCTTTGACTGTTAAGGAACCAGCCTCTTTAACTGTTATCAGCTCGTAAGTACCCTGAATCTCAGAAGGTCCGGCGATTCTTACTGCTTTAATTCTGGTATGCCTTGAAGCAACGGTCAGGGAATTTCTAAGATCAAAAAGCTCCAGGTTCTGGTGGGCACAGTCAATTCTGACCGGACCTCTAATCCGGCTGAGAAGGGCTGAGGCGTGACGGGTTTCAACCTGACATGGTCCGCCAATATCAGTAAGAGTGAGGTTCTGATGGGAATTAACCACCCGGACCGGGCCGACCACTTCCAGCACTTCAACCCGCCCCTGACGATTTTCCAGGTCAACCTCTTTAACCTTGATGACTCTCACCAGACCAAAGGAATTTCTGACCTTAACCACAGTGCTTTTAGGAACTGAAAGCCGGAAATCGGTGGTGAAGTTCTTTTTTTTAAAACTGTGGCGATTAGTCGTGAGAATCAGACGGTTATTTTCCCGGCTTACCAGAACCTTTATCTGCTCAGCTTTTTCCCTGGCCTTTTCTTCGTGTCGGGACCAGACTTTTTTCTCCAGAATTAACGAAATTTGCTCAACCGGGTTGCCTTCTACCTGAATCTGGCCGTGGCTGTTGGTTATTTCCAGAATTTCAGCCGCTTCCAGAGAAAGGTGTTCGCTGAAGGTGTAAGACTGACCGCGGAAGAGAAAATCTTCTTCCCAATCATCAAACCGAAAGCGGCAATTTTCTAAGTAATGCAGGCTCACTCCAGCCAGGATGATGAGGGCCAGGATGACAATTTCCTTAGCTTTCATCTTTCTTCTCTAACCGTTCGACTTCTACTAGCGGGGATGAAGTCTCGTTTTTTGCAGTTTGCTCTCTGGCTTTTATTCCGTAATAAAGCTTGGAGGCTCCCCAGAAAATAAGAATCAGAGGCCAGAGTTTGAAAAGAAATCTCCAGGCATCAAAACCGGCTTCATCCAGCAGGAAAATGATTCCGAGAACTATCAGGATAGTTCCCCAGATAAGGTTATTTCTTTGTTTTTTAGACATTTTTTCCTCCTCAGGTTCTTTTGCCAGAAAAATAATCGACAAGTAGCTTCAAACCCAGTCCAACCAGGGCCAGAGGCCAGAAGCGGATGAATGAGTCGTAGCTTATGACCTCGAAATTAGCCAGAAGGAAAAGGCTGCCAAGCAGGATAAGAATTATTCCCCAGGAAATTGAGCCTGAAGGCTTTATGGCTTCAAGCTGGGCTTCGATAGATACTCTGGTGCTGACCGCTGATTCGGCTTCAGTTGAAGCAGAAATAGCCCTGGCTTCGTTGATGGCTTCTATCAGTTGAAAGAAGTAGAAACCACCCAGCAGTAGAGCGACAAAAGGCTGACTCCCGCGTCCCTGTATGGATACCAGCCCGGCAAAGATTATCATGTACAGGATACCCTTAAGGTAATTTCCGTTGTAAATAGCTCCAGTGCCGGGAAAGATAGCGGAGAAAATTCCGGCCAGAGCCGGAGATTTAGGCGGCTTTTTTTCGATCTTAATTTTTTCTTCCAATTTAGACCTCCATTAATTGTTTTCAGATTTATAAACTTCTCTGGCTTCCAGTGAGGCCAGCAGGTTTTCGTAGGAGCCCCGGAGTTTATCTTTAACCAGTCCGGTTTGAGCCAGAATTTTCTGGGTAGTGCTGTAAGCCCGTCTGATTTCCAGGGCGGCTGATTTTTTCAGCTCTCGCCCGGTGGCTGTAAACTGCAGCAGTGATAACCCAACCAGGATTAGCGTCAGAAAAGTCATAACAGGCTGAAAAGCGGGGGACAGCCAGATTTTCCAGAAGGACCTGACTGGTAAAATTGGCCTGGCCGGGGCCGGCTCGGTCGACTGGCTTGAGCCGATTAAATAAAGCCTGTTCAGCAATTCGGGTGAGGGCTGGATTTCAGGAAGGTTCTGGAGCTCAGAAGAAAGATTTCTAATAGTTTCCAGAATGGCTGAACAATCTTTACATTCAGTAAGATGGGCTTCAAACTCCTGCCTTTCCTGGAGTCGCAGTTCATCGTCCAGATAGAGAGTAAGCAGATCCCTGACTTGAAAGCAATTCATTGCTTACCTCCTTTCTGGCCCATAATGGTCTGAGCCATCTGTATTCTCCCCCGGTTGACCCGGCTTTTGACTGTTCCCAGGGGAATTTTCAGCTTTTCGGCAATTTCTTCATAACTTAAGCCCTCAATCTCTCTCAAAACCAGCACTACCCTCAGGTCAGGTGAAATCTGCCTCAGGGCCTTTCGGACCACCTCAGCTTTTTCCTGACGGAGGTATCTGGATTCAGGGCTATCGGTTTCAGCAGCGGTTAGAGTAAGCTCTTCAAATTCTCCTCTCTGGGTCCTTTCGGCTTTGGTTCGTCTGAACTCATCAATGAGGTAATTTCGGGCCAGAGTTAGCAGCCAGGCGGTAAAATCTCGCTCAAAATTATATTTGCTAAGAGAGTGGTACAGCTTAAGGAAAATATCCTGGGTGAGGTCTTCAGCTTCCTGGGGGCTACCGGAAAACTATAAAGCCAGGTTGAAGATTTTTCTGGAATAAAGGTCAACCAGCATTTTCCAGGCTCCTTGATCTCCATGCAGGCAATTGGTTATTATATCTTTCACTTCCACGCACTTCATCCTGATAGACGAAAATTTCGACCCTAAAGTTCCCTGAAAGGATTTTTCCGTCCAGATTCTTCCGGTCTGGAGTTTCAATTTTTCAGGGTTAGCTATATTATTTAAGAAGCCTTTGGATTATGCAACTAAATTGCCGAAAAGTGGTTTATGGAGATGAGAATGGACGAGCAGGAACTTATGGAAAGAGTGAAAAAAGGCGACGAGGCAGCTTTCTGTGAGCTTATGACTGAATATAAAGATCGGATAGTTAATTTTCTTTATCAGGTTACCGGGGATTATCAGGTGGCGGTTGACCTGGCCCAGGAAACATTTATCAGAGTTTATTTTAAGGCCAGAAAATACCGGCCGATAGCCCCGGTCTCAGCCTGGATTTATTCTATCGCTGCCAACCTGGCCAGAACTGAAAAGAAAAGGATAAACAGGAGGGCAACGGTATCTCTGGAAGAGATTACCAACGATTATTCTTCTGGCAGTTACACGGTCGACCATAATGACCCGGGACTGATGCAGAATGTCCGCCAGGCTCTTAAGAAGCTTCATCCGAGGTACAGGATACCGGTTATCCTGAAGGATGTGGAAGGATTTTCTCAGGAAGAAATTGCCAAACTGCTTAAGCTGCCGGTGGGTACGGTTAAAGCCAGAATTAGCCGGGGTAGAGAGTATCTAAGACTTTATCTTGAGGAAGGGCGGGAGATAAAAAACAGGCCTGATAGCACCGAGAGTGAAACTAATGGTGAGGAAATTGATTTATAAATAAATGGAGATAACGATGGAAGACAGAAGATATTTAAGCCAGCTGAGCCGGGTCAAGGCACCAGCTGGATTTGAGCAAACCGTCTTGACCCGGCTGAGGGAAAGGCAGAAACGACGGGTCAGGATTATCAGACTGGAATTAGGTCTGGCCGGTGTGGCCGCTCTGTTTCTGGTGGGATTTCTTATTTTCTGGCCAGGAGTCAGGAAATCTCCTGAGGGCAGTCCTACTCTGGCAGGATTTAATCCAGAAGTTACACCCGAACGGGAAATTCATGTGGTAGAACCAATAGACCTGAGGAAAGAGCTGCGAAGGAGAACTGAGGGACCTCAAGCCGTGTATATTCTGGAGCAGGTGTCTGACAGCTGGATTCAGCAAATCAGATACTGAGGAGGCAAGTTATGAGGAATCAGTTCAGGCGTTATTTTCTGACCATCAACGGATTGTTGCTGGTGGGGTTTTGGCTTATGGTGGTCTCGGGTCAGGCCGGGGCCTATTCTCCTGACCGCGAGGTTAGTGAACTTGTTAAAAAGGTCTCGCCGGCCGTAGTCAGGGTAGAGGTCCGAAATGGGCTGCGAAGGGTAGCCACCGGAGTGGTCATAGATAAAGAAGGATATGTGGCAACCACAGCCCTGATTTCCCCCAGGAAAGAAAAGTTGATAGTGGTTGACCAGGAGGGTAAGGATTATGAAGCTCAATTTCTGGGTTTTGACCCGGAGACCAGAATAGCTTTTCTCCAGATCAAGGGTAAAAACTTCGCGGCTGTCACTCCGGGCTCAGCCAGAAAATTAGGGCCAGGTTCCTGGGTCTGTGCCCTTGGGATTTCACCTGATGCTGGAATTACTGTAACCCAGGGTATAGTCAGCGCCGTAGCTGAAGACAGGCTGAGACTGAACCTCTGGATAACTCCAGGTATGAGCGGAGGACCGGTCCTGGATGAAAAAGGACTTCTGGTGGGACTTTTGCGCGGAGTCTATTCAGAAGAAAACCCGTTCTTTTTCAGGTTCGGAGACCGAGAGTCTACTGGTTCTCCCTATATTTTTAGCCGGGTTGAAGCTCCGGCCTCAGGTATGGCTATGGCTATTCCAGTTGAATTGGTGATAAGTGTGTTTAATGAAATAAAAACCAAGGGTCGGGTAGAAAGAGGCTGGCTGGGCGTTTCAATTGGTGAGGATCGGAACGGCCGGGTAGTCATAACCTATGTTGAGGAAAAAAGCCCGGCTGAGCTGGTTAAGCTGAGAGTGGGAGATAAGATTTTAAGAGTAGACGGGCGAGAAATCAGGGGTTCCGACCGTCTGGTTTCAGAGATCCGTCGCCGCCGGCCCGGTCAGGAAATCACCTTGACTGTAGAAAGAGAGGGTCAGGTCCTCGATTTCAAAGTGAAACTGGGAGCGGTGCCCGAGGAAGAAGCCCGACGAGAACTGGAGCTTAGATTCCCGGGGCTTTTCCATATTCCAGAAATTCCGGACCTCCCTGATTTTCCAGCCTTTCCGGATATGGAGCGGTTTGAGTTCGGATTTGAACACAACCGTTACCTCGGGGTTTATTTAGAACAGCTCAATCTGGAGCTTTCAAAATTCTTTGGAGTCAAAGAGGGTCGGGGACTGCTGGTCTCCAGAGTCAGTCCAGGAAGCCCGGCCGAGAAAGCTGGTCTGAAAGTTGGGGATGTAATCATAGCAGCTGACGGTGAAAGAGTAGAAACCCTTGATGCTTTGCGCTCGTTGATTCAGAAAAAGAAAAAGGGCGATAAAATTAATCTGGAAATTATAAGAGATAAGAAGCACCTAAAAATACAGGTAGAGGTTGAGGAGGGAAGAAGATCAGGATGGCCAGGAGTAAGCCGGTTATCCCGGGAGAAGACTGAGAAAATGAGAGAAATTCAGAATAAATCCTGGGGGGTGACTGAGTTCTTACTTGAAGAAGGCTTTATTAAGGAGTTCGAGGAATGGCTGGCCCGGATTGAGCCCTGGCTTAAAGAGATAGAAGAAACAAGCAGGAGCTGGAAGAAACAATTTGAAGAATTTTCAAAAAAAGAATTTATCGTGGAAAATTCTTTAATTGGAATTTAAGATACCTGCTCCATTCTCTTAAAGAGGCGGGATGAAAGTCCCGTCTCTTTTTTTATCCAGTTAAATGCACCTCAAAAAACTTCATGAGTTAAACTTATTTTCCCTGACTGAATGGCTTCTGGGGTTTCGGGTTGCTGAGCCAGATTCTCAACAGACGCTCGTATTCTTCCCGGGACAGGCGACAGCGGTCATAAAAACCCCGGGCTCTACGCTGACGGAAAGCTTCGTAGAGGATAATACCTACTGAAACCGAAAGATTAAGACTCTGAACCATTCCCACCATCGGGATGTGGATGAAGTAATCAGCCATAGAGCAAGCCTGGTCAGAAACACCCTCAGATTCGTTGCCAAAGACTACTGCCAGGGGCTGACAGTAATCAAGTTCGGTGTAGTCGGTGGTTTTGCCCTGCAAAGTGGTAACGGCGATTTTGAATCCCAGCTCTTTTAATTGGGATAAACATTCTTGAGTAGTTCGATGAAATTGAATTTGCAGCCATTTTTCTGCCCGGGTAGAGATGGCTTCATTAAAAATTACCTTTTCCGGTTCGGCGGAAATGATGTGAAGGTTTAAGATACCGGCTGCCTCGCAGGTCCTGGCTACAGCGCTGGCATTGTGAGCAATTATTACCTCTTCAAGGACCACTCTCAGGTCTGGCTGCCTTCGGGAAAGAACTGAGATGACTTTTTCCTTTCTTTTTTCTGTTGGCACAATGCATTTATACCAGAGCTAAAAACAGATAGCAATGGACCTTGAAGAAAATTCTTCTGGAAGTCAAGCTTCTCTGGTCGGGCTTGTCTTCAAGTCTTGAAAAAGGTTTGGGTTTTATTTATAGTTTATAAGCCTCTTTAAAGTGCCGGAGTGGCGGAATTGGCAGACGCGCTGGACTCAAAATCCAGTCCGATTCACTTCGGGTGTGGGTTCGACTCCCTCCTCCGGCACCATCCCGGCTTTTAGGATTTCCCTCTTTTAGATTTTTAACGGCTTACAGAATTTTTGGTGCTCGGCTAGTTCTAACCAGTCCAGAAAATCATTTTAGAGCTTTCAGGACCTCAGCCAGTTTCTCTACAAAAAGGTCAGCGTTTTCTCTGGTAAAAACCAGAGGTGGCTTTATCTTCAAAACATTCCGGGCTGGTCCATCAGTGCTGACCAGTATTCCCTGGGTTTTCATCTTTTCAATAACCAGAGCTGCTTCCTTGCTGGCCGGAATTTTAGTCTGACGGTCTTGGACCAGCTCAACCCCAATAAAAAGACCTGAACCGCGAACCTCTCCAATGAGCGGCTGATTTTTCTGGAGTTTTCGCAGCTCTTGCAGAAAATGGTTGCCGACTTCTTTTGCGTTTTCCTGAAGTTTTTCTTCCTCAATGGCTTCCAGCACTGCCAGCCCGGCTGCACAGCTTACAGGATTTCCCCCGAAGGTGTTAAAATATTCCATTCCAGTAGCAAAAGCCCGGGCAATTTCTTCAGTAGTTATCACTGCCCCTATAGGATGCCCGTTGCCGATCGGTTTACCAAGGGTAACTATGTCAGGCAGAGCCGATTGAGATTCAAAACCCCAGAAGTGGTGACCGAGACGTCCGAAGCCGACCTGAACCTCATCAGCGATACAGAGGCCACCGGCTTTCCGAACGAGGGCATATACCTTTTTCAGGAATTCGGGCGGGAGGAAAACCTGTCCGGCGCAGCCCATAGCAGTTTCGGCCAGAATACCAACCAGTTTTTTGTTTTCTGAAAGCAGGCGGTCAATGATTTCAGCTGCCAAGGCAGCATATTTTTCGGAGGTCTTTTCACTCCGGCCCCGGTATATGCCGCGGTATGGGTCAGGAGTTGGTAACTGATGAACGAAGGGTGGAGCTCCTTTGCCTCCGGGCCCATTAAATTTATAGGGACTGACCTCTATGAGAGAAGTAAGGTTGCCGTGATAGGCTCCTTCAATCACCAGGATTTCAGTACCACCGGTGTAGTTTCTGGCCAGACGAAGGGCCAGGTCGTTGGCTTCGCTTCCAGAATTAACCAGAAAACAAAAATTCAACCTTCGCGGAAATTTGCTAAGTAGCTTTTCCACGTAAAGGGCCATCTGGTCGTAAAGATACCTGGTGTTAGTATTCAGGGCGGCCATCTGCCTGGTCACTGCTCTCACCACCCGGGGATGACAGTGTCCGATGTGGCAGACGTTGTTTACACAGTCAAGGTAAGTTCGACCCTGAGAGTCAAAAAGATACTGACCTGCTCCTTTAACAATATGGAGCGGACGGCGGTAGGTCAGACTGAGGGCCGGGGAAAAGTGGGTCTTTCTGAAAGCCAGGAGTTTTTCTTTCTGGAGAAAGAGGCTGTCTGGCTGGAAGCCACAGGCCCGGTAGAAGAGGCGACGCCATTTCTCCGGATTCTGGGACAGAAGACAGGTGAGAAGTCTTCGAGCCGGGTTTTCTGAGATTCTCATATATTTATTGCCGGGCTCAACTTCTCGCCGCCAGGCAGCCATGGTCAGGCTGATGACCAGGCGAGCCAGAATTAAGTAAAAAAGGACATCCAGTTCTTCATTTCTGAGAGAGTTGATCCGGGAATAAGAGGCCAGTAGCTGCCTGGCAGTTAGTTCTGGCTGGTCTGATTTCATCAGGGCATAGGTTAGAGCTACGGCTGGCTCAGCCACTAAATAACTTTCGGTCATGTCTCCAAAATCTATCAATCCTTTTAACCTGGTTTCGGGGCCCCTTTTTTCCAGAATGAAATTATGTTCGTTTCCGTCTCCGTAAATTACCTGTCTTCTCAAAATCGACAGATTGGGTAGAACCAGGGTTTCAAACTGGAGGAGACAGTAATCGAGCTGACGTCTTAGCTCCGGTTCCGACACGTACTTTAATCTGTCTCTGGAGACAAGGAGGTTCTGGACATCCCAGGGCAGAAACCTTCGACTTCCCGGGTGGAAGAAATCCTGGAGGACCAGGTCAATTTTCCCGAGCAAGGTTCCAGTTTCTCTCCAGAGTTTTTCCGGAATAGATTTCAGGTCAGAAAGATAATAACCTTCAACGTATTCGAGCAGCCGGAGGTAATAATTTTGTCCGTTTATCTGGCATTCGGCTACCAGCCGACCTTCAATTGTAGACAGTGGCTGCGGAAATTCATATTGTGGTAAATACCTTTTCAAGAGAATCATAACCTGGTTTTCAAAGTCTAATTCTTCGGTCCGGTCGAAAGCCGAAGAAACTTTCAGAACATACTTTTTGTTTGATTCATCTATTACCAGAAAGTTTTGAGACCGATCTCCTGGTAAAAGTTTTAACTCTTCGGTCTTCAGACCAAAGTATTTTCCAGGAAGCTGGTGGACCTGCTTCAGGTTTAAGGCTGGCTTTCTGTATTCCCAGATAGTCATTTTTTTCAGTTATCCTCCTGAGTCTCGTTATTTTCCCTAATTCTAATCAAACCAGTAATAGTAAGCAAACCGGGAGTAAAAGTTAAGGTTGATATCAGGCTGGAAATGACTTTAATTCAGGGAATTTTTTCCGGCGAATGATATCATTGGTATAAAATTGCCTCTTGATTAATTTATAAATAAGTGGAAAGATAGGTGATAGTAGGGCTATTGCTCTCTGAAAAGGAGGTTTCCATGCTTAAGGGCAAGACTTTAGCTTTTGCCATTCTGGGTCTTCTGCTCCTTTCAGCGTTCATCGGTCTGGCCCAGGAAAGAGGCTCAGTCCGAGGGGTGGTTAAGAGCAGTGAAGGGCAGGTGGTTGAAGGGGCCACGGTGATAATTTCTGGCCGGCCACTTCCCCTGGGCCGAGAATTTATTACCGGAAAAGACGGCGGCTTTATTTTTCAGGCTCTCCCGCCCGGAAAGTATACTCTGGTTGTAACTCATCCGGATATGATTGATTATACCGCCGAAGTGGTGGTGGCGGTTGACCGGCAGACTTATGTCAACGCCATACTTCAGCCCATCGGTAAGCTGGCCGAGGCGGTAACCGTGGTGGCGGCCACACCTATGGTTGACCTGAAATCGACGGAAGTTTCTACTAACTGGGTTTCAGAAATGGTTCAAAAACTTCCTCTGGGACGCACTTACGCTTCTCTTTTCCATTTAGCTCCAGGGGTTGCTGATAATCGAGATTTTGCTCCTAATGCTGGTGGCAACAAACAGGACAACGTTTATCTTTACGATGGCTCAAACATTACCAATCCCTTCTTCGGCTACCTTGGCTCAAATTTTTCGGAAATGGACATTCAGGAAGTGAGCATTAAAAGAGGGGGGATAAGTGCCGAATTCGGTCGCTCTGCTGGAATGGTGACCAATGCCATCACCAGGTCAGGTTCAAATCAGATTTCTGGAAGCTTCAGATTTGTTTTTGAACCATCAGAGTTCACCTGGAAAAGTAAAGACCCCAATCTGGTGACCAAATACGACCGATATGTGCCCTCAGCTGGTCTTGGTGGTCCGATAATCAAAGATAAGCTATGGTGGTATATATCAGGAAATCTTCCTTATTCCAGGACCACGGGGCGAATTAACAACCTTGGTCCTGTCCCTGATGCCAAAAATACCAATAACGAGTTTTTTATCAAGTTGACCGGGAATCCCTGGCGGGCTCATCTGTTTTCGCTCAGCTTCCGAAACAACAATTACAAAAACCATAATGCCGGAATTGGAGTAAACGACCATCCAAGTGTGGCGGTTAACGGCAACGGTCTCTCCAGGATAATTTATGCTTCCTGGGTCTGGACCATAACCCAGTCAACTTTACTTGAAGTTAAGTATGACCATGTGAATGAAAATTATAAGAGCGTTCCAATTAACGAGCTTGGTTATTTACCTCCCTTTGACCCCAACAATCTGTCCAGAATGGGCTATTTCCGAACGGCGCCCGGTTATATAATAGGGGGAGCTACCGCTTCAGGACAGTATGTTGGTGGAGCCTCAGAGTACAACACCCAGAACTTCTTCAGGGATGAATTCAAACTGGTCTTTACCAAGTACCTTGATTTTAGCCGGCATTCTCACGTTATCAAAGCCGGTTTCAGCTATGACGACGGAGGTGAGTATCTGAAAAGGTTGGCTAACGGCTGGGGAAGTATCATAGTAACCACCTATGCTGGAAATCCAGCCTTTCGCTGCCGTTATTATACCGAACAGCCTCCACAGGACTCGCGCGGCCGAACTTACGGAATTTTTCTTCAGGATAATATAACCATAGGTGAGAAATTCACCCTGACTGTCGGCTTTCTGCTAAACCGGGATGAATTCAGCGTAAAAACCCAGGAGAAAATAAGATTTCTAGTTTTTGATTTCAAAAAAGAAATTCAGCCCAGATTCGGGTTTACTTATTCACTGAATCCGAGGGTTGGTGACAAAATTTTTGCCAGCTTTGGCCGATATAACAATATGGATAACCGTTCTATTGCCCGGGCAGCAGCCCCAGTTAGAATTTTCAGAACGGATACTTTTTTTAGTCTGACCGGAACACTTCTCTACAGTGCCCCACAGGCAGCCGAGACCGGAAAAATTATTCTCCCGGGCTTAAAAGCCACCTACACTGATGAAGTGGTGGCTGGTTACAGCCGGCCTCTGGGGCACCGCTGGACAGTTGAAATCTGGGGACAGTACCGGTATGTAAACCATGTTATTGAAGATTTCCCCACCAGAAACAGAGAGACTTCCCCTGGCAGTTATGTTTACGGGAATCTTGATGGACAGCTGATTTCCTGGCATTTCCTGCCCCCGGACCTCCAGGCCAGAATACCTCAAAGCGGGTTTAATCCATTTTTTGCCTCCAAAGCAAAAAGAACCTATAAAGCTCTAAACATAGAGATTAAAAGGCACTACGCCGACCGCTGGTCTCTGACTGCTATGTACACCTTGAGCCGGATGGAAGGCAACTGGGACCTGGATTACGCTCCGGGGACAGCTCTTTTTTATTCCTCATCCTACATTGAAGATGGGCCCGGGCTTTACCTCAGTGACCCCAACCGGAAGGGCATAATGCAGGGAGACCGAACCCATGTTTTCAAGCTGTTCGGAACCTGGCAGTTCATGAAGCGAACTACCTTTGGCGGTTACCTGAGAATCCAGAGCGGCGCACCTTGGGAGAAAAGAGGTCTCGATTACTTTGGCAATTATTACCGCTACCTTGAGCCCGCCGGCTCTCATCGACTAAAGGCCTGGGTTAACTGCGATCTGCAGGTTAGCTATGAAATACCTTTCGGTCGCTTCCGGGGTGTACTGGAAGCTAGAATGATGAATGTATTTAATACTCAGACAGTTTTGAGAATAGACGTTCGCGGCGACCAGCCGACTTTCACCAATCCAATCTCTTACGCTCCGCCCCGAACTTTTGCTCTTAGTGCTTATCTGAATTTTTAGCAGAAGCAAAATTTAAGACCGGGATGCGGAAGTAAAGAACGGAAGAGCGGATAGCTCTCTTCTTTACTTCTTCTTCCTGGTTTTTTCAGAGGCCAGGCGACCGCCTCTCATAAACTCGTCAGGCGGAATTTCCTGAATCCAGACCCTGACGGTTTCCAGAGGAATGTTGAGTGATTCCTGAACCGCTCTGGTTACTGCTTCCAGCAGGGCTTTTTTCTGCTTTTTGGTTCTTCCTTTTAGCAGGTGGATTTCCACCAGTGGCATCATTAAACCTCCTGAAAATTAATTGGTTGGTTGTGTGTTTAAATCAAAAGATTGAGCCCGGTCCGACGGTGCGGCCAGTTCTGCTTGAAAGTGGCCAGGTTCAGACATTTTAATTGTCATGCCCTTTTTTCTTCCTTCAGGGCAACCCTGAGGATTTCCAGCAGCTCGGCCAGAATCATGGCTGTAGCCCCCCAGATCTTATGCGAGTCGAAAAGATAGAAAGGAACCAGAGCTTCACGACCCCGAAGGAGCCAGATTTCCTGTTTTAAGTTTTCCGGCGCCAGAAGATGATGGAGCGGGACCTCGATTATTTCTTCGACTTCAACTTTAGAAGGCTGAAAATTCAAAGACTTCCTGGCGATAGCCACTACAGGAAAAATGCAAAAATTGCTGCTTTGAACATAGAGCGGCGTTAGCTGACCGATAATTTTCACTTCTTCGGTAGAAAGACCCAGTTCTTCTTGCGTTTCTCTCAAGGCTGCCTCTTCGATTGATTCGTTTTCATCAAGCTGTCCTCCTGGAAAGGAAATCTGGTTCTGATGATGTTGCACCAGATGGGTCCGTTTGATAAATATCAGATGAATCTGACCATCTTTTGGATAGAAAAGGACCAGGACTGCAGCCTTCAGGCAGGATGGCCAGACCTGCTGAAAAGTCAGGGTGGAGGGTGGAGGCTGAGGACAGAGTTTAAGTTGAGCCTCAAGGCCGGGTTTTTCAGCCTTCAGCCTTTTGCTTAGCAAATAGTCCAGATACTCAATGGTCAGTTTTTTATTCATTTAACTTAACGAGAAATTTAATACTAAATCAAACTCGGGTCAAGGATTCAGATACCGAATTTTTTTATCATCCTCTTAAAGATTTAAATGTCAATATGAAACAAAACGACTCTGATAACCTGAGATTATTTTGGGCGGAGCTTCCTTAGGCTTAAGACTAGGAGCCGAAATTAACCAGTTCACTGTTTCAGGCTATTTAAGCCAGGGGAGTCTTTTCAGCAACTGTTCGCCTGTTCCTATCTGATAGCCTTCCGAGTAATACATTATCTCTCTACTCGAGCGAACTGCTATGACTGCAGGCAGGGAGGTGGGTTCCCGGGATAAGGCTTTTTTCAAAAGACTTGGAAGCTGGTTTTTTTCATCATAAACCAGTCGGGCTGAATCAGGAAGGTCACTGTAAATTTCCGGACTTAAACCGGCCGGAATTTTGCCCCAGGCTATAACCACGAGCAGATTTCCTGGCCAGCTAACAAACCGGTCAGCCAGAGCCTGGATTTCAGTCATTAGATGCTTACTCGGTTCCCGATCGGGGTCTATGAGGGCCATAATAAAGCTCTGGCCTTTAAGCCAGGAATTTAAATTTAGACTGGATTTATCCTTAAAGTCGTAAACCGTGGCCTCAGGCTCAAATTTGCCTAATACAGCTGGCTCTTGGGGTTCAGTCCGGAGGCTGAAGCAGATTTCTTTGAAGCCAGTCTCAGGAACCCGGAAAAAATGCAGGCTAACCAGTGCACTCCCATCAGGCTGGCGGTTACCACTGATAAGAAGATAATGGCCGGGGTCAACCATAAGCTCTAGTGAGGCTGAGTTCAGAGCAGGTTCGTTTTCCAGGTCCAGAGTTTGGTAACGACCGTTCTTAAACCGGGCCAGTGTGAAATGAGTATAATAGATGGCTTTACTGACTGTTTCTATCGGCTGATAGGTAATTTTTAGTCGGGTTTTGGGTTTTGATTCTGCTAGGCTTTCTTCGTCTTCAAAACAAACCTCATGCCACTGTCCTGAATGGAAATACTGAGCTCTTTCAGTAACCCGGTCCAGCCTGGCCGGCTGACCCAGGGTTCTGGCCATGGCCACGAAGAGGATTTTTCTGGAATAAAGGTCAGCCCGTTGAAGTTCCAGTGCTCCCTGAGGGAAAAGCGGAACCTGATAGTAGTTGGTTTCGTCTATCTTTATGTTCTGTTTTATCCAGAGACCAATATTCTCCGGATTTTCCTTAAATCTGGTTTTTTCCTGCGGGCTGAATTTTTCTTTAATGAATTTTCTCCAGGGGGTCAGCAGCTCCCGGCCTATACGCGGGGAGAGAACGTAACGGATGTAAATTTCTTCATCCAGACCGTTTTCAGGCGGTAGAGTTTCTCTGAGATGGTGTAACAGAACCGAGGACGGAGTGTCGCGCAGGTCCTTCTGGGTGATAGCCCCGAGCAGAGCCAGCCCGAGCTTCTGTTCTCCGGGAGTAAGAGCCGACAGATAATCGATTATCTCTGGCCAATTGCCCCGGCTGGTCTCCAGATATTTCCAGACAGTTTCAAAAGGTAAGTTTTTTTCCCGACAGAAGATGGCGGCAATTTCCCGGTTGATAAAGCTTGTTTCATATTGCTGCCTGATACAGTCCTCCTGCCGCAGGCGGCGGTTGTTTTCTTCAGCCTTAATCGGGTCTCCTGGTTCTACCTCTCTGGCTGCTGGAGGAACTAAGTCCAGGGCGAGCTTCCTTTCTGTAAAATCAGGCTCGGTTAAAACCAGGGAGATTCTGTCAGGGCGGCCAGCCGAGACCTTGGTCCAGGTGTAAAGGTTGTCTTTTGAAGCCTGAATAACCAGGTCACCATAACCGGTGAGAAGAGAAACCCGACCGTTCTGGTCGGTGGTTTTAGAGGCAATGGGAAAAAACTCAGCATAATTATAGAGACAGAAGTCGACTCTGGCTTCAGCAACCGAACGGTTCCGGGAGTCTTTAACTTCAACCGTCAGAAGAGTAACCGGAGCATACCGGGGTAGTTGATTTATCCGGGTAAAAAGGTCGGTTTTCAGGATAATTTCTTCAGGGCCGTGATATTGCCCGTAAACAGTGGTATGAACCAGCATGGCTCTGCTGGCTGGTCCGGTAAACCAGCCCTGGTCAAGTTCTGGCTCTGGTTCACAGGCTCCCAGATAGTGCCAGCGGCCGTCCACCCAGACTTCCACCCAGGCGTGATTATCATCAGTGTGGGCCCACCGTGGGGTGTAGACCTGACGGGCGGGAAGGCTTACAGCTCTGAGAGCGGCTACGGTGAAAGTTGATTCTTCACCGCAGCGGCCGAAAGCTGTCCTGACTGTGGCCAGAGGAGCAGAGGTTCTTTCATCGGTCGACCGGTAAGTGACTTTTTCATGGCACCAGTGATTGACTTCGAGTGCTGCCTGGTACATATCGAGATGTTTTATTCTGTCCTTAAGCTCTTCGAAGAAAACCCGGCGAGCTCCATCCGGATTTTCATTGTTAACCCGATAGGGGAGAACAAAGTGGCGAAAAATGCTGTCAGGAATTTTCTTGCCCCAGGAGAAATATCTTCTGGCTTCCAGGGCTGCTCTAACCTGTTCCAGGAAATATTCCCCGTCGAGGTTGGCCAGGTCGGAAAGCGGCATGAAGGCATAGAGAAATTCCAGAGCCTCTTTTTCTTCAGGCCGCAACGGTCTTTTAAAAACTGAAAAAAGCTGTTCATTTCGCCCGGAGGCAATTTCAGCTCTTTTTCTGAAACTTTCCTGGACTAAAAGGCGGTAACTTTTATCCTTAATGAAATGTTCTGGCTGACGGCAGGCTGAAGTTAATATCAATCCAGCCAGAATTAAAATGATGAGCGATAGTTTCCGCCCAACAGCGGAGCTCTTTTTGAAAAGCATTTGTTGACCTCGTATTAATTTGGAAGTAGCGATTTGATTTTAGTCTCAGGTTCAAGGAATATCAAGACAG
>Ga0185342_1000146_pt1 | contig 40062 bp, 32 predicted proteins | sample ConPoolayeEmetaG_FD_128045 | JGI IMG/M metagenome (GOLD analysis project Ga0185342, IMG submission 128045) | Hot spring microbial mat communities from California, USA to study Microbial Dark Matter (Phase II) - Cone Pool mat layer E metaG... ... | reverse complement strand
ACTGGTTGCCGGAACAATCTGGAAAAATGTCAAAAAAATGGTTAAAGATGGCACAATGGAAATAGAAATGAATCAAGGAGTGGCGGGAATAAAAGGAACCACCTTTGTTTGCGAAGAAAAAAACGGCAAGTCAGTATTAAAAGTAATTGACGGTACTGTTGATTTTAAGTCAAAAGCTACTGGCGAAACAGTAAAAGTTAATGGCGGAGAAATGATCGAGGCAGATGCTAACGGCTTATCTGAAGTTGCTAAATTTGACATTGCAGAAGAGTCTGAATCTTGGATTAAGTTAAACGAGATTGACTGGGAGAAATTGGATAAAGAGACTCCCCGGGATATTCCAGCAGCAGAGCAGGTCGGGGAAAAAACGAAAACAAGAGGTCCTTGGTCGTGGTTGCTAATTGTGATATTTATCGCGGCGGTTATAGTTTTAATCGGTTTTTCTCATTCCGCCCGCCGAGCCCGTTAATAAAATCGGTTCGGATTTTTTCAAATACACACCGCCAATTTACGAAATATATCTCGGTGTAATCTTGTTGACCACACCTGGTGTGTAAAATGGAAATTATCAGACTAAGACGTGATTTTTTTCGGCGGCCAACTCTTAAGGTAGCCAAAGAGTTGTTAGGTAAATTTTTAGTGAGAAGAATTAATCAAGAAACCTTATTGGGAAGGATTGTGGAAACCGAAGCCTACGTTGGGGAGGAAGATAAAGCCTCCCACGCGGCAGCCGGCCCAACCAAGCGTTCTTTAATAATGTATGGCCCACCGGGAATTGCCTACGTTTATTTTATTTATGGTATGCACTGGTTACTGAATATCGTTACCGAAGAAAAGGGTACTCCTTGTGCGGTTTTAATCAGGTCGCTAGAGCCGGTTTTTGAACCACAAAAAAAATTCAAACTTAAAGATTTAAAAAAAATGGGTAGTGGTCCAGGTAGAGTTTGCCGCTGGTTAAAAATTGATGGTAGTTTTAACGGCGAGGATTTAATTAAAAGTCAAAGATTATTTGTGGTGCAAAAACCAACAAATTTCTTTGGCAAAATTGTGGCGGCCAAAAGGATCGGCGTTGATTATGCCGGCAGTTGGGCAGAGAAACTTTGGCGGTTTTATTTAAAAGATAGTCCTTTGGTTTCCCAAAAATAAACAGGCTCTTGTTTAAATTTTGCTTTTAAATTAAGATTAAAATATGAAATATTATTTTTCTCCATCTTTAATGTGCGGTCAGCTTTTGGCCCTCAAAGAAGAGATTAGTTTACTGGAAAAGTATGATTTTGATTGGCTTCACTTGGATGTCATGGATTTGAATTTTGTACCTAATTTAACTTTGGGTTTTGATTTAATCAATCAAATTAAAAGTAAAATGTCCAAAGATATTCACCTGATGGTAAAGAACGTGGCTTTGGCGGTTGAGCGTCTCCAAACGAAACCGACAGATTATCTTACCTTTCATCTTGAGGCAGCAGAGCATATTGAGAGTTTAATAAGAAAAATTAAAAAAAAAGCACGGGTAGGTTTGGCACTCAAACCAAAAACCGCCTTAAAATCAGTTTATCCTTATTTAAAGTACTTAGATTTGGTCTTGGTGATGTCGGTGGAACCGGGTTTTGCCGGCCAAAAGTTTATGCCCGAGACCTATGAGCGTGTGACTTCCTTGGCGGCAGAAATCAAAAAAAACAAACAGTCAGTAATCATTGGTGTGGATGGCGGCGTGAGTCCGGAAAAAATTAAAAAATTGTGTCAATTAGGGGCCAGCATGTTTGTTTTAGGAACGAGTACATTGTATAATAAGGGCGATTTTGAAGAAAATTTGCGAAAATTTACGGCCTTTCGTAAAATACTTTAAGTTCAATTCCCGGAGCGTCAAGATCATGCCGCTCCCGGAGCGGAAAGAAAAATGAGAGAAACGGTTAATTCTAATATTCAAGAAATTCAAGTTTTAAAGACTCAATTTAGCGACGCTTTAAATTCTTTAAAAGAGCAAGAGTCTGAGGATTCTTGGTTGCTTTATCAAAGACAAGGCCAAGAAATTACCTTGAAAGAGGAAGAAGGCGCTCTTATTTTTACGACGACGGAGCTGGGTATTGATAGTAGTCATGGGGAGGAAGAATACGTTGGCAATTGTCAGCAGGTGGTAGTGGAAATGGGCGATGGTAAGCTTAAAATCCGAGTCGGCCAAGCTGAAGGAAGAAGGTTAGTGGCGGAATTTAGTCATTGGTGGTTAAGAGAGCCGGAAGAAGTGAAAACCGGAAGGAAGATTGATTTTGATTGTATTTTGCCCGGCACCATCGGCGCAGCGGAAAGTCAAAAAAGAGAAGTCACTGGAGAGGAACAAGCGAAGTTTTTGGCAGTTTTAACAAACATCATTAATTCTTATCTTGAGCAAAAATATCCTTCAGAGAAAGAAGAAGAGGTTTCGGTTTCGGCGGCAGAATTAAAAAGAGGTTGTTTAAGTCTATTTTTCCCCAGAATTTTAATTGGTGGGCCAGACAGAGAATAAATACGTTTTAAATCATTACCGGCCGAGAATAAAAATTTAAGAGAGGTTATAGGTTATAATAATCTTGATGGATGACATTGAGCAGGTTTTGTCAAAAATTGACATTGTTGAGTTGATTAATACTTATTTGCCCTTAAAAAAGGCCGGTCGGAATTTTAAAGCCCTTTGTCCTTTTCATTCAGAAAAAACTCCCTCCTTCATGGTGTCTCCGGAACTTCAGATTTACAAATGTTTTGGTTGCGGCGCCGGCGGTAATGCCATCAAGTTTGTTTCCGAGTATGAAAAAATCAGTTTCGGCGAAGCCTTGCGCTTTTTAGCAGAAAAAGCAGGCGTCAAACTTAGTCATTTTCGACCAGATAAAAAAGAAGTTTTGCGCGAAAGGCTGTATCAAATTAATCATCTCGCGGCTGAATTTTATCACTACCTTTTGACCCAATTAAAACTAGGAAAGAAGGCTCTGTCTTATTTATGGCAGCGGGGAATTAACAATGAGAGTATCAAAATTTTTAAATTGGGTTTTGCGCCTGCAGGTTGGGAGAATCTCTATCGTTATTTGGTGAAAAAAAAGAATTATCGAGAAGAGGAGCTGGTGCAGGCAGGTCTGATTTTAAAAAGAGAAAAATTTTCGAGGGTTACCAGTTTAAATGGCAGAACTTGTTATGATCGTTTTCGCCAAAGAATTATTTTTCCTATTTTTGATCACCGCGGCCAAATAATCGGATTTTCAGGAAGAATTTTTGAAGAAGAAATCGAGGGTGCCAAGTATATCAACACGCCCGAGACGCTTCTTTATCACAAGTCGGCTAGTCTTTATGGTTTGTATCAGGCTAAAGAGGCTATCAAAAGGGCCAAAAATGTGATTTTAGTTGAAGGTGAATTTGATGTGATTTCTTCCTATCAGTCAGGGATAAAAAATGTGGTTGCCATCAAAGGGAGTGCCGTCACCCCTCAACAGGTAGAATTACTCAAACGCTTTACTGACAATTTTTACTTTTGTTTAGATGCGGATTTTGCCGGACAAGAGGCAGCTAAACGAGGAATCGAGATCGCCGAGGCTGCCGGTGTTAATATCCGGGCCATCAAACTACCGGTAGGAAAGGATCCTGATGAATGCGTAAGAATTAACCCAGTTTCTTGGCGTGAGGCAACCAGACAGACTCTGCCCATCTATGATTTTTATCTTGAGAGTGCCGTCGCCAATTTTGGGCTTAAGGATGGCGAAAGTAAAAAATTGGTAAGTGAGGCAGTTTTGCCTATTTTCAGCAAGATTCAAAATGAAATCGTCAAAGCCCATTATTTAAAGAAGTTGGCTAATTTTTTAGAAGTGAGTGAAGAATCGGTGAGACGTGAGGCTAGGCGACAAAGTAAGCTGGAAAAAAGTTTTAGCTACCCTCTAAAAGTAGCCGGCCAAAAAGAGAAAAAATCAAAACGTGAGCTCACCGAAGAATATCTTTTGGCCCTGATTTTACAAACAGCAGAAAAGGCAGGTGAGCTTATTAAGGGTCTTTCTTTGGACTTTTTGAGCACGCCAGCAGTCAAAAAAATTTTTAGTTATCTACAAGCTTATCTTGAACAAGCGCCTAAACTTGACATTAAGAGCTTTGTTAAAATATTACCTGAAGAATTAAAAGAGACAGCTGGTCAACTTTATCTTTATAACAAGGAAGGTTTAAATTTGACTTGGTCGCTTTTACAAAAAGAATGGCAAAAGACATTAAAAGAGATTGAAAAACTCGCTTTGCATGGTAAACTAAAAAGATTGAGAGAAGCATTAAAAGAAAAAGGCTCGGCTACAATTGAAAAAGAAATCGTTAAATTAAGCCAAAGATTAAAAGAATTATCATAAAAATGAAAAAACCTCTTAATACGCGCAAACTTATCAACAAGGGTCGTAAGCAGGGCTTTTTGACCCAGGAAGAAATTTTAGCACTCTTTGGTGAGGAGGCAGAAGAGCGCTTGGCAGAGTTGGACTTGCTTTATGACAAACTCTTTAGTTTAAATATCGACGTTTTTGATACGGTAACTGAGGAAGAGATTAGCGAGGATGAAAAAGCAGTTTCTCAACTGGAAAAGGAATTGGCAATTTTATCTACCTTAGAAGACTCTTCAGTTTCCGATCCGGTACGTATGTACCTTAAAGAAATTGGCCGGATTCCCCTTTTAACCAGAGAAGAGGAAATTTCTTTAGCCAAAAGAGTAGATAAAGGTGAACGTCAGGCTAAAATGAAATTGATTACTTCTAATTTACGTTTGGTGATTTCTATCGCTAAAAAATATGTGGGGCGGGGGATGAGTTTTTTGGATTTGATTCAGGAAGGCAACAAAGGCCTTATTCGGGCGGTGGAAAAATATGATTGGACTAAGGGTTATAAATTTTCCACTTATGCCACTTGGTGGATTCGGCAGGCGATTACTCGAGCAATTGCCGATCAGGCGCGGACCATCCGCATTCCTGTCCATATGGTAGAAACAATTAATAAAATGGTGCGTACTTCCCGCAAACTAATGCAGGAATTGGGTCGTGAGCCGGCAGCCGAAGAAATTGCTCATGAAATGGGCATTGAAGAAAGTAAAGTAAGGCACGTGATGAAAATTTCCCAAAAAACCACTTCTTTGGAAACACCTATTGGCGACGAGGAAGATTCTTACTTGGGTGATTTTATTGCCGATGAGAGTCAAGCTTCTCCCTATGATTTGACCAGTAAAAAATTACTCAGAGAAAACTTAGATGAGGTTTTAAATAGTCTTTCCGAAAGAGAAGCCAAAGTTCTAAAGATGCGTTTTGGGTTGGGTGGTAAAAGACCGATGACGTTGGAAGAGGTGGGTAAAGAATTTGGTGTGACACGCGAGCGCATTCGTCAAATCGAAGCCAAAGCGCTGCGGAAACTCAAACATCCTTCACACCGAAAAAAATTACAAGATTTCATTGAGTAAAGGCAAAAAATCTTTTTTGTATTTTAAGGTTTACCTTTTGAATTTTTATGACCGCGGCCAACCAACAGGGTTTATTCTATCTTTTATATTGGACTTGGTTGCATAACTACCAAGTTATTGCTTTGGCCTTTGGTTGTCTTTTAGCGGTGGGGTTGTTGTTTAAAAATCCCAAACGGCTTTATTTACTTTTCTTTTTAGGTTTTTTATTGTTAATTTTTCAATTTGAGTATTTAAAGCACTTTCAGGCACATCTGGAGGAGCAAGCTTTGCAAACAACCGTGTTTACTCAGAATCAAGGCAAGGCCAAAAAGGCAATAGAATTATTTTTTACTCGCTTGGTTCCTTTTAGTCTATATTTGGGTGGTTGGGGTTTGATTTTTTTAGGAATGATTATGGCAGGTCGGGGAAGTAAAAGGGATAAAAAATAGATTTTCCCGGAGCGTCAAGATTATACCGCTCCCGGAGCGGAAAAAAGGGGTTGCAGAAAATGAAAATTTGGTTTATTATCACTTTTAAAACTTAAAGTCTTTTTTATGGTTAGATTGAGACAAATGAAGGACCAATGGTTTGTTCTTTCCTTGGGAGGATCATTGATTATTCCCAATGGGGGTGCGGATGTAAAATTTCTTCATGAATTTTCCCACTTTATTCGCAAACATCTCAACCGCCAGCGGCGGTTTTTTATTGTCTGCGGTGGCGGAGCGACCGCTCGGCATTATGCGCAAGCGGGTAGAGAAATAGACCCTAAAATTCCCGACTATGATTTGGATTGGTTAATGACCCATGCTACCAGATTAAATGCTCAACTTTTACGGACTTTGTTCCGAGATGTTTGTTATCAGCGGGTGATCAAGCACTATGAAATTATTGATAAAAATGCTTTGGATTATAAAGTGGTGATTTGCGGCGGCTGGAAACCGGGTTGGTCTACAGATTATGACTCGGTAATGCTGGCGATTGATTACCGGGTGACAGATACGGTGATCAATTTATCTGATATCGATGGTGTTTATGATAAAGATCCCAAAAAATTTCCTGAGGCCAAATTGCAGCCAAGGTTAAGCTGGGAACAGATTATTAAAATCGTCGGTAAAAAATGGACGCCGGGTTTAAGCCGGCCGTTTGATCCGATTGCCTCGCAACTTGCCAAAGACAATCAAATTAAAGTCATTGTTTGTAACGGCCATGATTTAAAAAACCTCAATAATATTTTGGAAGGAAAAAAGTTTAGGGGAACACTTATAAAATAATTTTATTTTTAATAATTACGAAATCATCGCTCGCCACTAAGGGCGATTTTTTGTTAAAGAGGGGAAAGGAATGAAACAAGAGAGGAGATTTTTTATTTTTACTTTTGGTTGCCGTACCAATCAGGCAGAAACAAGGCTTTTGGCAGAGACTTTACAAAAAGCTGGCTGGCAGCCGGGTGAACCAGACAAGGCAAAATTAGTTTTAATTAATAGTTGTGCCGTTACCGCCAAGGCTGAAAAAGAAGTTCGTCAGACAATAAGAAAAATAAAAAGAGAAAATCCTCATTGTTGGCTGGTGCTTACTGGGTGTTGGCGAGAGCAGCCTCAAGAGTCACATTTAAACTTAAAAAAATTTTCAGAGATAAATTTGTGCCTTTCGCGTGCGGCACAAAAAAAATTGCCGGAAATTTTAAAAAAAAAGTTGAAGAATTTTGTGCCAAGCCCTTCTCAAGTTAAATCTTGGCGTAGACCCGTTTATTATCAAGATAAATATGGTGCTTCAGCAAAGGCTTTGGTGAAAATTCAAGATGGCTGTCAGCAGTTTTGCAGCTATTGTCTGGTGCCTTATTTGCGCCGTCAACAGCAAAGCCGGTCGGCTAAAACTATTATTAATGAGATAAAAAAACTTGTAAAATTAGGCATAAAAGAGGTAATTTTAACCGGAATTAATCTTGCTTCTTTTGAATTCAGAGGCGCGGAAGTTAAAACTCAAGTAAAAAACGACTTAGTGAAACTTTTAAATTTAATTTTGACACGGACTAAAATTAAAAAAATCAGTTTTGGTTCAATTAATTTAGCGGTTTTAGATGAGGACTTTTTGGCTTTATATCAAAATCCGTCATGGCGGTTAAGATTAAGTCACCATTTCCATATTCCGCTTCAATCAGGCTGTGACCAAACCTTAAAAAGGATGAGACGTGGCTATCAAACGCAGGAGTTTTACCAGCAGCTTGTCCAATTAAAGAAAAAAATACCAGGATTTTCTTTTTCAACAGATATAATCGTGGGTTTTCCTGGGGAAACCAAAGAGGAATTTCAGACTTCTTTGAACTTTTTGCTTAAAATCAAGCAGTTATTGGGCAAAAATTTTACCAAAGTTCATCTGTTTCGTTATAGTCCTCGGCCAAAGACCTTAGCGGCAAAAAGGGAAGGCAAGCCAGGATGGGAGAAAATCAGTGAAGCAGAAAAAAGGGCACGGGCAGGGGTGGTAAAAAGGCAATTTAGGGTTTATAATTAAAAAGGTTATTAAATTTATCAGTAAAGGAGAAAAGATGGCAGTTCTTTCTCTTACCAAAGCTGATTTTCAAACAAAAACCAAGAAGGGTTTAAGTTTGATTGATTTTTGGGCTGAGTGGTGTATGCCCTGTCGTATGGCTGGACCGGTGATTGATGAACTAGCCGAAGCTTATAAAGGTAAGCTTTTGGTTGGTAAGGTGAATGTAGATGAAGAACCGGCTTTAGCTGAACAATTTGCGGTGATGAGTGTGCCGACAGTAGTGATTTTAAAAGATGGTCAAGAAGTGGATCGCACCGTCGGTTTTGTGAACAGGGAAACTTACGAACAATTGATCGAGAAATATTTAAAATGATTTATGACCTTTTGATTATTGGTGCCGGCCCAGCGGGTTTAATTGCCTCTATTTATGCCTCAAGATATAAATTAAACAACTTAGTTTTGGGCAAGACTTTGGGAGGCGAATTGGCTTTGGCTTCAAAAGTAGAAAACTATCCAGGAATTATTTCCCTTTCTGGTTTAGCTTTGGCAGAACAAATCGCCAAACAGGTTTTCCTGCTTGGTGGCAAAATTCTTTACCGTGAGGTAGTTCAGTTGTTAAAATCTCCCGAAGGCTTTCTGGCAGTCGTGAGTCCAACGGAAAAATATCAAGGAAAGGTGGTGATTGTGGCTACCGGCAGTGAGCGTCGCCGTCTCAATATTCCGGGAGAAAAAGAATTAATTGGTAAAGGAGTTTCTTATTGCACAACTTGTGATGCTCCCTTTTACAAAGGAAAAAGAGTGGCGGTTATTGGCGGGGCAGATGCGGCGGTGACTGGTGCCATTCATACGGCCGAGTTTGCCAGCCTGGTTTATCTTATTTATCGGGGCCAGCAATTGCGAGCTGAACCTATTTGGCTTGAAGAAATAGAAAAACTTATAAAAGCAGATAAGATAAAAGTAATTTACCAAACCAATCTTAAAGAAATTTTGAGTCAGGCCCAAGTGGCAAAACTTAAAGCTGAGACAGACTCAAAAGCCTCAGCCCAGCTCGTTGGCGGCGTAAAGCTGGATAATCCTTATGAAGGTTCAGAAATTTTACCTCTAGACGGTGTTTTTATTGAAATTGGGGGAGTCCCCGGCACCAGTTTAGTCCAACCCTTAGGCGTGGTTTTGGATGAGCGGGGTTATGTTAAAGTTAACGAGCAAATGGAAACCAATATTTCAGGACTTTTTTGTGCCGGTGATATGGTGGATAAGACAGTGATGAAACAGGCGATTACCGCCATGGCCTCGGGAGCAATTGCCGCCGCTTCAGCCTATAAGCATCTTAAGGGGCAAATAGCGCCACCGATAAGAGGTATTTAAGGAGTTATTTAGTTTTTGCCAGTTGCTTAACCCAGAATTTAAATTGGTTGCCCCGGTCGGCATAGTCCTTAAAAAAACCAAAAGAAGCCGAGCCGGGACTCAAAAGACAAATGGTTCCAGCAGGGCTTTTTTCGTAGGCAAGCTGCACAGCGGTTTTCATTTTTTGGACAAAAAAATAAGAAGGTAAAGTCTTTGAGGCGGTTGCCTTTTTCTTCGCTCCAGCCAAGATTTTTTTACCCGTTGGCGGGAAAAGGATAAGGTTTTTAAGATTTTTATTATTGGCAATTGTTTTTCCCAAAGCTTCGTAACTTACACCACCGCGGTCATAACCGCCACAGATTAAAGTGCTGACCGGCGTAAGACTTTGGAGGGCGGCAATGGTTGCCTTAGGATTGGTTGCCTGCGAGTCATTATAAAAAGTGATCCCTTTAAAAGTACCGACCAATTCTAGGCGGTGGGGCAGAGGTTTAAAATTCTTGAGGGCTTGCTTGATGATTTGATTGGAGACTTTGAAGATTTTGGCAACCCCAATGGCAGCCATGACATTCTGCCAATTAAAGCGGCCAATAAGCGGAATTAAAGAAAGAGAAATGATGGGCGAGTGGTGAAAATAAAGATAACCGTTTTGCGGATAAAGATCAGCATTTTTATCAGTGAGCGAAAAAGAAAGTTTTTTGGCTGGACTGTTTTTAATTAAGTTTGCTACCCGCCGGTCGCCGGCGTTGTAGACAAGATAATCTTTGGCAGTTTGAAATTTAATCAAGTTAGTTTTAGCCATAAAATAAGCCTTTAAGGAGCGAAAACGGTCGAGGTGTTCAGGAAAGAGGTTTAAGAAAACAGCCACAGGCGGACTTTTTTTAAGGCCTTCAAGCTGGTGTGAGGATAATTCTAAGATGACAAGGTTACCAGGCCTAATTTTGGGAAGCAGTGGCAACATCGGCGTGCCGATGTTACCTGCCAGATAAACTTGGTTGATTTTCCGGCGAAGTTTTGTTTTTGAGGCTGTTTTTAAAATTTCATAAATTAACGAAGCGGTGGTTCCCTTACCTTTGGTACCCGTCACGCCGATGATGACTCCCGGGCAATAATTAAAAAAGAGTTTAGTTTGAGAGGAAAATTTTTCTTCATCTTGGTTTTGCCGAGAGAGTTTGAAGAGAGGAATGCCCGGAGAAACAATTATTAGTTCATAAGCAGAAAGATTTTTTAAATAAGTTTGGCCAAGGTGAAGTTTGAGCTGGTGATCGGCTTTGATGATTTTTTGGAATTCAGGACTTAATTTTTTCTGGGTTAATTGATCGGCAAGAGCGAAAGTTTTTTTTGGGAAAAGAGTTCTTAAAAATTGATAGGTGGTTAGCCCCTCGCGGCCTAAGCCTAAAATCAAAATTTTTTTATTAGCCAGTTCAACTTTTAAATTTTTTATCACTAATGATCTATTTTATCATCTAATCTGCCAGTTGACGAAGGCAGGAGAATTTGTTAAGATAAATTTACCGTTAAGGAGATTTCCTAATTTTAATGAGTAAAAACACTTTTTTAACAAATTCTTTGGCGAGCAAACATCGCTTAAGAAAAACAACTTTTTAGGAAGAGTGTTTGAAAACTGGGGAGCCTCCTTAAGGGAGGCTTTTTTAGTTTTGGCGCACCTTAACTAAGTTTCAAGAATTAAAGGCGGGCCCATAGCTCAGCCGGCAAGAGCGTCCCGTTTGCAACGGGAAGGTCAGCGGTTCGAATCCGCTTGGGTCCACCTCTTGGTAATAAGGAAGTGTTTCGCTTTAAGCGGCACAGTTCCTGATTACCAATAAAACTGGCTCTTTGACAAGTGAATAGAATTGAGTCCACCTTTGATTGAGGCTAATTGACACGGTTTTCAACCGTTTTTGCCTGAATCTTTGGTGGGGAATCTTCACAGTTTTGAGATATTACTTTCGTTAAAGCAGATAATGGATGCCTAGGAAGTAGTTGCCGATGAAGGACGCACTAGGCCGCGATAGTCGTCGGGGAGGTGCCAAGAACCGGTGAGCCGGCGGTGTCCGAATGGGGCAACCCCAGTCGTGGGAACACGGCTGACTCGTCAAAATTTCAGACATTATTGTTTGCAATTGCGACGGGGGGAGACCCGGGGAACTGAAATATCTAAGTACCCGGAGGAAAAGAGACAATACCGTCAGTAGCGACGAGCGAAAGCGGTACAGCCCAAACCTTGTCTAAAATGGCAGGGGGTTGGAGGACTCCAAAACGAGACCAACGAGAATAGCCGAAGGGTCTGGAATGGCCTATCAAAGAAGGTGAAAGTCCTGTAGGCGAAATTCAAATTGGCTCAAGGAGCACCTGAGTACCATAAAAGACGTCACTTTTATGGGAAGCTGGGGTAACCACACTCCAAGGCTAAATACAACTACTTACCGATAGTGAACGAGTACCGTGAGGGAAAGGTGAAAAGAAGGGTGAGACACCCAGTGAAAGAGAACCTGAAATTATCTGCTAACAAACAGATAGAGCTTTGTCTTTGGACAGAGTGATATCGTGCCTATTGAAGAATGATCCAGCGAGTATTCTGATGGTGCTTAAGTTTAAGGTACTTTGTACCGAAAGCGCAGGGAAACCGAGTCTTAACAGGGCGTTTGGGCACCTTCAGGATGACCCGAAACCGGGCGAGCTAACCTTGAGCAGGGTGAACCCCGCAGAAATGCGGGAGGAGGCCCGCACCCGTTGCTGCGGCAAAAGCATGGGATGACTTGAGGTTAGAGGTAATATGCCAAACGAGCCCGGAGATAGCTGGTTCTCCCCGAAATGTATTTTGGTACAGCCTTTACTGTTTTTGTTCTGGGGTAGAGCACTGGATGGTTTCGACAGCGCAAGCTGTCGAAATCAATCAAACTCCGAATACGGAACAAATAAGGTAAGGAGTCAGACGGCGGGGGCTAAGTTCCGTCGTCAAAAGGGAAACAACCCTGATCCTCAGCTAAGGTTTCTAAGTTCTGGTTAAGTTGGAAAGGAAGTCGTCATTCCGAAGACAGCCAGGAGGTCGGCTCAGAAGCAGCCACCCTTTAAAGAAAGCGTAACAGCTCACTGGTCAATGGAATACGGCGCCTAAAATTTAACGAAGATAAACCAGACACCGAAGCTAGGAACCTCGTTTTTTGACGAGGTGGTAGGGGAGCGTTGAGACTGCGGCGAACGTCTCGCGTGAGCGGGGCTGGAGCGGTCTCAAGTGAGAATGCTGGAATGAGTAGCGAAAGTCCGGTGAGAATCCGGTCCGCCGAAAACCCAAGGTTTCCGACCCAATGTTCGTCAGAGTCGGGTAAGTCGACCCTAAGCTAAACCCCGTCTAAAACGGCGGGGGTAGGTGATGGATAACAGGTTAATATTCCTGTACTTTTAAAAAGTCGTTATCAATGACGGCAGGACGTATCATGAAGCCTTAAGCATGGTGATGAAGTAACTGTGTTTGGCAAACAAGGCAGGTTTGATTGGCAAATCCGTCAAGCCGACGTCGAGTTTGCCGAAAACTTTCCCGTTAAGGGGGAGAATTTAAGCGCTTTAAGATACCGAGAAAAGTGTCGTCATGAGATTTTTTAAAAACCGTACCGCAAACCGCCACAGGTGGGTTGGTCGAGTAGACTAAGGCGAGCGGGAGAACTATCCTTAAGGAACTCGGCAAAAAAGCTGGGCGTAAGTTCGCAAGATGCCCTACCTGCTTTAAAAAGCAGGTCACAGCAAAAGATTTTCAGGCGTCTGTTTAACAAAAACTCAGGTCCGTGCCAAGGGGTAACCCCAAGTATACGGATTGAAACCTGCCCAACGTCGGTAAGTCAAGAGTTGTGGGTGAGCGTCTTTAAGGTGTAAGCCTGCGGCTCCAAGCTCCGATGAGTGGCAGCAGTAACTATAACTGTTCTATGGTAGCGAAGTTCCTTGTCGCGTAAGTTGCGACGTGCATGAAAGGTGTAACGACCTGAAAACTGTCTTAAGGATAGACCCGGCGAAGTTGAAATGGCTGTGAAGATGCGGCCTACTTACATCAGGACAAAAAGACCCCGTGGAGCTTTACTGTAGCTTGGCACTGCTTTTCATTTTTTGACTGTTGAGTATAGGAGGGACCCTGCCTTAAAAAGCAGGGGTCGGTGAAATACCTCTCTTCAAAAAGTGAAAGGCTAATCTCGTTTAAAACGACGAGAGACAATGTCTGGTGGGCAGTTTAACTGGGGCGGTTGCTTGCTAAAAGGTAACGCAAGTGCACTAAGGTAGCCTAGGTCCGAATGGAAACCGGACTGTTTGTGCAAAGGCATAAGGCTGCTTGACTGTGAGACCTACAAGTCGAACAGAGACGAAAGTCGGTCTTAGTGATCCCCCGTCGCTTCGTGGGAAGGGCGGGGCTTATCGGATAAAAGCTACCCCGGGGATAACAGAGTAGTCGCGCCCAAGCGTCCACAGCGACGGCGCGGTTCGCTACCTCGATGTCGGCTCAGCGCATCCTGGGGGTGAAGAAGCTCCCAAGGGTCGGTCTGTTCGCCCGTTAAAGCGCTACGTGAGCTGGGTTCAGAACGTCGTGAGACAGTTCGGTCTCTATCCGGTGTAAGCGTGGGTTACTTGAGGGAGTTTGTCCATAGTACGAGAGGACCTGGATGAGCCAATCCCTGGTGTGCCTGTTGTCGCGTCAGCGGCATTGCAGGGTAGCCACATTGGTATTGGATAACCGCTGAAAGCATCTCAAGTGGGAAGCCATTCCCAAGATTAGGTAACCTTTCCGAGTTAATCGGAAGAAGACCCCTTGTAGATTACAAGGTATATAGGCCAGAGGTGTAAGTGGAGTAATCCATGGAGCTGACTGGTACTAATCGGTCGAAAAAGTAATATCAAAATAGCGGTGAAGATTGGCCCGCCGGGACGAAAATTCTATTCACTTGTGAGAGAGTAAAATTGATGGTAAAATAAATTTCCCTGGTTATTGGAGCGGTGTGGTCCTACCTCTTCCCATTCCGAACAGAGTCGTAAAACGCACCAGCGCCGACGATAGTTATCGGGCAACCGATAGCGAAAATAGGTCATAGCCAGGGATTTTTTATGGCCAGTTTTTTATGTTAGTTGCCGCACGGGAGAAATTTTAGGGTTGATGCAACTTTCTTTGTGACGATAGATAAATATCAAGGAGGATAGGAAAGAGAAACTTGGAAGGGAACGGGAAGTAGGGAAGGTTGAGAAAACCAGAAAGCCAAATAATTTTGTTTTAATGGTTGGCTAAGCTGGGCGGCGGTCAAAGGTGGCGGTTCGGGTTTAATTTTTTCTGAGTTTACGTCGGCAGTCAAGCCTAAGTTAAAACATGGTTCCAGACTAAAAAACAGTTTTTCCTCGATAGTCAGCTTGGGCCATTTAAAACAAAAATTTAAAGATTCTTCCTCGGCTAGCCTTTCCACTTTAATTTGATGAGGATTTGTCCAAGAAGAAAAAGAAAAAATTAAAACCGGTAAACTGGGCAAGCCAGCCGCAGAAATAATTTTTCTGGCTTCCTTTCCCATTCGACACAATTGTGGCCCAAAATTAAGAGAAGTTAAAGAGAAAGGATTAAGGTGAGTTAGCTGTTTTTGAATTTGCTTAAGACATTCTTCGTGGCTTAAAAGGGTAAACACTCCCCAAATTTGAAATTGTTTTTTTTGCCGTTCGGTCTGCTTTGTCGCCGCCCGCACCACTCTTAAATTAAATTTTTCCACGGCACTACTGTCTTTTAAAGTGACGTTGAATGGTGGTATTTCAAGCAGGTTGGGGGTTGGGGGGGGTTGCGGGTTTCTTTTTCTTTCCTGTTTTTCTTGCTGTTTTTTCAACCGTGCCAATCTTTGGCTAAATTCTTCGCTTATACGCCGGTGAAAACTAGAATAAGGCAGGTGTTCAAGATTCCGCTTGGCCATCACTTCAAAACTTTTTAAACCATTTTAACCTAGACGTCAATTTTCATAAAGCTTTTTAAAAATTCTTTTTCCTGATAAAATAAGTTAAAGATGAAAGCCAGAGTTTATTTTTGTCAAGATTTTCACAGATTGACTGAGGCGACCAAAAAGGTTTTGTCTGGTTTTTATCCTCGAAACAGTCAAATTTTGGTGAAGCTTCATTTTGGCGAGCCGGGCAATCCTACCGCCTTCACCCCCAAAGACATCCAGCCAATTGTCAAAGCCTTAAAAGATTTAGACTTAGAAGTAACCTTGATTGACACGCCGGTAGCCTACCATTCGCCGCGGAATACGCTTGAGGGTTATCAAAAAGTAGTCAGGGAAAGAGGTTATCATAAACTGGCAAAGGTGGTGATTTCCGAGAAGTCAAAAGCAGTGAAAGTCAAAGATTTTACCGCTTTGGTTTGCCGGGAATTACTGGAAGCAAAGAATGTTTTGGTAATTTCCCATGTTAAGGGCCATCTTTGTGCGGGTTTTGGCGGCGCCATCAAAAACTTTGGCATGGGTGGTTTGATGATAGCCAGCAAAAGGACCATTCATGATTTTTGTAAACCTAAATTTGTGAAAAAATGCCGCGGTTGTGGCACTTGCGCTCGCCTCTGTCCCTTTGGTGCCATTACTATGGTTAGGCAAGAGGCCCAAATCAATCTTAAAAAATGTGCCGGTTGTTCTATTTGTCAGCTTAACTGTCCTTATCAGGTTTTGGCTCCCAAAAAAGCTTTCTTTGATGATTTACTGGCTCAAGGCGCGGCGGCAGTCATCAATCACCTTCAGAAGGCCTACTATATTAATATTATCAAAAATGTGACGCGAAAATGTGACTGTGACAGAAAGGGGAGCGAGCTTATTTCACCAGACGCGGGCGTTTTGTTTTCAGAAAATCCTGTGGCGATTGATAAAGCCAGCGTGGAGCTGATTAAAAAAATTAATCAAGGCAAAGACGTTTTTCTGGCGTTTAACCACAAAGATCCTCATTTACAAATTCAGTATTGTGCCAAATATACCCACAAAAGTCCCGCTTACTCTTTAAAGAAGATTAACTTGTAAAAGCAGTTAAACTTTTCTTATCCTGTTAGCCAGCCGCCGTCAACGTAGAGCACTACGCCGGTGATATAATCGGCTTCATCTGAAGCCAAAAAAGCCGCCGCAGCGCCGATATCTTCAGGTTTACCTACCCGACCCTTGGGAATCCGGGCCAAAAAACTCTGTTTCTGTTTTTCATCATTTAGGAGATCTTTGGTCATATCACTTTCAATTACTCCGGGCGCAATCGCGTTGACGTTGATGCCTTTGGGTCCTAATTCGTTGGCAAGGTTTTCGGTTAAGGCCACTACGCCACCTTTGGAAGCGGTATAATGGGCGATATTGGCAAAGCCGATGCCTGCCCCACCAGAAGCAATCGAAGCAATATTAATAATTTTTCCTCCTTTACTCATTAATTTTACGGCTTCCTGAGCACATAAAAATTGACCCTTTAAATTAACCGCCATAATTTGATCCCAGTCTTCTTTACTGATAGTTTCAAAAGGAGCAAATTTTAAAATCCCGGCGTTATTTACCAAAATGTCCAATTTTCCCCACTGATTTTTGACAACCGCAAACATTGCTTTGACCTGATCGGCCTGAGAAACATCTGCTTGATAGGCAAAAGCCTCATGGTTTAGTTTTTTTACCTCTTCAACGACTGCCTCTGCCTCTGCCGGATGATGGTGATAATTAACCAAAACATCGGCTCCTTGCTGGGCCAGCGCCAAAACAATTCCCCGGCCAATACCGCGGGAGCCACCGGTAACCACAGCCTTTTTTCCGCTTAAATTAAACATTTTAAAATTTTAAAACCTTCTTACAAAAAAACTATAAATGATAAGGAATCAGCCTGTCAAGGTTTTAAAAAATGGTTTTTGTAACGAAATTAAATCTTTTGGGTAAAAGGACGCGAGTTTTTTGCTGAAGAGAGTTAAAAATACTAAATTAGCCAAGTTGGCATTCTCTATAAACTCACTTTAAGACAGGACTGACTTTTAATGGAGAGCTTTTGAGATAGAATGAAGAATGATTGCCGAGGGGCGGGGTTTTAATCACTTGATTTTAAGCAGCGGCGTTCTTGTTCTGAATTATAATTTAGTTTAAAAGCCATTAAGCTTTAAAATTTTCTTGAAAAATTTAGAGGTAGTTTTTATGTTGCAATTTTTGCAACAATTTTTATGAGGGAAACCTGCCAATTTCTTAAAAAGAAAAAAGAAGATTTCAGCTGAAGATTGCCGGCGGGCGCTGGTTGAAAAAAATGACCGCAGCGAGTATAATAATTTCATTTCAAAGAAAGGAGACAATGAGAAAAATCTCAAAATTTAAATGGCAAAGGGTAGCATTAAAAAGATAAGTAAAAAGACAAGAGAGAAAAAAACAAATTTAAAAAATAAAGAAAGCAAAAAAACTCAAAAAAGCAAACTCAAGGGTAATAACTTAAAAAAATTGTCTAAAGGTTTGGGAGTTTCGGCCAAGAGCCTCTCTCCTTCAGCAGCTCCTCAAAAAACTTCAAAGTCCTTAGAACCCCAGACAATGAGTGAATTACTTGCCAAAACAGGCTATCAACTGCGGGGTTTACACAAAGGCGAAGAGGTTGAAGGTATTATTACCGAAATTGGCAAAAATAAGATGTTTATTGATATTGGCGCCAAAACCGAAGGGGTGGTTTTAGAAAAGGAATTTGAGCTGGCGAAAGAGATGATTAAAACCCTTAAACCCGGCGACAAAATTAGAGTGGTTATTGGCGTGCCTGAGAATGAGAAGGGGCAAATTCTTCTTTCTTTACGCCGGACCAACGAGAATTATAAATGGGCCCTTTTGGAAAAATGTTTTAAAGAAGGTAAGGAAATTGAAGTCAGAGGCTTGGACGTGAATAAAGGGGGAATGATTGCCCGGTTTATGAATATTTATGGTTTTATTCCTGCTTCACAATTTGGTCGCCAACATTTAGGCAATCTTAACAATCTTTATAACAAAACTTTTAAGGTAAAGATTATTGAGTTGGATCGCAGCAAAAACCGACTAATTTTTTCCGAAAAAGCAGTCTCCGAAGCTCAAGCCTTGGCGGCGCAAGAAAAGGCAATAAAGTTGGTAAAAGTTGCCGATGTTTTAGAAGGGGTAGTCTCTGGGATTATGCCATTTGGCATCTTTGTCAGAGTAGATGTTGCCGCCAACCTCTTTTTAGAAGGCTTAGTGCATATTTCTGAAGTTTCTTGGGAAAAAGTAGAAAGTCTGAATAAACTTTATAAGGTAGGCGATAAATTAAAGGTAAAAGTTTTAGGGATTGATCATGACTCTAAGCGTTTAAATTTATCCATAAAACAACTACAGGCCGATCCTTGGCTTGAGATTGCCCAAAAGTATCCAGTTGATAAAAAAGTGGTAGGAACAGTGAGCAAATTGGCAGCCTTTGGTGCTTTTGTTCAACTGGAAAAAAATCTTGAGGGGTTAATTCATATTTCTAAAATTCCGGCAGATTTTGAAATCAAAGTTGGGAACAAAATTGAGGTTTACGTAGAGAAAGTAGACTTGGAATCTCACCGAATTGCTCTTGGTTTGGTGTTGTCAAAGAAACCAGTAGGTTATAAATAAAATTACTAATTTCTAATTTCTAAATAATTTAGGAATTAGATTTTTAGCAATTAAAAAGATGGCGCAAAAAATGATTGTAAATGATGAGACGATTTTGATCGATTTTCGCTTAGTCTTTAAAGCCATTAGGGAAGAAAAGGGTGATTGGGAAAAAGTAGAAAAAGAATTAGAGGAATATTGGGCGAGTTTAAATGAGGAAAAATAAAAACAGCTTTGAACTTAAAAAGCGCAGTTGGTGTTTATTTTGTTTTTGGCTATGACCGCAGGAAGTGATTTAATTTTTAGATTAAGACATCTTAAAATTAAAAAATTAGCATAGGATTTTAAAATTAAGAATAATTTAAATTTCCTTGAGCCTTGTTTTTAAAGATACTCTTCTTTGTTGTATCTTCTTTGTTGTATCTTCTTTTTTTTGTTTCCTTTCTCTTGCTTGTGGACCTAGAAAATTTGAGTCATAATAAGATGGGGGGTTAAAATTAATGCGGCCGCATATTAAATAAACCCTATATTAAATAAAAATGTAGAGGAGAAAATGAAAAATAAATGGCGAAGCTTAGTTTTGAGACTCAGTGATGGTTTAGTGGGAACAGTGATGGATTTGTTGCTCTTTCAAATTTATCTTTTAACAGCTTCGGTGGGTAAAGGGCATTCTGCAAAAGGAATTTATCAAGCATTTGCTGAAGCGGAACAGGAATTTGAGAAATTTAATTATCAAACGATTAAGAGTGCTTTAAAAAATCTAAAACGTAAAGGTTTAATTAGAGTTTTAAAAGAACCAGAAATTACCAAGGAAGGAAGAAAGAGACTGAAGAGTTTCTTGCCAAGATATGATGAGAAAAGAGTTTGGGATGGTAGTCTTTATCTAGTAACTTATGATATAGCGGAAAAAAAGAAAATCTTGCGGGACAAATTGAGAAATTTTTTAAAAACTTTGGGAGCGGGGAAACTCCAAGAAAGTGTTTGGCTGACAGTCTATAATCCTCAAACGCTGTTGACCGAATTTGCAAAAGAAAATAAACTTGGGGGAGCAGTTATTGTTTCTTGTATTGGTAAAGATGGTTATATTGGTCAAAAGAGCTTAAGTCAGTTACTTAATAAAGTTTTTAATTTGGAGGCTTTAAATCAAAGATATGAGGAGTTTTTGAGAGAGTTTAGTCAAAAAAATAAACCTCAATGGCAGGTGGCAGTTAATTTTTATAAAATCTTGCGCGATGATCCCCAATTACCTTGGGAGCTGTTGCCTAAAGATTGGCAAGGAGATAAAGCTTTTCAGCTTTTTAAAAATAAGTTTAAATAAAGGGTAATAAATAATATGCGGCCGCATAGTTTATATTACCCTTAAAAGAGAAAAAAGAATTTGAAAATAACTTGAAAAATAACCTTATAAGGGTAACCTTGAGGTTAAACTTGAGACTTAAACCTAAGAAAATATTTTTATCATAAATTTTATTAAAATGGTTTTTAATTTAACCTTTAAATATTAAAAAAGATAAAATAAGGTTTAAAATTTAAAGAGGGGATAATTTAAAGATTTTTAAAAAAAGAAAGGTAGTAGTGATAAATAAAACAGTTTTTATTTGTCAAAAATGCGGCTTTGAATCTGTTAAATGGACTGGTCAATGTTCTAGTTGCGGCAGTTGGAACTCTTTAGTGGAAACTCCAGTTAATGTTAACAATTCAAGTTTTAAGGGTCGCAGTTCAAAACTAAAAAAGCTAGCCAGCCAACCAATTCGGCTGACAGAAGTCTCGGTTTTAAGATTTGCTAGGACCAAAACAGGAATTAGCGAATTGGATCGGGTATTGGGCGGAGGGATAGTGCCCGGCAGTGTGGTTCTGCTTGCAGGTGAACCGGGAATGGGAAAATCAACTTTACTTACACAATTAGCCATAAAACTTTCAAACGAGATTCATGATCCGCTTGTTTATGTCTGTGGTGAAGAGTCACCCTCGCAGGTTAAACTGCGTCTTGAACGCTTGATTGGTTCTCACCAGCTAGCCACCAATAATTTTTTTCTACTGCCCGAGACAAATGTTGAAAATATTATTGCTAGGCTTAAAGCTCAAAAGGCAAAATTGGTGGTTGTTGACTCAATTCAAACTTTATGGACCGAAACGCTTTCAGGTCTTTCAGGTAGTGTTGGTCAAATTAGGGAGACTACCAACCTTTTGACTGAGTTTGCCAAAAGTTTCAATGTGGCAGTTTTTTTAGTTGGTCATGTCACTAAAGAGGGAATGATTGCGGGACCGAAAATTTTAGAACACATGGTTGATACCGTTCTTTATTTAGAAGGAGACAAAAATTACGAATTTAGAATTTTAAGAGCGGTAAAAAATCGTTTTGGGCCAACCGATGAGGTGGGTGTGTTTATCATGGCAGAAAGAGGGATGCTTGAAGTTAAAAATCCTTCAGAGGCCTTTATCGAAAATCCAAAAATAAACAAGGCTGGTAGTTGTACGGTGGTGACAATGCAAGGCTTGCGTCCAGTTTTGGTAGAAATTCAAGCTCTTTCAGTTAAAAGTCAGCTGCCAGTACCAAGAAGATTGACCCGCGGTGTTGATAATAATCGTTTACAAATTTTGTGTGCAGTTTTACAGAAAAATGCAGGTATACCTTTATATAATCAAGACATTTTTTTAAGTGTAGCTGGCGGTTTGCACCTTAGTGAACCGGCCATTGATTTTGGTATTTGTTTGGCGGTAGCTTCTTCTTATAAAAATAAAGCTTTACCGGAAAAATCGGTAGCGGTGGGCGAAGTGGGCTTATTAGGAGAGTTAAGAAAAGTTTCCTTTTTGGAAAAGCGAATAAAACAAGCAAAAGCCTTAGGTTATACCAGAATTATTAGCCCACGAGCCTATCTTACGGTTACCGAAGCCATAAGAAAACTTCTTTAAATTAACTTAAGAACTAACGAATGTGGTATAATACCTACGTCTAAGCGAGAGCTTAGACTTTTTTTATATGCCTACAAATTTCTTAAATCCTTGGCGTTTACTTGGTTATTGGCTGCTTTCATTTTCCATGGCTATTCTAATTGTGGCCAGCTGGCCGCTGATTAAGATGGAGGGACTTTACCAGCTTAATCGATTTAAGCAGATTCACTTTGTGATAGAACCCAAGGATATTGCCCGTTTAGACCCTCATTTTGCCGAGTTAATAAGGCAAGGTAATTTACAAATCATTACGCCGGTGGATACTAATTTTGCTTTGGTTATTCCGACTATTGGTTTAAACGCCAAAATCTTTGCCGAAGTTGATTTAGCTAACGAGGAAGAATATAACAAAATTTTAACTCAAGGAGTTGCCCATGCCTTGGGTTCGGCTTTACCAGGACAAAAAGGCACGATTTATCTTTTTGCCCATTCAGCTGATTTGTCTTTCAATTATTCAGAAATCAACGCCCTTTTTTATCTTTTAAATAAACTCAAAGTGGGGGACGAGGTTAATATTTTCTACAACGGCTGGCGTTATCTTTATCAAGTTACAGAGAAAAACGTTGTTAGCCCCACTTCTACTGGGTTTTTGAACAATACCGGTGAGGAACGATTAGTTTTGCAGACTTGCTGGCCGCCGGGAACGCGCTGGCAGCGACTGGTTTTATTGGCCAAACCTAAATACATATAATTTTATAAGAAAATATCATATAATTTGACAAGGGCGGTCTTTAATGATAAAATTCCTTTCAAATTCAAGAAAAAAATTTATAGAAATTATATTTAGAATTATAAATCCAAGATTATAAAACCAAGATGAATTATAAGAAAATTATTATTTTATCTTTACTTGTTTTACTGCCTTTGTTTATTGCCCTGCCGGTCCGGGCAGATTATCTTTATGGTGGGCCGACGGTAACCTCACAAATTATGGTTGATAAACTTGTTAAAAATCCTAGCACAGGCGTCTTTGTGGATAATTTGGGACTTTCGGATAGCAAATTTACTCCTGAAGAAGAAGTAGTTTTTAAGATCGTGGTGAAAAATCAGGGAAGTCAGGGAATATCAGGGTTAACTGTTAGGGATATTCTGCCCGCCTATCTTGATTTTGTCAGTGGGCCGGCAAATAGTCAGTGGAATAAAGATACCAAAGAGCTAACTTTTAATGTCGGCGACTTGCAAACTGGTGAGGCTAAAGATTATGAGCTTAAGACCAAGGTTTTAACCAAGAAAGACTTACCGAGTGATAAAAGCATCATTTGTGTTACCAATTGGGTTGAGGGAAAAAATGATACACACAGCGAAAGTGATTCAACCGGACTGTGTATCAATAACGTGAGCATTTTACCGCCAACTGGACCAGATCCGTTAAACCTGAGCCTTGTTTTTGCCTTAGGTGCTAGCGGGCTTTGGTTGATTCGAAAAAATCCTTTAGTTTAAAAATAAAAAAAATTAGGCCCGCTATCGCCAACTGAGTAAGCATAGTGGGTTTTTTTGAAGAAAGAGAAGAAACGAGATGAAATTGGGAAATGTTGACGGGATTTGAAAATAGAGCAGAATTTTTTGACTGAATGAAGGTTTTGCTCTGGGTTTAAATCCCAGAAAAGGAGCCTCTCCTTAGCCAGCCAAGAGCGGCTGGGAAAATTGAGGATGTAAGTTTGAAGAGGCTTAAGGTTTTTACCGGAGCGTCAAGATCATTCCGCTCCCGGAGCGGAAAAATGAAGGAGAGGCGCACCTTAATAATTAGGCATACAGGTAATGGTTGAGAATTAGTCCTCTGGAAGTGAGAGAGTCCCAGCCCTTATTGGTGGGGTTCGCGGAGAACGGAATGAATGGTGAGTTGTGAGTGATGAGAAGTGAGTGATATGATGAATAAATGAAAATTTTCAAGTTGGATGATATTCAGATTTATCAAGAATCAATAGCGTTGGTAAAGGAAGTCTATCAATTGGCAAGAGAACTGTTATTAGAAAGAGATTTTTCTTTAGTTGACCAGATTAAAAGAGCGGCAATCTCGGTTTCGGCTAATATCGCCGAAGGCTATGACAGAAAAACCAGAAAAGGTTTTGCCAATTTTTTATCAATTGCCTTAGGATCAACTAATGAAGTATCGCATTGCTGGATATTATCCAAAAACTTTACCCAAGGATTAAGACAGATAATTTAAGAGAAAAATATAACATTTTGGGTAAAAGAATCTTCGCTTTCCGTCAATCTCTTAATTCTCACATCTCATAACCCACCACTCATCACCCATAACCCAATTCCGTTTTGTGCGAATCCCATCAAGGAGGGGGATTCTTTATTGGGCATCCCGGCCCGCTCCCGATAAAAGCATTGGGACGAAATCTTCATACAAACGTATGAGGAAAGGGAAAAAATTCACTTCGTTCAGGAGGACAGAAATGAGAGCGAAAGTTTTGATTCTCTTAGCCAGCATGTTACTGCTGGGGTTGACTCTCCTGGGTCAATCAGTCGTGAAGGCCGAGGAACCACTGCCAGCTTGCCAGCTAACTGATAAGGGTATTCAGTTAGAGGCAATTGCTAGAAACGATGGCAAGTGGATGATCAACCGCAACGTCAGCGCTTGTAACATGATATTTGAAGGACGGTTGGATCAGTCTCAGAACCATCACATCTTGGTGTTACGTGCACCTGAAGGTGTCAATCACCAGGCATTTGACGCCGATGGTAACTTCATCTTTTCGGAAGGCAGTCTCTGGGCCTATCCCTCCCACTGGAACATGCAGGATTTTAGCACGGCAAAACCACCCATCGCTGCCGAGTTTGTCAGTGCCAAAAGATTGAACATGCAGGCCAACGGCTATGACTGGCCGATCATTGTTCATCAAACCGACGGGAATACACTGGTGTTTCCACCCGGAGTGAAAGTTGAGGGCGTGACTTTGCCCAACAACTGCGATTTCAGTGGGCCACAACTTATACAGGTGGCTGGCGTCTATGATCCCCAGAAGGACTACTTTGTCGCCTCTATTGGGGCGCAAGGTTGTACGACCGTGGCTTTGCTGGACAACCAAGTAGTTCAATGGGAAGGAGCGAGGGACGGCGTCACCTATAGGAAAGTGAAGGCCTGGTTGATGCCGGCAGATTATTCCCAACAACAGACTGATGTCTTTAAAAACTCTTTAAGAGATCCATAAGGAGATAACTGTATGTCTAAAAAGAAGGGGGGCCGAGTTTAGGTTGGTCTAGCGGGTGATGACTTTTGTTGTCATCGTTTACACGTTTGCCAGCTTTTGGCCCCTCTTCCCTTTTCTTGTAACCGAAAACTTGGGCCGGAACCAAAAAAGGAAATCGCTCAATTTTGCGGTTGAAAGAAAGGGGGAGATTTCATGTCTGAACAAAATGCTATTATCACCGTGGTTGTTTCGGCAACCTTGCTAGCCATTGCTCTGATCTTGCAGTCAAGGTTGGAAAAGTGGCTGGAACTAAAAGAGAGACAGCTGAAAAATCAAGCGGTTTTTGAGTGCGGTCAGGTAGCTAAGGTTGAGTGGCAAGACAGAGTTACCGGTGCTCAAGTGAACGAGCCTTATAAAGAAGCTTATTTGAAATGTTTGCAAGATAAAGGTTATTAAAAAGCTTTAATTATTTTGAAAGACTAAAACCCGCCTAAGAAGGCGGGTTTGCGTTTAAAAAGATGAAACTATCTTTATTTGAGAAGTTTAACCGGCCGGAAACCTTACTGGTAATTTCTTCTTATCCGGAAAAAGGGATAAAATATTCCGGTCAGGTTTGCGCTGTCGGCGGCTTTGCCAAAAATACCCTCTTGAGCTTAAAAAAACTATTTAAAAAAGAGGGTAGTTCAAGAAAAATTGTAGTTTTGACCCTTGCGGTTAACGGGCCACAAATTTATCAGGAAAACGGTATTTTGGTGGTGCGCTGTCTGGAAAGGAATAAACCCTTGTCTTATTTAAAACTCTTGGCAAATTTAAGAAAACTGGGAAAGGCAAAAAAAATTTTGGTGGAGTTTGAGTTTGCTTCTTTTGGGGGAATAGTGATGAATTTAATTCTTTTGGGTGTTTTGGGCTGGTTGAGCTTGACAGGGAAGGAAATAACCTTAGTTTTGCATCAAGTAATTTTTAACCTCAAAGAAATTTGGGGACATTTAGGCTTAGGCAAAAGAAGCTTGAGAATTTACTGGCTGGAGAAATTTTTAAAAATTTATTATCAGTGTCTTTGCGGGACGGCAAGAAAAATTATCGTTTTGGAAGATGAATTTAAAAAACGACTTTCCGCCAGCGTTAATGAGAAAAAGATTATAATGATTCCTCATGGTGTCGATACCCAAATGAAAATAATTGATAAAAAAAGGGCAAGAAAATTATTGGGTTTTAGTCTGCATCAGAAAATAGCCTTATTTTTTGGTTATCTTTCTTGGTATAAAGGTCCTGATTGGTTAATTAACCACTGGCCCAGAAGTTCAAACTGGCGCTTGCTTATTGCCGGCGGGAGAAGCTTCAGTCAGCAGGACAAGCCCCACTATCAGACTTATTTGGCTAAACTTTTACAACAAGCAAAAACAAAGAGAATTGAAGTGACGGGCTTTCTATCCGAAGAAAAGATTCCTCTTTATTTGGCAGCTGCTGATTTGATGATTTTGCCTTATCGGACCCTGATGAGTTCTTCAGGACCTTTATCCTTAGCTTTGGCTTATGCCAAACCATTTATTCTTTCTCGACCTTTAAGCAAAGTTCTAAAAAGCGCGGATTATCAAGCGGCCATGGCGGCGACGGAGTTAAAGGAAGAAGAAATAGTTTTTAAATTAACGAAAAGTTCCTTAAGGGAGCATCTGAAAACCGCCAATTTTAAAAAGCTGAAAAGTTTCGCGCAATTAATGAGAAAAAAGCGCAGTTTTACTAGATTGAGCAGCAAATATTACGCCCAAATTTACCAAGATAAACAAGGTTATGGGCAAATTATCCAGCCGGTTTTTAACTGGTGGTCAGGCAATGTTAAGGCTTAATTTTTTCTTACTGATTTTACTGATTTTGGTCCTGGTCATCAGCGGTTTTAACTTTTACCCTGATTTTTGGCTTTCCGGCTGGGACAATCTCCATCCGGAATTTGATTTCGCTCTTAATCTAAAGCGGGCTTTGTTTAGCGGCTGGCAGGAATATCAGGGTCTAGGGCTGCCAGCGGGCCACGCTCATGCTACCGAACTGGTTAGGGGTGGTTTTTTGTGGCTGATGGCCCAGGTTCTACCGGCGACGACCTTAAGAAAAGTTTTTGTTTTTCTCATGCTCTTTTTGGGGTCGGCAGGCGTTTATTTTTTAAGCCGGTATCTTTTAGGCTTTAAAAACAAAAGTCAAAATCAGCGGGACTTCGCCGACCGCAGACAATTACTCAGTTTTTTGGGAGCGGTTTTTTATCTTTTAAACCCCGTCACCTTGCAAATTTTTTATGCGCCTTATGAGGCTTTTGTGGTTCATTATGCGGCTTTGCCATGGCTGCTTTGGATTTTTTTGAGATTTTTAAGCGAGCCGACGCCCAAAAATCTTTTTTGGCTAGGCTTGCTTAATTTTCTGGCGACGCCTCAAGCCTATGTGCCCACCATCTTTTTAGTCTATCTTTTTATTCTTATCCTTCTGGGTTTAAGCCGAAAGAGAGAAATGTTAAAACGGGTCGGTCTGGCCGTTGGCCTAGTCTTACTAGTTAACGCTTTTTGGCTTTTACCTTTCCTTTATTTTAACTTTACCAATCTTTCTGCCCAACTTGAAGCTTGGTCTAATTTACGTTACAGTCAAGATCTTTATGAAAAGAACTTGGTGGCTGGCGACTGGCGAAGGACTATTCTTTTGAGGGGTTACTGGTTTGACTATGTTTATCAAACAGATCAAGGCATAGCTTATCTTTTAGCCGACTGGAAAAAATACTTTGATCAACCTTTGATCACCGCCATCGGCTACGGATTTTTTGCCCTTGTGGTATTGGGGGTTTACTTCGCTTTAAATAAAAGAAGAAATTTAAAACTAGTCCTTCTTTTTCTTTTTTTCTTTGCTTTGCTGGCGATTGATGCTTATCCTTGGCGCTGGTTAAATCATTGGTTGAGACTTTCTGGTTTATTTAACCAAGTTTTTCGCAATCCTTTTACCAAATTTGCCAACACTTTAGTTTTGACCGAAGCCATTCTTTTTGTTTTTGGTTTGAGATTTTTAACTCGATTGATTAAACAAAAAATTATCGTCAACTTGATTTTTGTTTTGATTTTTCTCTTGCAGTTTATTTATCTTTTTCCTGTTTTTCAAGGAAAACTTTTTTATCAAGATTTACTGGTAAAGATTCCTGAGGCTTATTGGCAGTTATTTAGCTTTTTTCAACAAGAAGAAAACGGTCGGATTGCCAATTTCCCTCAGGTTTATCCTAATGGTTGGAGTTATTACCGCTGGGGTTACAATGGTTCCGGTTTCTTATGGTACGGCATTGAACCGCCGATTTTAGACCGGGCTTTTGATGTCTGGAGTGCCAAAAACGAGAATTACTATTGGGAAATGAGTCAAGCGGTTTATAGCGGCGACTTGGCAGGTTTGGAGGCAGTTTTGGAAAAGTACCAGATCAGCTGGCTGGTGATAGATGAAAATATCATCACAGGTGGGTCACAAAAAAGCCTCTATGCCGATAAGCTGGCAGAGATGTTAGAGGCGAGTCAAAAGATAAAGAAGGTAAAGGAAATAAAAGGGAAGGGAGAAGCAAGACCAATAACTATTTATAAGGTAGAGTTGGCGGCGCCGCTAAAAGATTTTGTTTTTTTGGCAGAGAAGCTCGTACGTGTCGGTCCGCAATATCGGTGGAACGACGATGATCAGGCTTTTCAGGAGTTTGGTCCTTATCTTTCTCCTTTAGAGGAGCCGCTAGAGGTTACCTCCGAAGCAACATTACCTCAGGTTTACTATCCTTTCCGTTCTTTGTTTACCGGCAGAAAGCAGGAGGAATTAGAGTTTAAAGTGGAAGATAAAGGCAATGAATGGGTGATAAGCGCGGCGGTGCCCAATCTTGGCGGTCAGCTGGTGCTACCGGTTTTAAACGAGACAGAGGCGGTTTTTTGGACCAAAGAGCTTACGGAAGAAAAATTGGCGCCGCCTGAAATTTGGTGGTATCACTCCACCTCCGAGGAGCCGCTGCGCGTCACCTCGGAGGTGTCTTTACCGCAAGGGGCTGAACTGGAAGTTAAGTGGCCTAAAAGGCAGGGTTATTATACTTATGATTCAGTTGAGGACGAGAATTTTTTCAACCAGCCGCCGGGAAGTTGCGATCCTTTTAATGACGGTTGGAAAAGAAGAGAAAAAATCACCGATGAAGACCAAAAAGTCTGGCTAAGGCTTGAGTCGCGAGCTTCAAGCAACTGTTTGGGAATAGAGTTACCTCATTTGTCTCAGAAAATCGGCTATCTAGTGAAAGTGGAAAGCCGGCATCTTCAGGGTAAGCCGCTGCTTTTTTATGTGATCAACAAGACAAGCCAAAAAAGGGTGATTGAAACCTATTTACCAAAGACAAAGGTTGATAGCGAAAAAGGTTTTACCGAAAATTATTTTATTGTGCCGCCAATGGAAGAATATGGCCAGGGTTATAGTTTACACTTTGATAACATTTCTGTGGGTAAAGTGAAAACGGTAAACGAACTGGGAAGACTTCAAGTTTACCCCATTCCTTACCGGTTTTTGAAAGCAATCAAACTGATTTCAGCTGACTCTTTTACCGGAGTGTCAAGATCATTCCGCTCCCGGAGCGGAAAAATGAGAGTGGGGGTTGAGCATCAAAATCCGGCCTGGTATGAAGTGAGAATAGAAGGTGGCGAGTTTGAACAAGAAGAAGAAAATATGATTATTCTAAGCCAGGCCTATCATCCGGGCTGGATTGCTTGGGAGGGAAAGCCGTTTATCGGCAGGTGGCTAAAACATGTTTTGGTGAACAACTGGGAAAATGGCTTTCAACTGCCAACGCCCGAGAGCCCTGAGCAGACAGAGAAACAGACGGTTTATATCTTTTTCTGGCCACAGCTCTTAGAGGATTTTGGTTTGGGTTTATTGGCGCTCTCAGGATTTTTTGCCATTTGGAGATTTTTCCACAAAAGAAATTTTCATTGTTTATAAATGATGATTAACAGAGTAAAACAAAACCTTATTATATTATATGATAACGAAAAAAATACGTATAAAAATATTATAGGATCTTGACAAAGAGATTTTAAGAGCAGTAAAATAAAAGTTGGTTTAAAATAAGAAGAAATGGGGAGGTTAAACCTATTTTGTTTGGCAGAGTCATCAGGACAAGCAAGCTTTTGCGGACTAAAAAGAGCATTACTATCGCTCCCTCTACGGCAAGCAGACGGACGAGTAGCAATGCTCTTGTATAAGATTTGCGATTTAGAGGACAGGTAAATTAAACCGCAAATCTTAAACTTAAGCTAAACATAAATTTAAAAAGTTGTCAAGAAGGTAAAGTCAGCTTTGAAATAGAGGGTGGTATGTAGGGCAGGCTTACCACCCTCTATTTCAGACTTGAATTTGCCGCGGGGTTAAACTTGTTAATTAAAAATTTGAAGGTTGACATAAAGCGGGGAATAAAATAGAATTAGAATTAAATTTTTAAAAGAGACTTCGCGGGAAGTATTTTGCCTCGAGAAAATTTGTCAATGATCTCAATCATGTTTAATAAATTCAAAAAATGAGAAGTGGGAGATGAGAGTTTTTGAAGGGTGATTTTGAGTAACAGTAAAAATTAAATTTCAACTACCACCTTTCACACTTCTCATTTTCCAAAATCATGATTTCCAAACTAGCTTCCAAAAAAAAAGCTGTCTCAAAACTTGGGACAAAGAGAGTGGTAAAGGTGATCGAAGAGCAGCCGCCCTTGTCGGTAGATGATTTAGTCGGTGGTGAGCAAAGTTTTCCCGAGAAATTTTCAGAGCCTGCGGCGGCGACAAAAGAAAAAACCACTGGTTCTTCCTTAAGCCAAGCAAATCTTGATTACACTGAAGCGCTGTTGCCTAACGAACAGGAGCGTTCCTTTTATAGGCCAATGAAGCGGAGTCGCTTTGACGGCTTGGTGGACAACCGGATTATTCCCGATGCCAATGTGCCTACTCAATATGCTGAAGGTATTTTGGATACGGAAATTCAAAACGGCCATGGCTTATTGCGGCCAAATTTTGTTCCTTCGGATAAGGATATTTATATTTCCACCTCTCAGATTCGCCGTTTCTCTTTAAGGCCCGGCGACTTGGTGGGAGGTCCTTGCCGTAAACCTAAAGATAATGAGCGTTATTGGGGGCTTTTAAAGGTTGAAAAGGTTAATGGTGTGGAGATTGATAAACTCAAGGAGCGTTTAGTTTTTGAAAAACTAACACCTCTTTACCCCAACGAACAGCTAAAGCTGGAAACCGGGCCTGAGCCTCTTTCAACCAGAATTATTGATTTGGTGGCGCCTATTGGTAAAGGGCAAAGAGGCTTAATTGTTTCTCCGCCAAAGGCAGGCAAGACGACAATTTTAAAACAAATTGCTCACGGAATTACCACCAATTACAAAGAGATTATTCTCATGGCGGTTTTGGTGGGCGAACGGCCTGAGGAAGTCACGGATATTTCCCGATCAGTTAAGGGTACGGTGATTGCTTCAAATTTTGATGAACCACCACAGACACAGACCCATATTGCCGAGATTGCCTTGGAGCGAGCCAAAAGATTGGTAGAAGAGGGAAAGGATGTGGTTTTATTATTAGATTCGATTACCCGTTTAGCCCGAGCCTATAATTTATCTATTCCTACTTCAGGACGGACGCTTTCGGGCGGATTTGATCCGGCAGCTTTATACCCACCTAAGCGGTTTTTCGGTGCCGCCCGCAACATTGAAAACGGGGGTTCTTTAACCATTATTGCCACGGCTTTAATTGATACCGGTTCGCGGATGGATGATCTTATTTACGAGGAATTTAAAGGCACAGGCAACATGGAGTTGCACCTTTCGCGGATGCTGGAACAACGAAGAGTTTTTCCTTCGATTGATTTGCAAAAGTCAGGGACGCGTCAGGAGCAATTACTTTTACCTAAAGAGATTTATCAGAAGGTAATCACCATGCGCCGGATGCTTGAAGTTCTCAATCCAGATGAACGGACAGAAATTATTTTGGAGAGACTAAGAAAAACAAAAAACAATAAAGAATTTCTGGCAAATTTAAATCAGGGATAAATTATCTCAAATGTCAAAGGTCAAAACTCAAAAAACGCCTTTAAGGTTATGCCTTTGACGTTTGAGTTTTGCCTTGAAATTTTATAAAAACAACTTTTTTCTCAAAGACTTAAAGGATTTTTTTTCTTTTCTTATCCTCTATTTTCATTCGCGGACTTATTTTTTCTTCCGTTATTTTGAGAAATTTAAAGATTTCTTGGTGACTGGTTTGCGTTTCCGACGGGGAGCCTACGTTAAGCCATTTCTGCACACTTTTTTATCAATTCTTTTTATTTTAGGTTTTGCCCTAGCGCCGTTGTTTCAGGAAAATTTGCCTAAAGAGGGACCGGCTCGAGGTGGTGCCGTTTTAGGACAGACGAGCAGTGCTTTGACGACACAAGTTTCGGTTAAACCCCGTGACTCGCTCGTCACCTATATTGTTAGTCCTGGTGATACCTTATCCAGCATTGCCAAAAAATTTGACGTTTCCCTGGATACGATTCGCTGGCAGAACAATTTAAAAACGGTTGATGAAATTAAACCGGGTCAGGAGCTGCAGATTCCGCCGGTGACCGGCATCGTCCACAAGGTTAAAAGGGGAGAGACGGTTTATTCCATCGCCGAAAAGTATAAGGTTGACCCTCAAGGTATTGTCAACTGGCCTTTTAATACTTTTACCAATGATGAGACTTTTGCCTTGGCAGTGGGCCAGCAGCTGATTGTTCCCGACGGGGTGATGCCTGAGGAAAAACCGTGGGAGCAGCCGGTTTTCGTGGCTCGCAAGACGCCTTCTGCCGGTGCGGTTTCTGCCAGCGGTGCTTTTGTTTGGCCCACCAGCGGCACCATTACTCAATTTTTCCGTTGGTATCACCCGGCGATCGATATTGCCAATCGTGATGCCCCGGATATTTTGGCAGCCGATGCCGGCCGGGTGATAGTTGCTGGCTGGCCTGATAACGTTGGTTACGGTAATCGGGTGATGATTGATCACGGAAATGGCTTTGTCACGCTTTATGCCCATCTCAGCCGTATTTATGTAAGTGTTGGTCAGACGGTGAAAAAGGGAGACCAGCTGGGTAAAATGGGTACCACTGGCCGCTCTACCGGTATCCACCTACATTTTGAAATCCATAAAAATGGCATTGCCCAAGACCCCTTAAGTTTTCTTAAATAAACAAAAAACTTTTGTTTCAGTCAAAATTTTACGTTCAAGGCTCAAGACATGATGTGATAAATTTTATTCTAAAGAGTTTCTGAGGGAATTTAGTGATTAAAGCTTGAGTAAATTAGTTGCTGTGCTGCAAAATTATGAGACTAAAATAATTACGATACTTTTAGGACTTAAATGAAGTCACATACGGGTGGAATAAAACCTTTCCCCTTAACACCTTGGAGGTGATATGATCTTAACACCTTTGGTAGAAAAAAAGATTTTAAGAGGTAAAGGTAGTTGCTGCTAACAGCGTTGGTTTTCGCAGCCTACTACATAAACGAATAGCACGTGCAATTGATTTATGTAATACCGGTGTTGCCTCAAGAGGCAACACCCGGTGTTGATTTTCGCGGTCGTTATCTGCTGGAATTTAGGCAGAAATTTTATTATGATAATAACGTTGGGCCTGTGGTTCAACGGCAGAATGTACCCTTCGCATGGGTAAGATGGCGGTTCAATTCCGCCCAGGTCCACCACAACAAAGGTAAAAACAGAAATGCAAAAAATGAGGGTGGCGAAATGGACAATTCAGAGCTTAAAAATTTTCTTCTAATTTTTCTTTCTCTCCTTTTTTGGTTACAAGTAACGGCAGTGATTATTTTGGGAGCCAGGTGGTTGTTGGCTCAGCCACCCTCCCAGATGCCACCAGAGGAGAAAACACCGGCGATGATAAGAGGAAAAATTTAATTTTCAATGAATTTTCTTGACTGAACTTTAATAATCATGAAAATTGAGAAATAAAAATTGAAAATGATGACTCAAATAAATGGAAGTTAATTTAGAAAATCGAGCCATAGTTTTACTTTTAATTCTTAACCTCCTTTTAAGCGGAGCTATTTGGTTTTTGCTTCAGCCCCGCTACCCGCCGCTGCCACAGGTTTTTCTTCAGCTGCCTTATCAGCCGGCCAACATTACGGTGGATGCGGCCAGCGATCTGGGTTCTCTTAAACCCGTTTGGTTGGCTTTTAGTCAGGGAGGGGAGGAAATGGATGGAATGCTTGAGCCGACGGTCTCAAAGATGAAAGCCTTGCAGCCAAAATATATTAGAATTGATCATATTTTTGACGATGATTATTATGGTGTAGTTTCAGAAGGGTTAGCAAATTTAGACTGGCGCAAACTTGATTTGGAAGTGGAGGCAATTCTTGCTACCGGCGCCAAACCCTTTTTTTCACTGGGTTATATGCCCAAGGCGCTAGCTTCGGGAAAGACCGAAGCCCCACGCAACTGGGGAGAATGGAGTGAATTGGTAAGAGCGACGGTGGAGCATTATTCTGGTAAAAATGCCAAGAATTTAAGCGGCGTTTATTATGAGGTTTGGAACGAGCCGGATTTAAAGTTTTTTGGCGGTTGGTCAAGATCAGGCGAGAAAAATTATCTTGCTTTATATGAAGCCAGCGTCCGGGGAGCGATGGCGGCCCGGTCGGTGAATCCTTTTTATATTGGCGGGCCGGCGACCACGAGTATGTATCCTGGCTGGTTGAAAGACCTTTATCATTTTTGTAGCGCCAAACAACTGCGTTTGGATTTTTTATCTTGGCACCGTTATACACTTAACCCTTATCAGTATGCTGCGGACGTTATGAGTCTTTATAATGAATTTGCCGGCAGGCCGTTGCCCAAATTGGTTATCTCCGAGTGGGGGCCGACGCCGGAAAAGAGTATTATTTATAACAGCGAACTGGCGGCGGCTCATACTTTTGCCACCGTAAGGGAGTTAATTGAACAGGTTGATCTTGTTTTGGCTTTTGAAATCAAAGATGGTCCCAATCAGGGAAAAAGCGGCTGGGGAATTTTGACCCATGAACAGGCAGGTTTAATCGCCAAGCCTCGTTATTGGGCTTTTTCGTGGCTGGCTAAAGTTAAAGGCCAGCGCTTAAGTTTAACTGGGGAAGGCAGTCAAGTGCGGGCCTGGGCTACTAAGGAAAACGAAGGTAAAATAAATCTTTGGTTGGTTAATTTTGGTGAAGGGGCTGTTTTGGAAGGGGTGCCAGTGACGATTCAGAATTTAGCTAACGGCCAATGGCGTCTTACCAAAGAAATTTTATTTGGAACGAAGAGTCAACTGGAAGTGCTCATTACCAACGGCGTTTTTAGGACAAACTTTGAGCTGGCACCCAATCAAGTAGGCAGGTTAATTTTAGAAAGAAAATAAGTTGGTAAAAATTAAGGAGGGTTTTGATGCGTCAAGACCAAGTGATCGTTTGTCAGCAATGTGGCCAAAATTTTGTTTGGACAGAAGAGGAGCAGGATTTTTATCGCCAGAAAGGTTTGGCTAAACCAAATCGTTGTCCTATTTGCCGGGCAAGTTATAAAGCCGCGGCTAAGGATAAGTTTAGAGGAAAAATTTCCTAAAAGTCTTGGTGTTTAAGAAAGAGAAAGGTTAGCGCTAAGGAGCGCTTGACAAAGAAAGAATAAGGTTTTTAGAATAAATTAAGATGATTCAAGATAATCAAGGTGATAAAAGGAAAAAAGCGAGCTTGGGTGGCGGCAAAGATGAATTTTTAAGCAAGTTGCCGGTTTTTTTGGGAACGCTGGTGGGTGGTTTGACTTTACTTTTGATACTTTTTTCTTTTGGTAGCGGTTTACTTGGTAATCTTGGTCAACCGGCGGAATTTTACTTTTCCCAACCTTCAAGGGCTGGCGGAGGCGGTTGTCAAACAGGAATTAAAAGTTTTAAACCAGAACTTAAATGTGGTGGTGATTGTTTTTATCGCGTGAGGTATATTTGCGCTGATAATTTTTCGAGTTTTTTGGAAGAGACGAGGACGTGCCGGAATAAGCGCTACTGGTATGACAAAGTTAAAAAAATTTGTGACCAGCATCCGCTTTGTCCGCCTTCGCCGGAGGTGCCATCACCCGATAGACCTCTGCCTTCAATTAGCCCTTCGCCTTTAGAGTCAGCCACGCCGTTGCCTCTGCCGTCTTTAAGTTGTACCCAAGAAGGCGAAATCTTGCCGGTTTATCCGGGTTATTATTGCTGTCCGGGCTTAACTGCCATTTCCCCAAATCAACCGGATGTTAACGGTAATTGCGGCCAGACGCTTCTGGGTGCTTCCATTTGTACCAAGTGTGGAGACGGCAAATGCGGCAGGGGAGAAAATATCTGCAACTGCCCGGTTGATTGCCTCAGTTCACTTTCCCCTAATTTTTAAAAGACTCTTAAATTTAACTCGGCCTCTTATGCTTATGGTGTGGGTGAAGGTGCAGGGCTTGGACTGGGTGAGGCCGTCGGGGAAGCTGTAGGTTCGGGTGAAACTTCCGGAGCGGCCTCTTTGGGTAAATTGATTGGGCCAGCTGGCGGCGTTGAAGGCAAAGGCGCCGGTTTTTGCAATTGCGCTTCGCGCGCTTGAGCCGCACCGGTAGCAGTTTTCAGCTGCGGCGGCAGGGCTTCTTTGAATTGCTCCAGTTCTTGTGTTGCTTTCCGGAAGTCTTCAGTCTCCGGCGACACCAGAGCCAAAACCCGCTGCATGGCTAAATAAGCTTGGGCAGGGTTGTTATTTTTGAAATAAGCCCAGGCGAGATTGTAATAGGCGTTGGCGAGATCCGGTTTTAATTCCACCGCCACCTTGAATTGATCCAAGGCCTCTTCGTAGCGGTTTAAAGTATAAAGGATGCCGCCCAGCGCCAGTCTTGTTTGGGGGTTGACCGGATCAAGCCGTAAGGCCTGAACATAAGCGGCAATTGCCCAATCTTGAGCGCCATTAGCAAAGTTAATAAGCTGGCGGTAGAGCTCGGCCAGATTTTCCCAATAAAAAGGATTATTAGGATTAAGAGCGGTGACCGCCTTGGCTTCGTTGACGGCTTGAGAGACCAGTTGAACCACCTGCTGTCTTTCGGTATCGTTGAGGTCTTGACGCATCGCCAAGGAATTAGCCAAGGCAAAGTTGACTTTAGAAAAAGAAAGCCGGTATTTTTCCTGAAAAGGGTTGAGTTTGATGGCCTCAACGTGCTTATTATAGGCTTCTTGAGCCTGATTGGCACTGGTGGCGGTTAAAGCCTTTTTAAAAACAGCCTCAGCCCACCATCCCCGTCCGGCAAGATAAACAAAAATCGTCACCAACATTAACCCAAAACCGGAAAGGATTTTGCTTAATTGAGTAGGAGAAATGACGGTAAGGTGAGCCTTTTGTTTGGCTCCCATCGCCATCATCAGATAGAACAAAAACCAGCTTAAAAAACTTGCCGGCGCGGCCAAAAGCGAAAGGCCAAAAACCAAAAACATCATTTTTAAAGCCAAGCCCAACCCCTCAGCCGGCCGATTTTCCGAGAGATTTTTAATAATTTTAAAGAAAAGCAAAAAGAGGATTGCCAGACCTAAAATGCCCACCGTGGTTAGCAACGTAAAATATTCATTGCTTGACTGAAGAAAACGCGTCTGCCAAAAGGAATAATTATTATAAGTGGCTGGACGGAACTGGGCAAAAGCGTTTAAGAAATTTTCCGGACCGACACCCAGCAAAGCGGTTTTCGCCGTTTTAAAAATATCAACACTAATCCACCAGCCAATTTTGAGAGGCAGTAAAGTTAAGGTGGCCGGCTGGCCGGGGAGCATCAAGGAAACAGCCATGACGCTGGCGAGTAAAATCAGAGCGGCAATCAGGAAGTAGACCACCTTATTGAGAAAGGCTTTGGTTTTTAAAGCAAAGATGATGACTGCCGGCAAAAGGATGAGTTCAAAAGAGAGAAAGGAAAGAATTGTCCCGGCGGGCGTAAAGGCTTTGTTGGCAAAGATTGGCCAGTTTAAGAATTTTGCCGGCAAACCCAAATAAACAAAAACCATCAACCAAGCCAAAAGAAAAGCGCTAGCAATTAAGGCTTGGAGCCAAAGCCGCCAATTTTTGGTGGGCGTCTCCAGAAGGGCAAAATAAAAAATCGTCAAACACAGGATAGAGCCGGTTTTACCTAAAAAGGGCAAGACACGATTGGTTGAAGCCAAAAGAGAACTGGCGATAAAAACCAGCAGAAAGAAAAATACCAACAAGTCCAGCTGACTACTGAACCATTTTACCGGTTGATTAAAAAGCAACCGGATCATCAGGGAAACAAGCAATAAAAGCGAACCGCCTAAAACCAGATACATTTTGTTGAATTCAAAAAATTCAGGCGTAAAGGGTAAAAAGAAAAGCGGCGTTAAAAAAATTAAAAAAGCCATCAGCCAAGTGGTGAGCCTGTCGAGCTGGGCCTTGGTTTCATTTTTAAAGGTTAGATAGTTAGGAACTTCCATAAGCCTCCTTAAAACATAATTATAATTTATAGATTATTTGCCAATTGTCAACAAGGTTTTAATTGATAAGCCACCAGTTGAATTTTACTGGCTTATCAAGTAACGCCGAGAGACCGACTTTGAAAAAACCAGTCCCTTTGGCTTTAAGGTAAAGCACCTGATTTTGGGTATCGGTGGCAGGAGTGAGGTAAATGAGGCTTTTACTGTGGGCTTCGGGAGTGTAAATAGTATATTCCAAATTAAAGGGAGGGATAAGGGCTTCACCGGCAGTGGCGTTGGTGGTTAACTCGGGCATGAGTTGATTGAAACCTGAAGGTGAGGCTTCTTCTGCCGAGGCGATGATAATCTTGTGAAAAGTGGCCGAGCCGGAGGCATCAATCGCGGCGGCAAGGGCAGAAGAAGAACTTTCAGGGTTATTTAAGTCGGAGATGATTGCCAAACGCTTAGCTGTGAGGGTGGCGGCCACCGTGGCCTCACCGCTTACTTCGAGATTTTGGCTGGTGGTTTTACCGGCAATATAAACATCACCTTTAATGCGGACTTCGCCGCGCTCATCAATCACGAATTTTCCAGCCAAAAGATCAATTTTGCCTAAACCAGTGGGTTGGAGATAGAGAGTGGGGTTGCAGTTGCTGGTGAGGATTTCTCCTTCGGCAGCGCTACTACTTTGCTCGTCGCAGCCGACGGCGCTGATGCCGTTTTGGGAAATCATAATGCTGTTATCTACCAAAATTTGTGAGTTGACGCTAAGCTGGTTGATGGAAGCCTGACCTAAAACTGCCAAAAAACCAGTGGCGGTGATGATTTCGGCATCTAAAGAGGTGAGGTTAAGGCTACCGCTAGGTGGGTTGGTATCCCAAGTGTCGACTTGAGCCAGGAGGGCTGAAGCCGAGGCGGCAAGATCGTCGTCCAGGCCATTCACCTCCGAGGAGCTGCTTCGCGTCACCTCGGAGGTGGCCGATAAGGACTCCTTTGAGGTGAAATTGGTGAATGGGGCTATCAGGTCATTGAGGGTGGTGGCGGCGATGGTGGCGATTTGGGCGGATAAACCTTCGATTTGTTCGGCAAAGAGACGGCGGAAGTGGCCGGATTCGGCGGTAAGTTTACTGGCAGCCAGCTGGCCGGTGACAGAAGCGGAGCCATCGACCTCCAAAACCAGTTTTGAGGTATCGCCTTTGGCTTCGCCGGGCGCTTCCAGTTCGCCGCCGACTGTCAGTTTATTAAATAGTCCATTTTGGGCGGAAATTTCCAAGGCGGTGAGTTCACCGCTCAGGGAAGCTTCTTTGGCGGAGAGCTTACCTAAGATACTTAAATCGCCTGAATTGCTTAAGCTGGCCACTGTTTTGGCTTCCTGATTTTGGAAGAGAAGTTCTTCATCAGCAAGCGGCTTGATAACTTTGGTTTGGGTGATGTTGGCCGCCAGATTTTCTGTTTCTACTAAAGGACTGACGATTTTTCCCTGAGTGCTTAAATTACCCAAAAGATTTAAGTCACCTAAATTACTTAAAAATTCTTTAATGATTTGGCTAGCCGTAGCCTTTGGCAGAAGATCAGGGTAAGTGATAGAGGGTTCTTTGGCTTCTGCCAAAGCCTCATACCAACCTACATTGGCAAAAACCAGCAGTTTGCCGACATAAGTGCCATCAGGTAGTTTAAAGCAGGCATGGTTGTCATCAGGCCAGTTGAT
>Ga0185342_1000144_pt1 | contig 40709 bp, 52 predicted proteins | sample ConPoolayeEmetaG_FD_128045 | JGI IMG/M metagenome (GOLD analysis project Ga0185342, IMG submission 128045) | Hot spring microbial mat communities from California, USA to study Microbial Dark Matter (Phase II) - Cone Pool mat layer E metaG... ... | reverse complement strand
TTCCATTGACAATCCGAACGTGATGGTGGTATAAATGACGGGTTTTGCAGCGGGATAGGACGTGTTGCTAGCCTACTCAGGTTGCAGCAGTTACTCACAATCAGGAAAGGAGAGTTTGATAATACCATGGAAATCAAGAAGGTTGGTGTTGTTGGCTGTGGCATCATGGGCGGTGGTATCGCGCAGGTTGCTGCGCAGGCCGGATTTGAGGTAGTGGCCTCGGAAATCAATGAGACTTTGCTGAAGAAAGGGCTCGGCGGCATCGAAAGCAACCTCAAACGCAATGTTGAAAAGGGCAGAATGAAACCCGAGGAAATGGCCGCCATCATGGGGCGCATTAAGGGCACCCTTACTACCAAAGACTTCGGTGATTGCGACCTCGTCATCGAGGCCGCGGTCGAGAACATGGAACTCAAGAAAAAGATTTTTGCCGACCTCGACCAGGTCACACCAAAACATACCATCCTGGCCAGCAATACCTCCAGCATGTCAATAATTGATATGGCCATGGCCACCAAGCGGCCCGACAAGGTGCTCGGCATCCACTTTTTCAACCCCGTCCCCGTTATGAGACTCATCGAAATCGTTCGGACTATCGCTACCAGCGACGAGACAATCGCCGCCGGTCAGGCATTCGCCAAGGCTCTGGGCAAGACCACCGTCCTGGCCAAGGACACAGCCGGCTTCATCGTGAACCGCATTCTCTCCTCATTGATGGCCACGGCAGTAAGAATGTACGAGAATGGAGTTGCCAGTAAAGAAGACATCGACACCGCCGTCCAGCTTGGTCTCAACCACCCGATGGGCCCGCTTGCCCTAGCCGACCTTGTCGGCATCGACACCTGCGTCGCTATCATCGACACCCTCTACAACGAGTTCAAGGATCCGCAGTACATAGTACCTCCCGGCATGCGCGACATGGTGACTGCCGGCTACCTCGGCCGCAAGACGGGCAAGGGCTTCTACGATTACAGCAAACAGTAATAATCTGCCGGATGTCAGAGAGGCGGCGCTCGTGCGAGCGCCGCCTCTTCGCTTACATGAGTTTCCCCACAAATGAGTAAACAGGCGGGATGGCAAAATGCTATTTCGGGCTACCCCGGCGACACTCCCGGTCGTACCGGCCCGCCATAAGCGTTGCGGTAGTACTGGTAGAGCATCCGTTCGGCATTGTAATAAGAGGCGTTGATGGCGATAGCCGCACGCATCACTTTGGCATAGCTCTTCGGGTCGTTATAGAACATCGGGAGTATAGTATACTCAAGCTTATCGTACATCGACCTGGCTTCAACCACCGGGTCGCTTTCCGATTCGGCGCTGTCACCAATCGCCCACCCCGTAACCCCATCAAAGCACCCCTCAATCCACCAGCCGTCAAGGACACTCAGGCTGGGTATCCCGTTCAACGCCGCTTTCATCCCGCTGGTTCCCGAAGCCTCTTCCGGCTTCTTCGGAGTGTTAAGCCAGAGGTCCACCCCGGAGCACAGGTATTTCGCCAGGGCCATATCGTATTCCTCAAGGTAGACAACCTTCACCAGCGGGGCCAGCTCCGCCGCCGCCTCGAAGACGCGCCGTATCAGTGCTTTCCCCCCCTCGTCACGCGGATGAGCCTTGCCTCCGTAGATAACCTGGAGCGGACCGTGGCGGCGTACCATCCGCTTCAAACGCTCGATGTTAGAAAACAACAGGTCGGCCCTCTTATAAGGCGTAGCCCTGCGGGCAAAACCGATAGTCATAGCCGAGGGACTCAACCTCACTCCGGCACGTCTTTGAACCTCATCCAGAAACGCTGTTTTAGCCTGGACATGGGCCGCCTGGATTTCCTCAGGTGGGATGCTGATGGCATACCGTAAGTACAGATTATCACGCCGCCATTCCGGGATGCGGCTGTCGTACAGCTTCTGAAACGGTTCCGACGCCCAGGTACTGGCATGAACGCCGTTGGTAATAGAGTTCACCGGGTAGTTAGGGAACATGGTACGTGAGACTTCTTCGTGGCGCATCGACACGCCGTTGATATAGCGCGAGAAGACCAGCGCCAGGTTGGTCATGTTAAGCTCGCCGTCAAGACAGGTTTTAGCATCGCACAGCGCGTTGGCACGCTCCTCTCCCAATACCCTACGCACCATCTCGAGCGGGTACCTGTCCTGCCCGGCAGGTACCGGAGTATGCGTGGTAAAAACACATCGCTGACGCACCTCCTCCCTGTCAGCGTCACCCGCCTTGGCCAGACCTTTTCCCCAGGTCTGCTCTTCCAGTAAAGCCAGCGCCAGCAAAGCCGAATGCCCTTCATTCATGTGATAAGCTCTGACCCTGTAGCCAAGTGCCTTGAGCATAGCAACACCACCCATGCCAAGAACAACCTCCTGACAGAGACGGTAATGGCTGTCACCACCATACAACTCGCCGGTAAGCGAGCGGTCCCACTGGCTGTTAGCCGGCAAATCAGTATCCAAGAAATAAACGGGCACCTGATATTCGGATCTTCCCTTTATCAGGTACCGCCAGGCCCGAATACGGACCTCGCGGTCTTCAATCTTCACTGCGGCGTATGGCCCCATGGGCTCGAGAAATTGCTCAGGCGACCACTCAACCGGACTCTCGGTCTGATTACCATGCTCATCAAGATGCTGACGGAAATAGCCACGCCGATGAAGCAGGCTTACACCGACAAGCCGAATGCCGATATCAGCCGCCGCACGCAGTGTATCGCCGGCCAGGACTCCAAGGCCGCCGCTGTAAGTCGGCATGGCCGGATCGAGGCCAACCTCCATGGAAAAATAAGCTACAACGGACTGTTCTTGCGAGACTGCGGAGGTAACCATTGGCGGCTCACATTATATAACAGCGGCCCGCCTTAGCTAGGGCGAGCCGCATGAACTTCAAGCCAGAACTCACCTACTGACTCAATGCCTGAGCCAGGGCAACGCCCATGCTCTTACATGCTGCAAGCTGGTCCGGGCCCGGTTTGCCAGCTACCGACACGCCGGGCACAATTTTCTTCACCTTAAAATGGTCAACCACCCATTCCACGCTCTCTCTCGACTTTATACCGTCGACGCCGCCCGAACTGAAAGCACCCCACACCTTACCGTAGAGCTCCTTGCGCCTCAACCAGCCCTTATCGAACAGAAGCTTGATGTATCCGTTCATGTACGAGAAGTGGTCCGGCGTGCCTACGGCAATAGCATCTGCGCCGACAAGGTCATCAACTGTCGCATCCTGCGCCTCTTTCACCACCACTCCCGGCCCGACTACCGATTCAGCCCCATCGGCCACAGCCTCGGCCATTGCCCTGGTATTACCAGTTCCGGAATAGTAGACAACCAGAATCTTAGCCACAGTAATACCTCCTCTTCATGAAGTTCTAATATTATTTTTAGTTATGGGCAGAAGCCATCCATAATTTTACCCGACCCGACACAGTATCATTTCCCCATCATGGTCTGCGGCAGCCACAGCACAATCTGCGGGAAAACCATCAACAGGACCAGGCCGATAATCTCAAGCATCACAAACGGTGTTATCGACTTATAAATATCTCGAATGGTAATCCCCGGAGGAGTAACGCCCTTGAGATAGAAAAGATTAAAGCCGAAGGGCGGCGTGATGTAGCCAACCTCCATGTTGACAGTAAAAAGTATACCAAACCACAGGAGGCTGAAATCAAGCTCTTCGATTATCGGGACGAATACCGGCAGGGTAATCATCATGATACCCATCGGGTCGATGAAACAGCCCAGAATGAGCAGGATTAACTGCATCATCACCATTATGACCCACCGGTTCACTCCCAGACCGGCGATGATGTCTGACAGAAAAGCCGGCACCCCGACCTGTGTGTAGACATGAGCAAAGCTTTTAGCGCCCAGAACAATCCAGCCGCACATCACCGTCACAAAGAGTGCGTCCCTGGATGACTCCCGCAACACAGACCACGAAAACCTCCGATTAACGAGCGAAACGATAATTGCACCAAAGGCTCCAATCCCCGCTGCTTCGGTCGGCGTAGCTACACCCAGGTAAATAATCCCCAGCACCAGCAGAATAAGTATTATCGGCGCCACCACCGCCTTCAGCAGTACCAGCTTCTGCCGCATGGTGAAACGCTCTTCCCTGGGAACTGCGGGGCCGAGACCAGGCTGGAGCGCTGTCCTGATGCCGATATAGACAACAAAAATACCCGCCAGCATGATGCCAGGGAAAACCCCTCCGATAAATAATCTGGCAACTGATTCCCCGGTCAAACTGGCAAAGATGACCATGGTTACGCTCGGCGGTATCAGGATACCCAGCGAACCAGCCGCGGCAACTGCACCCAGAGCAATCCTCTTATCATAACCCCGATTGAGCATCGAGGGCAAAGCTATCTTTCCCATAGTTACCGTACCAGCGGCGCTGACACCGGACATCGCGGCAAAGATAGCGCAGATAACTACCGTACCCATGGCCAGACCACCACGCAGCGGCCCCATCCATCGGTACATCATTTCATAAAGGTCATCCGCAATCCCGGACTCCTTGAGGAAGTTGGCCATAATAACGAATAGAGGAATCGCCAGCAGAATGTAGTTGTTCCAATCAGAAAACGCCGTGGCAAAAATAAGATAGAGAGACGAGGGGCCCAGCTGCCAGAGCATGAGAACCAGCCCGGCGAAGCCGAGACTGAAAGCCACCGGCAAACCGGTAAGCAAAAGAACAACCAGAATCGAGAACAGAACGATCGTGAGAAGACCGACACTCACCGGTGGACCTCCCCCCCGTTAGCCCCATCATTACTGACCACCGCTACAACCAGCGCTCTGAGCCACATTGCCACTCCCTGCAGGAACATCAACAGCACGCCGACTGAAACCGCAATATATATCGGCTGAAGCGGCGGTGCCCAGTATGTGGCACTCCTCTCCCAGTATTTGAATGAATCTATCGTGGTCTCAACCGAGAGGTACAGCAAAACACCGACAAATACCAGAAGCAGGGGCAATGTAATCAGGTCAAGAATGGCGCGGGTGCGCCTGCTTACACGCCCGTAAACTATATCAACATTCACATGCCGGCCGTAGAGCAGAGTAAACCCGCCACCAAGGGCGATGCTGGCGCAGAAGATGAACTGGGCCGTCTCATATGCCCAGATAGTTGGCGCGTTGAAGAAATAGCGCGCCACCACTTCGTAGGCGATAATGAGAACCATCACCGGTACCAGATAAAGTACCGCACTACCCACGCGCTCGTTTACAAGATCTATGGACGAAACGAGGCGCCTGACCTTGTTCATTCGCCGGACTCCCAATGGCCATCAGTTGGCATGGCAGGTCAGTCTGCAGGATATAGGTACCCGCCGCCGTCCGTGCGGACGGCGGCGGGTACCGCGACCAACCACAACTACTTCTTGGACGCTATGTATTCGTTGATAAGGTCAGCCAGCTGCTTCGCCCGGGGCGTCGCCTCAGCCAGCTTTGCAAGGATGGGAGCCGCGGCCTGACGTGCCCTGGTCTGCTCCGCCGCCGGCAGAGTAAACACAGTCACGCCCTGTTTGCCCATGGCATCATCAAGAATGGTCTTGGTCTGCTTCTTAACCTCGGCGATGTAGTTACTGGCCGCATCCTCAGCCGCTTTGTTCACAATATCCTTCAAATTATTGGGCAGGGCATCAAAAGACTTCTGGCTCACGAACATGTTGCCCGACGTCTGGCCAAAGGGTCCCAGCACTACCTGCTTCGCCGCATCCCAGAGCTTCATGGTGCCGATGGTGTAGGTCGGGAAGAACACACCATCGATGGTGCCGGTCTGAAGCGCCATGAAGACCTCCGCCGGAGCCAGGGTAACCGGCGCACCGCCCAGTTGCTTGACCATTTCGACGTTAGCACCACTGGCCCGTATCTTTTTACCTTTAACGTCGTCTATGCTCTTGATCGCCGTTTTCATAATCAACGAGGTGTCAGAGGGGCCTGGCGACTTCAGAAGATAAATACCTTTCTCCTTGTAAGCCTCAGCCAGCACCTTATAAGCCTGGCCACCCTTGTAATTCATGTACCAGTCAAAGAAATCGTCCGCACTTGAGAACGTGCCGGGAACACCCTGCTCGATGTCGCCCTCCGGCACCTGCTTGACACTGTAACCACCGACGCCCATGCTCATGTCGACAACACCCTTCTGCACGGCGGTAAATGCCTCATAGGCATCAACAACAGCGCCCGGGGCCAGAAGCTCGATGGTCAACATGTTATTGCTCCGCTGTGCTACCATGTCGGCAAACGGCTTGAACTGGTAAAGATACTGGTAACTGGTTATGGAAAGGTTGTTCTGGGCCCGCCACTTGATCGGCCCGGCTGGGGCTGGCGACCCGGCGCACGATACCCCACCAAGCACCACACCCACCGCCAAAAGGATGCACAATGTCAGCGCAACAAACTTGAACCTCATGAACTTACCTCCTTTATCAATACTATCTGTACCTATCAGACTGAGCGCTGAACTGCCTGAGCAGTGAACCACCATTTAGGTAGGAAACACCCTACCCGCCAATTTCGGCCAGCCATCTTGCCCATTCGCTCTGCTGAGCACGAATTCTGGCGATATCCTCTCGGGAGAAGTGCCGGCTCAGGTCAACTGAGTCGCTCGGATAATGCGCCCTGACCAGCGACTGCCGCGCTTCGAACGGCGACGTCGCGTCAAAGGCGATACCTTCAGCTCCTTCGCCCTCACCGCGGACCATGTAGCCGGTGGAAGCTGATCCGACCGGAGCGTGGATAATGCCGCTCCGGGTATTCATGCGGGTGACAACCGCCCACCAGACCTCATCAGCGTTGTAGATGTTGACATCGTCGTCGACGGCCACGACTAGGCGGGCCATAGAAACATTCAGGACGGCCGCCAGCAGGTTCTTCAGCAGGACGTCATCGCCAGCGCTCCGCTTCTTCACCTTGTACACTACACCTGTGTTGACCTTGTTACCGTAGGGAATATTGCAGTCTACCACCAGACCGGCGGCAAAGCGCTGGGCAAACTCGTAGAAGCATGCTTCCCTCAGCACCTTACTCATGTTGTCAGCTTCAAATGAGGCGGCCAGTGGCGTATAGAAAATAGGCCGATCCTCGCGATGGGTCACCGCCGTAACCTGAAAGCGCGGCGTTACAATAGCCCTCGAGAGATAGCCGCTCCATTCAGGAAAGAACGGTGCCGTCCGCGGCTTGCCCAGCTTTTCCGCCTCCTCCGATTCCCAGACCTTGTCCGGCACGATATAGCCTTCAAGAACCCATTCACTGTCAGCTATAGCGTAAGCATCAACCGTCCTGGCCTTACATAGTCCCACCGGAAAACCCTGTAAGGCGCCGGCAATACCCACCTCATCCGAACCGTCAGGCACAATCATATGGAGCGCCCATACGCCAGCAACCAGCATGACTGCCGGTGAAGCGCCGATGTTTACCGTGACCGGTATTCTATCGCCCTTCCTTGCCCGCATCACCCGTATCAGGTGGCTGACCGGGTTTATCATGATCGAAGCGTAGTCCTTACCCCGGAAATGCATGCGCCGAAAGGTAATGTCACTCGTTTTACCAAGCTCCGGATCGGCGAAGAGAACGACACCGCCGCCAAGAATTCTCCCCGCATCATCCCTGGTATGTTTTATGATGGGCAATGTGGCCGGAACATCAATATTCTGAGTCACCACGACCTGCTGGCTGGGCGCGTAGTCCGCGATTACTGGCGGCAAAGGCGACTTAATGGCGTCAAGACACTTGAACTTGAGCTTCCGATGATCGGAAACACCGAACATAGCGGCGACCATCTCCATCCGGGCCAGCACATTCCCCGCCGCCCGAGCACGCGGGAAGCCCTTGAGGTTCTCGAATAAGAATGCCGGCCCGTTGTCCAGCGCTTTTTCGATACCTGCGATTTCCAGATTAGGGTCAACCTCGCTATCAACCACTACCAGATGGTCGCGCGCAGCGAGGAACTTGAGAGTTTCGCGAAGGTCGCCGGGCGATTTGAATGCTTGACCAGCCAAGATGTTACCTCCGTGCTTTATATACGAGCCGCGCCCAAACCGGCTTCAGCTTGCAAGAAACCCGATGAGGTCAGCGCTATCTGAAAGAAAGCCCCCCCGCAGGACACCACAGGTGACTTCAAAACTATCAGTTTGTCACCCGCCTTGTCAAGATACGTGTCAAAGGCCCCGGTACACTTATTCCTCCAGATTAGCCATTGCTTGAGGCGGGTTGACAGCATCGCCTCTTTTATGGTTTATTACGTTGCAACTGAATACTCGCCGGGGGAGCTGAAAGGCTGAGAGGCCCGCAAGGGCGACCCCTTGAACCTGATCTCGGTAATGCGAGCGAAGGGAAACGCCACAGCCTTGACCAGGAACCAGCATTGCCACAGGTTCCTGGTTTTTTCTTGTCAACCCACCGGCGACACAGAAGAGGAAAGCATGATGCTTCCGGAAATCGGCAAGGTGGACAGAGCGAGCTTCGACCGAATCATCTTCCCCAGACTGGGTAAGAAGGACCGGAGCGTCAGGCTCGGTCCCCGGCACGGCGTGGATGCGGCTGTAATTGACCTGCCAGATGGCAGTGTCATGGTCATCGCCGAAGACCCCACCTTCGGTATGCCCGTGCTCATGCCTTATTTCGGCTGGGCCATCGTACACATCTGCGCCAGCGATGTCGCCGTACTCGGCGTCCGGCCGCGCTATATGACCATCTGCCTCATGCTTCCGCCCGGCACCAGGGATGACGTGTTAGAAAACATCTGGAAACAGGTACACGAGGAATGCCAAAAACTCGGCATCGCAATCGTCGGCGGCCATACCGGAATATATCCCGGCATTGCCTTCCCCCTCAACGGCGGCTGTACCGTCATCGGTATCGGCCGGAAAGAGCAACTAACACCGGCTTCCAACGCCAGGGTCGGCGACCGTGTCATCATTACCAAGGGCCCGGCCATTGAGGCCACCGGCATCCTCGCCTACCAGGCGGAGGCGGCCCTCTCAAAGAAGCTCGGCCAAGCAGTAGTTGATAAAGCCAAATCACACTTTCTGGACATGACCGTGGTCAGAGAAGCCCTGCTCGCCGCACCTTATGCCCACGCCATGCACGACGCCACCGAAGGCGGTTTGCTCAACGGTGTTTATGAGATTGCCGCCGCTTCGGATAAAGGCGTCACCATCTACGAAGACCGGATACCGGTACTTGAAGAGGTCTCCGCAGTGTGCGGCTATTTCAACATTGACCCCCTGGTATCAATCAGCGAGGGCACGTTAGTCATCACCACCAGACCGGGCAACGCAAGAACTGTTATCAGCCGGCTTAAACGGAGCGGCATCAGGGCATGGGAAATCGGCGAAATCACCCCCAGGGACCGCGTTTTCGTCCGTGCCAACGGCAAGCGCGAGGAGCTTGTTCCGGTCGCCGTGGACCCGTTCTGGTCCGCCTACTTTAGCACCCTGGAGCCAGCCAGATGATACAATACAGCCAGGCCGAACTCGTTCTCGGCAATCTTACTGTCGCCCTCGCCATGCTGGAGCGCTCACGCGACTTCGCCGCACTGATGCCGGAGGTCAGAGTGAACCTCGCCTATGCCTTGCCCAAGGCAAAGACATCCAGGCAGGTAGCGGCTGTCGATGGTCGTATTACCGTCGTCCGTGGCTTCCCCCGAGCTGCCGGACCGCTGGCGTGGGGCGCCTCCGACCACATGGCCCGCCTCATACTCGAAGCACGTAAATACAGCCATGACATTAACGCTGGCATCAACTTCAAATGCGATGCCGACATCATCAACGTTGCCAGACAATACGCCTCGGAACACGGTATTGCCTTCGGCTGGGTCGACCGTACTAAGGAGCCGCCCGATATCGCCGGCCCTGACCGCTCGTCAATGCCGTGGAAGGTGAGACAGCTCATCACAGCCTGCGGGACCGTACCGCGACTCTTCTACGAAGGTGAAGGTTGGGGCAAAGAGCCGCTATTTGTAGCCCTGGGAAAGGACGCGATAGAGGTTGTCACAACCGCACTTGAAATTGCACGGCGATACCGCCGACTGACCACAGACCATGAGTCCGACGGCTAAAGCTCCATCGTCTTGAGGCCCGGCGAGACCTTCAGCCTGACTTCGGTCAGCGACTGAACCTCGCTGGCCGACCAGCCCGGCGCCGTCTCCTCAAGCGTCAGGCCCTCACCGCTTACTCTGATGACGGCGATATCGGTCACAATCAGGTCCACACACCGCTTCGCCGTGAGCGGATAGCTGCACTCCTGAACAATTTTGGGCTTACCACTCTTCTCGGTGTGGGTCATGACCACAAATACCCGCTTACAGCAGGCGGCCAGGTCCATGGCGCCGCCGATAGTACCTCCCTTACCTTTGTAGATAGGCAGGCGCCAGTTGGCCAGATCGCCCTTCTCTGATACCTGAAGACCGCCGAGGATAGTGCAATCAAGGTGCCCGCCCCGGATCATATCGAAGGCTTCGGCGTAATCAAATACCGCCATGCCCGGTGCCGGCAAGACCGGATGCGCCGCGGCGTCCACATAGCGCCAGCCAAGCCGGTCAGCTTCGTCGTGGTCGGCGTTGCGCCCGAAGCCAAGAAGCCCGTTCTCAGCAAAAAAGAACACGGTCTTGTTCTCCGGAATGAAGTTGGCACACAGCGCCGGAATGCCGAACCCGAGGTTGACGTACCACCCGTCCTGAAGCTCCTTGGCCATACGGAGCGCCATCGTCTGCTCATCCAGGCGCTCTTTCATCTGCGATCCTCAAGCGGAGCCTTCACCACACGATGCACATAGATGCCCGGGGTAACGATGGATTCCGGGTCAAGATCCCCGACCTCCACCACCTCATCCACCTCAGCGATGGTCACGCGAGCCGCTTTTGCCATGATCGGGCCATACTGCCGTCCGGTACCTTTATAAATTAGATTACCGTAGCTGTCAGCCTTATACGCACCAACCAGGGCAAAGTCAGCTGTCAGCGGCATTTCCAGGAGGTACTCTTTACCGTCGATGGTGCGCTTCTCCTTGCCCTCTTCAAGGACTGTACCTATGCCGACCGGTTGATAAACGCCACCCAACCCGGCAGCCCCGGCCCACATTCTAAGGATGAACGGCCCATGTCCCAGATGCTCCAGCTCTACCTCGCCAGCCTCGTATTGCTTCTGTAATACCGCGTCGCGGCCCGGGACGTAGGCCATAGCACAGATGACCTTCTTCACCTGACGGTTATCAATAAGGATGCCATGGTCAACCCAGTCCTCAGCATGAGGAAAACCATAGAACCTGGCCGCAGAAACGCTGCGGTAGCCGGTTGCCGTTATCAGCGTAAGATTGCGTACCCCCTTCCGACGCAGCGCCAGCAACAGGTTACGTGGAACACCAAGCGGTCCCTGCGCTCCACTGACCATTACTGAAGCGCCATCACTGATGTCGGCGATAGCTTCGTCAAGACTCGGGACAACCTTGTTGACCGCCATAGTCGTTTCCAAGATTAAAACAGGCACCGCCGGATTTCAAGCCGTAAATGAAATATCTTCACTAATTTGACCATAATTGTTATAATTCATCGATATATTATGTACAGGATACTGCAACCGGCCCAGATACTTCCCCGGCAATTACACTGCGAGTATGCCCGCATTATTGAATTACAAAACTAGTATGCGTTGACTATCGTGATACAATTATTGGCAGAAGACAATCAGCCGTGAAGCATGCTGAGGAGGCAAGATCGAGCGCAACCAGGTTCTACCCGTGACCGGTATCATCCTGGCCGGCGGCAGGGGCTTACGGTTGGGGAGACCCAAGGCGATGGAGGCGATCGGTGGCGGTGATACTCTGCTCGGCCGCGTTGTATCTCGTTTGAAGCCGGTCTGTTCGGAAATAATTGTCGTCACCAGACAGGACCAAATCGGAGCCATCATGCTGTCACAGCTTGCGGTAGACGTCGCGGTCGACGCTGTTCCTGACCGCGGTCCTCTGGGCGGTCTCTATACCGGGCTCCAGCGTTCCAAGACCCACCTTAATATCGCCGTAGCCTGCGATATGCCGTTCATCAACGCCAGGCTTCTCACCTATCTGGTAGGACTGGCGCAGGGATGGGACATAGTTGCGCCGCGGGTTAACGGCCTTACCGAACAGCTCCATACGGTTTACTCGAAGAGGTGCGGTAAGATTGCCGGCCAGCTAATTAAGCTGGGCAAATCTCGTGTGGCTGACCTCTTCGGCGTGGTCAGGACTCGCTTCGTGGAAGAATCCGAACTCAGAAAGCACGACCCGGAACTTATGAGCTTCTTCAACATCAACACTGAGGCTGAGCTTAATAGAGCTTTGACTCTCATCCGCTGGGAGGAACTGGCAGGCGGAAAGCCGCAAAGGGCCGCCGTATGATCAGCGTAGAAACTGCCCGTAGAAAAGTACTCAGCGCCGTCGGCCCGCTTGAAGCGGTGCGCCGGCCGCTACTGGACTGCCTCGGCCAGGTACTGGCTGAAGACGTGCGCGCTGCATTCCACGTCCCGCCGCTGGACAACGCCGCCATGGACGGCTTCGCCGTCATTGCCGCAGATATCCACAAAGCAAGCCCGGGACATCCCATCGTACTGAAAGTTATTGGCGAAGCCGCCGCCGGCTCGATATTCAAAAGCAAAGTCCGCCATGGCACCGCAGTCCGTATTATGACCGGGGCTCCGGTTCCTGTCGGTGCTGACTGCGTGGTTCCGTTCGAAGAAACGGATGAGGGACGCCGGCACAGCCGGGGGAGAACCATCAGAGAAATCGGCATACTGCGTCATCTCGACCCAGGGGCCAACATACGGCGCGCCGGCGAAGACATCCGCGCTTCCAGTATCGTACTTAGAAAGGGCCGTGTTTTGCACCCGGCCGATATCGGGGTCCTGGCGTCACTTGGCCTGGCCGATGCCACGGTCATACGCCGTCCGACCGTTGCCATCCTGGCTACCGGCAACGAGATTACCGCGGTGGGCCGCCCCCTCCCGCCAGGCAGTATCTACAATAGCAACAGCTACAGCCTGGCCGCCCAGGTCGTGGAAGCTGGGGGCATTCCCAAACTGCTTGGCATTGCCCGTGATAATGTAAGGTCAATTGTTACCGCCGTCCGCCGCGGTCTGGACTCGGACCTGCTCCTCACCACCGGCGGCGTGTCCCTGGGTGACTACGACCTGGTCAAAGAAGTCCTGGCCAGCGAGGGTGAAATATCCTTCTGGACAGTGCGGATGAAGCCCGGCAAGCCGCTTGCCTTCGGCTATTTCAAGGGCAGCACGGGGCGTCGCATTCCGCACTTGGGCTTCCCCGGCAACCCGGTGAGCGCCATGGTATCCTTCGAGCTTTTCGGCCGACCGGCCGTCCGCAAGATGCTCGGCATGAAACACCTGTACCGCCCGGTCATCAAGGCCACGCTGGAAAACACAATTAACAACCGTGACGGGCGCCGGGTCTTCGCCCGCGTCACCGTCACCAGACGCAATGGTGAGTACCGGGCCACCGTAACCGGCGAACAGGGCTCAGGCATCCTTACCTCGATGTCCCTGGCTAATGGTCTGGCCATCGTACCCGAAGATGTACCCGTCGCCCGGCCCGGCCAGGCAGTTGACGTCATTATGCTCGACCAGGAAGAAGTGTAAGAATGATTCCGGTCATATCCGTAGTTGGGAGATCGAACGCAGGCAAGACCACGGTGCTTGAAGGCCTGATACCTGAACTGAGAAGTCGTGGCTACCGGATCGCCGCAGGCAAACATAGCAATGAAGAAGCGGAGCTTGACACTCCGGGGAAGGACAGCTGGCGTCTTGCCCGTGCTGGCGCTGACGCCGTAGTGTTGAGCACCCCGGGTAAGGTCGTCGTCTTCCGGCCGGAGTCTGAGCCGCCTGTAGCGGAACTCCAGCGGCTCATTGGCCCGGACTTCGACCTGTTCCTCATCGAAGGTTACAAGCAGGAGAAGCTCCCCAGGATTGAAGTGCGGCGTGGCCGGGCGTCAGAGCCACTGGCTACACCCGGTGAGCTGCTCGCAGTGGTCTCGGACCAGCCGTCTCCGGAAAGTGTCCCCTGCTTCACATTCGGCGATACCGGAGGCCTAGCTGACCTCATCGAGAAGCGCTTTCTTCTCGGTAAGACCCAAGCTGTCGGTGTCTACGTTAATAATAAAAGAATCCCCCTCAACCCGTTTGTCCAGGACTTTATTGCCCGGACTGTGGCCGGTATGGTCTCGGCACTCAAGGGAGTCAGGGGGAAAACCCGAATGGTCACCATCTGGCTCAAGCTCACCAACTGAATCAAACGCATGATTTACGAAGCAAGTCAATTCGTGTTCGAACCGACCCCGGCTGTAGCCAGGGCCAGACGTGTGCTGATCAAACCTGCTGCCGGTTACCCTCTGCCTCACCCGGTCACCACCAGCCTCGATACCCTGCGTGCCGTCGTCGACGGCATCAAAAAAACCAGCGACGCCGATATCGTAATCCTCGAAGGAACGAACACCGGTGACCCCGTCTACCCCATCTACCGGAAGCTCAAATTCGAGTTCCCGCATGTGCTCATGCTTGATGTTAAAGACTGCATCTGGGTAGAAGTCGAGAACCCGCTCCTTCACCCGCTTGCCGTACCTACTTTCTGGGTGCCCAACGTCGTACTATCGAGCGATTATCTCATAAGCATCGCCCCGTTCCAGGTCAGGAACAAGAGCGGCTTCTTCACTATTCCCAACCTGGTCAGCCTCCTTCCCATAGCCAAGTATGGTGGCCAGGGAGCAAGCGCCTGGAAAGAACTTCAACAACTCGGCATGCAGAAAGTCTTTGCTGACCTCTACTTCACTCTCCCCTTCGACCTCGGCATTATTGATGGCCGTAAGAAGCTGACTGCAAAAGATGACCCGGCCAGGGGAGAGGTCGAGGACTACGGAAAGATATTCATCGGGGAGCCTTACGAAGTCGACAGGGAAGCCTCACAGGATGCCGGAATTGAAACGGAGTACCTGGCACTGATCGATTCCGGCCGTTCGGAGCTTGAAACCACCTAGGATAAAATCCGGAAGCTGTTGTATCGCCCTGCCGGCTGGCGCCACTCGACATCCACTCTGTCTACCCGAGACCTGGCCGGACCGATCTTCAACCGTTCTTCAAGCTTCTTGAGCTTATCCTCTTCTCCCTCCGCCTCCACCTCCACCTCCATCCCGGATGGGAGATTCCGCACATAGCCAGTGAGACCCAGCGCAATTGCCACGTCTTCGACAAAAGCACGGAAGTACACCCCCTGTACCTTCCCATGAACAACTGCGCGCAGATTGGATTTCACCGTGTTGCAACCCCTAACTAGCCGTCTACCATTGGCGGTATCAGCAGTACCTCATCGCCGTCTTTGAGCCGGATTTCTGCCGCCTGGTCACGTCGGACCACCTCGGAATTAACTGCAATGAATCCTTCATCAACAACCGTTCCCAAGTCACCTTTAAGCTGGACAAGGAGGTCCCGCAGGGAAGCATCTTCCCCGAGGCTGATTTCTTTCTGACCCGGCAGGATATCTATTCCGGGGGCCTTCAGTCTGACCCTGATTGACAATCCGAAACCACCCTCTGAACTTCCCTCAAGCCACACCGCCGGCTTGCCGTAGGACTGCACGGACGCATCCAGGGTTATTGATTCCGCAGCCAATCGGCAGCCGGCCTATTGTCCTACGCCTCCTCGGGAAACTCTGACGACTTTTTGCCCTTCTTCCGCGCCACCTCGACCTCAACCGGCATGGTCATAATTGACGTCACCGGCTTCGCCTCGCCCTTTTTCGGCTTCTTTTTCTCTCGCCACTGGATGTCTCTCGAACCCATAATCATCACCTCTTAAACCTAGTTTAGCAATCTCCACACGCCCTTGTAAAGCTAAGCCCAGCGCCACAGGACAATGCTATAATCCACAACGGAGCGCTAGGTCATGCTACCCACACTCTTCAGGGAAACCCAGCGGCTACTGCCGCCGTACCTTTCATCCATAATCAGTCTGGCCGCGGTTCAGGCTCAACAGCTCGGTTTCAGACTTTACCTGGTCGGCGGTGTTGTCCGCGACCTCATGCTGGGTCGGCCTACCATAGACATCGATTTGGTCGTGGACGGAGACGCTCTGGCCCTGGCACAAAGGCTGGCTAATACCAGCCATGCCAGACTGACCAGCCATGCCCGTTTCAGCACTGCCAGGCTCAGCTATCCGGCTTTCACACTGGACCTGGCCATGGCGCGAAAAGAGACCTACCAGCGTCCCGGCGCATTGCCCGCAGTCCGACCCGGAAGCATCGAGGAAGACCTATTTCGCCGCGACTTCACCATAAACGCCATGGCTATCAGCTTGAACCCCGGCTCAGAGGGAAAACTGATTGACCCGTATGGTGGCAAACCTGACCTGGAGGCCGGCGTCATCCGCATTCTCCATCCCGACAGCTTTAGCGATGATGCCACGCGTATCTGGCGCGCCATCCGCTACGAACAGCGGCTGGACTTTCGCATGGAACGCACTACCCTGCACTGCCTGCGCCGCAGTCTGGGCATGATAGATACTATCAGCGCCGACCGTCTCCGCCATGAAATTGACCGTGTGCTCAAGGAAGAGCTACCGGAGAAGACACTACAGCGAGCCTGGCGGCTTGGCGTCCTTCAAAAACTCCATCCATCACTGAAGGCTGACCGCTGGCTCACCGCAAAATACCGCCTGGCACGGCAGACCTTCAACACCAACATTCTGAAGACCGTCTATCTGGCATTACTGGCCTGCCGGCTTGACCCCGAAGAGTGTGACGCGTTCCTATCACGGCTCAACTTCGCATCGTCAGTCGCACGTGTACTCCGGGACACCGTACAATTGTACCAACGATGCCCGAATATTCCGGCGAAGGGTCTCAAACCAAGCCGCATCCACGAACTGGTCAGCAGCTACGATGTTACTGCCGTCAACGCCATGACTCTAGCCACCGGCTCGGCCACCATGCGCAAGAGGCTTCGTCTCTATCTTGACCGCCTGCGCCGTGTCCGGGTATCACTCAGCGGACGGGACCTCCAGGCGCTCGGCGTACCGGCCGGCCCGCCCGTCGGCATCATGCTCCACCAGTTGCTGGCAGCAAGGTTAGACGGTAAGCTCAAAAGCCGCAGGGATGAAGAGAACTACGTACGCCGTCGGCTCGCCGGGCTTACCAGCTGACCGACCGCCCACCTCATTTCAGGCACAGCAAAGCAGTCTCACAACCACTCAGTCACAATCCCCGGAAGGTCACCAAGCTTGCACCGCCTCATGTTGCACGGCGGCAGGGCCGTCAAAAAAGCGGCTCCGTAAGCTCTTTGATGAATGCGGCGGTCAAGGACCACCACCACCCCTCGGTCGCTCTTGCTCCGAATAAGCCGCCCGAAGCCCTGCTTAAACCTCAACACCGCCAGCGGGACCGAGTACTCTGTGAACGGATGTTCATATTGCTCCGCTCTCGCAGCCAAAATCGGGTCCACCGGCACCCCGAACGGTAAACGCACGATGACTAGTACGCTGAGCGCATCCCCGACAACGTCAATCCCTTCCCAGAGCGAGGCGGCTCCGAGCAGTACCGCCCTGGGGTTCATTCGAAACTCCGCCAGCACCTGCTCCGGCGCACCATCCATACCCTGCCCAAGCACCACTATCCCCAGCTTCTCCAGAGGGCCTTTGATAGCCGTATGTGTTTTTCTCAGCGCCTGGTGCGAAGTAAAAAGCGCCAGCATACGGCCTTCCGTAATCGGTGCCAGCGTCGCCAGCGCCCGTTCCACGGCATCCTGATAGCCAAAAGCGCCCGGCGCCGGCAGATCGTCAGGCAGACAGACCAGCGCCGCCGACATATAGTCGAACGGTGAGACCAGCGTCAACTCGCTATCTGGAAGGAACCCCAACCGCTTATTGACGAAGTTAAATGAACCGCCGCTGGACAATGTAGCGCTGGTCAACACCACCGCCTCCTTCTGGGAAAACAGGCCCTTTTCCAGCAGGCTCGACACGTCAAGCGGTGCGGCGTGTAGGGACGCCCCCGACACATTTTCAAGCCTTCGAGGATGTCCACGCAACAGGCCCGCCAAAACGCCGGTCGGGGTACTGGCCCAATACACAAGGTCCCCATCCGGGCTGGTCACAGCTGAAGATAGTCTCTCACACACCTGACGGCTGTGTTCCATCGCCGACATAAGGCCCAGACGGATATCGTCAATCTCTTCCCCCATTACAAGCCCCTCAAGCCCGTTATGTACCTTATTCAGCGCCGTTTGCAGACCGTCCAGCACCACGCTGAGATTATCCCAGCCAACTAGGACTTCTCGCCAGGCGTCACCGGAACGCACTTCACTGTCGAGACGCAGTGTTCGCTCATAAACTTCCCCGCGCTCGGCGAGGCGGTCAACCAACGCTGCTACCGAATTAAAGAAGACCGCCGAATGCGCGACAGCTTCACCACAACGCTGGCCGAGGTTCTCTAACAGGCCGTAAAGGTCCTGTCTTCGCTGAGGAGCCAAACGCCCTGGCCTCAAGGCACGCTGCAGCGCCGCCAACTCCTGCTCCACATCTCCCACCAACTCCCCAATACTGCGGCTCGAAACTTCCCATCCAAATTGCTGGGTGGCTACATCTTCAAGATGATGTGCCTCGTCGATGATGACATGCCTGAAGTGCGGCAATAATTGATTGCCCGATGCGGCGTCCGCCAGAAGGAGGGCGTGGTTAACGACCACAATATTCGCCCCTTTGGCCCGGGAGCGCGCACGCAACAGGAAACAGCGGCCCTGCTGGTGAAACTTGCAGCTCTCGCCCAGACACTCTCCCTCCTGAGCGCAGATGCGGCCCCACAACCCATTCTGCCGGCCCCGGAGTCCGAGCTCCGAACCATCGCCAGTTTCGGTTGTTGAAAGCCAGCCGGCAATACGCGACACGAGTTCCAACCCGCCGTCCAGCCCGGGTAGAGCATGCCGATACAATTGCCACCGCCGCAAACAAATGTAGTTGCCGCGGCCCTTCAGAGTCGCCGCGCGGAAGGTTTCAGGCAGAGAAAGCACCTTCGTCAGGTCGGGGATATCTTTACCAATCAACTGTTCCTGAAGGTTGATGGTGTTGGTGGAAACCACCACCGGCATCCCTGCGCCGAGGCTAAAATAAATAGCAGGAATCAGGTAGGCCATGGACTTACCGGTCCCGGTGCCGGCCTCAACAATTAGCCTCTCTCCCCCGTTGAAGGCATACGCCACCGCCTCCAGCATCTTTACCTGCGAAGGCCGGTGCTCGAAAGACGGTAGTACCCTTTCAAGCAAGCCTCCCGGAGACAGTAAAGAAACCAGCCACGGCACATCCATCGGCAGAGATGCCTGCTCCGGGGGCCTGTCGATAGAACTCGGTGTCAAGGTCAGTAACTTTCTACTGGAACCACTGTGGGAAGATAAGCCGGACAATACTGGCACCGGCGTATATCTCGACAAACGACCGCGGCAGGCGGCCCAGCCAGGTAGCCAGAAGGAACCGAAACACGGGAATCTTCAAGCCACCACCGACCAGCCCCACGATATCGAAGACGACCAGCGGTACACAGGCAAAGAGCGTAATTATCCACCACCCGTGACGCTTGACCCATCGCGTCGCCAGTTCATAGCCGCGCATATGCTCAGCAGCAATAAGGCGCGTTCCGACCCGACCCGCCAGATAGCCGCTCATCTCACCGATGCTACTGCCAGCACTTGTAACCACCGCCACAATTACCGGGTTCCATTGGGTGGCCAGAGCGATGATTACGGCGATACCGGGCGCCGGGATTACGATAGTCGCGCTGTTGAGAAGTGCGATAACGAAGACCGCCGCGTACACAAATGGAGCAAACCTTTGCACGCTGTCCGGTGAGGCCTTCAAAAACATTTCGACCTGCCGGATAAGAAATACGATGAAAATACTCAGGAGAATCATAGCGATTCCCCAGAGGACGGTTTCTATGATGCGTTTCCGGTTCTCCCGGAGACGCGCCATCGGTGAACTCATGGCCGTCCTCCGGCCGTTCCTTGCTCTGGAACGGCATCTTTCCGGCCAAGCAAGCTAACCGCCACCGCCTCTATACCCTGGCTTCTAAGCCGCCCGGCCACCGTCTCAGCCGCTGCCTCCGTAGCCTGGAGCGAAAACAGCGCCGGGCCGGAACCGCACAAATGCACACGACCACCCGAAATTTTTTCAAACTCCCGCCAGACATCAGACAGGCCCGCGAATAACTCCCGCGCCGCTTTCTCAAAAGCATTGACCAGCATATCCGGCCTTACCGGCCCACCGTCAACCAGCCGGCGCTGGACCGCCTGTGTCCTGCCGCCATCGCTGAAATCTGCCGGCCTCAGTGCCTCGTACATACGCTTCGTCTTCCCCGGCATATCCGCGGCAGCGGGAAATGCTAATACGATCCACTCCTGAGGTGACTCAGGAATCGGAATTACCCGCTCGCCCCTTCCCTCAACCAGACAGGTGCCACCATAAAGAAAGAAGGGGACGTCGCTCCCGAGGTGCAACCCTAACTCCACGAGCTGGCCAATTGACCTGTCGAGCCGCCACAGGCGGTTCAGGCCGATAAGACACGCCGCGGCGTCACTACTCCCACCACCAAGCCCCATGCCCCAGGGAATCCGCTTCCTCAGTAATATCCTGGCTGCGGGCTTAACGCCCACTGCCTCGGCCAGCAATCGTACCGCCCTGACCACCAGATTGTCCGGCCCGCGGAGGGCTTCAGCCGTGCAGTCAAACCGCAGTTCATCGGCTGGCGCAAATTCGAGGGTATCACAAAGGTCGATCGTTTGGATTATGCTTCGGATTTCGTGATAGCCATCAGCACGTTTACCCAGGACTTCCAGGGCGAGGTTCACTTTGGCCGGTGCGCGAACTGTCAACATGCTGGGAAAGCCTCTCGGATATTATAGCCCATTCCTTGAGCGTCAGGGTCTCCGCCCGCCGCTTCGGGTCAATACCTGATTTTTCAAGCGTTTCCACCACCATGCCCGGCGGTAGTCCCAGCCCGTGAGCCAGAGGATTGTGGAGCTGTTTCCTCCGCGCGCTGAGTCCGGCTTTGACCACGCGGAAAAACATATCCACATCCGCAACCGCTACCGGCGGTCGGTCGTACACATCCAGTCTGAGGATGACCGAATCCACCTTCGGCGCCGGATAGAAGGCTCGCGCCGGTACTTTCCTCACTATCTTCGGCCGCGCGTAGAACTGGACAGCAACGCCAAGCAGGCTCATATCGCCTGCTCCTGCAGCGATTGACTCTCCGACCTCTCTCTGCACCATGACCACCATCAAACGCGGCTTCCAGCGCGCCTCGAGAAAGTGCCTGATTGCAGGAGAAGTTATGTAGTAAGGTAAATTGGCCACCACCTTGTACCCGGTAGCCTCAACCTGCGTTTGATACTCCCCAAGGAGCGCCTCCGGTGTCATGCTCATAATATCCCCGTTGACCACAGTCACGTTCGGCCGGTCCCCGAGCTCGACTCTCAGACCCTCAGCCAGACCCCTGTCCAACTCGACCGCCACCACACCGCCCGCCGCGGCGGAAAGTTCCCTGGTGAGCATCCCCAGTCCGGGGCCAACCTCAACCACCACATCCCCCTCCGAAAGCTCGGCGGCGGTTATGATATCCCGGAGCACAGTACGGTCAATAAGGAAGTTCTGCCCGAACCCCTTCTGCACCCTCAGCCCGAGCTCCTCGAGCCGTGCTCTTACCTGCGCAGTTGGGCTGGTACGCACCGGCATTTCAGTCGTCGAAACCTGTTTGATGTTTGGCATCTGGCACCCGGCAGTTAGATATCTGACAATTGCTCGTGAATCGGTGTTAGAAATCTGGCGTCTGGTTCGGAGAAGACAGGGGCGGAGCAGGTTGGGTCGTGCACCGCCTGTCGAATCCGTCCCCCCAGCTTGCCGCCGCCAGCCGGCTCAGACCAGGTAACCCTGCGGCACCCAGAGGACACTGCTTACCACTGCTTCCTTCCGGACCTGATGGGGTTCACAGCTCTCTGCCGCGCAGGACCCGGCCTTCAACGCCGCTTAACAACAGCAGTCCCAAAAGGACAGACCCTCGAGCCGGATTTCAACCCCGCTATAGCGGATTTCGGGTACAGGGCACCGCTAACTCCCCATCTAGCACGACCCACCCAATGTTACTTGCGAGACAGTCACCCCGTCAATAGTGCTCCCCGTATTCCACTGTCAGGCTCTGGTGAAGCCCGAACCTGGGAAGGTGTTTCTCTCGTTTGTAACCCTCCCACAATTCAATCCACGCTGTGTTTGTGGGATCAATTCTTATCCCCTTGGACTCCGCCTGCCTGATTACTTCGGGGTAACCCTTCACATAGGCATCAACCATGGCAAGGTTCACCGCCTGCCGCCGGTCGTGGTCCGGAGTCCAAAGCCCTCTCTCTTTTAAGAACCTGATGGTGCCATCATGGACCGGCAAACAGGTGGTCTTGAGACACTCCATGACATTAACAATATCCATGAACTCGTTGGAATCAAAACTCGTCTTATAGCGTTCGAAGTTGCTGTCAAGCCATTTCACCAGATGGTAAATCAGCTCCGGGTCACTGGCGGCATGTGTTACCTCGGAAGTGTAACCCACGGTACCCCAGTGCCCGCGGGCTTCCGGAACACCACTCAGTATCGGGCCAAAACAATACGAAGGGTCAACAAGGCGGAATCTTTTGGCACCTTCCGGGTCCAGGTCAGAGTTGAGGTCAAGAAAGCGTATCCCATGAGGGGCCGCGGCGGCTTCGTATATAGCCGCTGAGACGGGGAAGCAGAACATAATATCGGCACGTCCTTCAGCCACCGCCCGTGCACAGCCGTCATAGCTACCGGCATTGACCCACACTATCTGGTCATGGGGCAATTGAATCCAGTCGGCTATCGCCTTGGGTACTTTAAGTACTGTCGGCTGCATCGACCACACTGCCCAGCGTATGCCCGGCTTGATGTCGTATATGGTCTTGATTGGAGAGTCGCCGCGGACAAAGATACCGGAGTTGGCAAGAGCGTGCGTCCATACGAACCTCATCGGGAAAGGCCCCCCGTCTTTCACGGCATGACCCTCAACAGCTTCAATAACGTTCCCTGTTTCCCGTTTGCCGCCGTTGGTCAGAAGTGCTCGGCGGTCCTGCACGCTCTTGAAGCGCTGTACGCTACTCTCTTCCGGTACAACTCTGACCCTGCTACCAGTATCGCTCTCAAGCAGGCTGGCCCAGCTGACGTACTTTGCCAGGCCGCTGCTTCCGGCGGACGAGAATACCATTTGGGCGGGCCACCGCCAGCCGCCGGAATCGGATGTGCCCTTCGACGTACAGCCGGAAATCAGCATTAGACTCAGGACAACGGCCGGCACCAGACTCAAGAGCATTTTCTGCTTTCCCATTTTTCCCTCTGTCATTACCTGCGATAGTCCCTATTCCCATACGGTAACCAATCGTCGGCTGACACATCTCCTCACAATCTATCATCCGCGCACAAAGGCGTCAAACACCACGCCGCCAAAGACACCAAAGTTACGGCACCGCCGGAATAACGTTGTTGCCAGGTGCCGGCGGCAGCGTCTACAATACCAGACCAACTATATCCTGCCGCACCGCGGCGGCCGAGGAGGCAACATGGCTCACAAACTGACTTTCGCCGCATCATTCCTGGCAGTCCTGGCGTTGACCGCCTGCGCTCAGTCACAACCACCGGCTTCCACACCGGTATCTACGCCGGCCCCAGGTCCCGCCTCTACCCCACAACCCGGCACGGTAATGCAATGGTCATCACCACCGCCAATGACTATTGACCCCAACAAAAACTACACTGCAACAATCGATACTACCGGCGGCAAATTCATCATCAAGCTCCTGCCCAAAGATGCTCCGCTGGCCGTCAACAACTTCGTTTTCCTGTCCCGGCAGGGTTTCTATAATGGCGTCAAAATCCACCGCATCATCAGGAACTTCGTCATCCAGACCGGCGACCCGCTTGGCAACGGTACCGGCGGGCCCGGGTATAAATTCAACGACGAAAGAGTCACCCGAGACTACAAGCCCGGTACCGTGGCCATGGCCAATGCCGGGCCAAATACCAATGGAAGCCAGTTCTTCGTTTGTCTTGCCGACCTCAGCACCAGACTGCCCAAGAGCTATACCATTTTCGGCGAGGTTGCCGAGGGCATGGACGTCGTTCTCAAACTCGGAGATACACCGGTAACGCGGTCAGCGACCGGCGAAATGTCAGCACCCACCGTAGATGTCCGGATAAACAGCATCACCATTCAGGAGAAGTAGTCTCGACCGCAGGTGCTGGAATCGGAATTGGCGCCGTACCATCTACCGGAAATGCCTGTGAAGCCACCTCGATGCCCGTCTGACGCGGCAGGCCACCGCGGCGGCGCGGCCGACGGCGCCGTCCTACCGGACCTATCGCCCACAATCCCTTGAAGAAGTCTCGGTTCAGCAGGTGCCGGGTGTCAGCCAGGTCCATCAGGTCTTTGGACACGTTGCTTTCAAAGTGTGCCACTTCAACGTGTTTGCCCATGTCTTTGACCACCCTTACGGCATAGGCAAAATCGGCATCCCCGCTCACCAGTATAGCCGTGTCGTAGGCATTCTTCCAGGCGAAGTTAACCAGGTCGGTGGCCAGCATAATATCGATGCCCTTCTCCACCGTTACACCCTGGGAAAGCTTGGTGCCACCAAGCCTGAGCTCCAAATACGGCACCCTTCTCAGCGCATCAAGGAAATCCGCCTGGTCGCGGTGTCCTTCGGCACTTTTGCCCGGTTCCTGCAGGACATTATAGTAGTAAGTACGGAACAGGTACCGTTCACCACAAAGCTTTCTGGCGAATTCGGCGAAGCTCAGGTCGGCGCGCCCAAAATTGTCCTTCAGGGCATGGTACAGGTTACTACCGTCGATAAATATGGCAACTCGTTCATCCATTCAGACTTGCTCCTCACCCTTGCTTGATGACATCCCGGAGGAATTATACACCAATCCTGATAGTTACTTTGTTTCTTAGTAATCTCCGACAGAGGAGATAGCCAAGACAAGCGGCATGTTACAATATCCGGCATGACAACCATCATCAGAGCCATAGCCAGATGAACCAGTCACGCATTCGCAACTTCTGTATCATTGCCCACATCGACCACGGCAAGTCAACGCTGGCTGACCGTCTCCTGGAACTAACGAACACCATTCCCAAGCGGGACATGCAGCAGCAGGTTCTCGACCGCATGGACCTAGAGCGCGAGCGCGGCATCACCATCAAAGCCAAGGCAGTGAGAATGCGCTACCGGTCTCCGGATGATGGCGAGTACGAACTCAACCTGGTTGATACCCCGGGACATGTCGACTTCAGCTACGAGGTCTCACGGAGCCTGGCCGCTGTCGAGGGCGCTATCCTGGTTGTCGACGCTACTCAGGGCATCCAGGCCCAGACCATCGCCAACGTCTACCTGGCACTCGACAACCACCTGACCATCATCCCCGTCATCAACAAGATTGACCTGCCTGCCGCCGACCCCGAGCGTACCGCACAGGAGTTAGTCGATACCCTCGGCTTCGACCGCGACAACATCATTATGGTCTCAGCCCGCGAGGGCACCAACGTTGAAAAAGTCCTGCAGGCAATTATTGAACGCGTACCACCGCCGCACAGCAACCCGGACACACCTCTCCGCGCCCTCATCTTCGATTCCAAATATGATCCTTACAAGGGCGTCATCGCCTTCGTCCGTCTCGTTGACGGACGGGTATCAATGGCCCAGCCGCTCAAGCTGATGTCGACGGGCAGGACAGCAGAGGCGCTCGAAATCGGCGTCTTCACCCCGGACATGAGCCCGGTCGAAAGCCTCGAGGCCGGGGAGGTCGGATACATCGCCACCGGCCTCAAGAACGTTACCGAATGTCAGGTTGGGGATACCATCACTCTTTCAACCAGACCGGCGCCGCAGCCTCTCCCGGGCTATCGGCCGGTCAAACCCATGGTCTTCGCCGGACTATATCCGGTTGACACTCAGAATTATCTCCCCCTGCGCGAAGCCCTGGATAAGCTCAAGCTCAACGACGCCTCACTCTTCTACGAGCCGGAGAGCAGTGCCGCGCTCGGCTTCGGTTTCCGTTGCGGCTTCCTCGGCTTGCTCCATATGGACATCGTCCGCGAGCGCCTGGAACGTGAGTACGGCCTCGCTCTCATCATCACTGCGCCCAGCGTCGCCTTCGAAGTCATGCGCACCGACGGCACCCTGAAGACCGTAGCCAGCCCCGCCCAGCTTCCGACGCCCAACGAAATTGCGGAAATCCGCGAGCCGGTCATGGCCATTACCATTATCACCCCCAGCCGCTACCTTGGACCCATCATGGAGCTTGTCTCCGGATACGGCGGCGAGTACCAGCGCATGGAGTACCTGGACAGAACCGAGGATCGTCAGCTCTCCCGCGTCCTGCTTGAATACAGGATACCACTCAATGCCATCCTGGCTGACTTCTACAACCAGCTCAAATCAAGGAGCCAGGGCTATGCCTCGCTCGATTACACCTTTATCGGCTACCGGGCGGCCAAGCTGGTCAAGCTTGAGATTCTGGTCAACGGACAGACGGTGGATGCGCTTTCACGCATCGTCCGGAGCGAGAATGCTTATCAGGAGGGCCGCGCCCTGGTTCAGCGCCTGCGCCAGCTAATCCCCAGGCAGCTGTTCGAAGTGACTATCCAGGCGGCGGTAGGTGGCAGAATTATCGCCCGGGAAACAGTAGCTGCAATGCGCAAGAACGTGCTGGCCAAATGCTACGGAGGCGATATCACACGCAAGCGCAAACTCCTGGAACAGCAGGCAGAAGGCAAGAAGCGGATGAAGGCGGTGGGCCGGGTCGAGATTCCCCAGGAAGCCTTCATGGCAGTACTCAAACGCGAATGAGGTCACCCGTCCCCCAATTCCTCACATTCGCATGGAATGCTACTATCCTCCTGCGTCGTGCCAAAGTACAGCGAAAAAATGGTGGCGCTTATCTGTCATAACGACTTAGAGGAACCGAAATGGAACAGAAGCCTACCTCTTAACCATCATATAGCCAATCCCGTGCCTGGTCTGTATGTACTTCGGTTGCTTCGGGTCTTCACCCAGCTTCTGCCTCAGACGCGCCATATTGACCTGGAGCAAATGCGTCTCTCCCAGGTATTCCTCACCCCAGACCTTGGTTAGGATCTGGCCCGGGGTAAGAATCCTCCCCGCGTTGCGCGCCAAGTATGTGAGGATAGCATATTCGGTAGCGGTCAACTCAACTTCCTTACCGCCAACAGTCACAATGCGCCGCACGAAATCCACCATGAGGTCTCCAGTTTGGAAACTCGGTGATACACCCTCCTCGACCATGCTGACCCGTCGCAATACCGCTTTGACGCGAGCCACCAGCTCCCGCGCCGAGAACGGCTTGGTCACGTAGTCGTCAGCGCCAGCGTCGAAGCCGGCCAGCTTCTCGTCGTCCTGCCCTTTGGCCGTCACCATAATTACCGGAAGGGAAGAAAAGTCTCGAATGCGCCGGCATGTCTCGTAGCCGTCCATGCCGGGCATCATGACGTCGAGCAGGACCGCGTCGGGCTTCTCCGTATCCAACGCTGCCAGCGCCTCCTCGCCGGTAGCGGCCACAAGAACACGGTACCCTTCAAGCTCCAGCATTCTTTGCATCATCTTCTGCATTCGGGCGTCGTCGTCAACCACCAGTATTGCTGTTTTTTTCACCGGCATGACTACCTACCTCCCTTTCTCTCAAAAACAAGCAGGACGCGCCTAACCACAGGGCCCGGATGGCAAATGTGCCACGCACCCGAAGCAACTTTTCCGGCTACAACAACCTTCAATTGCCCCTCCACAAGACACCGTCCGCACATCAATGAATATACCCCATCTATTCTCACTGCGCAACATCGGGCGGCTGGAAAACAAATGCCTCACGAGAAACCCTTGCACTTTCGCAAGGCAATAGGTTCCCCAAATAGCCAGAGGTCCACGCCCTTCAAGAAAACCCGCCTGGTAAGTGAGGGGGTAGGAGACTAGCCCTCAATTTTCAGACGCGTATTGACATTACGCTCAGGGCTGTGATATTCTCTGTCTTTGCGTCTTGCTAGCTACAAACGAGTTCGATAGAACTCAAGAAAGCCGGCTAGTTGAGCCGGGGGTGCGGGGGGACGCGAACCGGTATTCAACTAGTGGCTTTTTTGATTGTATGGAGGCCTCGCGGAGATTGTCTACCGTGAGTCCTCCGCCAATCGCAAAAACGAATAGGGGAAAGGGTTACTTATGCCAACCGTTAACCAGCTGGTTCGCAAGGGGCGCTCCAAGTTGACCAAGCGCGTCAAGGCCCCGGCCCTGCGTGTTACCCATAATGCGCTTCACAACCGGAGCTCGCGGACCCGCAAAGGCTCGCCGCAGAAGCGTGGCGTCTGCACCCAGGTCAGGACGATGACGCCCAAGAAGCCGAACTCGGCCCTGCGGAAAATCGCACGGGTGCGCCTGTCAAACCACATTGAAGTAACCGCGTATATCCCCGGCGAAGGTCATAACCTACAGGAGCACTCGGTAGTCCTTATCCGCGGCGGAAGGGTCAAGGACCTCCCCGGAGTCCGGTACCATATCATCCGCGGCGCTCTCGATACCGCCGGTGTGGCCAACCGCCAGCAGGCACGCAGTAAATACGGCGCCAAGGCAGGCAAGAAGGAAGGAACAGCAGGAGGCACGGCTGATGCCACGGCGAGCTAGAGTTATTAAACGGGAAATCAAACCCGACCCCAGGTACGGAAGCGTCACCATTACCAGGTTCGTTAACAAGCTCATGGTGAGGGGTCAGAAAGCCACCGCCGAGCGTATTATGTACAACGCCCTTGACCTGGTCAGCAAGCAGATGAAGCGCGATCCGCTCGAGATTATGGAGCAGGCTATTAAGAACGCAACCCCTCTGCTGCAGGTTAAATCTCGCCGCGTCGGCGGCGCTACTTATCAGGTACCGGTCGAGGTCAGACCGGAGCGGGGCACCGCCCTGGCCATGAAATGGCTGATAACTAACAGCCGCGCCCGTTCTGGCAAGTCGATGGCCCAGAAGCTGGCTGCCGAGCTTTCTGAAGCCGCCCAGAATCAAGGCGCGACGATTAAGAAACGAGAGGACACTCACAAGATGGCCGAGGCCAACAAGGCCTTCGCCCACTTCCGATGGTAGTCATTGCAAGGAATGTTTGTTCGTTAGATGACCACTAAGACTATTGAACTTGAAAGGGCTTCGAAGGCTGGAGCAAAAAGAATGGCCCGGACTTTCCCCCTTGGAAAAGTACGCAACATAGGCATTATCGCCCATATTGACGCTGGCAAGACCACCGTCACCGAGCGCATACTTTTTTATTCCGGCCGCACTTACAAGATTGGCCAGGTAGACGAGGGCACCGCCGTGATGGACTGGATGCCCCAGGAGCGCGAGCGAGGCATCACCATCACCGCCGCGGCCACCACCGTCCACTGGCGCGACTGCCGCATCAATATTATCGACACCCCCGGTCATGTCGACTTTACCGCCGAGGTCGAACGCTCATTGCGTGTCCTGGATGGCGGCGTGGTCGTTTTCGACGCTGTCTCGGGCGTTGAGGCCCAGTCCGAAACCGTCTGGCGCCAGGCCGACAAGTACCACGTTCCCAAGATATGCTTCGTCAACAAGATGGACCGCGTTGGCGCTGACCTCAACCACACCATCGCCATGATTGAGGAGCGTCTCAGCGCACGCACCCTGATCCTCCAGTCCCCTATCGGCTCGGAAGCCCAGTTCAAAGGAACCATCGACCTCATCGAGAACCGTGCTTGGCTTTTCCCGGACGACCCCGAGGCCGGCCCGCAGGGAATTCCGATACCCGACTCCGAGCAGGGACTGGCCGCCAAACAGCGCCAGATTCTCATGGAAAAACTGGCAGAGATCGACGATGAGATCATGTTCGCCTATCTTGAGAATCACCCGGTGGAACCGGCCCGTCTCAAGCAGGCTATCCGCAAGGCGACTCTCGAAGGCAAACTGGTGCCGGTGCTTTGCGGAAGCGCCTTACGCAACCGTGGCATCCAGCCCCTCCTCGACGCCATCGTCGACTACCTGCCATCGCCGCTGGACAAGCCGCCGATAGCCGGTACGGCTCCAGACGGCGGTGAGAACCTGGTCCGGCCAGCGGACGACGAAGCGCCCTTCTCCGCCCTTGCCTTCAAGGTCGTTACCGACCCCTACATGGGACGTCTTGTCTACTTCCGCGTTTACTCGGGAAAGGCCAAAAGCGGCGACCACATCCTGAACTGCACAACACGTCAGAGCGAACGTCTTGGCCGAATCTTCCTGATGCACGCCAACCACCGCGAAGAAATCCAGGAGGTTGATACCGGTACTATCGCCGCAACTATCGGTCTCAAGCGTACCTTTACCGGAGATACCCTCTGCGACCGCGAGCATCCGGTGGTGCTTGAGTCCATCTCATTCCCCGAACCGGTCCTTTCCGTAGCCATCGAGCCTAAGGACCGGGCTGCACAGGACAAGCTTGGCGATGTCCTCAACAAACTCTCCGAAGAGGACCCGACATTCAAAATCCGCTACGACGAAGAGACCGGGCAGACCATCATTTCCGGCATGGGTGAACTTCACCTTGACGTGCTTACCGACCGCATGATTCGTGAATTCGGCGTGGGCGTGAAGGTCGGCAAACCGCAGGTCGCTTACAAAGAGACTATTACTGAGCCGGTAGAAGCCGAAGGACGGTTTGTCCGCCAGAGCGGCGGCCGCGGACAGTTCGGCCACGTCTGGCTCCGGCTTGAGCCCGGCGAACGCGGCTCCGGTTTCATCTTCGCCAACGAAATCAAAGGCGGCGCTGTACCTAAAGAGTATGTCCCGGACATCGAGGCCGGTGCCAGAGAAGCCCTCAACACTGGCGCTGTCGCCGGGTACCCGGTAATCGACATCAAGGTGACCGCTTTCGACGGCAGTTACCACGAAGTTGATTCCTCTGAGCTGGCTTTCAAGATGGCCGGTTCGCTGGGTGTCAAGAACGGCCTGGCAAGAGCGAAACCAATCATCCTTGAGCCGATTATGAAGCTCGAAGTCGTTTCTCCGGCCAGATTCCTCGGTGACATCATCGGCGATATCAACTCAAGACGCGGTCATATCCAGAGCATCGAAACTCACGGCGAGAGCGGCACTGTTCACGCACTGGTGCCTCTTGCTGAGACATTCGGTTATGCCAGCGTACTCAGGTCGCTGAGTGAGGGACGGGCTACCTATTCCATGGAATTCAAGCAGTACCAGCCGTTACCGGAGGCTATCGCGGCAACAATTACCGGCAGGGTCACGAGGAGATAAATGCCCAAGCAGAAGATTCGCATCAAAGTCAGAGGCTATGACCACCGGCTGGTCGACCAGTCGGCCAGGCAAATTGTCGAGACCGCAGAGCGGACCGGGGCTGTGGTGGCCGGCCCGGTGCCTCTGCCGACACGCATCGAAAAGTTTTGTGTCATCCGCGCCACGAACATCGACAAGGACTCACGCGAGCAGTTTGAAATCCGCACCCACAAGCGGCTTATCGATATACTTGAGCCGACTTCAAAGACCATCGATACCCTGACCCAGCTCAATTTACCCTCGGGCGTCGAAATAGACATCAAGATATAAAGGCGCAAGGCCATGGTTAATTGTTTGATCGGCACCAAGATAGGAATGACCCAGGTCTTCAAGCCAAACGGCAGGCCAGCAGCAGTCACTGCTATCGAAGCCGGGCCGTGCATTGTCACCCAGGTAAAGACCTCAGCTAAAGAAGGCTACAACGCCGTCCAACTGGGCTTCGGCACGGCCAAGCGTCTCAACGCCGCTGAGAAGGGCCACCTCAAGGACCGGGGAATGCTGAAGCACCTGCGCGAGTTCCGCGTTGACGATCCCTCAGCAGTCAAGATCGGCGATAAAGTCGATGTCAGCATCCTCAAGACGGGCGACAAGGTCACTGTGACCGGCATATCAAAGGGCAAGGGCTTTGCCGGCGTCGTCAAGCGGCACCATTTCAAGGGGGGCCCCAAGACGCACGGTCAGTCTGACCGTCACCGTGCTCCGGGTGCCATTGGCTCGACGACCTTCCCGGGGCGCGTGTACAAAGGCTTAAGAATGGCCGGACACCTTGGCAACGCCAGAGTCACCACCCGGAATCTCGAAGTCATCCACGTAGACGCCAACCGCAACCTCCTGCTCCTTGGCGGTTCGGTACCCGGCGCCCCGGGAGGAGTGGTTACTATAAGAAAGGTTGCTTCAAAGAAATAGCCATGCGGATTCCTGTTTACAGTCTGTCCGGAGCCATCGCCAGGGAAATTGATGTCAGAGATGACGTCTTTGCCGTGCCATTCAATGAGTCCGTGGTCCATCAGGCGATGGTATGTCAGCTTGCCAATAAACGTGTCGGCCTCGCCGATACCAAGACCCGGGCCGAGGTTAGCGGCAGCACCCGCAAACTTTATGCCCAGAAACATACCGGCCGCGCCCGCCGCGGCGACATAAAGTCGCCGTTGATGAGGGGTGGTGGTGTTATTTTTGGCCCCCACCCACGGAGCTACCGCCAGGACATACCGAAGAAAATGCGACGGCTCGCCTTGCGCTGTCTTCTTTCCGACAAGGCCAGAGGGGGCGACCTCAAGGTCGTCGAGAGGCTCGATATCGAGGCTCCGAAGACGAGACAGATGGCCGGCATTCTCAATGCCCTCAAAGCAGGCGATTCGGTACTGGTAGCAACCACCGACCCCCAGCCTGAAGTGATTGCCGCCGCCCGTAATCTGCCGGGCGTCAGGACGACGGTGGTGTCTACCCTCAACGTGGTCGACCTTCTTTCGTACAGAGTTCTCATCACCACCGAAGACGCCGTCCGCAAGGCCGAGGAGCTGTGGGCTCCGAATAAGGCAAAAACTGAGGCCGCCAGGTAAAGGACTGCACATGCATATTCTGGACGTCATTCGAAGACCGCTGGTTACCGAGAAGAATAGCCTCCTTCAGGACAAAAACAAGTACGCATTCGAGGTAATGAAAACCGCCTCCAAGCGACAGATCAAGGAGGCGGTAGAACTGGCTTTTAAGGTCAAGGTGACCGAAGTTAACGTCATAACCGTCCCGGGCAAGGCCCGCAGGATGGGTCGCAGAATCGTCATGTCACCCGCCTGGAAGAAAGCTGTCGTGACCCTCGAGCCGGGTCAAAAGATTCAATTGTTCGAAGGGGTATAAGAGGTCAGCCTGTGGGTTCTGTCATCAAAAAGCGCAACAAGAAAATGGCCAAACACAAGCACCGGAAGCTCCTGAAAAAGACCCGGTGGGCGCGGCGACACTAGTCCCCTAAAGAGGAGACAACCCGTGGCAATCAAAACATATAACCCGACATCGGAAGGCCGCCGGGCGATGACCGGGTACACTTTCGAGGAAATCTCGAAAACGGTACCCGAGAAGTCGCTCATCGTCCACCTGCGGAAGACGGCTGGCCGCAACAACCGCGGCGTGGTAACGGCACGCCATCGGGGCGGGGGTGCCCGGCGCATCTACCGCATCATTGACTACCGTCGGGATAAGATTGGTATCCCGGGCAAAGTCATGGCAATCGAGTACGACCCCAACCGGACGGCGCGCATTGCCCTTATCTGCTATGCTGACGGTGAGAAGCGCTACATACTGGCCCCGGAAGGACTCAAGCCCGGAGATATCATCAACACCGGCCCCGACGCCGAGATCAAACCCGGACACGCAATGCCACTCAATTCAATCCCTGTAGGCACTATGATTCACAACATCGAGCTCCAGGTCGGTCACGGAGGGCAAATCGTACGCAGTGCCGGAACATCCGCCCAGCTTGTCAGCAAGGAAGGCAAATTCTGCCTTGTCCAGCTTCCCTCAGGCGAGTTGCGCCGCATTTTCGGCGAATGTATGGCCACTATCGGCCAGCTCGGCAACATCGACCACCAGAACATTAAGCTCGGCAAGGCAGGACGCAGCCGCTGGCTCGGCCGCCGGCCCGAGGTCCGCGGCACCGCCATGACCCCACGTGACCATCCCCATGGCGGCGGTGAAGGCCGGTGTCCCCGCGGTATGAACCCGCGCTCTCCCTGGGGTAAGCCGACACTCGGCCATAAGACACGGCGCCGCAAGACCAGCAACAAGTTCATAGTCAAGCGAAGGAAGTAACCTATGGCACGTTCCGCTAAAAAAGGCCCTTTCATCGACCCGCGGCTTCTGAAAAAGATTCAGGCGCTTAACAAGTCCGGCCAGAAGACGGTCATCAAGACCTGGTCGCGCGCTTCCACAGTGATACCGGAGATGATCGGACACACTATCGGCGTTCACGATGGCCGCCGGCATGTGCCTATCTTCATCACCGAGAATATGGTAGGACACAAGCTGGGCGAGTTTGCCATTACACGCACTTTCCGCGGCCATTCCACCAAGGCCGAGGCTGCGACCAAATAACCGGAAGGCTGACTTAGGGTACATACTATGAAAGTACGCGCAGTATCAAGAGACGTCGGAATCCCGCCGCAGAAGGTCCGTCTTGTAGTGGATCTGGTCCGCGGCAAGAAGGTAGAAGAGGCGCTCAACATACTCAAGTTTGTTCCGACACCTGCGGCCAAAGCTGTGGCCAAGACCATCAAGTCCGCGGCCGCAAGCGCCGAAAATAACTACCAGATGTCGCCGTCGCAACTCGAAGTTGTGGAGATTTATGCTGACGGGGCGCGGATGCTCAAGCGGTATCGCCCCCAGTCACGCGGTCGCATTGCCCCGATCCTGAAGCGTGCCAGCCATATAACGGTATACGTTGACGAGAAGGAGAAATAGACTTGGGACACAAGGTTCACCCGTACGGCTTTAGACTCGGCATCATCAGGGACTGGCAGGCAAAATGGTTCGCCGCCAAGAGGGAGAACTACATCAGCCTCCTCCATGAGGACCTCAAGCTCAGAAAGGTTATTGCCGAACAGACCCGCGAAGGCGGTGTAGCCCGGGTGGAAATCGAACGCCACGACGGCGACATTGCCGTTACCGTGTATTCCGCACGTCCCGGCATCGTCATCGGACGCGGCGGACAGCACGCCGAGGAAATCCGGACCGCGCTGGAGAAGGTGACCGGGAAGAAGACCCGGCTCAGCATCCGCGAGGTTGACCAGCCGGAAACCATCGCCGTCCTGGTTGCCCGCAGCGTAGCTGACCAGCTCGAGCGCCGCATTGCCTACCGCCGGGCGATGAAGCAGGCAGTCTTCCGCGCTACTCAGGCAGGCGCCAAGGGTATCAAGATAACCTGTGCCGGGCGCCTTGGCGGTGCTGAAATCGCCCGCAGGGAAACCACGCGTTCCGGCCGACTGCCGCTCCAGACCCTGCGCGCAGACATAGACTACGGCTTCGCCGAGGCAGTGACTATCATGGGTCGTATCGGCGTCAAAGTATGGATCTACAAGGGTGACATTCTGCCAGAAATTGTGAGGAAAGAAAGTGCTCCAACCGAAGCGAGTAAGGTACCGGAAAACGTTCCGAGCGGTCGTTAAGGGCAAGGCCCACGCCGGCAATACGCTTAACTTCGGCGATTTCGGTATGCAGGCGATAGAAGGTGCCCTGATCAGCGCTCGGCAAATCGAATCGACGCGCCGCGTTCTCGTGCGCCAGTTAACACGCGGCGGACGAATGTGGATACGCATCTACCCCGACCGTGCTGTAACCAAACACCCTGCCGAGACCAGAATGGGCGGCGGCAAGGGCCTTGTGGAATACTGGGCAGCCCTGGTCAAACCAGGACACATCTTGTTCGAGCTGAGCGGCATCAAAGAAGACATCGCCAGGAAAGCCGTGGAACTGGCTTCCCACAAACTGCCTGTTGCCGTGAAATTCGTCGCCCGCCAGCCGGAGACCATAGAGGCTTCAGATGAAGATTGAAGAAATGCGCGCCCTGAACACGGAGGAACTGGCCAAGCACCTGGAGCAGGCGCGCCAGGAGCTTTTCAACCTCCGCACACGTCTGGCCACAAAACAGCTTGTCAACCACCGGGAAATACCCAGGGTCAAAAGAAAAATCGCCCGGCTGAACACTATCCTGCGGGAGAAGCAACTGGGTCTTGAGGTTAAACATGGCAACTAAAGCTAAAGTACGGACCGGGCAGGTGGTCAGCAACAAGATGCAGAAGACTGTTGTGGTAGCAGTAAGTGCTATAAAGCACCACCCCCTGTACGGCAAGACCATCCGCCGCACGATCAAGTACAAAGCGCACTGCGAGGACAATTCCTGCGGTGTCGGCGATACGGTGAGAATTATTGAGACTCGCCCGCTTTCCAGAGAAAAACGATGGCGTGTCGACAAGGTCATAGCCAAGAAAGAAACAGCCTAGAGAGGCCCGTGAAGCTGAACGGTGATAGCCATGATTCAAACATATTCCAGACTCAAAGTGGCCGACAATAGCGGCGCACGGCAAATAATGTGCGTCAACATCCCCGGCGGCAGTAGGCGCCGCTACGCCTATCTCGGTGACGTGATTGTAGCCAGCGTCAAACGGGCCATACCCGAAGGAACGGTCAAAAAAGGCGATATGGTCCACGCCGTCATCGTCCGGACGGTGCATCCGTATCAGCGCAGTGATGGGTCTTACATCCGGTTTGACGACAACGCTGCAGTCATCATCGATGAGAAGAGCAACCCCAAGGGAACACGTATCTTCGGGCCGGTGGCCCGCGAGCTCAGGGATAAGAACTTCATGAAAATCGTTTCCCTGGCCCCGGAGGTCCTCTAAACGATGAAAATCAGGAAGGAAGATAACGTACTTGTCATCGCCGGCAAGGACCGGGGCAAGAAAGGCAAAGTCCGCAAGGCGTTGCCCAGAGAAGACCGCGTCATCGTCGAGGGCCTCAACATGATTAAGAAGCACTCCCGCGCCCGCGGCGTCGCCCGCCAGGCCGGAATCATCGAGCGTGAGGCCCCCATCCATGTTTCCAACGTGATGATTATCTGCGATAAGTGCAACAGACCGGTACGTATTGGCTACCGCATCCTCGAGGATGGCAGAAAGGTGCGTGTCTGCCGCAACTGTAAAGAAGTGCTGGGTAGTAAATAAAAAATGGTTCGATTACAGGAAAAGTACTACAAAGAAGTTGTCCCAAAGCTGATGCCCGAGTTCGGGTATCGCAACGTCATGGAAGCCCCAAGGGTAGAGATGGTGGTCTTCAACATTGGCCTCGGCGAGGCCACTCAGAATCAAAAGGCACTCGAGTCAGCGGAAAGAGACCTGGCCGCCATCACTGGCCAGCATCCCGTCATTACCCGTGCCAAAAGGTCAATCGCCGCTTTCAAGATAAGAGCTGGAATGCCAATTGGCATGAGGGTCACTCTGCGTGGCCGGCGGATGTGGGAGTTTTTGGACAAGTTGATGAATGCTGTCCTGCCGCGCATCCGTGATTTCCAGGGTGTCCCGAGAAACGCTTTTGATGGGCGCGGCAATTACACGCTTGGCCTTAAGGAACAGACCATCTTCCCTGAAATCGAATATGACAAAATTGACAAAGTGAGAGGACTTGAAATAACCATTGTCACCACAGCTAAGACCGACGGCGAGGGACGGCGCCTACTGGAGCTTCTCGGCATGCCGTTCCGTCAGGAATAGGGAGTATTTGAAACATGGCTAAGGTATCCGAAATCGTCAAGTCCCAGCGGCCGCCGAAATACCCGGTACAGAAGCGCAACCGCTGCAAGCTTTGCGGCCGGCCCCGTGGCTATATCCGCAAGTTCGCCCTTTGCCGCATCTGCTTCCGCCGCCTTGCGGTAACTGGCGAAATCCCGGGTGTGCGCAAATCAAGCTGGTAGTTGAGGTAGACTTATGAATGTCAGTGACCCCATTGCCGATATGTTGACACGAATCCGCAACGCCGTTATTGCGCGACATGATCAGGTCCTGGTGCCGGCATCCAAGACCAAGATCGCCATCGCCAAGGTGCTGAAGGAAGAGGGTTTCATCAAAGATTACAGCGTTGTCCGCGGCAAACCGGAGCGTGTCATTAAGATATCGCTCAAATACGTTGATCGCACACCGGCGCTGATGGGGCTTGAAAGAGTCAGCAGACCCGGCCTGCGCGTCTACGTCGGCAAGGGTGAAATCCCACGCGTGTACGGCGGGCTCGGAATAAGCATTCTTTCCACCTCGAAAGGTATTATGACAGGAAAAGAGTCGTGGAAAAAGGGTCTTGGTGGAGAACTTCTCTGCTACGTATGGTAATTGAGTTGTCTGGAGTTTTGTGATGTCTCGTATCGGTAAACAGCCAATCGCCGTGCCCCAGGGTGTCCAGGTAGAAATCAAGGGCAACGAGGTGACGGTTAAAGGTCCCAAGGGCGAACTGAAGCGCACCGTACACCCTGATATGACGGTGGCCTTTAAAGATAATAGCATTATCGTTTCCAGGCCCAGCGACAGAAAAGACCACAAAGCTCTGCACGGGCTCACCCGGACTCTGTTGTCTAATATGGTGAATGGCGTCACCAAGGGCTATGAAAGAACTCTGGAAATCATGGGGGTCGGCTACCGTGCACAGAAAGCCGGTGACAAGATAACCCTCCAGGTCGGATTCAGCCACCCTGTGGAGATTACACCACCGCCAGGTATAACCCTGGCACTCGACGGCCAGACCAAGATCAAAGTCAGCGGCATTGACAAAGAAGCGCTGGGTCAGTTTACCGCTGACCTCCGCGCCATATACCCACCGGACAGCTACAAAGGCAAAGGCATCAAATACGCCGATGAGAAACTGCGCCTGAAGCCAGGCAAGGCCGGCAAAGCAACAACAGCTACGAAGAAATAGGTGACAAATGGCCAAGGTAAACAGCAAACTGGCTCGTGAACGAAGACACCGGCGCGTCCGCGCCAAGGTCAGCGGCACACCATCACGTATGCGCCTCAGCGTCTTTCGCAGTTTAAGCCATATATATGCGCAGGTCATCGATGATACCGCGGGCAAGACGCTGGTCTCTGCCAGTACGCTCGAGGCTGATATCGATAAAGCAGCTGATAAGAGCAAGACCGAGCAGGCCAAGCTCGTTGGCAAGCTTATCGCCCGTAGGGCGATTGACAAGGGTATCAATCAGGTCGTCTTCGACCGCGGCGGCTACCAGTACCACGGCCGCATCAAGGCTCTGGCTGAGGCCGCCCGCGAAGCCGGTCTTAAGTTCTGAGGTCTGCTTCCATGAAAGCTATCACCAAACTGGTAAAGACGCTCCCGAAGATTGACTCTGCCGAAATGAGCCTGAACGAAAGGCTGGTGGCAGTTGACCGTGTCGCTAAAGTAGTCAAAGGCGGCAAACGGCTTGCCTTCCGCGCCCTGGTTGTTGTCGGCGATGGCCAGGGACATGTCGGCGCAGGACTCGACACGGCGCGCGAGGTACCTGAGGCCATCCGCAAGGCTGGCGTCGCGGCGCGCAAGTCACTGATTAAAGTACCCATGAAAGGCGGGTCCATCCCACACGAAGTACTGGCCAAGTACGAAGCGGCTAAGATTCTGCTCAAACCAGCCGCACCCGGTACAGGTATCCTGGCTGCTGGCGGCGTCCGTGCTGTTATCGAGTCCGCTGGCATTAAAGATATCCTTACCAAGTCCCTCGGTAGTTCCAATCAGATAAATGTCGTCAGAGCCACACTCATGGCTCTGGCCAGCTTGAGACAGCCGGAGGAAGCACTTGCTCTGCGAAAGGGAGATGGGGCCACCACACCCCCAGCGGAGGCGGTCAATGGCTAAACTGCGCATTACCTGGATTAAAAGCGCCAATGGCTACCGCGAGTACCAGAAGAAGACCATCAAATCGCTTGGCCTCCGACGGCTTAATGATACGGTCGAGCACGATGACTCGGCCACCATCCGCGGCATGATTGCCAAGGTCAACCACCTGCTGAAGGTAGAAGTGATTTAGAAATGAGACAACATGACTTGAAACCGGCTCCCGGCAGCAAGCACGCCAAAAAACGCGTCGGCCGCGGCGATGCCAGCGGGCACGGCTCTTTCTGCGGCCGCGGCCTCAAAGGCCAGAAGTCCCGCTCCGGCCCCGACATCCCCCGCGGATTCGAAGGCGGCCAGCTACCTATTATCAAGAGGCTGCCACAGAAGCGCGGCTTTACCAACCCCTTTAAGACCGAATACGCCATCGTTAACGTTGGCCAGCTCAAGGTATTTCCTGGCGGGACCGAAGTGACGATTGAAGCACTGGCCAAAGCCAGGCTTATCGATTCTACCAGGATGCCGGTCAAGCTCCTCGCCGATGGTGACATCAAACAGCCTCTCACGGTCAGGATCAACAAGTGCTCGGCCTCAGCCAGAGCCAAGATTGAAGCCGCCGGCGGCAAGATAGAGGAAATCTAGGCATGCAACAGGTAGAGTCCAGGCCACGTCTCCTGCAGGCAATGATTGACGCCTTCGCTCTGCCTGACCTAAGACGCCGGCTCATTTTCACCCTCGGCATCCTGTTAGTGTTCCGCTTCATCGCCCATGTCCCGATGCCCGGGGTTAACGCGGCGGCGCTGGCCGACCTGTTCAGCAAGAACCAGCTCCTCGGGATGATTGACTTTTTCAGCGGCGGCGCCATGAGAAACTTCAGCGTAGCCGCAATGGGTGTCTATCCCTACATTACTTCGTCCATCATCATGCAGTTGCT
>Ga0185342_1000143_pt1 | contig 40744 bp, 43 predicted proteins | sample ConPoolayeEmetaG_FD_128045 | JGI IMG/M metagenome (GOLD analysis project Ga0185342, IMG submission 128045) | Hot spring microbial mat communities from California, USA to study Microbial Dark Matter (Phase II) - Cone Pool mat layer E metaG... ... | reverse complement strand
CTACTGATTCCTGAGCAACCTTGACGATATCGGCGAAGGTCGGGATTCCCGGAATCGGGCCTGAACTGAGCATCGGGGCTTTCCAGGACGGATCTATTGGCGATCCCTGGCTCACTCCGCTCTGCGGCGCCTGGGACTGGGGCGGCTCAGGAGATGGTACAGGAGTTGCTGGTGCTGGCAGGGATGGCGCCCGAAGAGGAATGGGCGGCAGAAACGAACAGCCGGTAGCCGCCACAAGGCTGAATACAAGTACGACTACGAACGCATAATTTAAATAGCGTGACCAGAGCTTCTTCATCGAAGACCTCCTAAGGCCAGTTAAATATTCCTAAATCTTACGCCGTATTTCTAGTATTTATCAACGACGCTTCAGCTATCAGGAAGTCCAGTAACTGTGGGATTTTAAAGGGGATTTATGAAGTTTCTGTTAAGTCCAGCGCCGCTAGACGCTTGACAGAAAACGCTGTAGTACGGTATCATCTGGCTCCCTCTGGTGGTTAGAGCGAGGTGGTACCACCCGTTCCCATTCCGAACACGGAAGTGAAACGCCTCAGCGCAGACGATACTGAGGAGCACTTGGGAAAATATGCCACCGCCAGGGGTTTTTCTTTTTCCGGTTACTTCCCCTCAAAGGTCGCGGTCTCACCGCTCTGCCAGAACGACTCTATTCCGGGCTAGCCGAACCTCTCCGCGTTAAGCGCCCAGATCGAAACGATAATTGCCAGGGTAACGAATACCCAGCCGGCAAGGAACAGGGCTATCTGGAACCACTCGTCCGGGGCTGCTCCAAACAGCGCCGCGAAGGTATAAGCGGTCCCGAAGCTGGCGAATCCCGCCGCGAACAATATCCAGAATCCGAGCGCATCCCCGGCCTTGCCAGTCGTGGCCACGAAGCCGACGATACAGGCCACAAAGAGCACCCAGGAGAACCCCATGCCTATGTAGTCAGTCAACGGTATTGCCATCAGCACCCCGAACGTATTCGCTGTGCCGGCCCCCCTTCACGCACAGATTATAGCATGGCCGCACCAAGCACCCCCACCCCAGCATGTCCCGTTAATTATTTTATGTTAACGTAACATCTAATCCAATCGCGCGCCGCTTTTCTTGCCGTTTGACGCTGTCATACTCGCAGACTATAATTAGCATTCGGGAGCCGGAACCATGGCAAGCAGGTTTGAGAAGTTCTCCGAGCGGGCTCGCCGCGTACTGACAAGAGCCCAAGAAGAAGCCCAGCGGTTCGGTCATAACTACATCGATACCGAGCATATCCTGCTGGGCCTGATTTCCGAAGAAGACGGCATCGCTGCCAAGATACTCGGCAACCTCGGCGTCGTCCTCAGCAAAGTTCGCGGGGCCGTTGAGTTCATCGTTGGTCGCGGAGAGAAGCAGGCTTCCGGCGAAGTGGGATTAACCCCGCGTGCCAAGCGCGTCATCGAGCTGGCCGTCGAGGAGGCCCGGCGCCTCAACCATAACTACATTGGCACGGAGCACATCCTGCTCGGTCTCCTGGCCGAAGGCGAAGGGGTCGCCGCCGGCGTCCTCGAGAGCTTCGGCGTTAACATCGACCGCGCTCGTGCCGAGGCATCACGCTTGAGCACCCAGAGCCCGTCGGCCCAGGCCTACGCTGCCGCTAAAACGGCTACCAAGACCCCGACCCTCGACCAGCTTGGCACTGACCTCACCGCCTCAGCCCGCGCCGGCAAGCTGGACCCGATCATCGGCCGCGGCAAGGAAATCGAACGGGTCATCCAGATACTCAGCCGCCGCACCAAGAACAATCCGGCGCTTATCGGCGAACCCGGCGTCGGCAAGACAGCCATCGTCGAGGGGCTGGCCCACCGCATCGTAGCCGGAGATATCCCGGAGACGCTCCAGGGCAAACGCATCGTAGCCTTAGACATCGGCGCCCTTGTCGCCGGCACCAAATATCGCGGCGAGTTTGAAGAGCGGCTCAAGCGCGTCATCGACGAAATCAAGGGGGCCGGCAACTGCATCCTGTTCGTCGATGAGCTCCACACCATTGTGGGCGCCGGTGCCGCCGAAGGTGCTGTTGACGCATCCAATATCCTCAAGCCGTCCCTCTCCCGCGGCCTGGTACAAATAATCGGCGCCACGACCCTCGATGATTACCGCAAGCACGTTGAAAAAGACCCGGCCCTTGAGCGGCGCTTCCAGCCGGTGCTGGTCGCCGAGCCGACCGTAGAGGAAACCGTGGCCATTCTCAAGGGAATCAAATCGCGCTACGAGGAGCACCACAAGCTCATCATCACCGAAAAAGCGCTCGAGGCCGCGGCTAATCTGGCGTCGCGCTACATCCCCGACCGTTTCCTGCCGGACAAAGCCATCGACCTGATGGACGAGGCGGCTTCACGCGTCCGTATCAAGCAGGGCATAGCGCCCATCGGCCTCACCGAGGCTCGCCGTGCCCTGGAGAAAGTGACCCGGGAAAAGGAAATGGCCATGAAGGAGGCAGCCACCAAAGACCCTGCGGCCGCCCACAAGCAGTACGAATACGCCGCAGAGTTACGCAACCGTGAAATCCAGCTCCAGGATAAAATCAGGATGATGGAGCAGGAGTGGCACTCCGAGCGCAACAAGGAGAAGAAGGCAGAGGTGGGCGACGAGGACATCGCCGAAGTCGTCAGCATGTGGACCGGCATCCCGGTGGTCCGATTGACCACCAGTGAGTCCGCCCGCCTGCTCCAGATGGAAGAGGCCCTGCACCGCCGCATTATCGGTCAGGACGAGGCCATTGTGACCATTTCGAAAGCAGTCAGACGGGCCCGCGCCGGGCTGAAGGATGTGCGCCATCCGGTCGGTGTCTTCATTTTCCTCGGCCCCACGGGCGTCGGCAAGACCGAGCTGGTGCGTGCGCTCGCCGAATTCATGTTCGGCAGTGAGGACACCATGGTCCGGCTCGATATGTCGGAGTTCATGGAGCGGCATACCGTCGCCCGACTGGTCGGCGCGCCCCCCGGATATATTGGTTACGAAGAGGGCGGCCAGTTAACCGAAGCTGTCCGCCGCAAGTCCTACTGCGTCATCCTGCTGGATGAAATCGAAAAGGCCCACGATGAGGTTTTCAACATCCTCCTTCAGATATTCGACGACGGCCATCTCACCGACGCCAAGGGGCGGCGCGTCGACTTCCGCAACACCATCATCGTCATGACCAGCAACGTCGGCGCTGAGCTTATCAAGAAGGACATGACCATCGGGTTCACCACCCAGAGCGAAGCCAAGACCCGCGAGATGGAATACGATAAGATGAAGGAGCGGGTGCTCGGCGAGCTCAAAAAGCGCTTCCGGCCCGAGTTCCTCAACCGCATCGACAACGTGGTCGTTTTCCATTCACTGACCAAAGAGCATATCCGTCAGATTGTAGACCTTATGCTCGGCACCGTGGCCAAGTCCCTCCAGGAGAAGAACATCAAACTGGAGGTCACCGACGCCGCCAAAGACCTGCTGGGCGAGAAGGGCTACGACCCGGTCTTCGGCGCCCGGCCCCTGCGCCGCACCATCCAGACCATGCTCGAAGACCAGCTATCCGAGTCTATCCTGCGCAATACCTTCCACGCCGGCGATACGGTGAAGGTCGACCGCGACGGCGATAAGCTCAAGATAGAGGCGGTCATCCCTGCTGAACCGGTGGGGGCCGGCACCGGCACGTCTAAACCAGAGTAACACGTCATCAGTCCGCTATACCTCTACCCCCCGCCAGATTGAGCAACCGCCGGACCCGCCTAAAGCCGCGGTCAAGGCGCCGAAATGACACCAGTTTGACGACACGCTATAATCGTGCCCACGTACCTGCGCATGACTTTGCTCATCAGCACGGAGGTCTGCTCTGGCTCGCGAGAATGTTGAATCACCATTACACGGGAAAGTGAACAGAGTTCACGTCAGCGCCGGCGCTGTGATCAGCGAAGGCGATAAACTATGCACCATCGAATCAATGAAGATGGAGAACCCTATCCTGTCACCGGTCAGCGGCAAGGTTGTTGAAATAAAGGTGAGCGCCGGGGAGAAGGTAACCAGCGGCCAGGTTCTCGCCATTATCGAGTATTAGCCGGTACCAACCAGAGAGGCTGTCGCTTGGAAAAGGCTAAGACCAAAACCATCTTTGTCTGCCAGCAGTGCGGCAGGGAAAGCTTCAAGTGGCTCGGCCGATGCCCTAACTGTCAGGAGTGGAACAGCTTCGTCGAAACACTTCAGGCGCCGGTGAGACCTGCGGCACCCCGAACCGGGCTGTCTGCCACCACACCGCAGGAGCTTTCAAAGGTCAAAGACGAAACGGGCAGGCGCATCGCCATGCCCATCGCTGAGTTCAATCGCGTCCTTGGCGGCGGGCTTGTCCCGGGGGCACTGGTGCTCATCGGCGGCGATCCGGGCATCGGCAAGTCTACCCTCCTCCTCCAGGTATCCGGCGCTATCGCCGCCTCGGGCGGCAGTGTTGTTTACGTCTCTGGAGAAGAGTCCGTCCACCAGGTCAAGCTCCGGGCACAGCGGCTTGGCATCACCGGCGACCGCCTTTTCCTGCTGGCCGAAACCAGCCTGCCAGCCATTCTGGATCAGCTCGAATACATGTCACCGGACATGGTCATTGTTGATTCAATTCAGACGGTGTATATAGACGATATCTCCAGTGCTGCCGGAAGCATCGGCCAGATACGGGAGTGCGCCGCCGCCCTGATGCGCTGGGCCAAGCCGGCCAACGTGCCGGTACTCATTAGCGGTCATGTCACCAAGGACGGCGCTATCGCCGGCCCGCGGGTGCTGGAACACGTTGTCGACGCTGTTCTCTATCTTGAGGGCGAGCAGTTCAGCACCTTCCGCATCCTCCGCGGCGTTAAAAACCGTTTCGGCTCGACCAACGAAATCGGCGTTTTCGAAATGACCGAGAAGGGCCTCAAAGAGGTTGAAAACCCATCCCTTGCTTTTCTTTCCAGCCACGAAGAGCCGGCTGTGGGTACGGCTGTCGTCCCGACTCTCGAAGGGAGCCGCCCTCTTCTGGTTGAGATACAGGCCCTGACGACACTCTCGGTCTACCCGCCGCCGAGACGCATGGCCAATGGTATCGACCTCGCCCGTCTCCTCCTGATTGCCGCCGTTCTCGGCAAGCGCACCGGCCTCAAGCTGGCCACTCAGGATATCCTCGTTAACGTGGTTGGAGGGCTCAGAGTCAACGAGCCTGCCGCCGACCTTGCGGTAGCCCTGACCATCGCTTCCAGCTTCCGTGAGGCTGGCGTCCTGCCCCGGATGGCCGTAATCGGCGAACTCTCCCTGACCGGCGAGCTGCGGGGCGTGCCCCAGCTCGACCGCCGGATAGCCGAGGCCGCCAGGCTCGGCTTCGATAAGTGCCTGGTGCCTCGACTGTACGGCAAACAGTCCCCCTCCGCCAGCGGCATCCAGGTCATTCAGGCGGGCACCATCAACGAGGCGCTCCGCGCCGGGTTATCCCAACCGAGGAAAATCGCAAATGAGCCATAAGGATGTTGCGGCTATCATCGTCGCCGCCGGGCGGAGCCGGCGCATGGCGGGTACCGACAAGACCTTTGCAGAGCTTGGCGGCCGTCCGGTAGTATCATGGTCGCTGGATACTTTCGAAAGATCCCCTGCCATCAACCAGATTATCCTTGTACTGAATAAAGACAATTTTGAGGCTGGCCGGGAACTGGTCAGGTCCAGCCTGAGGTCGGGGCTGACTCAAGTCTGCCTCGGCGGTGAGCGCCGGCAGGACTCAGTAAAAGCCGGCCTGGATATGGTCAAGAGGGCTGAATGGGTCATCATTCACGATGGTGCCCGGCCGTTCGTCACCCGCAAGCTGGTGGAGGACGGACTGAAAGCCGCCCGGGAGACCGGCGCAGCTATCGCCGCAGTACCAGCCAGAGACACGGTAAAGCTGGTACGCAAGAATCTCACGGTATCTCGCACCATACCGCGCGAACGAGTCTGGCTGGCGCAGACACCCCAGGTCTTCCGCTACGATATAATTAGGCACGCCTATGACGGCAGTTCCGGAGATGTGACCGATGATGCGGCGCTGGTGGAGAAGCTCGGCTTCAGCGTCAGGCTTTATCATGGCTCATATCTGAACATGAAAATCACCACACTTGAAGACCTTGTGCTGGCCCGGAGACAGGCCCGCACCATAGCCAGGGAGACAACTTGACTAGAGTCGGCATTGGCTACGACACCCACCCGCTGGTGGTGGGCCGTAAGCTCATTCTCGGCGGTGTTAACGTGCCTTTTGAACGCGGACTTGCCGGGCACAGCGATGCTGACGTCCTCACCCACGCCATCATGGATGCCCTTCTTGGAGCCGCATCGCTCGGCGACATCGGCACCCATTTCCCGCCGACTGACGAGCAATATCGCGGGATATCGAGCATGATACTGCTCAGCCGTGTCGGTGAAATGCTGGCCGAGAAGAACTTCAAAATAAGCAATATCGATTCGACGGTCGTCGCTCAGAGACCCAAACTGGCGATATACCTCGACCAGATGCGGCTGAATATCAGCCAGACACTTGGGCTAACGGTTGACCGGGTCTCAGTCAAAGCGACGACTTCAGAAGGGCTCGGCTTTATCGGCCGTGCCGAAGGCATGGCTTCCTTCGCCATCGCCCTGATTGAGGAGAGCCGGCAATGGGCTACCTGAAGAGCGTCAAGCGCGATATTCAGACTGTCTTCGAGCACGACCCCGCCGCGCGGAACACACTCGAGGTCCTCCTCGCTTACCCCGGTTTTCATGCCCGGCAGCTCCACCGGCTCGCCCATACCCTCTGGAACTGGAGGCTCAAGACGCTGGCACGCCTCGTTTCGCACTTCAGCCGGGCCGTCACCGGCATCGAAATCCACCCGGGGGCCAAAATCGGCGAGGGTTTCTTCATCGACCATGGAATGGGCGTGGTCATAGGCGAAACCGCCGAAATCGGTGACAACGTGCTTATGTATCACGGCGTATCCCTCGGCGGCACCAGCATGCAGAAGAAGAAGCGTCATCCTACTATCGGTAACAACGTCGTTATCGGCGCCGGCGCCAAGATCATAGGTGCCATCACCATCGGCGACAATGTCAAAATAGGCGCCGGCTCGGTCGTCATCAAACCTGTCCCCCCGAATGCCACCGTCGTCGGCGTTCCCGGCCGGGTGGTTGAAATACGCAACCCGGACACCGATACTGTAGAGAAACTGCCTGACCCGGTCTGGGAGAACATTCAGAGTTTGACCGAGCGGGTAACGCAGCTCGAGAAGCAACTTAGCGAATTACTGGCTCAAGACAGGAGACAGAAAGCCGGACAATGAAAATCTACAATACGCTATCCGGTCAAAAAGAAGATTTCCAGCCGCGCGGCAAGCCGGTGACCATGTACGTCTGTGGTGTCACCGTATACTCCAGCAGTCACATCGGCCACGCCATGAGCTACATCATCTTCGATACCATTCGACGCTACCTGGAATACCGCGGCTACCCGGTCAGATACGTGCAGAACTTTACTGACATCGATGACAAGATTATCAACCGTGCCAATGAGCTGGGCATCGCCGCCATAGACCTGGCTAACCGTTATATTGATGAGTTCCTGGCCGATTCCGATGCCCTTAATATCCGGCGCGCCGATGTCTACCCCAGGGCCACCGAGGAAATACCCAAGATAATCACCATCATCTCGGGGCTGGTGGAAAAGGGCTTCGCCTATCAGTCCGGCGGTGATGTCTACTTCCGAGTTAAAAAGGCGTCCGGATACGGCAAGCTCTCCCATCAGAGTCCGGACCAGATGATGGCCGGCGCAAGGGTCGAAGGCTCCGGTAAAGAGCACCCGCTTGACTTTGCCCTGTGGAAGGGCGCAAAGCCCGGTGAGCCTTCATGGCCCAGCCCGTGGGGCGACGGCCGTCCCGGCTGGCACATCGAGTGTTCCGCCATGTCTCTCAAGTACCTCGGTGAGACGATAGATATTCACGGAGGCGGCCAGGACCTGGTCTTCCCTCATCACGAAAACGAGATTGCCCAATCGGAAAGCTTCACCGGTGCGGTCCCCTTCGTCCGCTACTGGCTCCATAACGGCCTGCTCCAGTTCGGCTCCGAGAAGATGAGCAAGTCGCTGGGAAATCTGGTGACCATCCGCGAACTTCTCCAGCAACATACCGCCGATGGTCTACGGCTGTTCGTACTCAGCTCACACTATCGTAACCCGCTCACCTACAGCGAGGAGGCCCTCGACGCCGCCGAGCGCGGCATGGAGCGCATCCGGCAGGCGCTGGCTGTCCAGCCGGAACCCGGCGGTCACCCGCTTGACAGCCGACCATTCCGGCAAAAATTCATCGAGGCCATGGACGACGACTTCAACACGCCTCAGGCGATAGCTTCTCTCTTCGACCTTGTCCGGGAAGTCAACCGTGGCGGCGAGACCAAACAGAACATTGCTGAGGCACAGAACACTCTTCGGGAGCTCGCCAGCGTGCTTGGTTTCTCACTCAAGGGCAAGGTCGGGCCGTCGCTCGATGCCGTGCCTTTCATTGAACTGCTGGCAAAGACCCGTGAGGACCTGCGCAAGGCCAAACAGTGGGCGCTGGCCGACCAGATACGCAGGGAGCTGGCCGACCGCGGCATCATCATCGAGGACACCCCCAAAGGCCCCCAGTGGAAATACCGCGGATAGGAGAGAACTGCCGGCCAATTCTACCTTGTCCATTTCTCGATTCCGGACGAGCAGCCGGGTTGATATGCCTGCCCCGCAAGAATACAATATTGATACCACCCATCAAAGTAGATAGTGAACAGGAGGAGAAATTACTATGAAAGAACCCCCCAAGGCATCTGAGAAGCTAATGGACCTTTTGCAGATGGCTGTAGCGCGTGAGTTGCAGGTCGCCATACAGTACATGTGGCAGCACGTGCTCTGGAGCGGCGTCAAAGGCTTCGCCGTCAAGGATGCCTTCAAAAGCATCGCCATTACCGAAATGAAGCACGCCGAAATGATTGCCGAGCGAATCAACTATTTCCGCGGCATCCCCACCACCAAGCCTACCCCCATCTTCGTCGGCAACACCCTGGAAGAGATGGTAAAGCAGGATAAGAAGGACGAAATGGGCGCCATTGACCTCTACAATCAGATTATCGAGGTCGCCAGGGCCGAAGGCGACGAGGTCACCTACAAGCTTTTCCAGGGCATCCTCTCAGACGAAGAAGACCATTACGACACCTTCGCCATGCTTCTGGAGGGAATCTAGCCCCAGATAGCGCCTGTCCTGACCCGTGTATCACGTCCGGGGCCTGCGGCCGGCCGCAGGCCCCGGACCAGCAAAGACCGCCATGCGTTTCTTTGAATCCAAAGAGGCCCGCGAAAGAAGGCTTTACCGGGAAGCCTACGCTTCAATCTCCCATTCCCTCACCACCGGGATACCAAACCAGCGCCTGCGGGACATTTATCTCTCGTGGTTCGCCGCCGCCTCGGCAATGGCCGAGGATGTTGCCGGTAGTGTCGCCTGCCTCAGAAAAACACTGGACGCTCGCGACCTGGACCAGGCAACCCGCATCTGCCAGGTCCTCGCCCTCCCTATGGTCTCCGTCTGGTTCCGCAGTCTTGACCGGACCGTTAATCCTGAAGCTGACGAGAGACGCCGCCTGCGTAGCGCCGCCGTATCCAGCGTCTTTCATGCGCTTGGTGATGCATCACCAGAAACGGTAAGGGACTTCCTAAATCTTGATATCCAGTATAACTATGAAACAGACCTAGAGGAGGCCCGGGAGAAGTCCGGCGAGCATGGAGGGCCTCCCCGATACCCGGCGCTCATCATCTCGAAGCTGGCGGGTGTCACCGGTTTCGGCGATTACATCGACTGGTCAAAACAGGCTTTACCAGTGACGAAAGATGAGGACTTTATCTTCGTCAACACCGCCAAGCCATATGGTGAACTTGCCTACGACCTCAACGGCATCATCGCCATTGAGATGTCCATCCCCATCTACGGTGCCGAAATGTTCCGCGTCATGAACACCGCTGCGCGGGACGGCTGACGGCCGTCACCGGCGGAACTCCGAGAGAACCCTATCTTCGTACTCGAGGTCTACGTTATAACCAAGCTTCCCCGGCTCGAAGCGCGTGCCGCCGGGGCCGAGGCTTTCCCGCCACCAGCCGTATGTCTGCCTCATTCCTTCGGTGGTGGAGTATGCCGGCTGGAAGCCGAGCACTTCCCTGGCCTTCTGAATGCTGTAATAAGCACTCCTCTCCCACGGGAAAGGAAAAACCGGTCTATCCAGCTTACCCATCGCCTTTAACGGCACATGGACTTTGCGCGCAGTCACACCCATAGCCGCGGCGATTGCATCGATGTAGCCCTCAACGGTAACCGCTTCAGGCCCGGCGATGTTAAAGGCGTGCCCGATAGCTTCCCTCTTCCCAACCACCGTGATGTGAGCACGGGCAACATCGTCAACATGGACCAGATGCAGAAGAGTCTTCCCTTCACCCGGAACGATAATTTCCCGGCCCTGCGCCAGCCGCAGAAAGTAGCTGAACTCACGTTCATGCATCCAGTTCTCCGGCCCGTAGATGAAAGGGCATCTCAATATGGTAACCGGAAACCCGGACTCCCGGCACTTGGTGAAAAGATAGTCTTCGCACTGTGCCTTATTGACCTCGTAAGCTCCCGGACCAGCACCCTGAGCGGCGGCGCCAATACGCGGCGAGTCCTCGGTCACGGGGCCGACCACGTCTGCCGCATACACACCGCAGGTGCTGACAAAAACATAGTGAATGACCCGCCCAGAGAACAGTTCTACGGCCGGTACCAGGTTCCGCACCTCGTATCCGGTAATGTCAAAGACCGCTTCAAACTCCCGGCCATTCAGCGCTTTCTTAAAGCCATCCGCATCGCGCCGGTCGGCGTAGAGCCGCTTGACGCCCGGAGGCAACTGCGCCTGAGTACGCCCGCGGTTAAGAATGGTTACCTCGTGCCCCTGGCCGACAAGATAGCGCACCAGCCTCAGACCGACAAATCTTGTGCCGCCGAGGACCAGCAGTTTCATGGCACTCCCCTATACTACACGGGACGCACCCTGCACAGGAACCCGCGCAGGTTCGGCGTCCCCATTGCCGGGTCCACCGGCACGTCACTGGCCAGCATATTGACATTGGCTTCCTGCCAGCGCCCGCTATCGGTCACCGGCCGCTCCGGGAACCACCAGCCGAAGGCGGCGACCGCCACCCTGGGGTCGATATCGGCATCAAGCTCCAGTTTCTGCCTGATGCTGCCATGCGGAGTCTCAATGGCAACCATCTCGCCGGCCTTAAGGCCGAGGCGCCTGGCAGTCTCCGGGTTCAGCTTCACCACCGGCTCGGGTGCGAGCTTGCGCAGGCTCTTCACCATACGATGGCTGGCGTGCTGAAAGAAGGGGCTCTTGCCGCTGGTCAACACCAGCGGATATTCCCGGAACAGCTCCGGCGAGCCGAAAGGCGTCTCCGGCGGCTCCCTCATCACCGGCAGACCGTCATAACCCATCTGCTCGAGCCGTGATGATACCAGCTCGACCTTCCCGGAAGGGGTCCTGAAACCCTCTTTCTCATACTTGCGGTAGCTTTTTTCGGCGCGCAGCATCCCCATTTTTTTGAATTCCTGGTAGGTGAGTCCCGCCGGCTTGAGGATGGCATCAAGGGCACCCACCTCATCGTTCCAGAAGTATTCGCCCAGGCCCAACCTCTGTGCCAGACGGTTGATAATCATCACGTCCGGCAAACATTCCCCCGGCGGCTCCACCAGCTTCCGGCGGGCAGTAACCCATCCGTTCCGACCCGGGAACTGCCCGATATCATCATATTCCAGGTTGGTCGCCACCGGGAGAACAACATCAGCCAGCGCCGCCGTGGGACTCATAAAGAGGTCGGAGACAACAAGAAAGTCCAGCGCGCGGAATCCCTCCTCCGCAAGGCGGGAGTTGGCATAGGTCAGCAGTGGATTGGCACCGAAGACGAGGCCGGCTTTGAGCGGGTACGGCTTCTGCTCGATGATGGCCGGCATTGCCGCCTGACTGGCAACAAAGAACATGCTATCGGCAATCCTGTACTGCGGCGCCAGCGACTTCTTCCGCCACTCCAGTTGCTTCTTCGTCAGCATGAAGTCAGACGACTTCATCAGACCGGGGACCGGTGACGGTATAAGGTCGCCGCCCGGGACATCAAGATTCCCCGTGACCGCCCTGAGAATCGCAATGGCGCGGCATGTCTGAATGGTGTTGCTCGTGTGGTCGATGGCATTGCCCCACTCAATCGCCGCCGGTCTGGTTGAGGCATACAGCCGCGCCGCCCGGACAATCTCCGTAGCAGGTACCCAGGTAAGCTCCGACACTTTTAACGGCGTATATGAAGCCACAAAGTCCTGCAATTGCTCAAATCCCACCGTCCATCGGGAAACAAAGGCGCGGTCGTAAAGACCTTCACCGATTATGACGTTGAGCATGCCCAGGGCCAAGAGGCCATCGCTCCCGGGCCGAAGCCTGAGCCAGATATCCGCCTTCGCGGCCATCGTTGTCCGGCACGGGTCGACAACGATAAACTTTGCGCCGGACTCAACCGCCCTCCGGTACTGCACGCCGGTACCGTAATTCGAGTTGGTGTGATGAGTATTGCTTCCCCAGATGACCAAGCACTTCGGCGGGGTCTCGTAGTCCGGCAGGCAGGCGCTACCGAAGGTCAAAGTCGCGCCCTGGTCGCGGGGGATATGACAGACGTTTCCGGCTGACACCTGATTGGGCGTACCGAGAGCCGCAGCGAAACGGTAGAGGTAGGCAATGTCGAGCCCTCCACGGGACGCGCCGGTAAACAGGAGAATCGATTCCGGCCCGAAGTCACGGGCATAGCCTTTGAGTCTGTCGGCGATGAGGTCAAGCGCCTCGTCCATGCCGATCTCCTGCCACCTGTTTTCCCCGCGCTCACCGACACGTTTCAGCGGATGCTTCAACCGGTCCGGGTGATAGATGATGTCCTTGAAATTACGCCCCTTGGCGCAGATAGCGCCGCGGCTGAACGGGCTTTCCGGGTCGCCTTCAATGTCAACAATCCTGCCATTATCGATGGTGACGATAATGCCGCAGGTGCCGCCGCAGAGGCGTCCACAAAATGTTCTGATGACTTCGGACACCGGAGACCTCCTCTAGCAGACGCTCGATTTGCCGGCACACCGGAGGCAGTGTTTCCCACTTACAGAATACACCCCGTTCCTCCGGAAGTGAAGAGGACCTCCCGGAAAACAACGAAGGGAGAGGTGGGACCACCTCTCCCTTCGAGTCTCCAATCTCTGGTGGAACTACCAGGCCTTGCTGATGATGCAGGCCGCATTGTTGCCGGCGTAACCGTAGGTCTGGGCAAGACCAACGTTGAGCTTGGTCTTCTTGACCTGGCCCTCGCCGCACTCGCCGCGCATCTGGCGGACAAGCTGGCAGACCTGGGAAAGGCCCTGGGCGACCACAGCCTCGCCCTGAGCGGCGACACCGCCGCCAGAGCATACCGGCAACTCGCCGGTGATGGGATGGGTCTTACCGGAGCGGAGCATCTTCTCGGCTTCGCCCTTCTTCAACTGGAGGATGCACTCAAGGTAGACCAGGTAATGCCATGAGCTGTTGTCCGGTAGCTCGATGATATCGATATCGGACGGCTTCATCCCGGCCATCTTGTAGATAGCGGCGATGGCGTTCCGGCTTTCACTTAGGTCGGGCACGCCCGGCCTGGGGTAAGCGCTGCAGAAGGTAAGGCGGATGGTCGGGTCGCCGAAGGTCGGGGTGCCGACGGTAATCGCATTGACCAAAAGTGGCTTCTTATTGAATTTCTTGGCATTCTCAGCCGTAGTAACGATCACCGCTGCGGCGCCATCGGAAGTGGCGCAGATTTCGAAGAGGCGCAGCGGCTCAGCCACGTAGGCTGACGCCTTAATCTCTTCCATGGTGAAGACTTTCCTGTAGCGGGCATACGGGTTGTGGACACTGCCGAACGAGGTGATATGCTTGGCCAGCGCCAGGTCGTCATCGGTGGTGCCGACCTCGTACATGCGGCGCTTGAGCTCCATCGCCCAGTACGCCGGGTTGGTCTCTCCGGTCATGCAGAAGCGGATGTAGTCAGTATCGTTCTCGGCGCCTCTATCGAACTTGGTCGGGCGCGCCTCGCGGAGCTGGGGCCGGAAGAAACCGCCGGCCGACTTATCGGCGGCAACGGCAATAGCCGTGTCAACATGACCGCTGGCGACCGCCAGGACGGCCTCCCTCAGAATGGCCTGACCGGAGGCACAGGCATTAACGCAGTTGACCATCGGGATGCCTGTCTCCCCCATCATCCGGGCAATCGAGGTGCCCATCAGCAGGGATGGGATGCCACCGCGGTCAGCAATCCACATGTAGGCGCCAAAAGCACAGCTCTGGATATCGCGCCAGGTCATGTTGGCGTCCTTGAGCGCGGCAACAATGGCTTCTACACCCATTTCCTGCATGGACTTGTCGGGGAATGTACCCCAGGGGTGCATACCAACGCCGACTATGGCAACTTCTCTCATCTTTGTCATGGTCGTCTCCTTCTATTTCTCCACCGGCTTCCACATCCAGGTAATGTACGCGTTCTCAGCATCCTCGTAGAGCGTGCCTACGGTCATTTCTACCTTCTGGCCAATTTTCAGGCCTTCGGTGGTGGTGGTCATGCCCAGGACGCGGAGGCCTTCGGGAACGTCAACCATGGCGACTCCGTAGGGCTTGAATGGTTCCATCCTGAAAGGGAAAGCCGGGGCATACTGGTGGACGGTGTAGGTGTAGATGGTGCCGGTATTGCTGATGTTGACGAGTTCCATATTGGCTTTATCCTTGGGGCAGTCAGGATTGCCGCAATAGGGCACCTTGGGGAAAAACAGAGCGCCGCACTTCTTGCACCGGCTGGCAATCAATTGCGGCTTGTCCGAGGGCCAGGTGAACAGACCCTCAATCAAAGGGACCTTCTTCTTGTCGGGCATTCAAAACCTCCTTCAAATAGTGGTTGAAACTCGACGCCGCGAATGGCAACCCCGTACCCCTTCGGTTGCCAAAGGGGCATTGTACCAACGAACGTACGTGAAGTCAATCAGTACAACTACGGCATTTTATTCAACAGTACAGCCTGGTCCCTCTCGTGCCGGAGAGGGAACGGCTAGACAGAGCCCCCTACCACGCTATCGATCCGCCTGCCAATCTACATCCTGTTAGCGGGGCTGTCGGGAAACGGCTGGCCACTAGCCGAGCAGGTGGGAAACGAGAATCCTTATACCGATGGCGATAAGCACCAGACCTCCAACCAGCCTGGCCCGTTTACCCAGAAGCTCCCCGGCTTTTGCGCCGATGGCAAACCCGGCGACGGTAATAGAGAAGGCAACCACCCCGATGATAACACTCGCCATCAAAATGTTGATTTTGAGGAAAGCGAAGCTGAGTCCGACCGCCAGAGCGTCAATACTGGTCGCCACCGCCAGCGCAAACAACAGCCAGCCCCGGGTGATATCAGCCCCGGCCCTGCCATCGTCATCGTCGAACGACTCCCAGAGCATGTGCCCACCAACCCCGGCCAGCAGAGCAAAGGCGAGCCAGTGGTCATAGGCTTCGATGAACCCGACCACAGTGCGCCCGGCGAACCAGCCGATAACCGGCATCAGGAACTGAGCGAAACCGTAAGCACCCGCCGCCCTGAGATTGCCGAGGAAAGGTTTACCTCGGCGGGCGATGCTCCCGCTCATGGCCACGGCAAAGCAATCGGCGGACAGGCTGAGAGCTATCAGCAGGACTTCAACGAGTTCAACCAGCGACATGACCTAGATGAGTCCCCAATCGAGATAGCCTTCCCGGATGAGGCGCAGGTACTCTTCCGAAGGCTTGCCCTCAGCCTCCTGGCCGGTCCTGATGTATGTGAAAGCCTCAATCGGCCGGTGCGAATCGTCGAAGACGATGACGTTGACACGTGCGGCGCCGACGGGGACCCCCTCGAAGCGGTCAAGCACCCTGGCATCAGCTTCGGTAATTTCATAAACACCGCCGCTCACCCGCTCCCCCCGGAACGGTCGTATCGTAGCCAAAGCGCTTCTACGCTCGCGCGACCAGCCGACGAACACCAGTTTATAGTTGGGAAGAGTTGCCGTGAAAAGCGCTTTAGCCCCGGGACACCTTTCCTTCATCTGCGTCTTGCTCAGGTTGGAGCCGTATGCGAAGTAGTACACGCCCTTAACTCCCGGTGCCTACGGTCTCGCCCAGCCCGAACCGTAGCTTGGCGAAGGAAATTGCCTGCGGTACATGCGGCAGTCCTCGTTAGCGCATGACCAGGCAATTGTCCGGGTAAACAGGCCCCAGCGCTTTTCTTTGATGGGATAGACGTCCGGCCTGCCGCAGAAGGGACAGAGCGGCTCGCCTCTCTTCTGCCGGGTGCCAGAATAGAACTCTTCTTCTCTCGAGGGCATTCACCGTCTCCTTCGGCGCCGGGCGCGGGTTTGGGAAATGGTAGTCGATTACGCACGAGCGTGTCAATGCGGCGGCGCGCCGCCGTGTCCAAAGCTGACTCAAAGCCAAAAATCTCCCGAATTTTAACCTGCTTAGCTTCAAAGGTATTGACTATCCATTTTAAGTGTGCTAGTCTCAAACCAGCGCACGTTCAGACCACGAATAAGTAAGGAGGAGAGTAGATGCAAGCCTATTGCATGAAGTGCCGCGCCAAGAGGGAAATCAAGAACGCCAAGAACATCACCATGAAGAACGGCCGTCCGGCCACCCAGGGCACCTGCCCGGTCTGCGGGACCAAGGTATTCAGAATCGGCAAGGCTTAGTCTAGTATCTCAATTGAAAAACAGAACGCCCGCTCTTGAGGTTCCAGCGTACGATGGGACCGGCAGAGCGGGTGTTTTGTTATGTCTGCCCCCTATTTGATAGTCATGCTATAATGCGCCCCACTCTAGTATCCTGAACCCGGGAGGAGACTGGTCATGTGGTGGGCTTACGCTCTTTTTATCATCGGCTGTTACCTTCTCGGTTCCATACCACTGCTGTTATATATCGCGCGGTGGCGCGGAGTGAAGATCGAGGAGGGTGAAGACCTGCACATCACCGTCTGGACCCGTGTCGGCCGGGTCTATGCCCTTTACGGCATCCTGTTCGACATCTTCGGCAAGGGGAGTCTGCCGGTGGTCGTCGGCTACTTTGCCGGTCTGCCGATGGGGGTTGTCCTGGGCGGGGCGGTGGTCAGCGTTGCCGGCCAGATGTGGCCGGTCTTCCGCCGCTTCAACGGCGAAAAGGGCAACACCGTCAGTCTCGGCATAGCGCTGGTTGCCACGATTGTTTATCACCAGTGGTGGATTTATCTGATTGCCATACCGGTCGGCATCGGCGCCGGCATGAAAGTCCTGCCGAAGATGCTGGCTCCCGGCCAGAGCGTCAGCGAGCGTTTCCGCCTCGGCGGCCCGCAGAGCCGCTCCCTGCCCCTGGGCATCATCATCGGCTTCATCATGATGCCCATTATCGCCCGGATTGCCTATCCGCCGGAGCTGGCGGTCGCCTACGGTGTGCTTGTCGTTATCATCATCCTCCGCCGCCTCACCGCCGGGGGGCTGAAGGATGACCTGAAGAAGGGCCGACCGGCCAGCGTGCTGTGGAACCGGTTTCTGTACGATAGGAGCTTCGTTTAGAGGCTAATTTCTCTTGCTATTGAGCCAATCAGCGAAACTCTTTTGTTTACTGCCTGATGTTATTTGTGACAGCACAGCTAATATGACGAGGTCTATCCGCAGTTGAGACGTACCTCTCCCGCAATTAGCCATTACAGGAGGGTGAAATGAAGACTGCTGGGCTGGTTATACTCTTATTAGCCTTCATAATCACCGGTGGGCTAGCTTACATTCTATGGATAGATGTAGACGCCCTGTCAGCGCAGAACTATGAGCTGACAACAAAGTCTTCAGCCCTTAATGATGACCTTAATGCAGTTTCAGCTAAGACCGCAGAAATAGAAAAACTTCGGCAGGAACTGCTGGCACAAAATCAAGACCTCCTTCAGAAAAACGAGGCGTTACGTTCGGAACTAACAAAAGCGACTACGGAACTCCAAACGATCCGGCAGAGTTTCGATACCCTGAGGCAGGAAAATATTGACCTCCGGCGCAAGCTTGACGGCACCCTGCCAGGTCTTAAGGCAGGCGGAGTTCCCATCAAAATAACGAATAACTTTTCCGGAACCCATGACCCGACAAGGAACGAACTAATTGATTTTTTAATGGCTGACGATACAGAGATGATTCCGTATGTGGAGGATAAGTTCACGTGCGGCAATTTTGCTGAGCTTCTACACGACCGAGCTGAGGCGAAAGGGATACGAGCCGGCGTAGTATTCGTTTTTTTGAAAATACGCAGACTGGCCATGCCCTGAATGCGTTTTATCTTTCTGATGAAAAAAAGACGATATTCATCGACTGCACTGGAGATAAGTACGGTATCGGACTCGATAAAGAGGTAATCCTTAAGGTCGGGTATCCCTTAACACCTCAGGTATTACTTCCCAAAGCAGGAGCAGACATGATCCGGTATACTGACATGGGGATCATCAGAAGCTACGTGATATTTTGGTAGGGACTCTTGCGTTGACCCATTTACCGCCCGGGCCAGCCGGTAAAGAATAAGGCAACCGGGGCGATTAATACCCTGGCCTTCAGTTATATCACTGTCCTCGGCCGGTATTGTAAAGCCTCCGCGAGGTGGTGCACCCTGATAATATCAGAGGCCTCCAGGTCGGCGATAGTGCGGGCCAGCTTGAGGACGCGGTGGAAGGCGCGGGCGGTGAGGTTCAACTGCTTCATGGCCGTCCGGAGCAGGCTGTGGGCGGAAGGCTCGACCTGGCAGAACTCGCGGACTTCGAGCGGCGTCATCTCGGCGTTACAGGTCAGCTTACTGCCAGCGAAGCGCTTCTGCTGGATGCGCCGCGAAGACTCGGTACGGGCACGGACGTTCTCCGAGCTTTCCGATAGCCTGCTGTCGGTCAGCTTCTCATAGTCCACCCGCGGGACTTCAACAAATATGTCAATACGGTCGAGCAGCGGCCCGCTGATGCGCTTCTGGTAGCGCGTCACCTCGGCGGAGCCGCACCGGCATTCCCTGACCGGGTCGCCGTAGTAGCCGCAGGGACAGGGGTTCATCGCCCCCACCAGCATGAAGTTGGCCGGAAAGCTGACCGAGCCCTGCGCCCGGCTGATGGTCACCACCTTGTCCTCAAGCGGCTGGCGAAGCGATTCCAGCGCCATGTGGCTGAACTCGGGAAACTCATCAAGGAAGAGCACGCCGCGGTGGGAAAGACTGATTTCACCCGGCCGGGGCCACTGGCCGCCGCCGACCAGACCCGCGTGAGAGATAGTGTAGTGGGGCGAACGGAACGGCCGCTGGCTCACCAGAGGCGTCTCCGACGGCAATAGCCCGGCAACGCTGTAAATCTTGGTCACTTCGAGCGCCTCATCAAAGGTCATCGCCGGCAGTATCCCGGGGAGACAGCGCGCCAGCATCGTCTTACCGCTGCCCGGCGGCCCCTGCATCAGGATGTTGTGGCCGCCGGCGGCGGCTACCTCTACCGCACGCTTGGCGTGCTCCTGCCCTTTGACATGGGCCAGGTCGGGTCCGGCGGCAGGCATGGAAAGCCTGGCCCAATCGCCGTCAGACACATAGGGCGATATCGAAATCCGCCCGTTAAGATGGTTGACCAACTGCGCCAGCGAAGCTACCGGAATAACCGTGATGTCCCGGATGAGTGACGCCTCCCTGGCATCGGCTTCGGGGACAAAGACCTGCTTGAGGCCCATGTCCCGCGCCAGCGCCACCATCGGCAAAGTACCCTGCGTATGCTTGACAGCCCCATCGAGAGACAGCTCTCCCAGGAAAAGTGTCTGCGAAACATCGGCGCAGACCTGCTCGGTGCTGAGCAATATGCCAATGGCAATCGGCAGGTCGTAGGCCGGGCCTTCCTTCTTAAGGTCGGCCGGCGCCAGGTTGACGGTAACCCGCTTGCTGGGGAAGAAGCATTCCGAGTTGCGGATGGCCGAGCGCACCCGCTCCCGCGACTCCTGGACGGCGGTGTCCGGCAGGCCGACTATGGTGGTATTGGGCAGACCGGCGGCAACATCAACCTCAACCTCGACCAACTGAGCATCGATACCGACCACCGCCGCACTTTTGACCTTGGCTATCATGTTGACTGATTATAACAGAGGCTCACGGCACAACCCCACCGGATGTTTGGCTCCGCTTCAGCATGACAATTGGCAACGGCTCTACTTTACTACTCGCCTGACGATAACCGCCACGCCGACAATAACCAGTATCAACGGCCACCACTGGCCAAAACCGGCGGCGGATATGAGACCGACTAGAAGGAGCGTCAGGCCAACCACCAGCCTCCCACCCCATCTCGGTCCCGGCGCTGGCTGTGCCAGACGGACCATGGCATCAATGATAAATATGACGCCCAGCCCGAGCAGGAGGTACTTCCACCAGTCATCCCATGTGAACCAGCCCTGCGTCTGAAAGAGCAATAACACTCCGAGTAAAATCAGCACCAGGCCGGCAAAAAGCCCGGGCAGCCGGCGCCGGCGATACTCATGCTTGTTCACTTCAACAGGACTGCCGACAGGTTGCCACTGTGACATGACTCACCCCCATTACGAAGTGTTCCACCTCAGCGGACTTCCAGCATGCTGGTATCACGACCGAAGAAAAGCGTAAGCAACCAGTCCGACACCACCCGAATGCGGTTGTAGGCACTGGTAAGCAGACTGGAATAGGCCACCAGCCAGATGACGCGGGCAATGAAGCCGTGAAGCCTCAAGCCATAGGCATTAATCACGGCGCTCCGGGTACCAAGAGAAACGAGCCCGCCGGAGAACGGGTTGCGGTAGGGACGGCGCGGTCTGCCATCAACCTCGGCCGCAAGGTTGTCCGCCGCCACCCACGCCTGCCGCAGGGCATTATGCGCCCTCGGCAGAGCAGTTTCCCCGGTCGCCGGGTCAACAAAATGAGCACAGTCTCCCAGTATTATAACCCCGGGATGACCGGCCAGCTCAAAATACTCATTAACAATCACCCGGCCGGTATGGTCCTTTTCCACCGGCAGGGAGGCTACCACGTGGTTGGCCGTGACTCCCGCCACCCACACCAGGGTACCGGTTGGCACCGGCTCGTCGTTGACCCGGACCCCTTCATCGGTCGCAGCAGTGACTCTGGCATTAAGCCTCACCTCGACGCCGCGCCTCTTCAACACCCGGCGGGCGTACTCTGATTCATAGGTGGGCAAACTGGTCAGCAGTCTTTCCGACGGCTCAATAAGCATGATGCGCACCATGTCCCGACTTATCCTGGGGTAATACTTAATCAGAGAGCGGTGGATGAAGTCCTGGAGGGCCGTTATGTACTGGACGCCGATGTAACCGCCGCCGCAAACGACAAAGGTCAGGAGCTGTCTCTGGCGGGCCGGGTCCTGCTCGGCATCAGCCTGCTCAAAGCACTTAATGACATGGTTGCGCAGAAGAATCCCATCCCACAACGCCCGCAACCGGAAAACGCGCTTGGCGCCCGCCGGCAGGCCCGATGTATCGGTATCGCTCCCCAGCGCGACCACAAGGCGGTCGTAGCCTATTTCACCGGCAGTGGTGGCCACCCTGCGCCGGGCCAGGTCAATCCCGTTCACCCGGGCCTGAATGAAGGTGAACTCGTGCCTGCCCTTAAGACGCCGGATGGGAAAAGTGATGTGCCGCGTCTCAATACCGCCGGTGGCCACCTCATGCAGGAGCGGCGTGAACATGAAGAAGTTCTCATCGCTCACCAGGGTAACATCGAAGACGCGGCGGTGTTTCAGCCGCTTGAGAAGCCGGAGCAGGAAATACACGCCGGCAAAGCCGCCGCCGAGTATTACCAGCTTCGGCCTCACCCTGCTTTCAGCTACCGTTGTGACGTTGCTCACGTCCCTGCTCCAGCCTTGACCCGAATCATGGCCGCAGCCAGCTTGACCAGCGAGCCCGGGGCCAGGGCCATGCTCATAATACGGCGGTAATCGTAGCTCCCGGTGAACATTCCCCAGATGACATGCGAATAAGGCCGATAAGCGTCATGCGACAGCTGTTCGGCGGCAATCAGCCGTGCCTGAGCCTTCAGGAAAGACGGAGAGTCCTTGACCCACCGGTGAAACCGGAACAGGACACTGCCGAAGCGGTTGTCACGGTCAATGTCCCGGCATAAAGGCAGGTAGTGACGGCGGAAAGCCTCCCGGGAGATGCCGTCAAATACCGCGGTGTGGGCCGCCTGCCGCGCCGTCCTGAGGGCCGAACCGATGCCGTCCTTGTACAGCCGGGAGACCGAGGCGTCACCGATGGCAACAAACCCATCGTCCGCCGGATTTAATGCCATCCCGACCCCGGCCTTCCCCCTGCATCCGCAACACCGCAGGTAAGGAAAGTTCAGCACTCTTTTAACCAGCTCATTTTCGAGAAACTCGTCAACCGAGGGCGGCTCGCAGCCGTCGGCCAGCAGAGATACGTTGATGAAAGCCCCCTTGGGCACCAGGCTCCCGAACACCAGCGACGAGCCCGGCACAAAGAAAATGTGCACCGTCCCGGCCATCCGGGATTGTACCACGTCCCTGCCGGCGTGGAGTTCGTCCTGGACCATCAGACATGTCTCCGGCTCCTCGTACGCGGAACCGGACACCCTGGGAGAAGCCGAGTTAATGCCGCAGGCCAAAACAACAAGGTCATATTCAACCGCCGAACCATCTACAACCACCGCCGGATGCGGCCTGACTCTGACTTCCTCCACCCGTTTCGAAATCACCTCAGCCCCGGCGCCCCGTGCCAGACCAAGGAGATAGCCATCAAAGCTTTCAACCGGCTCTCCCTGGCCGTGAAGCGGACCGCCGCCGCGGAACACCACCACCGGAACATCCTCTGGCTCCGGGTTAGCCAGCGGCACCATTCCGAACGGGCTGTGAAGCCGATAACCGGAAATGCGGCTCTGAATGACGGTCTCGGGAAGCTCCACCGAAGCTTCGCGGAGACCGTCCAGAAACGAGGCGGAAAGTATCCCTGCGGAGCGGTTACAGGCCCTTGGCCCGCCCTCAGAGAACCGTTTTGGCTCATAGATGGTCAGCACGGGGCTGATGCCTCGCTCGCGCGCAAAGCGCTGAATATAGAGGGCAAAGAGACTGCCGGCCGGGCCACCGCCAACCACCGCAATTTTCGACCCGGAACCAAGCTTTAGAGACCGCTGCTCATTCACGTTAGCACCTCCGGCGCGAGCGCGAGTCTAGAGAAGGCGCGCCGCCCGTGCGTGCGCGGTCCCTACCTGACCGTGATGCTGGCGGCGCCCGCTTTCAGCTCGAGCTCAACACGGTTGAACGCCGCTGTGTAGTTGGGCGAAACATAGTAATCGCCTGTCCTGGGGAACCGTGCCTGGTCGATGTCGACACTGCTGACACCGGCCTCTGCTTTGATCCTGGCGCCAACACCTGACGGCACCACAACTTTGATGTCGGCGGCCCCGGCCTTGATCGATGCCCTGGTCATGCCGGCATTGGCCGGCAAAATCACGAGGTTCCGGCTGGCCCCGCTCTCCAGCGTGAATGAAGCAACAAGCAGGTCGGTAAGGTCAATCTGCGATTCATTGGCGCCAGTCTTGAAAACGAGATCAAGTGGCACCTGGCGCGTTAACCGCACTTTCCAATCAGCGGAGGGTGCCCCCGGCACCCACCAGCCCGAAGCCGGCGCCGTCAGCCTCAGTCTGGCCACGCCGCCGCTTACCGTGGCATCCCGAACTGCGCCTTCGCTGACTTCGCCTGCCGCCAGCCTGTCTGACCCGTACGGCAGACTGCCGACGACAAGCTTGCCGGCACCGAAATCAATCTGCACCTCAGCCCTTTCGACGGCTCCAAGCGGCTGAGAAAAACTGACCGTGGTCTGTTTCGTAAGAGCACCCGACCCGGACATCGCCCACACTGCCAGGAAGACTCCGGCCAGCACAACAAAGGTGACTATAAGCATCACCCATGGCCGACTCCCCGCCAGAAAGAAATTGACGCCGACCAGTATGAGAAGGACCGGCCAGAAGCGCCAGAGTGTACCCCAGACGTCCCACGACAGGTAGCCAAGATTGTTGAGCAAAAAGACGACGCCGATGACTATCAGAATGGTGGCGCCAAGCGGAAAGCCAATTCGCCTCGCCTTCGAATCATCACTCATACGTGCCTCCGAAAAATGGCAACGATGAGTATGATGCCAATCGCTATCAGCAGGATGCCCCCGACACCACTCCAGTTGAGCCAGCGGAGCAGCCCGAAATTAGCCATAAGAAAAACGGCACCAAGAAAGATAAGCACCAGCCCGATGGCCAGCCCGCGCCGGTGATCCGGCCTATTCACCTCACTCCTGCCAAGTCCGGCCTTAAAACTCCCGGCTATCTCCTGGGCCGTCTGCCGCATGTCCTCGACGTTCTGCTTGATTGCCTCAGAATGCGGCGTCGTCACCGGGGTGCCTTCCACCGGGAAGATAATTGCCATAATGATATAGGCAATGATACCGGCGCCGCCGGTGGCCATAACAATAAGCACAAAGATGACCCTGACCAGCGCCGAATCAATATTGAAGTATTCCGCCAGGCCACCCAACACCCCGCACAACATCCGGTCTTTACGGCTCCGGTGAAGCCTGCGTTCCATACATCCCTCCCTGCTGGCTACTGTACCGGACGAAGTTGGCCGCCATTATAAATAGCCCCCTGTGTAGCGTCAAGAAAATGACACCCGCCTTGCCCGACCGGGCCGCCATGGTGGATAATTCGACCAATGACCCAGCTTGAGCTAAACGGCAGAAACATCCCCGTAGATGTATATGTGCGGCGGGTACGGCACATCTACCTGCGAATCATGCCCGGACCGCGGCTCGAGCTGGTCATGCCCCGGCATTGCACGACCAGTGTCGGCGAGGTTCTGGCCCGCAAACGGCGCTGGGTCGAGAAGAAGACCGCCGAAATGGCAAGCGCCCGGCAACTTGTCACCGCCGGTTCTTTTTTGTTCCACGGCAGGAGTTATGCCATAAAAACCGCCTCCGGCCGCAACGAGGTCGCCATGAACGGCAATACCGCTACCATCTTCCTTCGGCCGCGCTCCAGGGCGACCGCGGTGTTAAGGCGTTTCCTGGCGGCGGAGACTTTAGCTTACGCCTCTGACCACGTAAGCCGCTTCTGCCAGGAGCTCGGCGTGGACTTTCGTAACATCGCTACCCGCGAAATGCGGAAGTGGGGCTACTGCACCCGCGACGGCAAGCTCTGCTTCAACTGGCGGCTCATCTGCCTGCCGCCGGAACTTGCCGAATACATCGTCCTGCACGAGTCCCTTCACCTGAAACACTTCAACCACTCGAAGCGCTTTAAGACGGCGCTGGCCAGACTTCTCCCTGACTACCGCAGGCGTGAAATCAGCCTGCGCAGCTACCTGACCAACTGACTTATCACTGTGACGGGGCTCCGGCACGCATCATGAAGAAGTCCGAAGTAAAAACTATAGTCCGCAACCGCTACGGGCGAATCGCCAGACAGTCCGGCACATCCTGCTGCGGCTCGTCACAGAAATCATGTTGCGGGCCGGCGGCGCCTGCCGAGACCAGCCGCAAGATAGGCTACACCGATGACGATCTGAAGGCTGTCCCCGAAGGGGCCAACCTCGGTCTTGGCTGCGGCAACCCGGTGGCACTGGCCTCGCTGAAGAAAGGCGAGACGGTGCTCGACCTCGGCTCCGGCGCCGGCTTCGATTGCTTCCTGGCCTCAGGCAGAGTCGGGGCGGAAGGACAGGTCATCGGCGTCGACATGACGCCGGAGATGGTGGAGAGGGCCCGGGACAATGCCCGTAAGGCCGGCTACAGCAATGTCGAGTTCCGGCTGGGTGAAATTGAAAACCTGCCGGCGGCCGACGGTTCGGTCGATGTTGTCATCTCCAATTGCGTTATCAACCTTTCGCCGGACAAGCGGCGCGTTTTCCGGGAAGTCTTTCGCGTCCTTAAGCCGGGCGGCCGCATGATGATTTCCGATATAGTGCTGTTGAAGCCGCTACCCGAGGCCATCGCGAAATCCATCGAGGCCTACGTTGGCTGCATTGCCGGGGCCGACCTGAAAGAGCGCTACCTGAATAAAATCAGGACTGCCGGGTTCAGTGATGTCCGCGTCGTCGAAGAGTCCGTCTTCCCGATTGACGGCGTGATTGAAGACCCGGTTGCCAGAGACGTGATGAAAAAATTGAAACTATCGAAACTTTCGCTCAAATCGCTGGCCAATTGTGTGGTCAGCGTGAAGGTCGCCGCTATCAAGCCATTTTGAAATATCCCCGTCTTCCCGTGCCACCGGCGGCTGAGAAACCTGACTAGTCCAGCTTTTTCGGTATCAACCCACGCCTCTTGACCCACGAGAAAGCCGCCCACGTAGATGCGACCGTGGACAGTACCAGTACGCCTACGTACCACCACATGTCCTCAGGTCCCATATCGAAGGCCGAACTGCCGAAAATAGTTGCCAGCGTATTGGGCACCAGCACCGCGGTGCCGAGAACGGTCAGCCAGGCGGTAACCGTGGACAGCCGGTTGTTAAGCACCTGGAGCTGATTGTTGTAGATAGTCTGCATCACTTCAAGACCTGAGGCCAGAACTTCCGACATATGCTCGGCCAGACCAATCTGGCGGCCAACATTGGCGGTCAGTACGCCCACTCTGTCCAGCAACCTCTGGTCATCGGTAAGAAGGTCAGCATCACCGAAACGAAGGGCATTGATAACATCGGCCGTTTCCCAGAGGGCGTCCATGTAGGCAATGAGGGCATGTTTCATAGCGTAAATCTTGGGTCCCAGCGTCTCTCTGGGAGTCGCTGGATTCGACAAATCTCTATTTAGCTCATCCCCATGTTCTTCGATACGCCGAAGGTACTGAAAGTTGCTGTCGTTATTTTCATCAATGATACGGATGATAAGCATCGTCAGCTTGTCAGGAAGAGTTACATCCAGCGGCAACCGCTTCAACATGGTACTTGAGTAGCGTCTCAAACGGCCGAAGCGGGTATCAGTTTCCTGCGGATGAATCGTCATAACAAAATTTTTAGTGAGTAGCATTAGGACAGGGTAGACTTTAACATCAAACTGGGCGACCCGAACCGAGGGCAATCTCAGGCCCATCTCGGCATCGAAGTCCTGATAGTTCACCGTCGGTTCGCAGGCGATTGTGGTAACCAGCGCCTTGCTGAAGCCGAACATTTGCGCTGCCGCCGGCGCTTCGGTATCGAAATCAACGGCGCTGTAGTCCACCCAGCCAACGCTGGCCTCACCGAGCATCTCCATGAAACCGTCAGGAGAGCCGGCCTCTTTCCTGAGGGTACGCCCGTCAGGCGTGAGAGTTGAGCAAAACCAGGCCTTGCGCGGGGGTAGCGGTTCACAAATGTTGGCCGCCTGCTGTTCTGCAACAACTTTGACGCCGTTCTCTACGGTCATTCCTGACCTCTCTATCACCACCCGTTGCCGGGTATCGTCAACAGAAATCGCATCGCCGGCCGCCATTATGGCACTGCTCACAAGGCCAGTCAATACATTTTTCTCTCGTTGTCAACACATTGTCCCAATGCTAATATTGCCCGGAGCGCCAGCAGGAGGTTAGCCGTGGCCAGGAACAGCAAATCACGGCTGGGGCCGGTGTCCGCCGGCGCCGGACGCTACGTGGTCGGGGAGGTCAGACCTTTCGACCAGAAGAACCAGATGTTCATGCGCTCCACCTGGGATCCGGCATGGCTACCCGCCGCCCGTAAGTATTACGGTTACCACGAGATGAAGCCGAGCGAGGGCTACACGCTCAAGGAGTCGGCCCTCAATGACGCCGGCTGGTGGGTGGAGCTTGCCTTTGGCAGCGGCAACTTCACCGGCCGCGAAGGGCTTGGCGCCTGGGAAGCCGAGCAGATGAGCTCTCACCGTGTCGCGAAGACCACCACCCCGGTATCGGTTGACCCGGTTGAATTGACCCGTCTCATCAAACGGGCAGCAAGGCTTTACGGCGCCTCGCTCGTCGGTACCTGTCTCCTCGACCGCCGCTGGCTTTATTCCCATTCCTACCATACGCTCCGTAAGGAAAGCCGGCCTATCGAGATACCACCGGAGTTCAAATGGGCAATCGTCATGGCCCACGAAATGGACTACGAAGGCATCAAGCAGGCGCCCAACTACATCGCCTCGGCGGCGGCTTCGGCTGTATACTCGAGAATGGCGGTCACCGCCGGTCTTCTGGCCCAGTATATCCGGGGGCTTGGTTATAAAGCGCTCCCGATGGGCAACGATACCGCCTGCAGTGTTCCCATGGCTATTGACGCCGGCCTCGGCGAACTGTCCCGGGCCGGCTGGCTGATAACACCCGGGTACGGACCGCGCGTACGGCTGAATAAAGTGGTCACCGATATGCCGCTGATACCGGACAGTCCAATCGAGTTTGGTGTCTGGGAGTTCTGTGTTGCATGCCAGAAGTGTGCGCGGGCCTGTCCCGGGCGAGCGATTGAGGCCGGGCCACCGACCGATAAATGCCACAACATCTGCAACCGCGAAGGCGTCTACCGCTGGCCGGTCAACGCCGAAAAGTGCTTTTCCTTCTTTGCCAGCATCGGCACTGACTGCGGCACCTGCATACGCGTCTGCCCGTTCAACAAACCGGCAACCACCTTCCACAGTATCGTAAAGTGGAAAATTAAACACTTTCCCGTCTTAGACCCAATGCTCGTGAAAGCTGACAACCTCTTCGGCTACGGCAAACCTGCCAGACCATCCAGGTTCTGGAGCCAGCCCAACTAGGAGGCCCCATGCCATACAGGATGCGCGCCCATCATCTCTACTGCGGACGCTACATACCGCGCTATTTCGCCCAGCAGAGAGGCGAGATCTACAAACAGATCGAGGGTGAAATGATTGACGCCATCAGCCCGGGCAATAGCCAGCCTGTGGAACTGGTGCTCGGCGTTGACATGCTCTGCCCGGTCTGCCCTGAATGCCGGAACAACCGCTGTGAGCATCCCAAAGGCAACGAGGAAGAGGTCCGAAAGTGGGATGCCATCATCTGTAAAGAGATGGGCTGGAAATACGGCACGGTGCTTACCGGCGGCGAGTGGTGGGACCTTGCCGAAAAGAAGCGCCCGCTCGACTTCTGCCGGCGCTGTAATCTGCTCAAGGACTGTTCCCTGATCCCGACTCTGAAGAAGCAGAACCGCCTGCCGGCAGACCACTGGGCGATGAAGGCCCCGCAGTAAATCTTACGCTGGTCCGGCCCCGGTCTCCTTCCTGACCAGAGCCCGGTAGGCCTCAGCAAGATGAGACGTCACGGCCCCCGGCCGGCCCTGGCCAACCGGCCTGCCTTCGTATACCGTTAGAGGCACTACTTCACGGATGGAATTGGTGAAGAAGGCTTCATCAGCCTGCGTAAGTTCTGACAGCAAGACCGTGCGCTCTTCACTTTTCAGGCCGGCGGCTCTCGCTATTTCCAGGACCACCGACCTGGCAATGCCCGGCAGGATACCGCTGTCAACCGAGGGCGTGACCAGTATTGCACCTTTCACCAAAAACAGGTTGGTGCTGCTGCCCTCGGCCACGAAGCCCTTCTCATTCAAAACGACAACCTCATCAACCCCCCTGTGGTGCGCTTCCCGACGCGCCAAAATTCCCTCAGCATAACAGGTCGATTTCATCCTGGACAGCGGCGACTGACTGTTGCGTCTTAAGGATGACAGCGCCGCGCAGTATCCCTGCTGATATTTCTCCGGAGCCGGCGCTTTATTCGGCATTGCCATAATAACCAGCGTCGGGCCTGTGCAGGTGCCGGGGTCCGGCAGTGCCTCGCCCGGCCCGGCGGTAAGAGTCAACCGCAATCTTGCGTCGGCTAGATTATTAGCCCGTAGCGTGTCGTAGCAGGCGGTGGCAAGGTCGAACGGAGGCAAAGGGATGCTGAGTTCTCCGGCTGACTTACTCAACCTCTCGAGATGCTGTTCCAGCCGGAAGATGCGGCCGTTGTAGGCGCGCATCGTTTCGAAGAGCCCAAAACCAAAAAGAAAGCCGTGGTCGAAAGGCGATATCCTCACCCGCCCGAGCGGGACAAGCCTGCCATTAAGATAGATTAGCTCTGCCACAATGTCTTCCCAGTTTACCAGGTCAGATTATTCGAGCACTCTGTGGCTTAAGGACGTTCATCTCCCCACTTTCACTCTGGAGACAGCGACTTTGAGAAAGTTCCTTAAAATATCGTGACCCGGACGGGTCAGAATTGACTCCGGATGGAACTGCACCCCTTCGATGGCGTATTCCTTATGCCGCACTCCCATGATTTCCCCTTCGGCCGTCTTCGCGCTGACCTCGAGGCAGTCCGGCATCGTGTCCGGCCTGATGACCAGTGAATGGTAACGCGTTGCCTCAAAAGGATTGACTATCCCCTGGAACACCGTCTTTCCATCGTGGAAGATGAGAGAGGTCTTGCCATGCACCGGCACATTTGCTCTAACAATGGCCCCACCGTAAACGTGCCCGATGCACTGGTGCCCTAGGCAGACGCCGAGAATCGGGACTTTCCCCTGAAAGTATTTGATGACATCATTGGATATGCCCGCTTCGAGCGGCGTGCACGGGCCGGGCGAGATGATGATGTGGCTCGGCATCATCTCTTCTATCTGGGCGATGGTCACCTTATCGTTGCGGAAGACCTCGGGCTGGTACCCGAGTTCTCCGACGTACTGGGCCAGGTTGTAAACGAATGAATCGTAGTTGTCGATAATCAGTATCATGATCATGCCCTGCCTACTCTACGTCTTCTTCGTAATAGAAGTCCAAAAAGCCCTTGAGGTTCTCCATCGCCTCGTTACGCCGTTTCGCCAGCGTTTCGTCATTGCTGTGCTTCATCGGCCCGTCGCGGAGGACGCCATTCGGCGGGAAAATTGTCCGATTGTAATACTGCCGGAAAAGCTCGGTGCGCGTCCAGGCCAGAGAGTTGCCGTTATCACCCCGGAGCTGTACGAAGACCTTCCGCTTTTCCCGGAGCTTCTCGACATCAATCTCTCCCACCACCAGCTGCTCAGCGGTGCCGTTGGCCTCACTGACGATACGGCCGAACGGGTCGATGACCATACAGCCGCCGCCTTCGAAGCTGTCGATGTGGGTGCTGAATTTGCCAGCCCCTTCGCCAAGCGTGGTCAGCACCCGTGAGGCCCAGTTTTCATGGGCAACATAGATGGTGTTATCCAGCGCACGCGCTATCAGCAGGTGTGTGTCCAGCAGCCACGACCGGCTCGAAGTCAGATGGAGCCAGATATCCGCGCCCTTCAAAGCAAAGACTTTGGGTATTTCCGGGATGTAAATATCGGCGCAGATGCCGACCGAGAGCCGCCCGATTTCCGTGTCCACCACCGGGAAAAAGTCCTTCTTACCGGTGATAGGATTAACGTACTTATCATAAATATCATGGGGGTTACAGCCATACAGGTTATTCAGCTTGCGGTACTTAAGGATGATTTTACCCTTCGGATTGATGATAAACGCAGTATTGAAGAAAAAATCGGGGATGACCGGATCGTTTTCGTGGTTGACGGCAGCAATGTAGGTATTGTACTTCCTCGCTTTCTCCGCCAGTACTTCCGTTTCCGGCCCGGGGATGGTGATGGCCTCGTACTTTTTCACCTCCTCGGTAGTGGTATTGCGGCCGTACATGCCGCCGATGCTGAACTCGGGAAAGCAGACCAGCCGCACCGGTTTAGGACGCGGGCTCATGCTGAAGCAGGCATCGATGTAGGCACACATCATCTCCAGATTGCGCTTTTTGAAAGCGCTGCCCTCAAGTTCGCCTCTTAAGTTCGGGTTATAGTTCTCCCAGTTGGCCTGCACCAGACAGACCGCCCAGGGATTGATCGGTGTTCTGCTTCTTTCTACCATTGCTATTTCCTTAACTCAGGCAGTTACCGCACTGACCTCCGGCGCCAGCTTGAGCGCCATAAAGAGGGCCTTCGCCTTGTCCAGCGTTTCCTGGTACTCCGCCGCCGGCTCAGAATCATAGACGATGCCACCGCCGACCTGAAAATATACCTTCCTGCCGCTAATGAGAAATGTGCGGATAACGATATTAAGATCGAGGTCGCCGTTGAATCCCAGGTAGCCAAGGGCTCCGGTATACACACTGCGCCGCGTCGGCTCCAGCTCATCGATGATTTCCATAGAACGCACCTTGGGGGCGCCGGTAATCGAGCCGCCGGGGAAACTGGCCTTGAGCAGATCGATTCCGGTCTTGTCCGGAGTCAACTGCCCGACAACCGTTGAAGTCAAATGGAAGACTGTCGGGAAGGTCTCAAGAATGGCGAGCTCGGTGACCTTGACCGACCCGTACCTGCAGACACGACCCAGGTCGTTGCGCTCCAGGTCGACAATCATCACGTTTTCAGCCCGGTCCTTGATGCTGTCAACCAGTTCCTTCGCCAGCGCCGCATCCTGCCGGGGATTCTTGCCGCGCGGCCGGGTGCCTTTGATCGGTCTTGTCTCCACCATATCGCCGGAAAGCTTCAGGAACCGTTCCGGAGAGGCACTGACGACCGCTCGGCCACCACCCATATCCAGATAGGCGCCGAATGGAGCCGGATTAATGCCGCGGATGCGGCGGTGCAATTCGTAGGGCGACACCGGCAGTTCCGCTTCGAAGCGCTGCGAGAGATTGACCTGAAAGATATCGCCGGCGCAGATATACTCGCGCGCCCGGACCACTGCCCTGATATAGGCGTCGCGCGTGAAGTTCGACCTCAGCCTTAACGCTGGGACTCCCGATGGGATAACTTCGGTGCGCCTCAATAGAGCCGGCCTGATGAGCCGCTGTTTGACTTCGGAGAGCCGTTCCCTGGCCGTCAGGAGTCGCCTCTCCTCGGTCTCCTCAGGAAAACCTGTCGAGATGACATAAGCCCGGTCATCAAGGTGGTCGTAGGCCAGCACCACGTCGTAGAAAGCGAAGTAGCAGTCCGGCAGGTCAATATCGGCCGCGGCACGGCCCGGAAGACGCTCGATGAAGTGGCACAGGTCATAACCAAGGTATCCCACAGCGCCGCCGGCAAACGGCACGGGGAGCGGAGACGCGTCCAATCGATAGCGCCGGAGCCAGGCATCAAGGACATCAAAGGGATTGCTTTCAATAGTCTCTTTACGTCCCTGGAAATCAACCGTTATCTTCCGGCCGCGGCTGGTTATCACCAGGAAAGGCCAGCCCCCGATGAACGAGTACCGCCCCAGCCTCTGCGGGTCCATACCACTGTCCAGAAAGAAAGCATAAGGCTCGTCCTTGAACAGAGCAAACGCCTGCGGTGCCTTCAGCGAAGTCAGCAGAGGCTCAATCAGCGGATAACGTTTCATCGGCTTTGCTCCCCGCACCTGACACCGCTTGAACCGCAGGCGATGTCCACGAAGTTCTCAAACAGCCTTCTACCGGTCATAGTGTATTCGTTCTTCAGCTTTGTAAAGTCAGATGCCAGAGCCTCCCGCCCGAGAGGCATCAAATCGACATCCTCCCCGGCCCATAACTCCAGCATGTCCGGTGTCAGCTCGAAGTGCCCCTGGATACCATAGGCACACTCACCGACCTTAACAATCTGGTTGCGACACCATTTGCCCGTACCCAGAAGCTCGATCCCCGAACAAAGTTCCACCGTTTCACCATGCAGTTGAAATATACGGAACTTATCGCCAAGACCGGCGAACAGCGGGTCACTCCTGCCCTCCCCCGTTAAAACCACCTCAAACGGCTCGCCGCATGGATCCCTGAAACCGACTTCTTTGACAGGGCTTTTGACCACCTTGCCTCCCGCCGCCTTCACCAGTGCCTGCATCCCGAGGCAGATGCCCAGATAAGGCAGGTTCCGGCTGAGACACTCTCGAATGCTGCGCAACTCCGACAGCATCTTCTCTGTGCGGTCATTGGCACTATCGGGACCACCCAGTACCACCATCGCGTGAAAGCCGTCAGTAGCGGGGATGCCCTGCCCTCTCTCCGGTTCAGCCACATCCCAGCCCACTCCCCTCTCCCTGAGAACCTGCTCGAGGAGGCCCGGCCCCTCTCTGGAAATGTTCTTGACGACAAGGAATTTCCTGTCCATAGCTCCGGCCACGATGACAACGGATAAGGAAGCAGCGCGATGGCGGAGGGGGCGGGATTCGAACCCGCGTTCGCCGGTTGGCGAAAACGGTTTTCAAGACCGTCACCATAGGCCACTCGGTCACCCCTCCGGGCGTGTGTAGTATATCAAACCGGGTCACCGCCGGCGAAGCGAAACCGCCTCATAGACACCGCAGGACCGGCGGGCACAACGGCACTGAGGAAAGGGTGTTACCCGAGAATCGCCGCCATCACCTTGCGCCAGTCTTTCATACTTGCGAAAACGAAGTCAGGCGCTAGCTGGTTCAGTTCTGCCTCGGAATGGGATCCCGTGGCTACGGCAACAGTACGGGCACCATGCTCCTTACCGGCTTCAATATCTTTGGTAGAATCACCCACTACCACGACGTCTTTTCCTGAGAAGGCCCGGCCGGCCAGCTGCGCCGCTTTCTTCCGGGCTAGCGCAATCATGTCGGAACGCCGCTCGACCTCGGTACCGAAAAACCTGAACTTGAAGTAACGGTCAAGGCCAGTACGCTCCAGTATGGTGGCGGCCACGGCTCTTGAATCACCGGTGTAAAGGGCAAGAATACTCCTGGTATCGGACAGCGCCTCGAGCAGTTCTCTGGCGCCGGGCAGGACACACCCGGAGCAGTCCGCCGGGAAGGCCTCAGCGAAAGCCTCATCATAGTAATCAAGCATCGCCGGAACGTTTTCAATGACGCGTTGCTCGGATATACCATTCAGCCGCCCTACCGCCAGGAAATTCTCAATCAGGCTCCGGCCGGCGAACTCTACCTCCGTGAGATGCCCGTCAACATTGAAAAAACGACGAAAAACGGCAATGGCGGCACGGTCATGCACCGAAACGAAGTCAACCAGCGTCTGGTCGAGGTCGAAGATGATAAGCTTCAAACCTGAAGCGGCTCCCTAAGCTCTGGTCCAGGTCTGTTTCGAAGAAAAACCGTCTTTCTTGAGGGCAAACTCCATGTACTCTATTTTGTCGGACTCAACCTTGATAAACGTACCGGTGGGCAGCTGGTCGAGCGGCCAGCCGATGGCCGACCAGAAAATCTGCCACTTGTAATTCTGCAGTGCTTCCTGGTACTCGGGGTCACCTGGCTTGAGAATCTTCGCCCGACCAGTTATCTGCACCGACCTTACGCTCAGGTAGTGGTCCGGGTTAGTCCAAATAGGGTGCGGGTTGTTATAGATGCCGACGCTGACTCTCGGGTTCACCTTGAGGTTCTCTATCTTAACCCCCGGATCAGCCATAAGATAAAGCGTGGTCTCATTGGAATAGTACTCCATCGGCGTCGCCCGCGGCTGGCCGTCAGGACTTGCGGTACAAAGCGTACACATTGTCTGACCCTTAAGGTGAGTGATAATACGCTGGTATAACTGGTCCGGCGGTAGTTTATTAGTGGCTTTAGTCCTTATGATATCGGCGAACCCATTGGGCATGTCTCGACTTCCTTTCTCAAAGAATTCTCCGGCTGCGGGCAACCGTCCGTTATTATACAGAAACTATCGCAAACGCCAAATTAATTCCCGCGCTTTGGCGCCGTCCACACCTGCGTGGAAGCATAACCTTCGAGCTTCAGGGCGATGTCCAGATACTCAATGCGGTCGCAGTCGACGCGAAGCATCATCCGGCCTTTAGGTGTGCGGTCGTGATCGGGAGAAAGTGTCGGAGAGCGGTACTTCTCCCGGGCTTCGAAATACTCCGGGTCACTATCGGGGATGAGACGGGCAGTCCCTGTTATCTGGGCGCCGATAACACCGAGCCAGTTCTGACCATCGGCCCACCTCGGATGGACATGATTATAGACGCCGATGCTCACCTTCGGGTTGGCCCTGAGGTTAGCCATTTTCACACCTCTGTGGGGAATCATGTAGAGAGTGGTGCCGTCGTTGTAATACTCGAGCGGCGTCGCCCGCGGCACGTTATCGCGGCAGGTACACAGAGTACACATCGTCTGAGTCTTAAGGAAATTAAGGATTCGTTCGAGGAGCTGCTCCCTGGGTAGCTTCTTGACGGCTTTGACACGCATGAGCTGGTAGAACTTACCGGACATGAGAATATTCCTCCTTGCAAACGACGGTGGTAAGAAACCGGGAGAGATAGCCAGAGCTTATCAGGACACCTTTCACGAAATCAAGTTATACTGGTATACTACTGTAGATAAGCCGTTAGAAGACGGTCCCGCTCCAATCAAGTTCATTCATCGGGTGCCAAAGAAAGACCACCATCTTCAGCAATATTTGCCTTCTCCGGGGAGAGGATAGAAGCCAGGTAAAAACCATGACCGAAGTCAGCCCTGAACTCAAATATACTTTCGAACACTCACCATTCCCCACCTTTCTCGGCTTTCGTCTGCTCGAAGTCAGACATGGTTACGCAAAAGCCGCCGTGAGGCTCCAGCCGCACCATGCTAATTTCATCGGCACGCCTGACGGGGCGCTTATCATGTCGCTGGCCGATTACGCCGCGGCCGTGGCATCGAGCACGCTGGGGCGCGGCGTTGGGATACAGTTCAGCATCAATATGATTGGCACCACAGCAATCGGCGGCGAACTAATCGCCGAATGCAGGATTGTCCACCCCGGCAGGACTATACAGGTCGGCGAGGTTACCGTCACCGACGATAAAGGCAGACTCATCGCGCGTGCGTCAGGAACTTCCCTCTCACGACCCGGCAAAGCATAAAGCACCAGGAGAATCCGCTCGACCAGAACGAGTGACATCCCGACTATCGCCCTAGACCTCGCCACTTCCGCAAGGCAAACGTCTCAGAAGAAAAAGCCCCGTGACACGAGCAACCTGCCCGACAAGACGTCAGCGCCCGAGCCATCGGTGGCGTGGCCCACATGTCACGCACCACACTGGAGTGAGCTAATCAAGACTTACTTTAGCAATACGTACTCGTCAAGGGCGTCTCCGGCGGCGTGCTCGTTCATTGCCCCAATCGACACCTCGGCAACGCACTTGCTCAACCGACGGTAGCAGTTCGCAAGACTGCCGTTGGAATGCCCCACCTTTTCCCAGTCCAGGAGCTTAACCATCACCATCCGAAAGTTAACCTCCACTCCCCATGGTGCTCTACCACGCAGTTCGATATCAGTTGGTATCACATTGCCTGACGACTGGTGCGTTGCTTCCGAGGTAATATTCAGTTCCATCTCGGCGGAAGCGAATATAGGCTGATTACCCATGGCGGTATAGAGAAACGGCTTAACCGGTGCTCCGGCGGATAAGGGCAGCAGCCAGCCGTAAACCAGCGTGTACTTCAGGTCGAACACCCTCCCCCAGACCCAACCCCTGAAGCTTTCCCCCATCTCTACGTTGCCCCAGTTGTGGTCATGATAGCCGAGCCCCCTCACCGGCAGACTATTACCTTCGAAAAACAGCTTGCCTTCAACGTCAGCTCTCGGTACAGCATTAATCCAGCCGTGCTTACCGGTGGCACCATCAATCAGAAGACCACCCGGGGACACTTTCCAGCCCGGCACACGGCGGCGAAAAATGAGGTCTACCCCGACCCTATCACTGCGGATGACAGCGTGGTACAGATCAGGACCCTCCTGCCGGACGTAGCTGGGCCCGAGAGAAACATCACACTTGTCCCAGGAAGCACGTCCGGCGTCGGTGTCAAAGGCCTCGTCAGCATGGATCTTACGGCCATCAGGTCCGTATATATCAATCACCACCGATGGCTGGTTTGAGCCGGAGTGCCGACGCCAGAACAGCGCCGTTGCGCACATGTACCCGTTGTTGAACTGGGCATCGAAATACCACCGCTCGTAGTAGACTGGCGAGTCGTACGCATGAAGGCCATCATCACGGTCTGTGTAGGCCATTTCATCAGTCATGTTACGGACTCCTTCAAGGCACTATTACCGGCAGGTCAAACTCATCAATAATAATCCCGTTTGCCGCGGCGTCAAGAGCCATCCGGACGGCTCTTAATTCAACGCCCCACTCCTGTGCCTTAATCAACTCGCGGTAAAGTGCCACGTCCGCCGCGATATTGGGACGGAAGGCCTTCACGCGGGGCAGAGCAGCAACAAACAAAAGTATTGCCTCCCCTCCGGCACGCACATGCCAGGCAAGTTCTTTAATGTGCCGCAGGCCGCGCGCCGTCGGACAGTCCGGGTACATGGCATAGTCACCGTTACGGAGAACGGCGCTCTTAACCTCAAGATAAACATCGCGCCCATCACGCGCCAGGAGGTAATCCAGGAGCGAAGCCCCCAGCCGAGCATTGCGGCGTATAACAACGGCGCCACCAAGCCAGGGTATAAGATTCCTGCGGACCGCTCCCTCAAAAGCACGCATCTGAAGAGCGGTATCAATTAATGCCGCACTACCGCCATCGGCTATGGCAAGCAGGCGGTGGGTCGTCCTGCCGCCACCCTCCCGACGCAGGCAATACCCGACCAGGCCCGGTTCCAGAAACCCTTCAAGCCGGCCAGTGTTGTTTACGTGTGCCCGATAGCGCAGTCCATCGATATCCACCGATACCACAAAGCGGTTGAGCCGTTCGATAATCCGACATTTGGTCAGGTCCTCAAGAGTCAGCAATACCGCCCGTTTCATTTCTTTCTGCCTTTTTTGTCAGAAAATATAGCGCGACACCGGCAGCTACCGCTGTCGCCAGACCCACCGCCAAGGCCAGCGAGCCGAGCGGCAGAAAGTCCTGTGACAGTGACAGCAATGACCGGACCGACCAATAGAGAGGAGCTTCATGTATAAAGACAATGATTACCGGAATAACCATGCGCACCCCTTGTGTTAAATCAATTTTAACAGGAAAGGTGGTTGCGCTGGGGGAGCCAACCGACTATTATTTCCAAATTACCAGAAAGTGGTGACTGCCTCTGACAACTCCACGTCAGGTAGAAAAGGCCCTATCAATGCCATCAATCGATTTCGCGGCCATGGACCGCATGTTCCACCCCCGCTCCATCGCTCTGGCCGGGATACCGATATCTGACCCGGGCCACTGGACGAGGACTTTCCTCAATTCCTTGCTTGAGTGCGGCTTCGCCGGCCCTATTTACCTGGTCAACCCGCGCGGCGGCGAGGTGAAGGGGCTAACAGTCTACCGAAATATCTCCGAAGTACCCGGAGAAATCGACTACGTTATCAGCACCGTACCGCCGCGGGCGGCCGCGGCGCACATCGCCGAGTGCGCTGCCAGAGGTGTTAGGACCATCCATTTCTGCACCGCCGGTTTCAGCGAGACCGGCGAGGCCGACCACGCCCGCTATGAAGCGGAGCTTCTTAATGCGGCCCGCCATCATGGTGTAAGAATAATCGGTCCCAACTGCATGGGAATCTATTGTCCCGAATCACGTGTCTCCTTCCACACCGCATTCTCTATGGAAAGCGGGCCGGTTGGCCTCATCAGTCAGAGCGGCGGCAACACCATTGATTTGGTAATGTCCGGGAAATGGCGCGGCATCCGATTCAGCAAGGTAGTCAGTTACGGCAATGCTGCCGACCTCGATGAAAGCGATTTTCTCCAATACTTTACCGAGGACCCGAAGACGCGGATCGTCGCCGTTTACATCGAGGGTGTCAAGGACGGCCGCAGGTTCCGCCAGACACTCTCGAAAGCCGCCCTGCTCAAGCCGGTGGTCCTTCTTAAAGGCGGCGTCAGTGAGAGCGGCAACCGCGCCGCCGCCGGCCACACTGCCGTACTGTCCAGCAGCGACCATACCTGGGAAGCTTTGTGCCGCCAGACAGGCGTCATCCGGGTATGTTCCCTGGAAGAACTGACCGATGTTCTGGTTACGCTCCTCTATATGCCGCGCCCCGGCGGCCGCAGGGCGGCGATCATTGGCCCCGGCGGCGGCTCCAGTGTCCTCGCCGGCGACGAGTTTGAGCGACATGGGCTCAAGGTGCCGCCGCTGTCGCCGTCTGTCCGACAACAGCTCGGCCACTTCACCCCTATCGAAGGCAACATCCTGCGCAACCCGGTGGACTACTCTCAGAACATCATCGAATTCGATAAACTTGCCGAAGCGACCAGAATACTTTCCGGCTGGGATGAGTGCGACTTTGTTGTCGGCTACGCCAGACCCAACCTGGCGGCCCCGCATCTCCTTGGTCGGATTTCCCCCATTATAAATGCCATGCTTCAGGGTGCACGCTCCGGCGGCAAACCTCTGGCCATCATCTTTCAGCCGGGAGTCCCTCCCAATATCGCCTCCCAGATAACCGAAATCAGCGATAAGTTCATCGCCGAGGGAATACCCATTTACTATTCCTTTGGCAGAGCCGCCAGGGCTATCAGCGCTGTCCAGACCTGGAACGAACGGCGCAACAGAACGACCTGACCACCTTACCACCAGTTGCCAAACACCTGAACTGGTTGACTTCACTGAGGCGCCGGATGTATTCTCAGTGCCGCTATTTATGTGCTCTACGGCCCCGAGTTGAACAACCAGACAAACTCACCGGTTCTGACTGTTGATGCTGAAGTCACGCTAAGGCGTGCCTTTCCCGCGGTAGCGCTGGCCGTCTGTCTGTCTCTGCTGAATGTGACCATGATTGC
>Ga0185342_1000142_pt1 | contig 40748 bp, 46 predicted proteins | sample ConPoolayeEmetaG_FD_128045 | JGI IMG/M metagenome (GOLD analysis project Ga0185342, IMG submission 128045) | Hot spring microbial mat communities from California, USA to study Microbial Dark Matter (Phase II) - Cone Pool mat layer E metaG... ... | reverse complement strand
AGCCGTCGGCGACCAGGTACCCGTGGCATCGTCGTACTCGGTCACCGTGACGGTGAAGGCTTCGCCCACGCCAGGGTTTGTATCGCTCACCTCAACCTTCAGAGGTGCCTGTCCCCACTGAGCATAGGCGAACAGGATTTCCTGATGCGGCGGGCTTGGGGGCGTGGTCTGTCCCAGGATAAAATCAGCAGCGCCTACCATCGGGCTGTAGTAATCCACGCGGTAGGTCCATCCCGCCATGCCCACCGGGTTTTCCCCGTTAATGGAATAAACATAGAGTCCGTAAGCAGTGTTTTTCACGACGTAGGGGAAGCCGCCAGCCTTTGATGCTTCATCCAAGGCGCCGAGCGCCGTCGGCTGGTCAAGGTGGTGCTGGTTACCCTCATCATCAGTGATGGTGGATTCGGTGACAGTTACCGTACCGCTCCAGACGGTGGCGCTTTGTCCCTCAATCCTGACGCTTACAGTGACGCCCTGTTGAGGTGGTTGAGGAGACAGGACAGCTACAGGATAGGGTTTGCCCAGAAGCGCGGTGATGGCATAGGCTGTCATCAGGGCTTTGTTGGAAGGCGTGCCTGATGTCCAGTTGAAAGAGCCATCGCTGTTCTGGAAGGTCAAAAGGTCGTCAATAGGGTCTTTACCAGCACTGCTCTTCCAGCTGGCGCTGATGGGGTTTTGCCCGGCAGCGGCGATGCTATCGATCCCCCAGGAATCCGTTGCTGAGTTAGTTGAGCCCCAAGACTCAAAGCCACCGTTGTCCATTTGAATTGATTTGATGTAGGCAAGTGCATTGACCACCGGAGATGAGCCTGCTGGCTGTCCCGCGGAAATCAGAGCCATAATGGCAGCCGCAGTATCGTCCGCATCACTGCTCTGACCGACTCCCCAGCTCCAGCCCCCATCTGAGTTCTGGTTACTCAAGATGAAAGAGACGCAATTCTGTATTATCTCTGAGGTAGCCGGGTCTGTGCCGGCGGCAACCAGCGCCATGACGCCCCAGAAGTCATCGTTAAGCAGGGCGCTGTCACCTATCTGGGTGCCATCATAGGCGGCTTCCAGCAGGGACACGAAGTTCCTGCCGCCGAAGCTGGTGGGGTCTTCTCCAGCGGCGGCGATTGCCAGTATCATCCGGGAGTAATCATTTGTTGTTGAGGCGCTACCGGCATTACTGGCAAGGTACTGAACTATTGAAGGATTAGAGCCTACTTTCCAATCATGCGGGTCTTCACCAGCGGCGGCGATGGCCATCACCGCCCAGGCGGAGGTAGCAAAGTCCCCAATCTTTCCATTGGTACCCTGTTGCGCACGCAGATAGTTGAGCGCATTGGCAACCTCTGTGCTACCAGCGGTATAGGGATATGTGTCTGCTGCCACAACCGGGGTAGCCAGCACACCTGGCAAAATGAGTGACGCTATTAGCAATACACTCAACAATCTGGATTTAAGAGTTTTAGCTATTGAAGCTATCATTTTCTCCTTCCTTTTTATTTTTCGTTTTCAAAGATGGCATTTGATGCACCGCTTTTCTATTTCATAATCACCACCTCCATTTCAGGGAATGAAAAAGGGTAAATCAAGTGTATTTGATTATACACAAGTTAGGTTGATTATAACACTGTTCTTCGCGGCATGTCAACGCTCCGCTCGGGCGGCTTATAGCCCATCAAAATGAAAAATCCGGTATGGATAAATCCACACCGGTTAGACTGAAAAAGTGACGGCAGTTTGAAAGGAGTTTATTCTCGGGGAATATTTGTGAGGTCAATAATATCGTAGCTTATGTTTTGCTCCTGAAGCCGGACTATCAGAGAGGGAATCATGTCATCAACGCAGGCGACCACTGGATGAAGTCCGCTGTGTGCAGCTTCAATGGCTGACTCAATTACACCATAGGCGTATACAAATTCAGCAGTCACCTTCTTCAGAGCAACCATGGCTTCAATGCCGATAGCGCCAATGAGGCTCTGTGCAGCTACTTTTTTCTTCAGTTTCTTAAAATCAACCATCCTGGAGCCTCCATTTTGGATGTTTGGAACTTTCAGGACGGTTACTTTGCCCGTATCCAGCTTTACTATGCCCTCTATACCAGAGACGCCGACATCCTCACCCACTGAGCCACCAATAATGACTATACCTCTGGCTCCATTGCTGACATCGCTGGTGGCAAAGAGCAGACCATTTTTCATTTTAAGCCCAACTTGTTGCCCCTTAATCAGATTTTCCTCGGCAATGGCGGCACAGGTTGATATATTTGTAATCGCCTTCTCAATAAAGGCATGATAACCTTTTAACTCGCGGAGGTTCTTGATAATCCAGTTTACTCCTTCACTGGTAACCGTATGTCTTGACCGACCGTCTGAAGTCAGAAACCCGTCTTTTAATAGCTGTTTGATGTAATCTGAAACCGCCTGCGGCGTGATTCCCAGCTTCTCGGCGATTTCCCTTTGTTGAATGTTCGGGCCTCTACCAGCTATCTCTACCAGTATCTGAAACTTTGTCGCCAGATTCTTATTACGCAATATCTCTACCATAACTTCACCCCACTTGTTAAAAAGTCCAGTAGGCTTTATTTTACCTCATTATACCAGTTTTCAGCAAAAGGTGAACAACAAAGATAACCAGCTATTTGACTGCTTGGATGGTCTCCTATGGTCTAGCATGAGCATAAAGGCAATGATATTACCCAGTTTTCACAAAGGGGAATTATTCAATAGCGGAGAATGCGGAAAAACCTGAAGCTAGACTTTGTTAATGAAGATGCCAGAATGGTAATAGTATTAACTAAATGGGCGGTAGAGGACTTGAACCTCTGACTTCTTGCGTGTGAAGCAAGCGCTCTAACCACTGAGCTAACCGCCCACGTGTGTTTATTCTAACGTAAAACCCCGCCTTTGTAAACTGTTTTTATTTGCCTTCCAGCATGTTCTTCTGTTACAATGCACACTCAAAGCATTCCTTGATTTCAGATTGAGGAGGTCTAAAATGGCGCAATACAGATTTGACCATGTACATCTGGTGAGCAAAGACCCGCTGAAAACTGCGGAGTTCTATGAAAAGAGCCAGTTAGCCAGAGAAAAAAGCGTGAATACTCTGCCTGATGGACGGATGCTCATCTCTCTGGCTCTTGGCGGGGCGTCAATAAAGATAAGCAATCCCAGGGCAAAAGCTCTCGTTCCGAACACACTCCCGGAGGGCTGTGGGTTGGAGCATTTCGGGATGAGGACGAACAACATAGAGCAGGCGATGGTGGAGTTGCAAGCAAATGGGGCAAAGTTCGTGCAGGGCATCACCCAGATTAATCCGAAGACGAGAATAGCTTTCTTTGTCAGCCCGGAAAATGTCCTTATTGAGCTTCTTGAGATAAAGGATTGAGCAATCTGTCGCGGATGTGCTTACTCGCGGAAAAGGTAAATACGCTCTTTCAACTTGGTCAAGTCAGGATTGCGGCACTCCCCATAGGTATAGACGATAGAGATATCATTCTTTCTGAGGAACTCACTATCGGTGCAGCCAGTGCCCAGAAAAGCGCGGGCCTCTTCATCCCGGGGCAGTGGGAAAGCGTGTAGCCTGGCATATACTTTTTTCCCGGTAATAGGCGCGAAAGCGTTTGCTTTCCATGGGTCCAGGACAGCTTTTCCGTACTCTGTGCCCACATTATCTCTTATCCAGATAAAGTCCTGATACTCCGTATCGTTAATAATCTTGTAGTAATTGATATCCAAGCGTTCCGGAATGGCAAAGGCGAAGATAGCAAAGATAAGGACAAAACTGACGAGCTTGCCCGCGTTACGCGTAAAAAAGGTGAGTACGGGACTGCCTAATGTGAAACCGAGTTTCGCCATCCAGGCCAACCCTGCCCCGGCAAAGACTCCTATCATGAGCATCATGTACATGAGGCCGCGCTCGTAGATGATAGAAACTCCATAGCCAAACACAAAGAAGATTACCAGCATCGTCAGCAGTGCCATAAAACCCAGGATGAAGCTGTAGTTCCTGAGGTTGCTTTTTAATGCCAGGATGAAAACCCCGAGCAGGCAGAGCGCCATCGGCAGGTAGCCGTAGCTCTTTATTATCCGCGGGAAGCTCACCCATTCCGGCAGGGTCTTTACCGTAAGCAGGTCTTTAACGGTGACCATGAAATAGTCCAGCATCCAGGGGAAGGGCGCCAGAAATGGAATGAGCAAGGCAAACGTCACTCCCATACTGTGCCAGGCATTTGTTCTCAAGCTCATGATGATGTTTGGAGCAAGCAGGATTACCAGAATGATGGCGGATGGCGAGTGCAGTGTCAGCAGGAAAAAGGTAAGTATGAAAAGGACGCTATAAGACCAGAAGCCCCTGAAGTTAAAAGCGACAAAGAGCGCCAGAGGGATAATGAAAAGACCAAAAGCTACAGGGACCAGGAAACCCGGACCCAGTATGCCCACCGTGGTGGTTATTAAGCAGGTGAAGAGAGCGGCGTACCAGCCAAACCCTTCACGCCTGCCGAGGATGTAAACGGCAAGGGCGGTCATCATGAAGACAATCCCCGGGAAAAAACGGAAGATGGTGAGCCAGGAGATACCGCTGACTGCCTGAAAGACGCCCCAGAAAACGTGGAAGCCTACCTCCAGATTGTTGCCGAGATTATACCAGCCGGCTCCAAGAATCGGGTCAGGGAAGTTGACGCTACCCGCGTTCTGAAAAGCGCGCATGAAGGCAAAGTGATACCATTCGTCTACGTGGAGTGGGTAATTGTAACCTATGTGGGGAATGAAAGCGATGTAAAACGCGAGACCGAGGACGGGGATTAATTTAACATAATCTGAAAAGGCGATTTTGATAAAGAATGAACGGTTTTTCTCGTGACTGAAACTATTCTCCACTTCTGCGTCACTCGTTTCTCTTTTTCCGCCCTTTGGCTCTCACCGGCGCGTCTCTCTTTAAACTATGTGTCTATTATAGCTATAGCGCCTGTTAGGGGCAACAGGTAGATTTTCCGTCAGTCAAGCTTTTCCGCCACCAGGCTGGCAATCGCCCGCTTATCTCCCCGGTCTTCAAATATCCCCTCCCGGTAGCGCAGAATGCGGAAACCGCGGAACAGGTCAAGCAGTTCATTGTGCCGGAGCAGAAAATCCGGGTTTTTGGGCTTGCCCCACTGCATCTGCTCAATAAGAAAGGTCTCATAGACGATTATGCCGCCGCGTTTAAGCCCTTCTTTCATCTGTGGAATCAAAGAGCGCTGGAGATAATAGAAACAGATGATGGCATCATAGTAACCCGGCTTGATGTGGTAGTCCTTTTCCAGGTCTGCCACCTGTGCTTCTATGACAACCTTTTCTCTCCGGGCAGCCTCAAGGGCTTTTTTGATGGCTTCTGGAGAAAGGTCAACTCCCTCCACCTCAAACCCGTGTTTGGCGAGATAGATGGCGTTCCGCCCGTTTCCCATGGCGATATCAAGCACGCGCCCCACTGGCAGAAGACCCAGGTGCTCTACCAGAAATGGAGCTGGCTCAGTGTTCTCGTGGATGTGCGGCATCGCTAACGAAAGACCTATTTACCGGCGAGCTTTCCGGCTATCATGGCAACGTGCCGACGGGCGTCAGCCTCCATCAGTCTGCGGGAAGGCTACTTCAGTATAGAGAGACTCCACTTTTTGCTTATGCTCAAGCTCCTGTCCTGCAAGGTCGCGCAATAAAGTCCTGACTTCTCCTGCCGGGTGCATCCCGGCAAGACTGAGGTAAAGCTCATGGGAAGCTTTCTCCCGTCTGGCGGCGAACAGGAAGATGTCCTTGAGCTCCATGTCAGGCGCAAGTTGCGGCTGGTCCAGGTGCTCTGCAATCTTATAGTCCACCGTCTGGTCCGGACGCAGACTGCCCTTTTTCAATTCCCCACGGGCATACCGTTCCAGCATGGTCTGGTGTCCTTTCTCCTGCAAGGAGAGCTTTTTCAGAGCGTCAGTTACCGCACTGTTTTTGACCTTCTGGCTGAGGTCAGTGTAAAGACGCTGTGCCTCTATCTCCTTCTGGATGGCTTTCTCAAGAACATCTTTGAGCGTCATGTGCATCTCTGAACCCTACCTTTTAAGCAGGTGTTGGTGCTCTTCACGTATGCATCTGTCCATCACCACGAGCAGTCCGGCATTTTCTGCTTTTGCGGCGGCTTCCTCACTGACAATGCCTTTTTGCATCCACACTGCTTTTGCCCCGATTTTAATAGCCTCTTCTACGATGGGCATCACCTGCTCCGGACGGCGGAAGATGTCCACCACCTCCACTTTCTCCGGCACGGAGCTTAAGTCAGGATAGCTGGTTTTGCCCAGGATTTCTTTTTCATTGGGGTTTACCGGGATGACGTTATAGCCTTGTTCAATCAGGTACCGGGCGACGCCGTGGCTGGGGCGTTCCGGGTTATTTGAGGCACCCACCACCGCCACCGTGCGGTATTTTTTCAATATGGTCTCTTCCCTTGCGCCCATATCAATTCTCAGTGTAGAAAAGGTCATCATACAGCGTTTCCAGTCTGAGCTTATGCTTGAGCTCCTCATGCACCAAGCTTTCACAGAGTCTTTTGGCGTGACTATCCCTAATAGTGGCGGTCAACCTGGTGTAAAAGTCAATTGAAGATTGCTCCCGCTTCATGGCGAAGATAAGCGTATCCTGCAGTCCGGCTCCTTCCAGGGTATCTCCGCCGGTCAGGTAGTCACTCACCTTAAGGTCGGTGACGCGCTCGGGGCGCCAGTCCTTCTGCGTGAATCCTTTTTCTTTCAGCTGTTTCAACTTGGCGGCGTGACCGGCTTCTGCTTTCGCCAGTTCCTTCATGAGCGCTTTAGCGGTGGGGTCATCAGTCTTGCTCTGGCTGGCGGCATACAGCGCCTCCGCGGCGACTTCTTTTAAGATGGCGGTGTCCAATAGCTCGGTTAATTCATCCGGCATAAAGGCTCCTTTATCAGGATAATACTCAATGCCCCCGAATCCGGGCGTCTGCCTGCTTGGTAGAAATAACCCGGTCAGGGGCATGCGTTTTTTGCGAGTCTTGTTATTAAATTGCTTCCAGGAGGGTGGTGAAGGTGTCATGATGCTCTTCCTCATCCTCAAGAATTTCATGGAAGAGGAAGGAAGTGGTCTTATCACCTTCACTATCGGCGATTTCAATGATTTCCTTATACATCTTGATGGCGCCTTCTTCGTCTTTGGCGTCCTGGGTTATCATCTCTTTAAGAGTCGTCCCGACAAAGATGGGCTCGGGTTTGGTGGTAGGGATGCCACCGAGGTAGAAGAGCCTTTCGGCAATAGCCTCAGCGTGCTTCATTTCCGCGATGGAGATGCTTTTCAGCTCTTCCTGCACCGCGAATCCCTTGACGCCGCTCCACTGGACGTGTTGCCACATGTACTGGACCACCACCTGAAGCTCACGGGCAATTGCTTTGTTGAGCATGTCCAGCAACTTTTTTGATGCTTTCTCCATGGTCAGTTTCCTCCTTTATGCTTTAATTTTTATTATACCACGTTTCCAAACGGCTCAAGCGCCGTTAACCACCGTCAAGAGACGGGTGCTCTGCTTTCACAAACCATGCCGCCGGGTCTTTCAGGTATTCATAGTAGTCAGAGAGCACCTGGTGGTGCCCCCGCTCCTGGGCGGCGAGTTCTTCATAGAATTTCTTTTCTGCGTCATAGTAGGCGGTCTTCAACTGGGCTTTATAAAAATCATAGCTTTTGTTTTCCATATCAATGGCAGTCTTCACCGCATCAAGCTCAGTGGCGGGACCTTTTTTCACCTTGCCCAGCTTTTCCGCCGCCTGGGCGAAGAGGGTCTTCAGTCCCTTCGTGTCAGCTTTTATTTCAACCTGGGGCCAGGACTTTTTATTGCGGAGCGCTTCATAAATTTGCTCAAAGACACGGCGGTGTACATCCTCTTCCTCAGCCAGATGAGCTAACATCTTCCTGCCGGCGTCATTAGTACTTTCTTTGCTCGCTTTCAGGTAGAATTGCTTGCCGTCTGTCTCCATTTTGATTGCCGTTTGCAGGGCGGAAAATGTCTTGTTCTGTTCTGACATCAGTAGCCACTCCTTCTTGTTTCGCTCTCTTCTTTTAAGTATAACACACCATTATCAAAACATGCACCACCATTGCACTGCCAGCGTTTAATTGGTAACATGGTAATGAAGGGTTTTATTTTTTGAGGAGGTAATATGGCAGACAAAAAAGTGGTCATCTATACCACCCCTACCTGTCCCTGGTGTCATCGGGCGAAGGAATATCTTTCCAAGAAAGGTATCCCTTATACTGAATACAATGTCGCCGCTGACCGGGAGAAAGCCAAGGAAATGATTGATAAATCAAAGCAGATGGGCGTCCCGGTCATCATGGTGGACAATGAAATAGTGGTGGGCTTCAATCAACCCAAGCTGGACAGTCTGCTGGGAAGCTAGTATCATCCTCCGGAGAGGTGAGGCATGTATGAGCTCATGATTATCGGCGGCGGTCCGTCAGGCATCGCCGCCACGGTGTATGCCGCACGCAAACGCCTCAAGACTGTCCTTATTTCGGCCAATATCGGCGGGCAAATCAATAACACCTGGGGCATTGAGAACTACCTGGGCTACCAGTTTATTGAGGGTCCTGAGCTCATCAGCAAGTTTGAATCGCAGATAAGCCAGTTCCCCATTGACCAGAGAATAGGGGAGAAGGTGTCCCGCGTGGTCAAAGCTCAAGATGGCTTTGAGGCAGTAACAGAATCCGGACGCTACCAGGCGCAGGCGGTCATCATCGCCACCGGAAAAAGCCCGCGCAAGCTCAATGTGCCCGGCGAGACCGAACTCACCGGCAGAGGTGTAACCTACTGTGCTATCTGTGATGGTCCGGTGTTTGCCGGACGGAAGGTGGCAGTCATCGGCGGCGGAAACTCAGCATTGGAAGCGACGCTTGACATGGTCAAGATTGCCGAACATGTGAGCCTGGTGTCCCTCACTGACCTCACCGGAGACCCCGTCCTCATTGAGCGCCTTGCCGATGCCAAAAACCTGACTGTTTATAAACAGCATCAGACCCTGGCGATAAAAGGCAAAGACTTAGTTGAGGGCATTACCTTAAAGGACCTGAAAAGCGGAAAAGAGAAGGCGCTTGATGTGGCCGGCGTGTTTATAGAGATAGGGCTGGTGCCTAACTCCGCGCTGGTGAAGGACCTGGTGAAGCTGAATGAGCACGGAGAAATCATTGTATCATGTGCCTGTGAGACTTCTTTCCCTGGCGTCTATGCCGCCGGAGATGTTACCAATATCCCGGAAAAGCAGATAATCATTGCCGCAGGAGAAGGCGCCAAAGCCGCGCTCCAGGCTCACCGCTACCTGCGGAGGCTGACTGCGTAACGTTTTCCTGAAAAATCGGTGGAGGTGGAAGATGCGGAAATTCAGTATTCCATTTGTTATTCTGGTTGCTTTATCACTGCTTATCGGTCTGGTAGGCTGTCAATCAGCACCGGCACCGGGATATCCTTATCTGCAGGGTGGCGGCACATGGGGTCCGGGTGGCATGATGGGTCCCGGAGGCATGATGGGCAGAGGTGGCATGGGACCGGGCATGATGGGTGGACGGGCATGATGGGTGGAGGAGGGTTTTACCGCAGTGGCGGACAGCGCATCACCATGGACCGGGCGACTGAAATCGTTGAGCAGTTTCTCAGCGACCGCAATGACCCTGACCTGGAAGCCGCGGAAATCATGGAGTTGAGTACAACTTTTACGTGGAGTTTGCTGAAAAGAGTAGCGGCATCGGCGCTTTTGAGGCGCTTATAGACCCTTACACCGGCACCCTTTATTCTGAGCCCGGTCCGAATATGATGTGGAACACCAGGTACGGCATGATGTCCGGCATGATGTGGGGCACACCTGACTCGTCTCAGCCCATGACGGTTACTGAAGAACAAGCGGAGAAGTACGCTCGGAGTTCTTGAAAGGCTATTTGCCTGGTTCAAAGGCTGATGAGGTGGAGCCTTTTTATGGCTATTACACCATTCATGTCCTGAAAGACGGCGCTATTTACGGCATGCTGAGCGTAAATGGCTACACCGGACAGGTGTGGTACCACTTCTGGCATGGTCCTTTTCTGGGCATGAGGGAGCTTGAAGAACACTAGAGGAATATGCGGAGATGGTTAAAGAAGTACAGAAGCGGGGCAAACACCTTTTTATCTGTGAGGAATGCGATTACGCTTACGAGCAAAAAGAGTGGGCGGAGAAGTGTGAACAGTGGTGCCGCACATACCACAACTGTAACATGGAAATCATCCAGCACGGCGTGCCGCTGGAACAGACAAATAATGCTGGCTAAGGCTTCTTAAACAGGAATCCCAGCCATATCATCTGTAGCAGACCAAAGATAATACATACTGAGGCTGGGATTGCCGCCTTCTCATTGAAAAGGGTCAGCAGGATGCCGCTTGCCAGACCATAGTTCTTCATCGTCCCCATGAGCACAAAGCTGATGGATGCCTCCTGCTTTACCCGCATTGCCCCGGTGATGAACTTGATGACATAGCCCAGAATGAAACTCACCGTCACGGCGATAATGGTCAGGCTGAGCAGGATTTCCGGCTGGGAAAACAGAGCGTCGCGGTTCAGCCCGATGGCGGTGAAAAGGACCAGAAAGAAGCTCCAGTTCACGATGGTGCCCCGCCATCTGCCAATTCTATTCATCACTTTGCTGGCGATGAGTATGCGGGAGACAACCAGCGGGATGAGAATCAGCTCGCCGATGATGATAAGCAAGTCCCCCGGATTGAAAGAGGTCGTGCCGAGGAAAAGCACGATTGCCGCCGGAGTAATCAGGAGTGCGGCAAAGTACGCCACCGTCATGCTCACCAGTGAGAGCAAAATGTCTCCGCCGAGTATGAAAGTAAACGGAGCTACCGCCACTGCTGGCGGCACCATGGCGATGACCACCAGCCCCGCCCGCAGGTCAGGGTCGTCCACCAGCCACCATGCCATAAGCAGGATGATGCCCCCCATGACCACGTAGTTCAGGACGAGCGCCAGGACTACACGTCCGGGCATGGTTTTCAGGGAGATAAGTTCCCGCGATGTAATGCTCGTGGCGGAGAGAGTCATCACCAGCGCCAGGGCGGGCAGAATGAGCGACTGTGTCCACCTGGCGCCATCCTTGCCGATGGCAAAGCCCAGCAACAGGGCCAGAATAAGAATGAAGTTCCGGTTCCTGAATAGATAAATAACTTTCACATTTATCCCGAGTCAATCAGCGATAAGTGCTCTATTTCTTGCCCATAAACTTTTCCGGGTTTTGGTCAAATGTCTTCTTGCAGCCGGGCGAACAGAAATAGTAAATGATGCCCTTGTAGACAGAAGTCGCCGCCGCTTTCTTTTCATCTACTTTCATTTTGCAGACCGGGTCAATTGCCATAAAGCACCCCCTTTATTACATCATATCATACGCTGGTTTACCGGACTATTTATGTGATTTTTGTCATATACAGGAGCATCTCCCGGCTTTATCATTAAGATAAGTTGAAGGCCGCAGGAGGTGAAGGATGAGGTCTGGGAAAACCATAGGGCTTTTAGTCTTAGCTCTAGGCATCATGGCCATAGTGTTGGGCGCCGTATTTCTGGGTCTGGGTGGCGCAAGGTATGTCCAATTGCAGAGTGCCATGAGGGCAGAGAAGGTTACCCTGGGCATTGAAGGAGCTGAGGTGTCAGGTGATGTTATTGACACCTTTGAAGAGGCTCTAAAAGCCGGGGACACTATCCGTGAACATCGGCATAGCATCGCCCCCAGCTATCAGGATTTATTGGGCTCAGGCAGGTACGACCCCACCAATCCCAAGCATCTGACTTATGCCCAGGCAATGAACCTTGAGAACTACCTGTACCTGGCGGTGGCGGCATTTGGTCTAACCCAGATAGCCATGGGGAGCGGTGCTTTCATGATTCTTACCGGAATTGCACTGGGCGGAACGGGCATAGTCCTCGTCAAGCTGAGCAGTAAAACCGCCTAGTAATCCTAGTAATCATGGTAAAGCTTTCCGGGAGAGGCACATGAAGCCATGAGGCTAAAGGGGCGTGGCTTACATGTGCCTCAGGCTTTCAATGCTGTAAAGAAATGAGGTAAAATAGGCAAGCTGTTTCATACACGTAGCATACCCGGAAGCATCTTAGGAGGCAGTCTGATGGAAGTCTCAGAAGCTCTGGCGATTATAGAGAAAATCATAGAAGCGCACCGGAAGCTCATCGTCAATGATTACGCCGCGCTGGAGAAAATGGCGAACGATGCCAGCGTCATGCGTGGGCTGGAATCAGGGATAGAAGCATTTATGCCCGGCAGGCATCTCGCTAAAGACGGCCCGGGAGAGATTGAGTTGCTTTTGACCTCAGTTGCCAGAGGCCTGCAGGCGCATTTTAACTTTGAGGAGACCAGCCTCCCCGGCGTCATTACCCAGTATGGCGATGAGGACATGATGGCTACTCTGCGCATCATTCTCCAGGAACACGGTGATTTAAGAGGGCGCATCGCCCTTTCAGAAAAACATGTCTCTGATTTAGCCGGTGGCAAGCTGTCCCGCCAGGTCTGGGATGCTACCGCACATGATATGCGTGCGCATATCGCTCATACCAGAAGGCTACTGCTCACTCATGCCAGCACCGAGCAGAAATTGCTTCAAAGCATCAAGAATCGCCTGAAGGCAGGTGTTTAAGGTGAAAAAAGTATATCTGGACAATGCGGCGACTACCCGTCTCCTCCCTGAAGTCAGAGAGGCGATGTTGCCATATCTGGATGAGCATTTCGGCAATCCGTCCTGCATCCATGAGTGGGGAGATGCGGCGCGGGAGGTGATGGAGGACGCCCGTGTTAAAGTGGCGGAACTCATCGGCGGCAGGGCTGAAGAGATAATCTTTACCAGCAGTGGTACGGAGAGCAACAATTTCGCTGTTAAAGGGCTGGCGCTCGCGCAACAGGGGAAGGGCAAGCACATCGTTGTCTCCGCCATTGAGCACTTCTCGGTTCTCCATCCGGCGCGGACTCTGGAAAAATGGGGCTTTGAATTGACGCAGGTCCCGGTGGATAGATACGGTGTCATTGACCCTGACGATGTGAAAAAGAGTTTGAGAAAGGACACCGTACTGGTCTCAATCATGCACGCCAATGGCGAGGTAGGCACCATTGAGCCTATCAAGGACATCTCTGCAATCACCCGCGAGCGGGGCATTATTTTCCATACTGACGCCATCGCCACTGCGGGGACTATTCCCGTTGATGTGGCTGAGCTGGGGGTGGACGCCTTAAGTCTGGCAGGCAACCAGTTCTACGGTCCGAAGGGGGCAGGTGCCCTATGGTTGCGCAGAGGCGTACGCATCATGCCGCTTCTGGAGGGCGGGATACAAGAAGGGGGCAGGCGTGCTGGCACAGAGAACATTCCAGCAATCGCCGGGTTGGGCAAAGCGGCTGAGCTTGCCAAAATAAACATGGCTAAGCGCATGAAACACCTGATTCCCCTCCGTGACCGGCTTCTCACCAGAATCCCTGAGCAAATTGAGCACGCGGTCATCACCGGTCACCCAACAAATCGCACCCCTGGCAATGCCAGCTTCTGTATCCGCTTCATTGAAGGTGAAGCCATGCTCATGCTTTTGAACAGCCAGGGGATTGCCGTCTCCAGCGGCTCCGCCTGCACCTCGCGGGCGCTCAAGGCTTCCCACGTGCTCATTGCCATGGGGCTTTCCCATGAGATTGCGCAGGGTTCAATCCTGTTCTCACTTGGCATTGACAATACCGCAGAAGATATTGACTATGTTCTGGAAACACTGCCACCAATCGTAGACCGGCTGAGGCAGATGTCTCCACTTTACGCTAAATTCGTCAAGACCGGCAAAGGAGGCTAGCATGCCCATTTACAGTGAAAAGGTGATGGACCATTTCATGCACCCCCGCAATGTGGGAGAAATTGAGAACCCGGATGGTGTGGGAGAGGTGGGCAATCCCGTGTGCGGGGATATGATGACATTTTACATAAAAGTGAAAGACGGCAGGCTTGCCGATGTAAAGTTCAAGACATTCGGGTGTGGTGCGGCAATCGCCGTCTCCAGCATAGTGAGTGAAATGGCAATCGGTATGACGCTGGAAGAAGCCAAAAAGATTACCCCTCAGAGGGTGGCTGATGAGCTTCAGGGTCTGCCCAAGAATAAGTTTCACTGCTCCAATCTGGGCGCAGAGGCACTGAGTAAAGCGATTGACGATTACCTGAGCAAAAAGGGGGGAAGCAAAAAATAATGCCCGCCAGCGCCACTATTCCATATCCTGACATAAGAACTCCGGCCGTCCTCATTGACCTGAACAAGCTGGAAACGAATATAGAAGAAATGTCTCAGCTTGCCGCCAGGGCGAAGGTAAGGCTGAGGGTGCACGTGAAGGTCCACATGTGTGCTGAGATTGCCAGGATGCAGATAAAAGCCGGTGCCTGTGGCATTGAATTGGGAACGGTGGGTGGAGCGGCGGCAATGGCGACGGAAGGAATCAACGATATTCTCATCTCCCATCCCGGGCTGTACCAGGGACAGACACTAGAGATGTTGAAAGAACTCCTGCGTAAACCTGGGCTCAAGCTCGGCGTGGTGGTGGATATGCTGGAGCAGGCTGAAATTATTTCAGATGCGGGGCAGGCGCTTGGAAAGAAAGTACCGGTGATTATCAAGGTGGAGAGCGGGGCAAACCGCTATGGCACTCCGCCCGGAGAAGAGACGGTGGCACTGGCTAAGAAGCTCAGCAGACTGCCGGGAGTCAGGTTCACCGGCATCTATGCTCACGAGGTCTATAGCGAGCCAACTCCGGATAAACAGGATGCCGCGGCAATTGAAGTGCTTGAGCTTATCAGCGCTACGGCAAAACTTCTCAAAGAAGCAGGCTTTAAGCTTGAACATGTGAGCGTGGGGTCGTCTGCTACCTGGCGCGCCGTTTGCAGGCAGATAAAGAGCGGCGCCTTCCCTGAAGTCAATGAAATCCACCCGGGCAGTGGCATCGTGGGTGCCATGCTTCAGGTGAAGCGCTTCGCCCTGACGGAAGACCAGTGCGCGCTAACCATCATTACCAGCGTAATGAGCACATCTCATCCGGGGCACGCTGTGATTGACGTGGGGCAAAAAACGATGGGCGAGGATTCTCTCATCAGCTTCCGGGACAGGCCCGGCTTCTTCTGGCAGAACATGCCCAGCTATGGAGCAATCAGGGGACGTCCTGACCTGCATCTGGGCGCTTTACATGCTGAGGTGTCCCGCGTGTTCTATCGCGACCCGGCGAAGAAACTGAAGCTGGGAGAGCGCCTTGAAATTATACCAAATAACCCGTTCATCGTTATCAATACCCAGGAAAAGCTTTACGGCGTGCGGAGAGGCAGAATAGAGACCATAATCCCGGTAACCGGTCGAGGAAAAGGAACATAGCACGGGGTCGGGAAGGCATAAGGAGGGAAGAAAATGGAAGAGAAGAAAAATGTAGGAAAGGAAAAGCGCCATTGCCCCTTTTGCGATGAGGAGATTTTGAAGGAGTCATTTCCTTTCTGTCAGGCTTGTGGTGTGGCGGTGCTCTATTGCCCGGTGTGCCGCAAGCCGGTGTCCAAGGAAAAAGAGACCTGTCCGCATTGCGGGGCAGAAATGAAAACCAGCTAGTCTTGAGGAGGTGTGAGATGGCGGAGAAAGAGAAACTTACCATTGTTGTTTTCAGCGGTGACCTGGACAAAGCCCTCGCCGCATTCATCCTGGCAACCACTGGCGCCAGCATGGGCATGGACGTGACAATGTTCTTCACTTTCTGGGGGCTCAATATTCTCAAGAAAAACGAAGGCAGGTTGAAGAGCAAGGGTCTCATGCGGAAAATGCTCAATATCATCAACCGCGGTGGCACCAAACGGCTCACGCTGTCCAAGTTCAATTTCATGGGTCTGGGCACCTGGATGATGAAGAAACTCATGAAAGAGACCAACACGCCTTCCATTGATGAGATGATTGCCATGGCGCAGGAAATGGGCGTCAAGATGGTGCCCTGTTCCACTACCTGCGGTGTCATGGGCGTTGGTCCGGAAGCTTTCCGTAGCGAGGCTGGGAGCCTCGTTGGCGCGGCTTATTTCCTGAACGAAGCTCGTAAATCAAAAGTGACTCTTTTCATTTAGGAGGCAGATATGAAGGCGGATAAGACGCTAGATTGCATGGGACTTTATTGCCCGATGCCCATTGTGAAGACGGCACAGAAGCTCAAGGAGCTTAGGACAGGGGAAGTACTTGAGGTGGTGGCTGATGATAAAGGCATCAAGCAGGACATGCCTGCCTGGTGTGAGACCACCGGACATGAGTGCCTGGGCATGGAAGAAAAAGGCGGCGAAATCAGAGTCTACGTAAAAAAGAAGCACGATTAAGCCGTACGGGCGAAATAGAAATTGAGAGCCGGGGTGGTTAACCCGGCTCTTTTATTCTCAGATAGGTGTGCTGGCGCTCATGCTTCCGCCTCAAGTTTCTTTAGCTTGCCGTCAATCCATCCGAAGCACAGCGCCTCATTGATGGACTAGCCACGCTCCCTTTTCTTGGTCATGGGCTGTTTCAGCCACGTGCACCACTCCCGGCTGGTGGTGGAATGGGGAGCATCTTCCGGTTCAGCCGTCATTTGATTTCACCGCAAGCAGATTTTTTCCTATTTCTTCGGCAGCCAGGTCATCATGGCGCGCAGTTTCTTGCCCACGATTTCTGAGCCATGTTCGTCCTCAAGGCTGAGCAGTGTCAGATAGTTGGGATATCCCAGCTTGCCTTCCAGAATCCACTTCTGGGCAAACTCTCCGCTCTCAATTTCCTTCAGCAGTTTTCTCATCTCCGTCCGCACGGCGTCATTGATGGTGCGGTACTGGCTGAGCATGCCGGCATACTGGGCGGTCATACTGCACCGCCGGAGCATCCCCGGCACGCCGAACGAGTTGATGAGGTCAGAGGTGGCTTTAAGCTCATGGAAAAGCTCAAAATATGCCGCTTCCTCGCTATAGCCTGCCTCCACCAGCACCTCCCAGCCCGTCTTGATTAAGCCTATCACTCCGGCGATGATGCCGCAGTGCTCGTTAAAGAGGTCACACACCGTCTCCTCTTTGAAGGTAGTCTCAAGGACGCCTGCTTTCGTTGCCCCGATGCCCTTGGCGTATGCCAGAGCCATCTTGAGGGCTTTGCCTGACACATCCTGGTGGACAGCCACCGCCGCCGGCGCATAAACCTTCTCGGTGAACAGCTTGCGCAAAAGGACGCCGTGGATGCGAGGCGCCACCATGACCACGTCAACATCAGGCGGTGGGGTGACCTGGTGGTAGTAGATATTGAAGCCGCTGGCGAACTGGAGCGTTTTCCCTTTCTTCAACCACCGGGCGATGTAGTCCTGATAGACCTGGGCATGAAGGTCATCCGGGACGAGGAGGACAATGATGTCCGCCTTCTGCGCCACCTTGTCTGCGGTGAACACCTCAAAGTCGGCTTTTTCAGCCGCTTTCCACGGCGCACTGCCCGGCACCTCGCCCACAATCACCTTACAGCCGCTGTCCCGCAGGTTCTGCGCCTGCGCATGTCCCTGACTGCCATAGCCAATGATGCCGATGAGCTTATCTTTCAGCAGGGAAAGGTCGGCATCCTTGTCGTAATAGATTTTTGCCATGATGTTTTCCTCCTGAGGTAAATTTTTAAGGCTAGTTTAGTTCTTCACCTATTTGATTGTCAAGCAGGTCACGTTCTGGCTTTTCTCATCAGGACGAGCGAAAGGAGCGATAAACCGATGCTGATGAGAGCGACGACGTCAAACACTTTGACGATGCCATACAGGTCCATGAAATGCCCGAAGATGGGCTGGATGATGCTGATGCCCTCCATCCCCAGCCCGAAGTAAATGCCGAAGACGGTGGCGCGGAGGTAGGGCGGCACCCTGTCCAGAAGATAGGGTTGAACAGTCGCCTGGCGCATGTAAAGCAGAAAGCTGAACAGAATAAAGACAAAGATAATTGCGGCATTGAATGGAAGAATGGTAAAAAGGTAAATCACCGGTCCGGTGGCGATGAAAGTCAGGAAAATGGCATTGGTGCGCCCCCACCGGTCTGACAGCCACCCTCCGAAGAGACTCCCGGCAATCCCACCTGTCCTGATGATGCCGATTAGCATGGCGGCGTACGTGGCGGTAACGCCGTGCTTGTCCACCAGGTAGATGGGGATAAAGGATATGACCGAGCCGCCAATGAGTTGCGTCAGCACGGCAAGGATAAAGATGATGGCGATGGTGCGGATAATCCCGAGGATTTCAGTACTCCTGCGCGCCCGGGAAGCATTGCTGGTAGATGGCTTGCTCTCTTTTTCCTCCGGGATGTGGGCAAATTTCTTCAGAATAAAGGGTATGGCGATGAGCGACGGCAGGCTGAGGAGAATGAAGGAGAAACGCCAGCCGGTAAGCTCAGCGATGGCTCCTCCCAAAATTGGACCGAGGGCGAAGCCGAGGCTCCCGCCCACCATGTGAAAAGCGATGGCTTTGCCTCTTTTTTCCGCCTGGAAATAGCTGGAAAGGACTGACGCTGATGAGGGGTGGTAAGCCCCGGCGAAGATGCCCATGATGATGAGCACCGCAAGCATGAAATAATAGCCCGGGCTGAGACCGACTGACAGTGTGCTCAGTCCAATTCCCGCCAGCCCGATGGAGATGACCACCTGACGCTTGAAGCGGTCACCCAGCCAGCCGCCGGGAAACTGGGAGAGTCCCGAGGTTACATTGAGCGCTGACAGCAGGAAACCTGACTGCAGGTAGCTCAGCCCCAGCCCATCCTTGATGAGCGGAAGCAAGGCGGGGAGAAGCCCGGTGGTCAAATCATGGCTGAAGTGGGTATAGGTGAAAAATGTGGCGGTGCCGCCACCCCACTGTTGAAATGTCGCCTTCAGTTTACTGAAATAGGGCAAATCTTAATATCCCCGTAAAAACCAATTGTTTCCCCGATGATGATAACCATTCCTCTTAACCCGTTAATCTTCTGCGCAAACTCAATGCCTTTGCTGATGTCTTCCGGTTGCTGGATGAGATTGCAGATGGCAGTCGCCGCGGCGTCAGACAGAATAGCTGAATCAGCCACGATGGTCACCGCATCTGCCCTGCCGAAGCTGAGTGAATGCCCCACCATCCCAGATGAGGTGCTGATGCCTATGGGCGTCTGTCCCGGCTCAATTTCAAAGCCAATCTTGCCTGAAAGCGGCGAGTCGCCAGCGTAAATCCCCACCACCCGCTTCTTCTGGCTTTTCAGGTAAATATCGCCGCCGTTCTCAATGATGAGCTCCGGTGTTAACGGTGCTAAATCTGTGCCGACGAACTCGGCGATGGCACCAGCGACTGCCGACCACGGCCCAACTTTTGCCTTTGCTCCTGCTTCCGCCATGAGCTTCACGATGTGCGGAGCGTCAGCGGCAACCGGCACGGGCTCAAGAGAGGTTAGAAAATCCTGGTGTCTGGCGATGTACCGTTCCAGCAGGTTGCGGTATTTCACCACCAGCCGCTGGACTTTGCGGGAGAGGTTGCTCGCGGCGCGGACGTATAAATCAGTTTCCTTGACTACTACCTTGAAGGTGACTAAATCTCCGCCTTCAATCCAGCTACGGTAGGTTCTCGGCTGATACATAGGGCTAAAGGCGGGCTTCCATGGCGCGCGGGGGGCATGCCTTGATGCACAGCCCGCAGGCAAAGCACTTTTCATTGTTGAACGTGGTCTTGCGGGTGGTGGGGTCAAGCTCAAAAGCCCCGGCAGGGCAGACGGTGATGCAGGCTCCGCAGTGGGTACACCTCGTCTCATTGCGGGTCACATCTTCGCTGAGGGGCTGGATTTGCACGCCGGCTTTGGCTAAGAATTTGATGCCTTTTTCATATTCGCTCTGCCTGCCCTTAAGCTCAAGGACGAGCAAGCCTTCCTCCTCCGGCGTTATTGAGGCTTTGAGAATATTGAACTCAAGGTCATAGTCTTTCACCAGCCGGTAGATGACTGGCTGGTCGGCAAGCCGCTTGGGGAAGTGGATGACTACTTTTCTGGCTATAATCATGATAACCTCCGTGGTGAGGCAGGCGTTAATCTTCTATCGGGCGTTCGTTCAGGGCTTTGGGCGTGATGCCGGCATCAGCGCCGGGCAGAGGCGCCACGGGCTCGGTCAACAGGAACTTCCCGCTCTGTATCCATTCTCTCAGAATAGTGGCGATTTCCAGTGCCTTGGAATAGCTGGAGAGAGAAGCCGTGGGCACACTCTTGCCCTGGACTTTTATCCTGCCACTCTTGAGCTGACCATAGCTGACCTCTCCCAGAATATCCGGCTTGCGCTGGGGGTAGGCGTCAGAATAATCCACGATGGCGGCAAAGATTTCCGCATCAGGCACTGCGGTGTACTGCAAAATCTCCTCAGACAAAATGGGGATAGGGATGCCTATGCCCACCGTCAGCGTTGCGCCGTAGCCCAGCATGCTGGTGCCGACAAGCCATCTTGAGCTCATCTGTTTCAGGTCGCCGATGACGGCAAGGGTGCCTGCCCCCCGTTTCGGCACGCCGTTGTCTCCGCGGGGCACGTTCGGGAAGTGCTGGGTGCCGTTCCAGGCGATATAGCCCGTGCCTCCGCCGAGGAAAATCTTCGTGCCGATGCCGATAGTTTTGTAGTGCGGGTCTTTGAGCAGGGGAGAAAGCTGACCGGCACTGCAGTAATTGGCATTGCCCAGTTGGGGCTTCAGGATGCCCATATAGGTATAAATCGTCTTGTCCGATAGATTCACGGCGACATTGTAGTTCTGGTAGCAGTTGCGCATATTGAAGAGGACAGCTTCATTCAAGTCCCTGATGTTAATCCAGGTCTCCAGCTTCTTCCGCGGGTAGCAGTCCGTCCCGTACGCCGTGGCAACGAGCTTGATGTCCTTGCCTGAGACGAGGTCTTCAATCACATGCCCGCCGCCGTAGTTGAACTCACCGGGGTGGAACTTGTTGCGCGGGTCATCGTCGGGCAGGGCATTGGCGCCAATCATGATGTCCGCCGCGGCAAACGCAGGATAGGCAAGGACATCATTGAGATAGACTTTCCCACCGCCCAGCTTGATGCGTGGCTTGGCATGACCGATATTGAAATAAGCGCCCGAGGAGCACATCGGGGCGAAGGTGCCGGTGGTCACCACGTCCACTTCCCGGGCGGCTCGGCTGACACCTTTCTTGCGGGCAATCTCAATGATTTCCTCCGCCGTAACGACAACCGCCTTGCCCGCTTTTATCTTTTCATTGATTTCTGCCAGTGTCTTCAACATAGTGGACATATTCTAGCACTTGTGGCTCAGACCGGTCAATTTAAGTTAACATAAGATTGCATTCAGTTTTAGTTGTGATGTCATTGCGAGTAATTTCTTTCTGTCATTCCAGCGAAGGCTGGAATCCAGTCGTCAATTTTTATACTCTGGACTCTGGCTTCCGTCAAAATGACGCAGTCGTCCCCCTTTGAAAAAGGGGGGTTGAGGAGGATTTTGTTAGCTCATTACACTGTGACAAAATCCCCTCGCCAACGCGCAGAACTGTGATACTATTTATCCTGTGAGAAATAGCGAAAGTCGTCCCTCCTTTCAAAAGATTGCCAGAGAAAATCGGGTCGTCTCCCTTTCGTAAGGGGAGACTGAGAGGGATTTCAAAAACCACTCGCTTCGCACTCGTTTACCAGTAACGACTCACGCTCATATTAACCCCCTCCACGAAGTTCGTTTCTTCAGAATGAAAAATCACTAAAAAACGAAGAACGAATCAGCGGAAAATCCGCATCCAGACAAAGTTTCAGCCGGATGAAACCAGCATTAAGTTGAATAGCCTTTCTGCGATACGTTATAATCAGCTATGGTAGCTTTTCAAGGAGGCATACTTGCTCAAAAGTCACAGCTGTGGTGAACTGCGCGTAGAACATATTGGTAAAGAGGTAACGCTGGCAGGATGGGTTGACCGCCGCCGCGACCACGGCGGTCTTATTTTTATTGACCTGCGTGATAGGGCAGGCATTGTCCAGGTAGCTTTCAACCCTGAGATTGCCAGGTCAGCCCATGAGGCGGCAGACAAGTTCCGCGGTGAGTTTGTCGTCCAGGTGAAAGGGGAGGTAGCCCGCCGTCCGCCCGGAACGGAAAACCCCAGACTGCCCACCGGCGATATTGAAGTGATTGCCCGCGAGGCGGTCATCCTCAACCCGGCGAAAACGCCCCCCTTCTATATTAATGAAGACGTGGATGTTGATGAGAACGTCCGGCTGAAATACCGTTACCTTGACCTGCGCCGTGAGCGGATGAGGGATAACCTTGTCCTGCGCCATAAAGTGGTCAGGTTCATGCGTGATTTCCTTGATGCCCGCGGCTTTATTGAAATAGAGACACCCATCCTCACCAAGAGCACGCCTGAGGGCGCGCGTGACTACCTTGTGCCGAGCCGCGTCCAGCCGGGGAAGTTTTATGCCCTCCCCCAGTCTCCTCAGCAGATGAAACAGCTCCTCATGGTCGCCGGTCTGGAGAAATACTATCAGATTGCCCGCTGTTTCCGTGATGAAGACCTGCGTGCTGACCGCCAGCCGGAGTTTACCCAGCTTGACCTTGAGATGAGCTTTGTGGATGTAGAGGATATCCTCGTCCTGCTGGAAGACCTTTTCACCTCAATGGTGGCTACCCTGCTCCCGCAGAAAAAGATGATTAAACCTTTCCCTCGCCTGACCTATGCTGACGCCATGGGTCGCTTCGGCTCAGACAGACCTGACCTGCGCTTCGGCATGGAACTGAAGGATTTGTCAGACATCGTAGCGAATTCCCAGTTTGAAGTCTTCCGCAATGCCATTAGCAATGGTGGCGCCGTGAAGGGCATCTGCCTTTCTGGCGGTGCTTCTTACACCCGCAAACAGCTTGAAGAGCTCACCGAGCAGGCGAAGAAGTTTGGTGCCAAAGGACTGGTCACAATGGGGCTGGGGAGCGGTGAGGGCAGTCTGGATAGCCTGACGCTGGACATGGTCAGGTCTTCCGTCACCAAGTTCCTGGCGCTGGAGCAGATAAAAGAGATGGCACGGCGGCTTGATGCCAGAATGGGAGACCTGCTTCTCATTGTCGCCGGAGATACCCGGACGGTCAATCTCACGCTGGGCGGGCTGAGGCAGGAGCTGGGCCGCCGGCTCAAGCTGGCTGACCCGGATATGTTCGCCTTCGCCTTCATTGTTGACTTTCCGCTTATGGAGAGAAACAAGGATACCGGGCAGTGGCAGACCGTTCACCACCCGTTTACCATGCCCAGAGATGAAGATATTCATCTGCTTGACACTGAGCCGGACAAGGTGAGAGCTAAGAGCTACGATATTATCTGCAACGGCTATGAACTCTCCAGCGGGAGCATCAGAATCCATAACAGCGAGCTTCAGAGCAAGATATTCAAGCTCCTCGGCTATACCGAAGAGCAGATTCAGGAGCGCTTCGGGCATATGCTGGAAGCCTTCAGCTATGGTGCTCCACCCCACGGCGGCATCGCCCCAGGGATTGACCGCATCATCATGCTCTTCTCCGGAGCAGAGAGTATCAGGGAGGTGATTGCTTTTCCCAAGAACCAGAGTGCCGTGGACCTCACCTTTGATGCACCGTCACCGGTGCGGGAAGACCAGCTCAAAGAGCTCCACATAAAGCTGAGAGAAGAAAAATAGAGATGGTTGACATAAGAGAAGTTGCTGAAAACGTCTATCTGATTGACAACGAAGTCTATGGCGTCAAAGGATGGGGCAGTGTCTATCTGCTGAATGAGGAAAGGAAAGCTCTCATTGACACCGGGCCGGCCAACTCCGCGCCGGTTATTCTGGATGGGATGAAGAGGGTGGGCATTGCGCTGGAGGACATCAGCTATATCATCGCCACTCACATCCACCTTGACCATGCCGGTGGCGCTGGCTTTCTGCTCCAGAAGATGCCCCGGGCACAGCTCATTGTCCACGGGCGGGGAGCTAAGCATCTCATCAACCCTTCTAAGCTGGTCGCCAGCATGATTTCCGTCCAGGGCGAAAAGACGATGCAGTTGTTCGGGGAGGTGGTGCCTGTGGAAGAGAGCAGGGTGAGGATAGTTGCAGACGGTGACCGGATAGATTTAAACTGCGAACAGATTCTGCGCATCATGGATGCCCCTGGACACGCCCCCCATGAGCTTTTCATCAGCGAAAGCCGGAACAATGGCGTGTTTACGGGGGACGGTGCGGGCATGTATCTGGATGGCATCATTTTACCGCTGACGCCACCGCCAAGCTTTGATGCCGAGACATACATCGCCACTCTGGAGAAACTAGCCGGGCTTGAGCCCTCACGGATTTACTTTGCTCACTATGGCGTCACCACAAAGGTGACGGAGTATATAGAGAAAGTAATTGAAGTCCTGCGGGAAGAAGATGACTTCATCACCAGAGCGGTTGAGGCGAAGAACACCGCCAATCTGGAAAAGCGGCTGATTACAGCAAGGATGAAGCAACTGGCGCTTTTCAAGAAGGAAAAAACTGAAGCATACAGGTTTGCTGTTGAACACATTATCCCGATGAATGTAGCGGGTTATCTCAAGTATTATCAGGAAAAACACGGGGTATCCCTGAGCTAGATGGAGGCAGTGTGAAAGTTACCAAAGATAAGGTAGAAAAAGGTCAGGCGTTTTTGACTGTGGAAACAGAGCCGGCAGAGGTTGAAAAATCGCTCAGTGAGGCTTACAAGCACCTGGTGCAGAGAGTGAATGTGCCTGGTTTTCGCAAAGGCAAGGCACCACGCCCCATACTGGAGCGATATGTCGGCAGACAGAACTTCCTCAGTGAGGCGATTGAGCACCTCATCCCGGAGGCTTATGAGAAAGCGCTGAAAGAGGCGAGCATTGAGGCGATTGCCCAGCCGCAGATTGAGGTTATCCAGACTGAGCCCACAGTTACCTTCAAAGCCACTGTGCCGCTTTTGCCGGTGGTGAAGCTGGGCGACTATAAAAGTATCAGAATAACGCCAGAGCCGGTCACTGTCACCGATGAGCAGGTAAACCAGGCGATTGAGGTGCTGCGTCACCAGCACGCCATCTGGGAGCCGGTGGAGCGCCCGGTGCAGTTTAATGACCTGGTCATACTGGACATTGAGAGCCATATTGGCAATGCCCCATTTATCAACCAGAAAGGACTCCAATATCATGTGGCGGAAGACCGCACCTTCCCGGCGCCAGGATTTGCAGCCCAAATCACCGGCATGAAGAAAGGCGAAGAAAAAGAGTTCAAGCTGACTTTCCCCAAAGATTATCCCCGCGCCGAGCTGGCAGATAAAGAGACCAGCTTTAAGGTTAAGGTGGGGGAAATCAAGCAGGAGGTTCTGCCTGAGCTAAATGATGATTTTGCCAAAGTGGTCAATCCTGAGTTTGCCACCTTTGCAGTGCTGAAGCAGAAAGTTGCTGAAAGTCTAAAGGAGCGGGCGGAGGAGAAAGCCAGAGCTGAATTTGAGGACAAGGTCATCACTGAGGTCACCCGGATAGCCCAGGTTGAGTTCCCGCCGGTGCTGGTGGAGAGGGAAATGCAGAGGATGCTGGAGGAAGAGTCAAGGCGTTTTCAGATGCAGGGCGCTGATTTCGGTGAATATCTTAAGAGCACCAGAAAGACCGGAGAACAATTGCGCCAGGAGCTTGAACCGGTGGCAATCAAACGTCTGATGCAATCTCTGGTGCTGAGCAAGGTGGCAGAGGAAGAAAAAGTTGACGTGAGCGATGCAGAGATAGATAATGAAATTGAGAACATGTTAAAAGGCGTCTCCGAAAAGAAGGAGGAACTGCAGAAAGCATTCAACAACCCGAACTCGCGCGAATCTATCAAACGGATGCTCCTGACGCGGAAGACGGTAAACCTTTTAGTGGAGATAGCCCGGAGTCCAGTTTCAGAGAGCCCGGCTAGCCCGCAGGCTGAACCAAAAAAGAATAAGGAGAAAAAGAAAACGGCAAAGACTGAAGGTAACAAGGAGGGAGAACATGATGAACAGTAATCCCATGAATGTCATCCCGATGGTTATTGAGAGCAGTGCCAGAGGCGAACGAGCCTTTGATATCTACTCGTTGCTGTTGAAGGAACGTATTGTCATGCTGGGTATGCCTATAAATGACCAGGTGGCGAACCTCGTCGTTGCCCAGCTTCTCTATCTGGACCGGGAGGACCCGGGCAAGGACATCAGCCTCTATATCAATAGCCCCGGCGGCGTCATCAACGCCGGCCTGGCGATTTATGACACCATGCAGCTTATGCAGTCAGATGTTTCCACAATCTGCATCGGGCTGACGGCAAGTATGGCGACTGTTCTCCTCTGCGCCGGCACTAAGGGGAAGCGCTATGCTCTGCCTAACTCCACCATCCATCTTCATCAGGCATTTGGCGGAGCACAGGGACGCGCCGCTGATGTGGAGATTGCCGCCCGTGAAATCATGAGGCTCCAGGATATCATCCGCAATATCCTCGTCAAGCACACCGGTCAGCCCATGGAGAAGATAATCCATGATACTGACCGAGACTTCTATCTGAACCCGGAGCAGGCGGTAGAGTACGGCATCATTGACGAGGTGCTGAAGAAACCAGCGGGGAAAGAGACCAAGCCGGAGAAGAAATAAGCCGGAGTCACATCATTCTGGCGAAAGCCAGAATCCATAAGATAAACATCAGCTTTTTGGAACGGATTCCAGCCGCCACCGGAATGATAAGTGTGGCGTTTGAACTAAATCGTGTAGTCCGGTTTTTCTCCCAGTCGGTCGCTGATAAGGGCGTTGATTGCACCGCGCAGGGCAATTAGCTCTGGCTCACTCAGCTGGTCAAGGTTTAAGAGCTTCTCCTGTATCTCCCTGATGGCGGGATTGATTATGCTTGCCTCCGCCTTCCTTGCAGTCAAAAAGGCGGCAAGGTTGGCGATGAGGATACCCCATGTAATCAGTCCGGAGATGATGAGCACCAGTCCAAAGATATGCCCGGCGGTGGTGACCGGCGCAATGTCTCCGTAGCCGGGAGTGGTCCACGTCACCAGCGAAGCGTAAAGCGCATCCCAGTAGTTGTTTATTTTCTCATTCACCCCGCGCTCAGCGTAAAACAGCAGTACTGATGATGCCAGCATGATGCAGGTGAGGGCAAGCAGCATCCATTGCAGTCCGTTGAGCCTGGCGAAGCGGGCGATATTGAAACCCAGCCCGTCCAGAGAGCGGATGACCCGTGCCATGCGGGCAATCCTGAGAAGCCGCAGTATGCGGACTAGGCGTACCACTCTCAGCCAGCGCATCACCGGCAGGATGGCGACCAAATCAAGCCAGTGCTCCTTCAGATAGCGTAAGCGCGAAGAGGCGACCGAAATACGGGTGACAAACTCCAGGATAAAAAATGAGGTAATGCCCAAATCTATACCGTCAAGTATGGCGATACCTCCCGGTGAGAAATCAAAAAAGTCCGGCAGAAAGCCGATGACAACGAACACGATGGCGAGTGCCACCATAAACGATTCCCAGGCGACCTCATAGCTATCAAAAAAATGGGCAAGCGTTTTACGCAGGTTCATAGCATCCCCTTATGCCAATAAGTCTTATTCAGTCTAATATGCCATGTGCGCTTTTCCAGCCATCAGCAAGTTTCATAAAGCTGGCATCGCCTTTTTGGCGAACTCAATATCGGGTTTCTGTTACTGACCTAAAATCTGTGTTACGCAGGCAGAAGCCCTTTTACGCGCTCGTTGATTTCAGCGGTGAGGTCATAGCCGTGGATGGCCCTGCCGTGAGCATCAACGACTTTTTTATCAGCCGTAATTTTCACCCGTCCTTCACTGAAGGCTTTGATGGTGGTGATGATGAGCGGCAGTTCCCGCACGTAGCCTTGCTCTCTGATGGTTTTGAAGAGAGGATTATTTTCTCCTTGCTCTTTTTTCACCTGCGCCAAAGATTGCTTTTTGATGTCAATCCAGTACGGGTCAAAAGGCTTGCCGCGGATAGGATAGGTGCAGTAGGTAACCACGGGTCCTCGGTCAAGCTCCGGCGTGACCAGGTGCATCATGACGCCGGACTCTCGGGCGTCAGTCTCTATGAGCTTCCAGATGACCTCCTGCCAGGTGCCGGCGGGCCCGGTGGGGGAGGCAGGGTGAAGGTTAATCATGTTGTATTTCTGGCACATCTCCTTGCCCACGATAAGCATGTAGCCTGCGAGCACGCAGAGGTCAGGGTTGAAATCCTTGAGCCTTGCCATCACTTCGCGGTCGTAGGCAAGACGCCACTCTGCCAGCTCGCCGGTCTCTGAGCCCGGTGAGGTAGCGCCCACCTTTGCCTTGAACTTTTGGTAAGAAAAAGTAACGAGGGGAATGTTATAGTCCCTGACCATCTGGAGAGTAGTGTCCGTGGTTTCAGCTTCACCGGGGTCGCGACTGCAGAAGAAAAACTCTATCCTGGCATCAAGCTCTCCCGAGGCGATGCTTGCCTGCACTGCCTTGAGCAATCCGCGGGAGCCTTTGCCCCTCGCCGTGGAGAACCAGCCGAGCTTATACATTACCTTGCCCCAATCATATGTTCTTCAGCTTAGCCAAGGCGCTGGAGACGTGGCGGAGCGGGTTGGTGCGGCGTCCCACGATTTTACCCTGGACAAGCGCCTGCAGGAAATCTTCTCTCCCGCTAAACTCCGGCATCTCAACATAAGCATTGCCGATTTCTTCAGCGGTATGGGCATCACTGCCGGCGCCTTTGGCGATGCCGTGCTTTTCCGCAAACTGTCTCGCTTTGGTAGAACAGCGTGTCAGAGTACAGCGGGCGTTAAAAGCCTCCATCACGTCTATACGGTCGGCGATTTCTGCCACAATCTTACCGCCCAGGGAAGAGGGGCGGAGAAAGTCATAGGCGTGAGGAATGCAGACCAGCCCGCCCTGCGCTTTAATACGGGCGATGGTCTCATCAACAGAAAGCCCGCTGGGGATATGTTCTTTAAGGAACATGCCCATAATTTCACCATGGGGCGTCAGTATTTCCTCGGCAACGATGACCTTGAACGGGGCGATTTCCTTCATCTTGAGGGCGCCCTCAATAGTGTCGTGGTCGGAGATGGCGATGCAGTTAATGTCCTTCTCCAGACACCGGGCGATTATTTTGTCCAGCGGCGTGCGGCAGTCCATGGAATATTCTGTGTGAATATGCAGGTCAGCTTTAAGCATCAGTTGTCATTATCCCTTCTTATCTCAGTTGATAGTCTTTACTGGCTTGGGTGAGCACTTTCAGCTTGCCTTTCTCTACGGCCACCAGGTCTTCAATTCTCACTCCTCCCCACCCAGGCAGGTAAATCCCCGGCTCAATGGAGAAGACCATGCCGTCAGTGAGCACGTCTGTGGAGAGCGGACCGAGGCGGGGCGCTTCATGAACGGCAAGCCCCACGCCATGTCCCAGCCCGTGTCCGAAATAGTCCGCATAGCCTGCCTCAGTAATCACGGTGCGGGCAAGGTTGTCTGCCTCTTTGCCGGTCATACCTGCCTTTATTATAGCAAGGGCGGTGAGCTGGGCGCCAAGAACGATGTCATAAATTCTCCTGAACTTATCTTCAGGTGTGCCGAGGCAGATGGTGCGGGTGAGGTCGCTGGCGTAGCCGTCAAGTTTAGCGCCGATGTCCATCAGGACCGGCTCGCCTTCTTTAATCGCGCGGTCTGCGGGCTGGTGGTGGGGTAGGGCGGCGTTCAGCCCGGAGGCGACGATGACCTCAAAGGGCACACCCTGGCTACCGTGCTCACGGATGGACTTTTCAAGCTCCCAGGCGATTTCCTTTTCCGTCATGCCGGCGCGCAGGTTCTGTGACACACTACTGAACGCGTCATCGCCTATGGCGACGGCTCTGGCAATCAGCGCAAGCTCTTCCGGCTCCTTGATGATGCGTAGCGCCTCCACCACCCCATCAAGGGGGATGAGCTTGAGAGAAGATTGTCTCTCATTAAGCAGGTTAGTAAGCTGACGGTAGAAGCTGAAAGTGATGTGCCCTGCTTCAAAACCAAGTCTATTTATGGTGAAGCCAGCCATGAGGTTAAAAAACCATTCGGCGAACTCGCCGGTCATTTTGAAAATGTCGTAGTCCGGCGCCTGCTGTTTGGCTTGCTCAATATAGCGGAAGTCGGTGACCAGAACAGCCTGTTGCTGAGAGATAAGGAGGTAGCCCGTTGACCCGGCAAAACCAGAAAGATAGTAGCGGTTCTCCGGCTGGGAGATGAAGATGGCGTCAACTTCTTTGTCAGCGAGTTTCTGGCGCAGTTTCTGCAGCCTGCGGGCGATGTTCACTATTCTCTTCCTTCTGCCGTGCCATGGGATGGGCGGCAAGGTAAATCTTCTTAGCCTGAGTTTTGCTCACGTGGGTGTAAATCTGAGTGGTGGAAAGCTGGGAATGGCCCAGCAGCTCCTGCACCACCCTTAAATCTGCCCCGCCGTCAAGCATGTGGGTAGCGAAGGTATGGCGCAAGAGGTGGGGGTGGACGTGTTTCTCAATGCCGGCATAGCGGGCGTACTCTTCAATGATTTTCTGGATTCTGCGCGCCGAAATGCGCTTGCCGTAGCGATTCAGGAAGATGGCTTGTGTCTTTTTCTGCGCTTTGCTTTCCGCGAGGAGGAGCGGGCGCCCTTCTTTCAGATAGAGGCTGAGCATCCGTGCCGCCGGCGCGCCGATGAGCACTATCCGCTCCTTTGACCCTTTGCCCCAAACGCGGACTTCATTGGTGTCAAGGTCAACCTGCTCCAGGTTCAGCTTTTCCAGCTCGCTCACCCTGAGACCGGAGGCATAGAGAAGCTCAAGGAGGGCGCGGTCACGCTGTCCATGAGGGGTGGACAGGTCAGGAGCTTCCAGGAGTTTGACCGTCTCCTGCACGGTGAGGAATTCCGGCAGACGTCTGTCCAGCTTGGGGGATGAGGCGCCTTCCATGGGATTTCTGGTTATGACGCCTTCCCGCATGAGAAAACGGTAGAACGAACGGATGGCGGAGAGCTTGCGGGTGATGCTTCTCTTGACCACCCCCTGCCCCATGAGCCAGGCAATATAGTCGCGGATGACGTTCTTGTCCACCAGCTCCAGTGTGTCTATCTTCTTCTGCTTGAGGAACTGGAAGAAGCCTTTTTCGGGACCGCGCTTGTAGTTGCCAATGAGGTCGCTGGTATAATTGCGGAGGGTGTACGGGGAAGCGTTTTTCTCCGCTTTCAGATAATCAATATATCTATTGAAGATTTCCTGCATGGCTAACCCTGCGGGATTTTCCCCCGGTACCGGCATTTAGTGCACCGCGCGCTCTCAGCACCGTACTGCGTCAGCAGGCTCCCGCATTTGGGGCAGGGCTGGGGGAGAGGCTTGAAGCTCGTGGCGAATTTGCACTCCGGGTAATTACTGCACCCGTAGAAGGTCTTTTTCTTCTTGTTGACCATCTCAGTGAGCTCGCCGCCGCACTCCGGGCATTTGACTCCGGTCTTAACGCGATAGGGCCTGGTGAACCTACATTGAGGATAACCACTGCAGGCGAAGAACTTGCCGAACCGTCCCGTCTTGATGACGATGGGCTTACCGCACTGCGGACAGGCTTCTCCTGTTTGCTCATCGGGAATCTTGACCTTTTCTGCCTTCTGGTGTGCGTTGTCCAGGTCTTTCTGGAACGGGATATAGTAATCGCGGACGACACTCACCCAGTCCCGCTTGGCTTCAACGATGTCGTCAAGCTCCTCTTCCATGCGGGCGGTGAACTTAATATCAACGATGTCATTGAAGTGCTCGGTCAGCAGGTCGTTGACCACGTAGCCAATCTCGGTGGGCTTAAAATAGCCTTTCTCTTTGGTAACATAGCCGCGCTCCTGGATGGTGGAGAGGATGGGAGCATAGGTGCTGGGACGGCCGATGCCGTTCTGCTCCAGCGTCCTGACCAGGGTGGCTTCCGTATAGCGGGGCGGCGGTTGAGTGAACTTCTGCTCTGAGAAAAGCTCAATAAGCTCAAGCGTATCACCCTTGCTCAGGCTGGGCAGGATGACTTTCTTTTCTTCCTCAGCATCATCTTTGCTTTCACTGTAAAGGATAATGAAGCCCGGGAAGGTGTTCACCGAGCTGGACGTCCTGAGGAGATAGCTGGTCTCCTTATTTTCTGCCTCAACGTCAATAGTGGTCACGGCAAAGAGAGCCGACGCCATCTGACTGGCGACCATGCGCTTCCAGATGAGGTCGTAGAGTTTGAACTGGTTAGTGTTGAGATACTGTTTGATTGAAGCTGGCTCGCGGTGGATTCTGGTGGGGCGGATTGCTTCATGAGCTTCCTGTGCGCCCTGCACCTTGCTGGTAAAGATACGGGGGCGGGGAGGCAGATACTCCGCGCCGAATTTCTCTGAAATAAAGGCTCTGGTCTCAGTTAGGGCAGACTGGGCGACATGAGTGGAGTCCGTGCGCATATAGGTGATGAGGCCCACATTCCCTTCCTCTCCAATGGGCAAGCCTTCATAGAGTTGCTGGGCAAGCGCCATCGTCTGCTTGGCGGTGAAGTGAAACTTGCGCCAGGCTTCCTGCTGAAGCGTGCTGGTGATGAATGGTGGAGCGGGAGGGCGGGTGATATTTTTGGTAGCCACTTTGAGCACGCTGTAGTTAGCCTGTTCAAGCTCACCTTTGATGCGGTTTGCCTCAGTCTCATTGCCAATCTTGAGCGGTGAGCCATCAGCCAGCCCCACTAAGGTAGCTCTAAACGATGGCTTTTCCTTTGGCTTGCTTAACTCCGCCTCAATGACCCAGTATTCTTCAGGGACAAATTTCTGGATTTCCTGCTCGCGGTCAATGATGATTTTCACAGCCACTGATTGCACCCTGCCAGCGGAAAGACCCCGCTTCACCTTGCGCCAGAGGAGCGGGCTGATTTTGTAGCCGAGCAAGCGGTCAAGGATGCGCCGCGCCTGCTGGGCGTTGACCAACTGCATGTCAATGTCACGGGGATGCTGAAAGGCGTTCTTGACTGCCTCTTCAGTGATTTCATGGAAGACGACTCGTTTGTAGGGCAACCCATCTGATTTGATGACCTCAGCCAGATGCCATGCGATTGCCTCGCCTTCGCGGTCGGGGTCGGTGGCGAGATAGACGGTAGAGGCATCTCTGACCGCTTCTCTAAGCTCATTGACAATCCTGGCTTTGGCTTTGGGCACTACGTATTTGGGTGCAAAATCATTATCTATCGCTACGCCAAGGGTGCTCCGTGGGAGGTCGCGGATGTGCCCCAGCGATGCTTTGAGCACATAGCCTCTGCCCAGGATTTTGCCCAGCGTTTTTGCTTTTGCCGGCGATTCCACGATGACGATGTTTTTCATATCAGTCCACTTTCACCCGGTATTGCTCGCGGACTTCCCTCGCCAGAACGTAGCTCATCGGTCCCACCTGTTTCACCAGACCTTTTAACTCCATCATGGCAAGCGTACTGCTCACCGTAGCCACCGGCAGTCCGCTGGTGCGGCAGACTTCATCAATATGGGTGGGCTCAGCGCTGAGTTTTTTCATCAACAGTGATTCCGTATCTGTCTCCGGCAGAACCTCTTTCATTTCCAACTGCTGAGCGACGGCGGTAAGGTTCAGCTCTTCCAGAATATCAGTATAATCCCGCACCAGCTTGGCGCCTTCCTGAATCAGGCGGTTAGTGCCACGGCTGGCAGGGGATAAAATGCTTCCTGGCACCGCAAAGACCTCACGGTTCTGCTCCACTGCCAGCTGGGCGGTAATCATGGCGCCGCTGGTCTCATCGCCTTCAGTCACCAGCACGCCCAGACTCATGCCGCTCAGGATGCGGTTGCGGCGGGGGAAGTTCTCCGCACGGGGCTTGGTGCCCAGCGGGTATTCACTGATGAGGGCGCCCTGCTGAATGATGCGCCGCGCCAGGCGGGCATTTTCAGCGGGATAAACGATGTCCAGCCCACAGCCGCAGATGGCAATTGTTCTGCCGCCAGCTTCCAGCGCCGCCTGGTGGGCAATGGTATCAATGCCCTTAGCTAGACCGCTGACGATGGTGATTTTATTCCTGACCAGGTCAGTGACGATTTCTTCCGTGACCTGCCGGCCGTACACCGTTGCCCGCCGCGTGCCTACGATGGCGATACACCACTCGTCTGCCGGGAGGAGTGAGCCCCTGATATAGATGACCGGAGGATAATCGTAGATTTCTTTGAGGCGGGCGGGATAGTCTTTGTCATGATAGGTGAGTACCTGCACACCGTAGCGGTCAAGCTTCTCCATCTCAGCATCAAGGGCGATTTTAGGACGCCAGTCAGAAATAGCGTTGACCGTGCTCTCATCCAGCCCTGCCTGTTTCAGTTCAGCCGCAGACGCATGCCAGGCGTTTTCCAGCGTGCCGAAATGGCTCTCAAGCTGGGAGAATTTCACCCGCCCGATGCCGGGGATGATATTGAAGCCCACCCAATAGCTAAGCTCTTTTTGTTCCATATTACCTTACATTATATATAAAAGATGGCGGAGAGGGTGGGATTCGAACCCACGGTCCCTCGGTTGAAGGACACACGCTCTCCAGGCGTGCCTGATAGACCACTCCAGCACCTCTCCGCGGGCTTCTGTCTTATTTTATCTTGAGCTAGTTATCCGTCCCGTGTCAAATCCTTTCTGTCATGGCGGAGAGGGTGGGATTCGAACCCACGTCCCGATTTGCACCGGGAACCGCTTTTCGAGAGCGGCACCATCAACCACTCGGACACCTCTCCAGATAGCTCTGCAATAGTGTAATTATACCCGCTCAAAGAGTGGGGCGTCAAAGCTTCCCCAGAGTCTGTAATAGTTCCCGTAGCTGAGGTCATAAGCGATAAAGCGAGGCGGTGATGAGGCAGGCAAGGTGGCAGGGTGCCTGGCTGCCATCAGTCAAGCTCAGGATGAGTATGGTCATGATAACAGTACTAACCAGGACCGGGAGAGATGTGGCTGAAGTTATTTTGCCGGGGTAATCTGTGCTGTGCTAAAATGGCTCAACACCGATGTCAGAAGTCTCAAGGCGGACACCTTTCTACTACGGCTGGGTAATAGCCTTCAGTTTTCTCATCAGCGGCATTGCCATCTACGGCGTCCGTTTCACCTACGGCGTTTTCTTTAAATCTCTGGAAAGCGAGTTCAGCCTTTCCCGGGCGGCGACCTCTTCCATCCTTTCCATCAATCTGGTGGTGTCCGGCATATCCGCTTTTCTGATGGGCTGGGCTCTGGATAGATACGGACCGAAGGTCGCCATGTTTGTGATGGGCTTACTGACAGGGCTGGGACTGGTTGCCACTGGTTTTGCCAACTCCCTGTGGCACTTATACCTGACTTATGGCGTTCTGGTGGCAATGGGTATTGGCGCTGTTTTTGTAGTTCCCATGGCGACTATTTCCAGATGGTTTGACCGGAAACGGGGTCTGGCGGCTGGCATTGCCAGCTCAGGCATCGGGCTGGGGCCGATAATCCTGGCACCTCTGGGCACTTACATCATCCTGAACTATAGCTGGCGTGTTGCTTTTATCGTCACGGGCTTTGCCGCGCTAATCGTCATTATTGCGGTATCCAGGTTGCTGAAAAGAAGCCCGGAAAGGCATGAGGCACTTCCTGGCAGGAACAGCACATTATCAAATGAAGAGAGACAAGACGCCAGACAACAAGACGGGCTATCTCTGAGTGAAGCCCTGCGGGCGCGCAGTTTTTACCTGATTCTACTGATATACGTCTTTTTCTCCTCCAGCATTTTCTTTGTCACGACCCATCTGGTCCCTCACGTGACTGACGCCGGTTTCTCCGCCATGGATGCGGCGGCGGTGCTCAGCATGATAGGCGCCGCGGCGATTGCGGGCAGGGTGCTGATGGGGATTGTTTCTGACAGGTTTGGCAGGAGATTCGCCGTCGTTTTATGTGCTTTGCTTCAGAGCGCCGCCATCCTGTCTCTAATCTGGGCGCGTGAGTACAGGATGATAGAGGTATTCGCTGTTGTTTATGGTGTCGCTTACAGCGGTATGAGCCCATCGCTGGCAGCCCTTATCGGCGATACGTTTGGCGTCAGCCGGCTCGGCACCATACTGGGCGTGCTTGAAGTGGGGTTTGGGCTCGGGGCGGCTGCCGGCCCAACCGTAGGCGGATACATCTTTGACGTTACCGGCAGTTATCATGCCGCGTTTGTACTGTGGTCAGCGGCGATGTTCACCGCAGGCCTGATTGCGTTCCTGGTGAGGCGGGAACAAAGCCAGGATGTCAGTAGATTACTCACATTGACAGACAGCACCTAAAGCCAATATACTATGTGCCAAGAAACGCGTTAGCTCCGGTTTTTTCACCGGACGCAAAAAGTTCATAAGTGAAAGAAGGAGGAACGGGTATGGCAGACATTCTCAAAGCTATTGCGCAGGGCGTGGAGAAGGGGGATGACCAGAAGGTGGTGGAACTGGTGACGCAGGCAGTTAAGAGCGGGATACCAGCACTGCAGGTTCTGGACAAGGGATTGGTGCCGGGCATCCAGGCGCTGGGCAGATGCTTTAAAGAGGGGACAGCATATCTGCCGGAGGTGCTGATTGCCACCAGAGCGATGAACCGGGGCGTGGAGGTCCTCAAGCCACACCTCGCCAATGTCAAAGTCCAGAGCAAGGGGACTGTGGTTATCGGCACGGTAGAAGGGGACATGCACGACATCGGCAAGAACCTGGTGAGACTGATGCTGGAGAGCAATGGCTTTACAGTTGATGACCTGGGCAATGATGTTTTGCCGGATACCTTCGTCAGCGCGGTGAAGAGCAAGCCGGTGGATATAGTCGCCATGTCAGCGCTCCTTACCATGACCATGACCAATATGCCCAGGGTCATTGAGGCATTGAAACAGGCGGGATTGAGAGATAAGGTTAAAATTATGATTGGCGGCGCTCCCATCACTCGGGAGTTCGCCAACGAGATTGGAGCGGAGGGGTTTGCGGAAGACTGCGTGTCAGCCGTTGATGAAGCACTGAAACTGGTGAAGAAATAGGAGGGGTCTCATGAGCCAGGATAAGACCTCCATGCCCAACAGGGAAAAATTTAAGGCATTCTGTCACGGGGAGCGGCTGGGTGAAGTCCCCTTGTATAGCTGGTTTCATCGCTACTGGACAGATACCCCTGAGGAATGGATTAAAAAGGGAGCACCTAAAGAGATAGGGACCGGAAAGGGGTTCCGGGAATATTTCCAGCTGGACCATCTCCACGGCTTGGAAGAAATCGTCTCTGAAATTAACCGTGCTGACTTAAAGAATGATGCCACCGTTCAGGGCCCGGGGCGCTATCATCCCACACCGCCCATCGTCCCAGTTTTTCCCCTGAAGACATTGCGAGAAGATGAGCGCCACCGTGTAGAGACGACTTATAGCGGAGCCATTGTGGAAGTGTCTAAAGAGTTCCCCTGGCGCATGCCTAAATACCTTGAATACCCGGTAAAAGACTGGGCGACCTGGAAAGAGTATAAAAAAAGGCTTGACCCGTATACTCCTGAGCGCTGGCCCAAGGACTGGTGGAGCTTTGTAGAGAAGCGGAACAAAGAAGATGTGCCCACCATGTTGCTTATGGCTGGATTTTTTGGCGTGCTGAGAGAATGGACCGGCGTAGAGAGACTGCTCTACATGTTTTATGACGAACCTAAGCTCGTTGAAGACATGATGGACCAGGTGCTCTATCTCATTCTGGGAGTGGCGCGAAGGGTAGTCAAGGACATGAGAATTGAGGCTATCCGTTTCTGGGAAGACATGGCATACCGCAGTGGTCCGCTCATCTCCCCGGACATGGTCAGAAAATTCATGGCACCGCGCTACAAGCAGGTAACAGATTTCATGCGCAGTCATGGCGTTGACATCATCCACATTGATAGCGATGGCAATATCCATGAGCTTATCCCCATCTGGCTTGAGTGCGGCATCAATTTTCCGTGGCCCTTTGAAATTGCCGCAGGGAATGACCCTGTGGCGATGAGGAAAAAATACGGCAAGAATCTGATAATTGGAGGCGGGATAGATAAGAAGGCACTGATTGCTGGCAAAGAAGCAACCAAGCAGGAAGTCATGTCCAAGGTGCCGTATCTGGTGAAAACAGGCGGCTATTTCCCCGGTCTTGACCATGTCATTCCGCCGGATGTGCCGTTTGAAAACTTCAAGTATTTCATCAATTTGCTCCGGGAAATCAATGGCATGCCCAAATTGCCAGAATAGCTGAGTTAAAGGGAATTGCGAAAATGAAGAATCTCAAACAGGCTCTCCGCAATGGAGAGCCTATTATTGGCGTTATCATCGCCTCAGGTAGTCCGGCAATGGTGGAGATAGCAGGATACGCCGGATACGATTTCGTTTACATTGATTGCGAACATGGCGTGACCAGCCCTTTTGGACGGGAATTTCAGGAGATGGTGCGCGCGGCGGAGGCGGCGGATATCACAGCTATTACCCGCATCATCAGCAATGATGTGAGCCAGGTGCGCAAGGTTCTGGATTCTGGCGCCAAAGGTGTGGTCGTCCCGTTCCTGAACACGGCAGAGGACGCGCAGAAGCTGGTGGCGAACTGCCTGTATCCGCCGGAGGGCAACCGGGGTGCGGCGCCCGGGGTGAGAGCACCCCAGTATGGCGCCATGGACTGGTACGAGTTTATGAAAAAGTCCAACGATGAGATACTTGCCGTTGGCATACTGGAGCGGCAACAGGGTATGGCAAATCTGGAGGCGATTTGCTCGGTGAAAGGGTTGACAGCGGTATTCACCGGATTTTTTGACTTCGGGCTGGAGCTGGCACTGCCGGAGAAAGATGCCGCAGCGGTCATAGACCAAGCTCGCACCAGGGTCATCAGCATCGCCAGCAAGAAGGGTGTGTTCGTGGGCGATGTGGCATTGACTCCGCAGATGGTGCCTTCGCTGGTGAGGCAGGGCGTGCGCATTATCCTGACGCCTGCGGACACCAGCCTGTTTCTGGGTGTGGCAAAGCAATTTGTGGAAGAGTCACGGACGCTGTTAAAGAAAGTGAAGATTAAATAAAGGGAGGAGAGTTCAATGGCTAAAACAGTAAAGATTAAGTCAGGGGCGATTGAAGTCTCCGCTGAGTTTAACGACACGAAGACTGCGGAGGCAATCTGGAAAGCGCTTCCCATCAAGGCGAGGGCAAACCGGTGGGGGGATGAAATCTACTTTTCCATACCGGTGAGGCTGGGGCAGGAAAAGGGACAGGAACTAGTCAGCGTGGGGGATTTAGCCTACTGGCCCTCCGGGAGCGGCTTCTGTATTTTCTTCGGTCCCACTCCAGTCAGCGTGGGCAATGAGCCACGCCCAGCAAGCGCAGTGACGGTATTTGGCAAAGTCATCGGAGATGCCACGGTGTTCCGAAAAGTAGCGGACGGGGCTGAAATCACCATCAGCAGAGAAAAAGAGAGTTAAAGAATAATTTATTCCCAGCCACTTTTTTCTCACACGTACTTCTGCTATAATAGCGTGGTTTTTAGCATACTCTGCTCAGCAAATTTCAGAGGAAGGAGGTTAGTGAATGGCAGAGTTTGAAGAAGTCCCGGAACTGGAAGGCACAGGTCCTGCAGGCACACCCAAGCAATTTATCATTTACCTTCTCGTCAATGCGGCTATTGGAGTGGGATTATGGTACCTGCTTCATGACATGAAGCAGACTATTGCTGGCACTATTTTCATCGCCCTGGTCATCGGCACGCTGATGTTCTGGAGATTCAGAGTGGGTCTGGCGTTTATCGGCATCGTCCTCCTGTTGCTTACCGGCACCATAGACCTGCACCATACCATTGAGTTCATGAGCCTGGACGTCATCATCTTCCTCGTGGGCATGATGGTAATTGTCGGTCTTCTGCGCCGCTCCGGTTTTTTCAGGTGGCTGCTCGCCGGCGGGTTAAAGCTTACTAACTTCAGACCGAATCTTTTAATGGCGGCAATCATGTGCCTCGCGGCGATAAGCGCGGCAATGGTGGATGAAGTTACCTCCATCCTGTTCGTTTCAGCACTGGTGCTTGACATGTGCGATTATTTTAAAGTCAGGCCGGTGAATTACATCATTTCCGTGGTCTTTGCCACCAACATCGGTAGCTCATGGACGGTGCTGGGCAATCCCATCGGTATTTTAATTGCTCTGAGGTCTGGTCTCACGTTTGAGGATTTCATCAAGGTTGCTTTGCCAATCGGTGTAGTTTCACTGTTTTCTTTAATTGTCATCTCTCTGCTCTGGCAGAGAGGTGAACTGAACAAACTCAGAGAAGAGATTAAAAAGGGCTCCATAGAAGAGCAAAAGAGGTTCCTTAGCGAATGGGCGAAAGTTAAAGACAAAAAGCTCTTCACCGGCAGTGCCATCATCTTCGGTCTGGTTATCATCTTTCTGGCACTGCATTACCGAATGGAGCTGGCGCTGGGGCTGGAGCATAATACCCTGCTGGTGGCTATTTCCATCGCCGGGGCGGGTATCGTCATGCTGTGGCAGAGGAAAGATGCTAAAGATTTTATCATGAAGGACGTGGACTGGTGGACACTGACGTTTTTCATGTTCCTGTTTGCTAAAGCCGGAACGATTCAGTACGTGGGGCTGACTGAGGTCATTGCAGACGGGCTGACTGCTCTTGCGGCGGCTGGTGGGGTGACCTTGCTTATCGTCATCATGGTGTGGCTCACCGGTTTTACTTCTGCGGCAATGGATAACGTGGTGGTGGTGGCGGCTTTCCTGCCTGTGATTCACGCGCTGACTGCAGATATAGGCAGTCCG
>Ga0185342_1000139_pt1 | contig 41189 bp, 31 predicted proteins | sample ConPoolayeEmetaG_FD_128045 | JGI IMG/M metagenome (GOLD analysis project Ga0185342, IMG submission 128045) | Hot spring microbial mat communities from California, USA to study Microbial Dark Matter (Phase II) - Cone Pool mat layer E metaG... ... | reverse complement strand
GTGGAGGCGGTGAGGCGGGAGGTGGCAAGGGCGGAGGTGATGTCGGCATCTGAGATGTGCTTGATGTAGCTCCGGCCGGAGTTGAGGGATGAGACTTTGTCCGGGTCAATGTCCAGGCCGATGACGGTCGCCCCAGCGCGGGCGAACTGGAGGGCAAGGGGCAGGCCCACATATCCGAGCCCAATTACTGCTATGTTCATTTTTGCTCCTCAAAAAAATGGGGACACAAACTATATTTCCTATTTTTCGGATTTTTCTTGCGCTTTAATCGTACTGATTATCCTATCACACCGCTTATTCAATCACAATTTAATCGCTTCTGCTCCCGCTAAAATCTTAAAAGCTACTCGGCGAAGGCGCCGGTGTCCACCCATTCCTTCTTGAGGATAGACCAGAAGTCTTCGGCCAGACCGCGAAGGACGTAGTCGTAAGGCAGCCAGCCGTAGCCGCGCTCGCCCCAGGAGGTGCCCCAGGAGTTGCGGATGAGCAGGGCTCCTTTGGTTTTGATGCCGCCGAATTTGTTGACAATTTCCAGCCGGTCGTCGTAGCCTACGGCCATCACGGCATGCCCGCCTTCCAGGCGCTCGCGGGAGGACGGGAACGGGATGAGGCCGGTGGTTTCAGCCTGCTCAATGGAGTTGTAGACCGAAAAGCCGAAGATGAAGGGGAAGCCACGCGAAAGGTAGGTTTTGAGGCTGTGGAGGACGGCTTCGGGTGCGGCGCCGGCCGGGTCGTGGCGGAAGTACTTTATGGTCTGGAAGTTCTGGGCGAAGGCGTAGCAGAAGGCGGTTGGCTCACGGTCAAAGGCGCTGGGGTCGTCGGTGTAGGGCCAGTAGGATTCGGGCGGAACACCGAAAAGCACCATAGCGCCCATGGTGGTCCGGAGGTAGGCACCGGTGTCGCCGCGGAGCTTCATCAGGTTGCGGGTGACTTTGTAGAGGAAAAGGCGCGAGGCGTCCAGGTGGCGGCCGAAGGCCCGGCGCTCGTAGTACTCAATGAGGCCAACGCCGGCGTGAGCGGTGCAGGAGCCGAGCTGACCCTGGTCTTCTACGGGCGAGCAGTAGTCGCGAAGGTCGACTGAGGCGGGCAGCGAGTCGGCTTTAATGCGGCGGCTGAGGGGCGGTGCGCTGGGCAGGCTGATGGAGTTAATGGAATCCCTGTGATTTTTGGCCAGCTCCCGCTTTACCATTTCTCCGACGTCCAGTATCTCGCGGATGGCTTCGGTGCCTTCGTGGTAATCGCGGAAGTCAGGGCGGTCAGGCAGCCAGCCCATACCCCGGGCACTCTGTCCACTACGGCCGAATGACCTTAGTTCTCCGCCAGAGGAAAGGTTAGCGTCTCTGATTTTGCCTTCTTTTCCTTCAGACATCAAATCCATTCCCCCTTGTTGTTATAATTGATTGAAAAAATTTTCATTAACTAACTTTATTTCCGAAATCTTTAATCTGAAAACTTCCAAACTCAAAAGCCTTAAGGGCCGACCATCAGGCCTTTTTTCTGCCCTTATTATCATCCGAGCTGCTTTAACCTTACCTGAGCCCGCAGGTAAAATTAGAAAATCGGGAAATTAGTATTGTGTCCCCCTTTTTGTCCCCCTTTTTACTCTAGGCCATTATCTGAAACAAAATTCTGAACAAGACTGCGAAGAATAAGGCAACAGCCGCAAGAAGAACAACTACCGTCACCAGCAAACGAAGACCCTTCTCCAAAAACGGCATCTGGTTCCAGGCCGGCGAAAAAGCGAAGAAGCGGTGGTAGCAGGCAGAGCATTTGTAGTGGCGAAGCGGCAGAGCAAAAGAAACTGCCTTCTGCCAGAGGCAGCGGGGCCGTCGCTCCAGCTTTTCGGCGCAATCAGGGCACTTATGGTCGTCAAGATAATTAAGGTAAATTCGGTATCCCTGAATTTTCAATTTTAAAACCTCCCTCAGCCCCTCCACTTTAAGATTAAAGGAAAGATAAGCGGGCGACCACAGCAGGGTCTTATAGTTTTTATAGCTTTTATAGCTTTCAGAGCCTCTAAGTCAGACATTTTTTTCTTTAAGCAAAAATAATGGAATGCGGAGCAGATGTTTCGACCCGGTTTTTGTGTGCAATTTATTCCATCAAGAACCAGTTGGCCCACTTTCCGGCCTCAAGAACCATCGCATTCCAGCCGAAACCGAAGCCAAAAGCCAGACAGAAAAGGCGAAAGTAAGCCTCAAAGGCTGGCCGAGAGGCCTCAGAAGCCGGAGCCGAAGAGACCACTGGAACCACGCTATCATCCTTCAGCTGAGGGAAGAGGACCAGAGTGATAATGATGCCAAGGATAAAGGTGGCGATAGCCGAATAGAGATAGCGCCGGTCAAAGCTCTGGACCTCACCCTTGCGCAGCTTGCGCAGCCACGGGATGAGCGAGCGGGCTACCACCCCAAGAAAAAGCCCGATAATTTTGATGGTGAAAGCTGTGCTCATTAAATCTCCTTCTTGCCGGGACATTTATTGCTGTCCCCTTTGAGCTTCTGTCCCCCTTCGGGATTCAGGAAGCGAAAAACTCGGTGTAAAAATCGGCGTAGAATTCAGCGTAAAATCGGCACAAAACTTAGCAAAAAAAATGGAAATATAGAATGTGTCCCCATTTTTTCATTTTTTTAATTTATTTATTTTCAAGAAGATAGGCAAAAGGGCGATGATAGGCTACCGCCGATGCAGGCTCGCAGCCGCTCAACAGCTGGACGCCTTTTTTAAGGCGCATTTTTTATTCACTAAGGCTCTTAGGAGCCAACTTGAATCAACCTCATATTTTGAAAGACAGATTTCAACTGCCGAGCAAAAAAGAAATGGGAATAGAAATAAGAATCAATGGAAAAAGTCCCAGGGTGCTGTTTGAATTTTTCTGGAAATAAGAATGAGACCGGCTGATATGAACACCTCAGCCTGGAGCCCAGCCTGGAATTTGGAAGCAGATCGCAGTCAGCTAAGAATAGGGCCTGATTATTAGAGCCTGAATCTGGTTGACTTTCTCTTTTTGATTCTTTTACCCTTCTCTCTCTTCCTTCCAGCATTTAATTCCCCGAGACTTATCAATTTAAGCTCAGCTTTTACTTTTTTAATTTAAATTTAACACAATAAAACCAGAGAGATTGAAGAGTAGGCTACTGAAGTTTTCTGCCTTCAGCTCCGCTTTTTCAAGCTCCCTGGTTCCAAATCTCATTAATATTTATTAATAATTTCAGCCATCTTTGTCAAGATAAAATCTGAAAAATTATTTTTTTTAGCCAATGGAAAGAAACTCACCTGCTGAACAAATAGGACTTTGCAATATCTGGCAATCAAAAAAACTATTTACTTTTTATTTCTTACTATCTTTTTACTTTATTTTAAGAAAAAGTGGAAAAGAGCCTGGCTTTGAATTGCCTCTGCAAGATTTTTAGTTAAAATTTTTTGAAGAAGCGAAATGCATACGGCTGATTTTTTCTAATCTTCTTTTTATATCGGGCTCTTTTTCTGATTTCCGCAGATGTTTTTTAGCTCATCATTCTTGTATACAGATATTAACAAAGTTATTAAGAACGAGTACTGGCTCAGACCTGAGTGCAGTTTCTCCCGGCAGTTTTAGCTCGGTAAAGGGCACGGTCAGCCTGGGCAATGAGCTCATCCGGTGTGCCGCCTTCAACCGGGTTCATAGAAGATACTCCAACACAGACGGTGATCTGGAAGGAAGGTTGGAGCGAGTTGCTGGCTTCGAAATAATTTGCCTCTTCTGCCTCGCCGAGAACAGAGCCTATTTTTTTGAAATTAAACAGAGTGCAATCCAGCTCCGCCACCAGAGTTCTTATTCTTTCAGCCACAAGGTAGGCACCAGCAGTATCAGTTTCGGGTAAAATTACAGCGAATTCATCTCCACCATAGCGACAGGCCAGGTCGCCGGGCCGGCGGCAGCTTTTAAGCAAAACCAGGGCAATTTGCTTCAAACACTCATCTCCTGCCTGATGACCAAAGCTGTCGTTGAATATTTTGAAGTTATCAAGGTCAATGATAAGAAGAGAGACGGGCTTTTTAGAGCGGGCGGAGCGGCGCCATTCATATTCCAGATAATCCCGGAAACGGCGGTAGTTTGCCAGTCCGGTCAGCTCGTCGGTGGTTGCCAGTAATTTTAGCTTTTCGTTGGCCAGGCGGAGCTCTTCGGTTCGCTCGGCCACCTGTCTTTCCAGCTCTTGCTCCCGCTGGCGAGCCTGGCGAAGGCGAAAGCTGATTATAGTGTAGACGAAAGCCACTCCCAGCAGGACATAAATCAGATAAAACCAGATGGTACGCCAGAAGGGAGGGATTACCCTTATTCTTATGGCGGTGCCGGCTTCATTCCACAGTCCATCGCAGTTAGTAGCCTTGAGGCGGAAGGTATACTGGCCCGGTGGCAGGTTGCTGTAGGAGGCAAAGCGGCGCGTACCTGCGTAGTTCCAGTCCGGGTCAAAACCTTCCAGTTTGTAGGCATACTGATTTTTCTCGGGACAGGTATAGTCAAGAGCCACAAATTCAAAAGAAATTACCCGGTGCTTCCAGATGAGCTCAAGCTGACGGGTGTCATGGATAGCCCTTTCAAAGACGACCTGGCCTCTAATTGGCTGGCCGGGCTTAACCCTTACGTTATTAACAAAAATATCCGTTAGATAAACAGGGGGAATGAAGTCGCTAAAGGTGATTTCGCGGGGGTTAAAAGAATTGAAACCGTTAATCCCGCCAAAATAGAATAGGCCGTTACGGCCTCTGTGGGCAGCGTTGCCGTTAAATTCGTAGCTCTGCAGGCCGTCGCTGGTGTCGAAATTGCGAAACTGGCTTGTCCGGGGATCAAAGCGAGAAAGACCGCGGTTTGAGCTCAGCCAGAGGTAGCCATCATCATCTTCAAGGATGGCGTAGATGACCGAAGAAGGCAGGCCGTGGGATTCGTTGTAGCGGGTGATGGTCAGGTGGTCTGAGCTGCTGTGAGCCAGTTCGGCTGGCTGGCGCTGGCTGATTAAACAGAGGCCGCCACCGTTTGTTCCGACCCAGACGCTGTCCCGGCTGTCAACGAAGACGGTGATGACCGAGTTACTGGAAAGCGAGTCCGGGTTCAGGGGGTCATGGTTGAGAATGAAAAGTTCGCCTGAGGCAGGATTGTAGCGTAAAACGCCAGTATCGTAAGCCGCTATCCAGAGATGTCCGCGGCTGTCTCCGGTTATCCAGAAGATGCGGCCGGAAAGGAGGGGGTTGAGGAAAGGAGAAGGGGGAGGAGAAAAGGCCTCATCATCAGAGGAGAAGAGGATTTCTGGTTTGCCCTCGCCTGAAAGTTTTATAATTTTTGAAACTTCAGGGCGAAGGAAACGGCGGTTGGTGCGATCAAAATAGGCCAGGCCGTAGGTGACTGTCCCAACCCAGAGAGTACCTGAAGAGTCGAGATAAAGGCTTCGGATGTTGTCGTCAGGGAGAGAGCCCGGGAGGTTGGGCCGGTGGCGGTAATGGATGAATTTGCCGGTGGTCGGGTTGTAGTGGTTGATGCCGCCACCGTAGGTAGCTATCCAGATTGTGCCATCGCGGTCTTCTAAAAGGCAAAAAACCCGGTCGCTGCTGAGGAAGTTAGGAGAATTGGGAGCAGCAGGGTTATGGCGAAGCCGAATTGCCTGGCGGGTACGTCGATTAAACCCGGTTATTCCACCGCCATCAGTTCCGATGAAGATGACGCCTGAACTGTGGTCGCAGAAAGCCCGAACCGCCGGGTGGGAGATGAGAGAGGACGGGTCGTAGGAGTTGGCCAGAAACCGCTTGAAATACTGGCGCTTGAGGTTAAGCTGGCTTATACCCCGGTAGGTTCCAACCCAGAGGATTCGTTCGGGTGAAAGGGTGAGAGATAGAACCCGGTCGTCGGCCAGCGAAACCGGGTCGCCGGGTTTATTTTCGAAGGCAACAAAAGTTTCGCTGTGGGGATTGAAGTGATTAAGGCCGCCAGCATCGGTTCCAATCCAGAAGGTACCGTCCTGGTCTTTGAGGATACAATTGATTGAGTTATCGCTAATTGAAAGCGGATTGGCGGGGTCAGAGCGAAAGATACGGAACTCGGAGAGGGCAGGGTCATAACGGATAAGTCCTGAAGAGGCTGTGCCCAGCCAGATGATGTCGGCTGAGGGGGTAGAAGGAGAGCTTTTTTCAGAATTCCGGTCAGGGTGGCGCTGGCCAGAGACCCGGACAGAGAGAGGAGCTCCGCTGGGGCGGGGCTCTATATAAATTGCAAAGATATAATCGTCAGGAAGATAGGAGATGGTTTGGGCGGTGGTGAGGTTGGCGGGGCCGGGGCTCGCAGGGGTAGCTCGCAGGTGAGTGATGCGGCCAGTTTCCGGGTCAATGATGTTCAGTCCTCCGCCTGCAGTTCCAACCCAGATCAGGCCCGCGCTGTCCTGGGCAATGGCTCTGATGTTATCGCTGCTGAGAGAGCGGTCGGGCTGAGAGGGGTCAGATCGGTAGCGGATAAATTTCTGATGGGTGCGGTCAAAAAGATTTAGCCCCCGGTCCGTGCCGACCCAGAGCCGACCCTGGCGGTCCTCGTAGAGACAGAATATCCTGGAGGAGGAAATTGAGTCGGGATTAACCGGGTCATAGAGATAGCGTTCAAACCAGTCGCGAGAGTAAACATAGCGATTGAGGCCGTTCTCGGTGCCGACCCAGAGGTTGCCGTGGCGGTCAACCAGAAGAGCATTTATCCAGGAGTTAGAGAGAGAATGTGGGTCAGAGTCAACGGGCAAGTAGACAGTGAAGCGATAGCCATCGAACTTGTTTAGGCCCGATTCGGTGCCGAACCAGAGAAACCCGAAGTGGTCGCGGGCTATAGAGTGAACAGAATTTTGAGAAAGACCCTGTTCTATAGAGATGGTTCGGAAAAAAAGATGCGGGGGGAGTGTGGCAGCCTGGAGGTGCTGGCTCAGAAGGGGAAGAAGCAGGAATATAAGAAAGAGAAGAAGTGGCCGGCTAAAGAGCAAAAAGAAAAATAAAAATTTGGTAGGGCTAATTCGGTTCAGGTAAAGACTGGAATGATTGGTTGACCAGAACGAGCGACTTAAAAGCGGCAAAGGCTTTAAAATTACTGAATTAAGAAATATTTTTTGCCCGTTCTTTTTCAGGACTTCTTTCCCATCAATGCCCATCTTTTAAAATCAATTCCCCTAAGATAAAAAGGCACTATGAGGTAAAAATTGCTAAGATATATAAAGTCAGAAATCGCCACCCAGAATTTCATATCTCGCTTTTAATTAATTATATATCTTAAAAAAAATCTTATAAAAAAACAAATTTTTTTTCACAATGGGGAAGTTTATCTCTGCCTTTTTTTTCTTTTAATTTTTTGTTTTGACAATGAGGAACTGTGGTTTAGTCACTTCTGTGTTGTGGCTCGAACTCGCTAAAATTATTAATTTTTAATAATTTTTTTATATAAGGCACTTGATAAGGTTAATCTTTTCCACTTCCATCTCTTCTTTCTCTTCATTACAGGTTATTTTCAGATTCAAAAAGGGCTATATAATTGACTGAATAATTTTTCTAATTGAAAATATTTTAATTCCTTTCAAAAAGAATAGAACTTAACCGGTCCATTTATAGAAAGGGACAGGAAAACCTTTACCTATTTGTAATTTATTGGCAATCAGCCGGTTAGTATCATTAAAAAGGGGTAAGAGATACATGTCCCGTTACTCGACGGTGACGCTTTTGGCCAGGTTGCGCGGCTGGTCCACGTCAGTGCCCTTAAGGTCTGCCACAAAGTAAGCAAATAACTGAAGGGGAACGGTATTTACTATGGGCTGCAGGTATTCGTCTACCTCCTCAACTTCAATGGAATAATCCAGCAGGGACCGGGTTTCGTCATCACCACAGCTAATAAGACCGATGATTATTCCGCCTCGCGACTTAGCTTCCAGAAGGTTGGAAATAATTTTTTTGAGCTGGCTGCCGCGCGTGGCCAGAGCCATAACTGGAACCTGTTCGTCGATAAGAGCTATCGGGCCATGCTTCATCTCGCCGGCCGGATAACCCTCGGCATGAATGTAGGAGATTTCTTTGAGCTTTAAGGCTCCCTCCAGAGCGATTGGATAATTGAGCCCGCGGCCCATGTAGATAAAATCATGAGACCGGACAAAGCGAGCCGCCAGCTCTTTAATTTTGTCTTCGGAGGCAAGCTGCCGCTCGAGGATGGCGGGAAGATGATAGATCTGGTCTATGTAATAGGCGAGCTTTGAGGAAGGAATCTGGCCGCGCTCTTGAGCGAGGTAGAGAGCGAGAAGGAAGAGGACCTCAACCTGAGCGATAAAGGCTTTGGTTGAGGCTACACCAATTTCTATGCCGGCTCGAGTATAGACCACCTGCTCGGCCGCTCGGGCGATGGATGAATCCATGACGTTGCAGATGGCCAGCGTGCTTATACCCCGGGCCCGAACTTCTTTCAGGGCCGCCAGGGTATCAGCTGTCTCTCCAGACTGCGAAATAAAGATGGCCAGGTCGCCTGGTAGAAGAACTGAGCGGCGGTAGCGGAACTCTGAGGCATATTCTACTTCGGTGGGGATGGCAGATATTTCTTCAAAGTAGTAGCGCCCGAGAAGACCGGCATGGTAAGAGGTGCCGCAAGCAATGATCAGGATACGGTTTATCCGCTCTGGCGCAACCTGCAGGTTGAGTTCATCAAAGGCAATCCGGGGCGGCTCTCTTTTGATGCGGCCAAGGAAAGTGTCGGTGAATATTTTTGGCGTTTCAAAGATTTCCTTGTGCATAAAATGTTTGTGGCCACCTTTCTCAGCCGATTGAAGACTCAGGGTTACAGTCTGGTGGGGCGAGACCACAGGCTGGCCTGTAATAAGGTCGAAGATTTCAACCTTATCCCGGTAAACACAGGCAATTTCATTTTCTTTGAGGGTGATGATGCGCCTGGTGAAGGGCAGAAGGGCTGGAATATCGGAGGCGATGAAATTTTCGTCTTCGCCAAGTCCAATGATGAGTGGAGAGAAGTTTTTGGCTGCGACAAAATAATCTGGGTGCGTCTGGCTGATGACCCCAATCGCATAGGTACCCTCAACCCGGGAGAGAGCTTTGCGAACAGCCAGACACAGGTCAGGGGTGGTGCGTAGCTCGAGGTCGATAAGATGAGCGATGACTTCGGTGTCAGTCTCGGAGGTGAAGGTGCGGCCTTGTTTTATGAGCTGAGCTTTGAGTTCGGCGTAATTTTCAATGATGCCGTTGTGGACCACAGCCAGGCCGTTTACCAGGTGGGGATGGGCGTTGTTTTCGGATGGCCGGCCGTGGGTGGCCCAGCGGGTGTGACCGATACCGAAATTGCCCTGGGGATTGGATGAAGCAACAAGATCGGCCAGAGCCGAAATTTTGCCGACAGCACGCAGGACCTGCAGACCGGCGGAGCTGAGGATTGCCAGGCCGGCCGAGTCATAGCCACGGTATTCAAGGCGGCGCAACCCTTCGAGCAGAATCGGAGAAGCCTGCCTGTTACCTATATAGCCGACAATACCGCACATGGAGTCATGCCTCCCTTCCTTTGTTTTACAATTTTATCATAAAGAAAGAGAAAATTTATAAATTGGGGAAATAAAAAATTGGGAATTGAGTATAGTGTCCCCCGTTTTCTTAATAGGTTTCGTGGCTAAAGATTCCAGTCGGGACCCAGCTGCCTTTAACCTTTTCCAAATACACCAGATAACCCACGCCCATTTCAGGGGAAGCCACGTGTGAGACAAAAACCATGGCCGCTATCCTTGATTTGTTAAATCCCGCACGGGAGACATAGGTTCGACCCCCTGACAGCGAAACTGTTTCGCTGCTCACCTCTGGCTTCCAGTTCAGCTCACTTTTCTCACTATTCCTTATAGTTAAAATTCCTTCAAAACCTTCGGGCAAAAACTCACTCAGCCGGTATCTCTTCCTATTCTTGCCGTTATAATCCGTGAGCAGCTCTTTGTCCACCCCTTTTAGCTTTTCTGCCGACCGGTTAATAGTCTCGTCTTCAAGGACCACAAAACCCTCTGGCAGACCATCCAGCCGGAGCGAACTCAACTTCGATGGGTTAAAAACCGCTGCATAAACCTTAAATTCCTCGGAATGGACAAAATCCTGACAGCTACAGCCAGAAGTAACCAGATATCTTATGGTGTAATCATCAAGAAACATCCGTTTTTCTTTCAGAAATTGAGGGTCTTCCTCACACTTGGCCTGGAGATAATCTTTGATTTCATCTTCGCTGCTTTTTTGGTTTTCACTTCTGCCATATGGAAACTCTGCCCTAAGCTTATAAGCATAGCGGGGCAGGCTCGAAATATCCCACTTCAAATCATCCTTAAAATTATAGCTTCCAAAATAACTCAAAACCTGAAGATAGATTTTCTGCCCGGGTTTGAAAAATCCACCAGCCTCCGGAAGCAGGGCTTCTACTTCTTCAGGGTACATTTTTGAGGACGAGCTTACCCACCAGCCTCGGCTGAACAATTCAAAATAAGCAGGCCGCAGGAATTCTTCAACCCAAAAACTGCCCGGCAGAATGAGGATTAAATCCACCTGCCCCTGCCCGCCGAATAAATTAGAGGTCTTTAGCGGATAATAGAGCTCTCTGGATTTAAACCTATAGGCCAGCGGCTCAATCAGCCTGGTCGAGCTGCCAGCTACCAGCGAGTCGAAAACGAAGTAATTAAACCCGCGGGCAAGATAATCACCGGCCATGGCCATAAAATCATCAAGTTTATTCTCTTTCTGCAACTCCTGGGTTAAATCAACGGGAATCACCGAAAAGGCTCCTCGCTCCTCAGCTCCCTCTGGGACGGCAGCAGAAAAAAACAACCGGGTCAGCCCGACTATCAGCAAAAGCAGCCCCAGCCTCGCCACTGACTTCTTCCCTTCTTCTTTAAACCGCCATTGCTTAAACCATACCGGCTGTCTACCATTTTTCTTCAATTATCTCTCTCCTCTTTCTTTGGTACTCTTCTTCTGTCAACAGCCCTTCTTTTCTCAGGCTTTCTAACTCCCTAAGTTTGACCGCAAAGCTAACCTCCTGAGTTGATCTGCTATCCGAAACAGAATATCCGCCGGGTTTAGACTCAGCCGGTCCTTTAACTTCTCTGGCCTTTTCTTCTCCAGCTTTTTCCTCTCGGCCCTTTTCCTCCCTGGCTTTTTCCTTTTCGCCTTCCCCTTCTATCTCCAATACTTCCAGAGCAGCTGGGTTCGGCCTGGATTTCCCATAGGAAGCAAGATTAATGATTGAATATACAGCTATACCTAAACAGCCAAATACCCAGACCACCAGAAAAAAAACCATAGGCCCTGCAGCTTCACCAGCACCTCCCAGATTAGAAACGATTAAGACTAGCCCGAAAAATAAAAAAAGAACACTCATTATCAGAGTTGCAACCGAAGCGGTGGGTGAAGGTCGAACCGTAGCTCGTTTCCCCTTTAAATTAAATTCGCCGTTTTCTTTCATAATGCCTCCTTTTAACCATTATATTGAAAAGAACAGCCTGCTGCCTGCTTTTTTTCTCCGGGGCAAAACACTACACCTGCCCCCTCCCCTGGCTACCGGCAAAAAATGTTTTTAAAATCACCTCAAATAAATTAAAATAACGATAATAAGAATTAAAAAGGAGCAAAAAGGAGCAAATAGTGTTTTATAAAATCCGTATTGCGTTTTTATTTTTTCTGGCCGTCCTTCTATCTGTTAACCTCTCTGCCCAGTACCCCGATGCCCGCCGCACGGGAGAAGAGGTTCTCTACGAAGCTCTCCTCGGAGCTAAAGGGTTTTTCATCGTGGTGGAAAGCAACGGCTGCACCCAAAAAGAATCCTTTAAAATAGAACCCACCAAAACAGTCAACCCGGACGGCACCACCAGGTATGTGTTTACCGTCCTCCGAAAAACGCCGGATGAATGCAAGGGGCTTCCCGAACAGATCGTTCTCTATTTTGATTTAGAAAAAGACCTTGGCCTGAAAGGCAAATTTACTTATTCGCTGTCTAATAAAATTTTTCCCTCTGACATACCTGATTCTTTGACTTCCATCGTAGAAAAATACTTCAGCCTGGAAAAAGCTAAAGTCTTAAAGTCAGAAGAAGCTTAGCCAGCCATCGGAACAGTGAAAACCGAAACCTTATTTCTTACAACTCTGAAAGAAGAGCTGGAACACCACGCCGCCCTTATCCGGTCTGAGCTTAAAGAGGCCATGCTCTTTTCTATTAAGTCCGAGATTGACCGCTACCGTCAGCGTGGTGACCAGAAGAAAGTTGAGGAGCTTTCCAGGGAATTAGAAAAATTCCGTTCGCTCCCAGAAACCGAAAACCCTCTTCCCAGCGAAGAGACCGGGGCGGAAGTTTCTCTATCCCCTGCCCCTGGTCCTATCCTGCCACCTCAGGTCAGAGGGGCTGAGGTCATAGTCAGAGAACCGCTTAAAATCGGGTCAGTTCTGGAGGTGGCGGGCATGACCAGGTCTGGACCTTTTTATCATCTGGCAGGATACCGCAATGATATTCTCCAGAAACTTCAACCCGGAAAAATCCACAAGGTTTACCTCTACCTGATTTACAAAAGAGAATATTTTGGCTTTATCTCGAACTATTATGTTTATCTAGCCGGACTAAAAGATGACTGATAATATTTTTGAAACAAAAAAATTAACCTGAAAGGAAAGTTAAGATGATAGGACTCAGTGAATTAATTGTTCTGTTTTTTATACTGTCGTTGCCTCTGTTCATCATCGCTCTTGTAGACATACTGAGAAACGATTTTCCTGGCCAGGAGAAAATAGTGTGGTTGCTGGTAGTTATTTTTCTGCCACTCCTCGGACCAATTCTTTATTTCATCATAGGCCGGAAAAAAAAGAATCACGCAGTAAGAAATTTTTAGAAACTTAGGTAAGCACTATCAACCTACAGGCCAGCACGCTTCCGCGTTTTTAGGTCCATGGCTGCTTTTCGTAAAATTCATCCCTAAGCTTCTTTAATGAGGGAAGGGCTATCTTTCTCGGAGAACCAGCTAACTGCTCTTTTAACTTTAAGACCGGCCCGGCTTCTTCTGGCCAGTATTCCTCAACCTGGACTTCAACTTTCTTTAACTCCAAGGAGCCGGGACGATAAATGATGAGCTTAGCTTTTTCCTGAGCCTTAACAATCCTGACCACCATCTGTGTTGGGTCTTCCTGCTCCGGCGAGTGTCTCACATCCTGGCCGTTTACGACCACTACGCGGTCTCCAATTTTCAGGCCAGCTCGTTCTGCCGGTATCCCATTCTGGACGGCAACAATTAGAGGGTAAATCTCACCCTCAGAAATAGAAGCCACAATGCCTTTCTTTTTAAAAAGCGAGAGCGATTTTTCAGCCATTTCCAGGGCTTTCCCATTTTCTCCCCGGGCAGCCTTCACCAGCCCCAGCCAATCATAAAAAAACGGGTTTCGAGGCATAACCTGAAGCAGAGCTTCAGCTCCTTTTTCAGCCTGCTCATATTTTTCTAAAACACTCAGGGCATAAATTATAGACAGCTCGCACCAAAAATTAGGGACAAAATCTATATTTCCTATTTTTTTCTTATTTCTTCCCCATTGCCCAGCCTCAGCCGACCTCTAGCCAGTCAGAAAGAGAAAGAGGCAGAAGCCCAAGTCTCTTTCAGACCAGGAATTTTCGGATTTTAGCGGCGTAGGCTTCGCTTACAGCATCCGGTGTCTCTATGATTATATCCTCTGGCGATTTAACGCCGAGACCAAGCTCGGCCGCCCGGACAATCTGCTCCTGCTCAAAGACCTTCGGCTTCATTATGGCTTCGTTGGAGCCAAGCTCTTTGAGAACGGCCACTGCGACCGCATCAATGGCCACCCGGTCAACACCAGCCAGAAAAACATTAGCTTCTTTGCGCGGTCCGGTCATTGGCCCCTGGTCAACAAAGGCCACCAGACCGTCAAGGATAACAAAGGTTGGCTTGTAGGCATAATTAATCTCGGCAATCATCCAACGCATGTGTGGAGAGGAATGAAGTTCGCGCATATAGGTGTGACCTTTTCTGGGAACCACACCGACAGAATTCTTTAGCGACATGGTGAAAACCCCTCCGAATGCATGCGTCTTAAGGCAGCAGGTGGAGATGAGGGCTTCGGCCTCAATAACAGGACGAGCCACCAGAAAACCATCCTGCCAGTGGGAGCCGGGGGGAACCACTTTTACGTAGCCATCCGGACCGAGCTCGTCAAAATTAAGGAGGTCAGCGTCGTAGCTCCCTGCCAGCTGGCGAATTCCTTTTTTGTCGAATACCTGTTCGGTGGGTTCCGGACCACTGCGGTCGCCGATGGTCAGTTTTTTAGCTCCAGCTTTGCGAAGCTCTTCAAGGATCTCTTTCAAGGTATCGTTGTGAGTGGAGCCTGGAGTCTCGTCGGAAGTATTGAAATTGGGCTTGACCAGGACGTTTTTACCTCGAAAGGGGTTGGCCTCTTTGAAAAAGGCAAAGGCTTTCCGAACACCCTCGGCCCGATTGTCAGTCCTGATGAGCAGAACTCGGGATTTGCCGGCTGGAGCCAGGGGGTCGGAGGGATAGGGTGAAAATGATGAAAACCGGGGAGATGACAAAGAGAAAGAGTCTGAGGGCGGGTTTGATTTGCCGGCTGAGGAAAGACCTGAAATGGTTGAGAATCTGGCTGATGCTGGGCTGCCCGAGAGCAACTTTTTGCCGCCAAGGGTCGAAAGTCCGACCAGACCGAGTCCGGCCGTTAGGAATTCCCTTCTCTTTATCTCTTTAGGTTTGCTTTTTTCATTCATAAAGTTTGCCTCCTTCAATCAAATATAACCACCTCCATGTTACCATTAACCAATTTGGGCTTCAAATAAGAACACACCATAGGAGACGTGTCGGCTTGTCCTCGAAAAATGAAAAATGGGGACATGATCTATATTTCCTATTTTTCATATCATTGCCAGGCCTCTGCCCAACTCAAGGCATTCATTAAATTAGGGACACAAACTATATTTCCTATTTTCCCTTAGATTTAATTTGCTCAGCGCTGTTCTAATTTACAAGAGAATATAAAAATCCGCCTAATAAATTAAAAAATAGGAAATATAGATTGTGTCCCCAACTTTATATAAAATGGAGAAAGAGAATTAAAAATGAGCAGAAGAATTAGACGAAAAGACTTTCTCAGGTTGGTCGGGGGTGGCTTAATCAGCTTCGCTTTTGGCAAAAAACTCATAGATGCAGAGCCCAAAAATTCTGGTTTTAAGTTGCAGCCCCTCACCTCATCAACTGAAGGAAATATCAAATGGAAATTACGACCTAAAGAGCAACACCTAAGCTCGCCTTCTGCGCAGAAGTTTCGAGAAAAATTCCCAGAAGAAAATTTTCAAACATTTCCAACCCGCACCGAGCTTGGCAAGGCCGGAATCAGCGTTTCCACTGTAGGATTCGGGGTTTCCCGCACAATGGAATCTGCTCTGGTTCTCGCAGTTATAGAAGCCGGAGTTAATTTTATGGACACGGGGCGTTCCTATTTTCGTGGTCAGAACGAAGTTATGCTGGGAAGAACACTGGATAGACGAAGAAAAGAAGTGGTAATTCAATCGAAACTTCGGGTGAATCTGAGCCCTGAGCAGATAGAGTCCAATGAAGAAATAAAGCGGGCTCTGGAAGAGATGGAAAAATCGCTTCAGGAAAGCCTTAAAGCTTTAAGAACCGATTATATTGACATTCTTCTCATTCATGGAGCTGAACATTCCAAAGTAGTTCATCATCCAGAAATAATGAATTTTTTTGTGCGAAAAAAGGAAAAAGGGATAATTCGGGCCCATGGCTTTTCCACGCATCAAAATCAGGTGGAACTGCTGCGGGCTGAAAATGAGGTTGGTTTCTACGATGTGATTATGACCACTTACAATCATAAGGGAGCTTACGTTCATATGAATACAGGAAGGCAGAGCAGCTGGGACCAGGAAGCTCTGGAAAAAGAAATGCTTCAGGCCAGAAAGAGGGGCGTTGGGCTGGTGGCCATGAAGACCTGTTCGGCCGGGCCTCTGGCCAACAATCCGGAAGAAAGACCCACTTATGTAGAAGCACTGCGCTGGGTGTTGCGGAAGAATGTAGTCCATACCATGGCCGTGGCTATGGCCAGTTTTGAACAGATTAAGGAGAATCTCCAGGTCTGAAAAATAGGGACAGGAAAAATAGGAAATATAGATTGTGTCCCTATTTTATTTCAAAGAGGCGGCGGATGCGGCCGCCCTTTTCGCCTCGACCTGAGATAGTCACATCCACAATACCCTGGCCGCCAGGCAGCTCCAGGTCAAAATAAAAAGGAGCTTCCTTCAGCTCGGTAAATTCCCTCAGACTAACCTTAAAAACCCGGTCCTCAACATATTTGCCAAGTTTCTTCCCATCCCGCCCGTAAACATAAAAGACAAACTGCAAGTCCAAAAAATAATTACCCTCCTCATCTTCACTGAAATTAAGGGATTTAACCGGCAAAATTATTTTAATCTGCTTTTCATTTTCCAGATATTCCAGTTCAAATCTGACAGTCCTATCCTTAAATACATTGTCCGGCCCGAAGCGACCCCCGAGCTTGATGAGATCCATAGCTTCAAAAAGATTGCCTGAGATATCTCTGATCTTATACTGACCGGTTCCCCTTTCATCCACAAACTCAATTCCCACCCCGTAATTATAGTAAATCCAGGTAATTATCGACCCGCGCACCGAACTATCATAATGCGTGAAAACTTCGTCAAACTTATCAGGCGGACCTAAATAAATGTAAATTCGGCCTCTGTCCGTATCCCGCCCTTTACCTCCTTCCTTAAACCTCTGGTCGGCATAAATAACGCGGGACAGAAACTCCTGCTTAAACTCATTCTCGGGTGTTTCCGGGAAAGGGTCGCGCTTTTCCCAGAATTCCTGAATAAATTCTTTTCTGGATTCTGCATCAGGCAGCAGCCGAAATATTTTATCCTCTTCGCGGCTCATGATAAGCCTGGCCAGTTCGTAAAACTCACGACTTTCCGGGTCAAGCTGCGGGCGGGGTAAGCTGGAACATCCAGCCAGCCACAGACAGCCCAGAAGAAAGACCCCAGTCCAGAACCAAAAAGTTTTTTTAAATTTTATTTTTCTCATCCTAACCCCCAAAAAATAATTTAATCAGACAAAATTTTTCTTTCATAATATTCAAACCCTCAGCTATTTCCACTTCTCCCCTGCCCTTATCTTCCCTTCTAATCAATATTCCAATGACCCCATTTTTTACAATTGTATTTAAGCACCAGCAAACAATCCGCTCTAAATCTCTTCGCAGCCACTTTATCGTTATGCTTTTCATCCGGGTTTGGCAAAATTCACTCCTATAATTCCACCGGCAAAATATTTTTATAATTTGCCATTTGTTTAATAGACCCCTTTTCAAACCAGGACCCCAAATTTCGCTTTCCAAATCTGCCCCTCTGATCTTGCCTCATAGAAATATAAGCCTGAAAAACAGTAACCGCTTTTCCCCTATAATTTGCCTGCCCCGTATGGCATTATCTCCTTTCACTCAAACGCATACACTCCAGGCTTCCGGCCTACTTGAAGAACTAAACTTAAAATATTTCTTTCTCTAATCCTTATTCCTTCTATAATCCAGACCTTAATCCAGACCAGCCTTTTACCTAACCCTCCTCCTCCCCTGATTTCCCTGCTGGTCTGTCTTTGTCTTCCTGTCCGAAGTTTATTTCTTCAGATAGCTCAAAAAGGCTCTGACCTGGGCAGCTCTCTGTGAGTCTGGGTCAATCTTAAGATATTGCTCAAAGGTTTCTATGGCTTCCTGGTTTTTCTGCAGGTTCAGGTAGGTCAGACCCAGCTGATAAAGGGCATCAGTAAAAGTCTTATCCCTTTCCACTGCTTTCTGGTAATAGGCCAGAGCCTCCTTAAATTGACCACTGTTGTAATAAATAGTGCCAACATTATAGATGACTACCGGGTCAGTAATTTTATCTATATCAACTTTACCGTACCATTCAAAAGCTTTTTCGGTTTGACCCCGGTTCTGATAAGTATTTCCAATAGAAACCAAAGCATCGGCGTTATTAGGGTCCTTTTCCAGTATCTTGAGATAAGCCTGTTCAGCCAGGTCGTATTTCTCCTGAGCAAAATAGCAGTTGCCAACGTTTTTCCAGATAGGATAAGCATCAGGATTATCGGCTAAGATTTTTTCATAAACAGCCCGGGCTTCATCATACTTCTGTTCTTCAAAAAGTTTATTGCCCGCTTCTAATTTTTCTTTGATTTCATCCGTCACCACCAGGCCTTCTATCTTTTTCAGGGCAATCTTGATTTCAGGGTTTTTTTGAAATTCCTGAAGCTCAACCGTGATTTTTTTGGGGGCATAACCAATTTTCTCAAAATCAATATACCACTGACCACCACGAATCCAGGAGGCAATCCACTTGCCATCTTTATCAGTTTTGACACTGAAACCCTGTTGTTCCTTAACGTAAAATAATTTTACAGTTACTCCTTCCAATGGGTTTCCCTCTTCGTCTGTAACCACGCCAAAGGCCCGGCCTTTCCCCTTATACACCTGGGAATAGACAAGCCCTATGGTGAAAAATATAGCCAACACTATAACCAAAGCTCTTTTCATATAAAACCTCCGCTCCATTTTGTTAATCAAAACACATAGCTTATTAATATTATCATATCTGTGTTCCAAAAAAAATAAAGCAAAATTTATGCCAGTTTGCAGTTGCCCTCTGGGTTTCTTCGCTACGGGCAAAAGCAACACGGCAGGCGGGGCTATAAATGAATCTCAAGAAAGCTAATTTTTAAAGGGAAATGAACTCGGAAAGAAGGTTTTAAACTGAATAATTTTTTTAATCTCAAGTTTAAATCTCTCAAGGTTTAACTAATTTTTATCTAAAATGCGGCCTGACCTTTCTTTAACCGCCTGCACTCATCTTTAAGCTTTTTGGGTCCTATTCTATTCTCCTACCCAAGACAGCATAATTTTATTTAACATAATCAACAGGAATTCATCATTAATTTAACTAAAAATTAAAATAGCCACCCCGCTTGATCAAGTTAGAAGTGTTCAGTGTAAAAAAAAAGGCTCTCCTCCCCTTCCGGGGAGGAGAGCCTAAACATCCGCTCAGATTAAAAGCCTTATTAGAACTCGAAGCGGACTCCAAGTCTGGCCACTCTGGGATTGAGGACTTCGTTCAGGGCATTATAGGTGATGTTGGGAGTGAATGTGGTTCTGGTCCAGTCAATATTACCCTGGGCATCACCGAAGACTCTAACTGTACCCCAGTACTTCTGATAGCGACGATTTTCAATCATCTTGTTGAGTAGATTGAAGACATCCAGCATGATGTAGATGCGGCCGGTGTTGCCAGCGCGTAACAGCTTTTCCGCTCTGAAGTTGACGTTGTAGAACAGGGGCAGTCTCTGGGCACCGAACACATCCATTCTGATGTCAGCGCTTCTGGTTTCATTAGCAGGAATTCTATTATCTACCAGGGTAAAATATTCATCCTGTACCCAGCCTTCTCTCATGTTGAAGGTGGCAGACACAGAAATATCAAAGGGTAGCTGATAGAGTCCAGAAAGCTTGAACATCCAGCGAGAATAAATATACTGGTCAATTTTACCGGAAGCACCGCCAACAAAGGCAGCCTGCGGCTTGCCGTCATAAGCCCACAGGTTAGTGGGGTTGAGGTAGCTGCCTTCGCCGTAGTGCTGAGCCTGCCATTGCCAGGTGAAGCTTCCGTTTAGCATCCACTTGTTGGCCAATCTCTTGTTGAAAATGAGGTCAACACCAAAGTAGTCCATGTAGTAATTCGGACGGAGCTGCCGTTCGCTGTAAGGTGAATAAGCGAGATAAGCAGCATTGGCAGAATACCACTCGTGGTTCTTGGCTTCTTTGGTATCCGGTATGAAAACAGTGTTGGTAGAGCTGTTGTAATAAGAGCCTGAGGGCACGCCACGGCTCGGGAAGTAGCTGGTATCAGGATATGTCCGGGTTCCGTCTGGATTAAGCCAGTACTTCAGGGTCCAGTTATATTTATCATACTTCCTGTAAGTACCGACCAGGGATACGGCAAAATTGGGCAGCACTTCTCTTTCCAGGGTCACGATGGCTTCACTGGTTCTGCTGGAACCTACACCTTTTCTGGTTGAGGTGTATGGCTCTCCGAAAGCCTGTGGATTATTCGGGTCGAAGCCACCCCAATAGTAATCAGCGGCATCACTCCAGTTTCCGATGAAATTGCCATTGGCATCAAAAACATTGTAACGGGAATAGTTCTGACCAGGCGTTCTTCGGTAGAGCCAGTAAAGCTCGGTAAATTGTATTACCCCATCCAGGTTAGCATCATCCCACCAGAAATCCATCCAGCCGCCGGTTCCTGAAGGAGAGGCCCAGTCAGCCCAGCCAGTGCCCATAAAGTCCCCATATTGAGCAAGGTTCACTTTAAACAATGTCTTGCCATCACCAAAGATGTCCCAGGTAAAGCCGATTCTGGGAGAGAAAACGGACCAGTGGAATTTCTCAGTGGAAATAGAGTTAGTGGCAGGATCATAGTAATAGTGATATCTCTTGGGGATTTCAAGGCCGGGCAATAACTCGTCCAGCTTGGCCGCTACAGCCGGGTCTGCTATGGTTTGCCAGGCAGGTCCGCCATCCATGGCTTTTAGAGTAAACGGATACAGGTATGGAATCTGATAATCCCACCTGAGCCCCAGAATTAAAGTGAAGCGGTTGAAAGTAAGGGTGTCGCTGAAATAAAGGCCCAGAGCGTCAACTCTCTGGTCACGGTAATAGCCACGCCAGAATTCAAAAAACTTTATTCTTTGAGCGTAGTTAGGATAAATAGCCGAAACAGGGTCAGCAATCTGATCACCATTGATGTCCCAGGCCGTATCAGTAGCGCGGTAATTTCGGGTGACCATTAAATTACCGCTCCAGACCGATTCCACATATTGTTTCCTCTTGGAAAAATCCACGCCGAACTTGAATTCGTGGCTCATACCGAAGAGGCTATCATTGAAGTACTGAACCATCAAATTATACTGGTAGACAGGCCGTTCAACATAATACCTGCTGGCCTGGGAACCGTAATATCTTTGTGCGGCCACGTCCCAGATAGGAACTTTTTCAAATTTCAGGTCGGTCATCGGCCTCAGGCTGAATCCCGCATCGGAATAAGCGAACTTTAGAGACACAAACAGGTTGTTACCGAACATATGCTCATCTTGTATCTTCAGGATAGGGCTGCCGAAATAGTAACGGCCTTGCTGATAAAGACCTTCAGGGTTGGATGAAGTGGCTGAACGGCCCCATTTTTTCTTACCGCCGGAGTGGTAGAAGATTTCCAGACGGTTGTTCTGGATAAGTTGGACGTTAATCTTTCCAACGTAGTTATCCAGCATGGTGTCGTCCGGAGTTCCATAAATAGTATTCGTCTTAATATCCTGAATGCCGTAGGAGAACCAGAACCAGGCTTTATCCTTAATAATCGGGAAACCAAGGTTAAAGCCGTAGTCCTTTATATTCCTGATTACGTTGACGCCCTGGAACAAGTTGCTGAGATTGTTGGGGTTCTCTTCGGCTTTGATGGCCGCCACTTTTTCGGTATTTTTAGCCTGGAATTTCTCATCAGTCAGATAGAATCGGCCGCCGAGAGTTACCCTGTTGGTACCACGTCTGGTAACCATATTCAATGCGACACCACCGGTCTGGACTGTAACATCGTTACCACCTACTGAAATCTGCATTTCCTCAAAGGCATCAAAGTCGTAGTAGGAAGGTGAACCTCCGATGGCCGCAGGGTCTGTGATAACAATACCGTCCATAGCCCAGACGTTGTTGTTGTAGTTGTTAGCGCCACGGGCAACGAAGCTTGACTGCTGACCAGACTCGTTACCGCCGACGTTCTCACGGTCGACCATAATGGAAGGAGCCATCTGCAGGATAACCCACGGGTCTCTGGCAGTGGGCAGCCCCTGCAAAAGTTCCTGAGTAACGTTGGTGCCGACCGAGGTTTTCTTGGTATCGACGATAGGTGTGACAGCAGTGACGGTGATTTCTTCTTCCAGGCCGCCGGGTTCCATGGTAAAAACCATGTTGGCGTTAGCTCCGACTTCCACCACAATGCCCGTCTGAACAACAGTCTTAAAACCAGTAAGTTCCAGCTTGATGGTATATTCGCGGGAAGGTGGCAGAGACATAAACCTGAAAGTCCCTTCCGCTGAAGATACAGCGGTCATTGGCGCAAAGAAGGGTGAAGTTAAAGTGACGGTTACTCCAGGCAGTGGGGTACCCTCGGTGTCGACAACTTTACCATAAATATTCCCCGTTCTTTGCTGGGCACCCAAAGAAACTGTCAGGAGTAACACAAACAGAACAGCTAAATACTTTCTCATACTCATACATCCTCCTTAATGGATAAACTTAAAAGCCCTTACCCTGGGTGTTAAACACCCGCCTTGCCCCTAAACAGATAGATTATTGGTTGGCCTGTACCTACTTTTTCACCTCCTTTCCAAAAATTTATATTAAGCCACATCTCCATTCCAGCCTTATATATAAGCAATTTTTGTGCCAGATTTTTTGATATATTAAGTATTTGATTAACAAGAAATTACCTCTTTGATAAATTTTTATAAAACTAAAAATCAAATATTTTTTTGAATTTTATCCAATATTTTGGATTAACCCTCAAAGTAAGAAAAACTTCAGGCTGTAATTCTGGCTGTAATTAAGGTTTTTAATCCTGATTATCAATTCGGGAATATTGCTTTCTCGCAAGCTTTCCTCCGGCATTTCTACATCGAAAGAAATCAGGTAGTAATTTTCAGAATTTTCCAGGATTTTTTTTAGCTGGGCAGCCGGAGTGGCGGTGGATTCCACCAGGCCACCGGTGGCCCTAGCCAGACGAGAATAAATATCGAACATATCGGTCGAAATTTCTTTCATCTGAACTTCAGGCCGGGGTCTGGGATTGGTCTTAAAATAAAGGAAATCAACCCTAAGACCTGAGGCAGTCAATTCTTTTATCAGTGACTCCAGGTTTTCTTCCTGGCCATGGCTCAGCGAGCGAAAAAGCTCGCTGGCCTGAAACATGGTGGCCTGATTAGCCAGCAGTCGATCAATCATCTCATTGGTTGGAATGGGAATAAACTCCTGCTGGCAAACCAGAAGATAATGCTTCTGAGCCCTCAGTCCAGCAAACTGAAAGGCAGCCCGGAAAAGGTTGGCATCGCTAAATTTTCTAAAAGACCTTAGATTATCCAGATTTTGCTGGTATTGTCTCAGCACATCGCGAGGCGAGGATGATTGCTGAAGGTCCAGGATGAGCGCAGTCATATCCTGAATCAATTCATCTTGAGTTTTTCCTACAGCAGAAAGGTCGCGTTTTAAGATTGTGATGCCGGCGTTGATCAATTCTTCAGGCAAATAATCCCTCAGCGTCTGAGAGGAAAAACTGTAAGGCTTAAGTGGCGTGACCAGGTAAATCAGGTCCGAAGGGCTATAAGGTCGGCGGAACAGACTTTCCACCATCTGACCAAACTTCTGGTCATAAAGATAACTGCGAAATTCAAGAATAAAAACCCGTGGAATAATCGGAGAGGTAATCTCTCTTCCTTCAGTTCTTCGGACTTTCAAACCTTTTACTAAGGCGAGGCCCTGGGGGGAAGCTGGCTGGCTATCCAGCATAATCTCAAAATCTGAAAGAGTCAGGGAATCAACGAACTTATCTTTATCAAAAACCTGAACAAAAACTAATTTACGATTTCCAGCCTGGGGTTTAAGGGTTGAGTCTGATGCTTCAGTCAGTTTTGTTGTAAAAAGGGTCAGCCATAAAGCAACAATCAGAAGAGCAAAAAGCCAGACACTAATTTCCCAGAGTTTCTGGAGAGGAGTTTTCATATTAAATCCCGTTTTTCCCCGTTTTGAAAAAACAGTCAGATTAAAAATTGAATTGAAACGCAGCCCGCTGAGACTCAAAGCTGTGTATCCTCCCTGCTTAGCTTATTGATCTCTTAGCTTAGCTGCTTTTGCCCTTCCTAAGCTTTCTGTTGCCTCGATTACGCTTTTATTAAGGATTATAAAACAAAAACGAATCCCGTTGCAACATTTTTTTAGAAACCGAGCCCGCCATTTCGCAGAGACAGGAGTACAAATCCCAGGGCTCAAGCCGGAGGTTTTTTCAGCTACTTTTATTGCCTAAAATTTATGCTCCTACTATAATATTAGGTTGATAGGTCAGGAGCATCAGGCATGGCTTTATGGCCAAAAAAACGTCTTTCTATTTATGTCTTAACTATTTTGAGTGTTATCATCTTTTTAGTTTTTATTACTAAGGAAAAAACCGCAAAATTTAAGGCAGATTTTATCAGGCTAAAACCCATAGACCTTCAATACACAATATTAGCCAATTTTACTGTGGAATACCCGGTTCCTTTAGAGATGAAGTTCTTCCAGGAAGGAACCGTAAAAGCCATTAAAGCCAGAGAAGGTGACAACCTAACCAAAGGACAGACTATTATCGAGCTTGATGATTTCAAAGCCCGTCAGGAATATATCATCAGCCAGAAAGAACTGGAGGCGGCGGAAATCAAACTTAAGAATGCCCGGGAAGAAATACTCCCCAAGCTGGAAGAAAAATTGAAAAAGCTCAAAGCTGACCTGGCTCAGGCTGAATCAATGGTCCAGAGATACCGCAAATTGGAAAAAGAAGGTGGAATCAGCCGGGCCCAGCTGGAGACAGTAGAGAATGACTATCTCCGGATTTCCAGCGAATACAACCAAACGAAGCTGGAAATAGACTCTTTCAAAAGCAGCGGAAGCCTTCCATACTTAGAAAGTCAAGTTGCCATTGCCAGAGCTCGCATGGAACTTGCTCGCCAGGCGCTGGACAACACCCGGGTGGTCGCCCCTTATGATGGGAAAGTTTTGAAAATTTATGTCCAGGTAGGTCAAAAAGTAAACCTTTATGAACCGGCAGCCCGTTTCGTTGAAAAGAGTCCCTGGATTCTGGTTTTGAACGTTGACCAGAAAGACCTGCCTTTCCTTCGTGTTGGTCTCCCTGCTGTGGTGACTACGGACGCTTACCCCGGGAAAAAACTAAATGCAGAAACCGTCTATGTTTGTACAGAAGTTGATAAGGAAAAAAATACCTGCGAGTTAAGACTCCAGATTATCGATGAGGCCCCCTTCCTCAGGCATGGCCTGACCGGGAGTGCCGAGATTTTAGCGGAACGCTATGAAAAAGTACTTGCAGTCCCGGCTCGATTTGTCAAAAAAGCCCCGGACGGACATTATGTCTGGGTATGGGAAAATGGCCAGGCCAGGCTGGTCCAGGTCCAGACAACTTCGGTAGGAGAAAGATGGGCAATTATTGAAGGTCTTCCGGAATCAACCATCCTCGTGGATGCCGGCCTTGAGACCAAAGCAGATAAGATTTCCCTTTATAAAGAGGTGTTTATCAATTAAATGATTGTCAGACCTTACGAGTTTATGATTGCCCGCCGTTTTTTAGTTAAGGGGAAATTGCAGACCCTTATCATCCTGACAGGTATTGCCTTCGGAGTATCGGTCCAATTTTTTCTTCTATCCTTGATTGGCGGGTTACAAGATGATCTAATTGAGAGAACGGTTGGGGCTTCGCCCCATATAATCGTACTACCCGCAGATGTCATTCCTGTCCAGACCTGGAAGCCAGAGAAAGAAATAAGAGAAACAAGAGAGCCAGCAATTACAGAAAAGCAAGAAATTCTCTCCTGGCAGAATTATTTCCAGTATTTAAAAAATCTTTCTGAAATAAAGGCGGTTTCTCCTATAGTTGAAGGACAGGGTTTTATTAGCAAAGGTGATGCTTCCTACTCAATCATAGTAAAAGGAATTGACCAGGCAGAAGGGGCAAAGATCTACAATCTGGAAAAAAACTTAATATTCGGACGGCTGGATTTGACTGGGAATTCGATTCTCCTGAGTAAAACAACGGCCGAGAAACTCCAGTTAACAACCGGTAGCCGGTTATTTATCCAGAACCAAAAAGGTAATGGAGACCTGTTTGTTATAACAGGTATTTTTGACCTGGGGTCGGCAGCTGCCAACTCCGTAGTGTTTACCAGCCTCGAAAGAGCCCGAAGCTTTTTTAGATTGAATGGCATAAGCTCAATCGAGGCTAAAGTGAAAAAAATTTTTGAGGCCGAAAAAATAGCGACTTCCATAGGTCGCGAATTTAACAGGATTAAGATAGACTCCTGGCAAAGTAGAAACCGTGAGCTTCTAACTGCGCTCAGATCTCAGAGTATGTCTTCCAGCATTATTCAAATTCTGGTGGTGATAAGCATTTCTCTGGCCATAGCTGCCGTTCTTGGAATTTCCGCCATCCAGAAATCCCGGCAACTGGGAATACTTAAAGCGATGGGAGTTGACAACAGGGGAGCCGCCCTTATCTTTCTGCTACAGGGATTGATTCTGGGTTTTTTAGGCTCTGTGCTGGGTATCCTCATTGGGTACGGAATGGCCTATGCCTTCGTTCAAGGGCGGGGCATGGTCACCTTTGACCTTAAAATAACCTGGTTTAACCTGATTTCGCCAGTCCTCATTGCCATTCTCGCCTCCGCTCTTGCTTCTCTCATTCCCGCCCGCCGCGCTTCTAAACTTTCACCTATAGAGGTCATTCGCTATGGATGAAATTATTGTTGCCAGGAACTTAACTAAAAGATTTGGCGAGGTGGTCCAGTTTGAAGTTCTCCACGGAATCGACCTTTCCTTTACCAGACAAGAATTTACCGCAGTTATTGGCCCCTCTGGTTCAGGAAAAACAACTCTGTTGCATATTCTGAGTCTGCTGGAGCCCCCCTCATCAGGTGAGCTCTTTATTGAGGGAATTGATTTTTCAAAGGGTGACATTAACACTTACGCCCGGTTCCGAAACCAAAATTTTGGTTTTATCTTTCAATTCCATTACCTTTTGCCTGAGTTTACAGCACTGGAAAACGTTCTGCTGCCATACTGGATTGGCGAAGGAAGGCCATCGCCAGAGCTTAAGGAAAGAGCTACGGACCTTATGACCAAACTCAAAATTTTACATATAAAAAATAAGTATCCGCACGAAATATCCGGCGGAGAACAACAAAGAGTAGCTATTGCTCGAGCCCTGTTCAAGAATCCGAAGATTGTCTTCGCCGACGAGCCAACAGGAAACTTAGACCGGGAAAATGGTTTTCTGGTGCTGGAATTAATGACCGAGATGATCAGAGAAATGGGAGTAACGCTAATAATGGTGACCCATGACAGAGACATAGCGATTAGAGCAGATAAAATCATAGAATTAGTCGATGGCCAAATCTGTAAAGCCTTTCGAGTAAAAGACACCGGTAAGGAAAAGGCTCTGGAGCTCATTAATAATCATTCATGCCGAATCGAATAAATTCCCTGGAGCCGGAGACTGGCTCATTTGATTCTATATTTTCAAGGCATAAATACGGGAATAAAGTGATGATGAGATGATGAAGGGATGTGGGCCTACCTCAAGGCAAAAAAATCCGGAAAATGCAGAGTGTCCAGACTTTTGGCGTGTCCCGATTTTTGCCGATTCCTGTTGAAATGAGCATTTCAAAAAAGCTACAATGAACCCAAAAGAAAGGCTCAAGAAGGAAAAGCCTTGAAAAACAGCCTATTGGTCTTCTTCAATCCGGAAATCCATTTTGAAAAGAGCGGCTGTCATTATCATTACTAATTTCGCGACCATGACTGAGTGCTGAGAGGAGGAGCGGGAGAACTGGGAAGAGAAGTCCTTAATATCCAGAGCGGAAAATTCATGATAAAACTACCTTTCGAAACCGTGGGACGGGTGGAACTGCGAGGCTGGGAGTATACCCTTGGCACTTATTATGACTTATCTGCTCCGGACATTGATATAGTCAGACTTGATTTCTATATCTATCTGACGCCGGTCATTAGAGAGGGCAAGCTGAGCTATTGGGACATCCAGGTAATGCCAGACCTCGATATCAAATTTACTCCCCTTATTGCTGCCTGATTTGAACAGGAAACCGCAAAAACCTAAATACCAGGCGGAATCTACAGCCCGGTAATTTGTTCCGAGTCTAATTTGGGCATAATCGCCTAATAACGAAAGACTGGAGGGCCTTAACCCGGCGCCTGCTTCCTTTGACCTGGAACCTTTTTTATTAAAAGGCCGGAAGAGCCTGTATATTTTATATTTTTTAATCAAGGCAGGCTGAACTGATTAAGAATCAACCCTGAGTTACTAAAAGTTTCCTTCTTAACTATATCTTCTTTCGAGGGGTGGGATTAACTGATTAAGAATGAAGCCTGGGTTAATTTAATCACTACTGGCTAACCACTAACTCATAAAAAAATATTAAATATCATCAGGTTCATCAGTTTTATGCCCCCAGATTCCGGCAAAAATCGGAAAAATCTACGGTGTCCCCAATTTCCGGGGTGTCCCCAATTTCTGCGGCTCAGTTAGATCTTTTGGCGAATTCATAATTGAGTTTTGTGATGCGACCACGCCAGTAAGGCTTCGGCCCATCGCTCAGTATCCAGGCCACCTCGCCTTCAAGTGGGATAAGCATCCCTTCACGAAGCTCGTAGTTGCTCCAGCGACCTTCCCACGGTGTTGGAATCACTGCGCCAGCGACAATGCGTCCTCGCGCCTCAGTCCGCACTGATTCGATAGTGCCGTTTTCATTGAACCGAAATAACATTGTCAGAGTAATTTTGCCATCCCTCATGATTGCCCTGGCAGAGGCGTCGTCTACTGCTTCCCATTTAACCCCCTGGCTCGGCAGCAGGGCTGTCGGATACCAGGCAGCTTCAGCCAGAAAGCGCATCAGCTCACCCTGGGCCACTTCCGGTGTGCCGTGCAGCTTCATCAAAGTTACCAGCCCTAACAGTTTGGCTGTCAGAATCCCTTCACCGGCAACATAGGCGTCATGGACGTAAACGGTTATTCCCGGCATCAGGCGAATTCGAGCATTCCAGATAAAACCGGGACGCCTGGTGATGACATGTTGAATTGAACTAAAAGGTTTCCATTGCTCACCGGTCTCACTCATGTTGAAGGTACCAGTGTGTTCTACACTGACCGCCGTAATCAACGGCTGCCCCTCTTTTAAAACAGTACGAAAATAGCGCTCAACGGGCGCCGGCAACCCTTCTAATTCGCGCATCTCATAAGATTTTGGATTGAGCGTTTCTCGACCTGCGTCCAATTTGGACTGAAGCTTTCTCGTATCTGACTGCCAGCGGTTAGTTGCGTAAAGAATTGCTAACGCCACAATAAAAACCAGAATCATAAGCACAATTGCTAACACCTTCCACCCCATGATTGACCTTTAACCTTTCATTTCATTATCTCATATCAGCGATGGTCGTAAGTCTATCGCTATATATCTTCTTATTTTCTTTATGTTTTTTTTATGCGGTCGTACCCCCTACGGTTAACACTATTTTGCCCGGCACCTCTCCCCTCTCTATAAGTTCATGGGCCCGGCTGGCTTCAGCCAGCGGTAGCTGCATGGCGATGACTGGCTTGATCTTCCTTTGTGCCAACAAATCAAATAACTTTATCAAATCCTCTGAAAACCAATTCGGGTCCTTTCTTCGTAAGGTCCCAATTGAGTAAAATCTTGTAGAGCGTCCATTCGGCAGGATGTTCCAGAGCTTCAACCGAATAAAGTCAAGGGGGATGTTCCCACTCTTCCCCAGCACGGCATTATAAAAGCCATAGGCCACCAGTTTTCCGCCTGGCCGCAGAGCCTTAAATGACCGCTTGAAATTATCTCCCCCTATTGGGTCAAAAACCGCATCAACACCATCACCCGTCAGGCTGTAGATGCGTTCCACAAAATCTTCATCCTTGTAGTCAATTGGTGTTGCGCCCAGTTTTTTTATTAGCTCATGTTTGGGCCGAGAAGCCGTGCCGTAAATTTCCAAATCCAGTAGCTTGCCCAATTGTACCAGTGCTGTGCCAACCGCTCCACCTGCACCATGAATCAAGAGGCGCTGACCGGGCTTCACTTTGGCTACTCGATGGAGCATTTGATAGGCTGTGACATACGAAAGGACAAGGCTTACGGCTTCGGCTGGATCGAGCCCCTCCGGCACGGGCGTTAAACGGCCTGCCGGCAGACAGAGATATTCCGAATACGCTCCAATAACTGTGAGGTCTGCCACTTGCTGCCCTATCTTAAAACGGGTGACGCTTTCGCCTAATTTGTCTACGACACCGACCATATCATAGCCTGGAGAGAAGGGCGGTTTCTCTTTTACCTCAGGATATTTGCCTTTACGAATCATCACGTCGGTGAATGCTGCGCTCGTAACCAGTACCCTGACTCGCACCTGACCAGGCTTTGGCTCTGGCAGTTCAGGCTCCTCGATCATCCTGAGCACCTCTGGCCCGCCGAACTCAGTTATAACCATGCGCTTATAGCCCATTTTTTTCTCCTTTCTTTGCAGTATGATAGCCTAAACTATGGATTAAATTGGCGCCCTCAAAATCCTTGCAGGCTCCAAATATGGGAATTTACTTGTCAGGGGTCTTGGCTGGGTAGCACGCAAAGTCCATATTTCCCCATCTAACCGCACGGAAGAATATATCTTCCGGCCAAGGCGATGTCAAGAAAAATAAAAGATCACACCCGGTAGGCGACGGCATAACTCGTGGGCCTAACCGATTTGAAATCGTGATTAGAGGTGATAATAAAGGTCTGACCTCCGCTCTATGGCTCCGCTTCAACTAAGCCAGAGTGTGAAGCAGTTTCGGCACAAATCGAAATGGTGCGGCGGCCGCAGCCACCTGGTCGACAGTCCCGGCAAGGTAAAAGTCCAGGGCCGGGCAGTAGAAAAGCCAGGACCCGGTCGAGCCAGTGTGCCCGATAACCGGAGGGATGGAGCGGAAGGGAGAGAGGGCGCGCGGTATCTGAAACCGCATCGTTCCCAGGCCGTACTGGATAGGCCAGCCGGGCGAAGTTCGAAAGGGGTTGAGTGAGAAGCCAAAGGTGTGCCAGCGCTCTATCATCAGGTTGAAAGTGGTTGGGGCGTCGAACACCTCGCCCCGGACCAAAGCCCGCATGAACCTGAGCAGGTCAGAAGCAGTGCTGATCAAATCGCCAAAGGAACGCATGGCAAGAGGGATGTTCAACGGTCGTTTGTCGAGCCAGATGGTCGCCGGGCTGACCGATTCCGGTTTGGCGGCGGGATGCCAGGTCTGCTCCAATCCCAGCGGCTTAAAAATCAGGTCGGCCAGAGCAGTCTGGATCGGTTGCCCGGTCACGGCTTCGATAATCGCAATTAGCAGTTGGTAATTGGTATCACTATATCTGACCTTTGGGCGCCTTCCATCAAGCGGTTGCGGCGGGAAGTGCGGGGTGAGCCTGTCGCGCACCATGTCCAGAGTATCCTGGATGGTAAACGCAAAATCTCGCTCGATCAATTGTTCAAGCAGGCTCTTTCCGCCGGGCGGGCGCTCATCGAAGTAATCCGGCAAACCGCTCAGGTGCCCGAGGAGGTGATGGACGGTTATCTGTCCAGTATAGTCAACTCCGTTCAAACGGTGCAGCCCGCTGATTAGTGATTTCGGAAGTAAGGTTGACATCGGCGCCTCAAGGTGGACGAGGTCGCGCTCCATCAGCTTTAGGATGCTGCTGGCTATGTAGAGCTTGGTCACGCTGGCGATCCAGAACGGGGTATCGGTGTCCATTGGCCTCCCGTCTGGGTCGGCCTTGCCCACTGCGCCACTCCAGCGGATGGTGCCGTCGCCCTTCTCGACAGCGACAACGGCGTGGTGGATGTTGCGCGGGGCGGCGAGCTGGAGCAGAAGCTTCTGCAGACGTGCGCTGAGAGCTCCAGCTTCGATCGAGGACTGAACTGGCTTTTGCTGGCTATTTCTGGCCATGTTCCTCCTGGCAAAATAGCGACACAATCTATATTTCCTATTTTTTTCTTATTTCTTCCCCATTGCCCGGCCTCAAGGCAATTTTAAGCTTTATTCTTGTTGGTTTACAACCAAAAATTTTTATTGGCTGAATCTTTCCTGGCAAATGGTCCTTAAAATAGGCCGGGTGGATTCGTTTTGCTGAACATAAATATAACAACAGCGAATCTTGACACCAGACAGAATTAACCGCGGTTTCTGTTTTAGGGCACGATTACAGAAAAATAACAGAAAAACATAAATTGTGCCTCGCCCCTGGCCAGGCGCCTGGAGTTCAGCGCTGGTGTGAAAAATAGGAAATATTGTTTGTGTCCCCAATTTTTACACGGCCGGTTTAACCTTGGTTATCTTAACCACGATGGGCCAGTCCGGACCCCAGGTAAAAGCCCCAAATTCAGCGGCGCGTTTTGAGCCGGGTTTAAGCGGCGGAGTTTTGATGAATTGGATGGTCTGGAGGCGTGAAACCGTGATGTGCAGGCCGCTTTCATCTTCCTTCCACTCACAACCACCTTCCTGGCTGAGGACTGAGATTTGCGTCTCAGGAGTGGTTTTCACTGACTTCAGCGTAAAGCGGGCTCCCGCCGGGGCTTTAATGCCATCGAGCCCGTACTCAAGGTTGACAAAGGCGTAGACCGTGTTATCGCTGCGGCGGCAGGTGAACCAGATGTCGCCTTCGTTGGTGATATGCCAGGGCCGAACCCCGCTGATGGCTTCTCCGTTCAGCATCATCCACAGCCCGAGCTCACGGAGCAGATTTTCGTCGGGCGGCGAAATGCGGCCGTCAGGACGTGGCCCGACGTTGAGCAGCATGTTGCCGCCGCGGGCCCTGATGCGAATCAGGTTGGCCAGCACTTCCTTTATAGTGCGCACATCGGGGTTGGGCTGGTAGGACCACTGCCAGCTGGTGGTCATACAGCTTTCCCAGGCGTAATCCATAGGTTCGCCGGGGATGGTTTGCTCGGGTGTGGGAATTTCGCCGCGGCTGATAAAGACATCCTGTTTAACGCGCCAGGCATGCTTTTTGAGGGGTTCGCATTTGCCGTCAAACCAGAGCAGAAAGATGTCGCCGTAGCGGGTGAGCAGCTCTTCTATCTGACCCTGTTCGTATTCAAGAAAATTTTTCTGGAGCGGGCCAAAGGGGGCAGCGGCCGAAAAATCTGGTTCATAGATGTGGCCGGTGCGCAGGCCGGTTTCATACTGGTAGCGGAAATCGGCCGGAGAATAGTACAAACCAACGAGAATTCCTTCGCGGCGAAAAGCCTCGACTATCTGAGCAGTAATATCGCGGCCGTATGGAGTGTTAGTTATCTTGAAATTGCTGTAGGCAGTGTCAAACATACAGAAGCCGTCGTGGTGCTTGGTGGTAAAAACCACGTAGGCCATGCCGGCCAGTTTGGCCAGGCGGGCCCACTCGGCGGGGTCGAAGTGAGCTGGGTTGAAGGTGTCGGCCAGGGCATAATATTTTTTGATGAAATCTTCCGAGGCGTTGTAGAGGGGCCAGGAAATTTCTGTGCCCACCTGGGAATTCGGGCCCCAGTGAATGAAAAGGCCCAGTCCGGCGTCGCGGAAAATCTCAGTTTTCTGGGGGTCGTTAGACAGGCGCACCTGGTCTTCGGGAATCAGGTGGATCCTGGGTTTGGCCGTAGCAGCCGCAGCAACTGGCTTTTTTGATTCCTGGGGCTTGCAGGAAATAATATAAATTGAAACGGTCGCAGCGGCTATCGTCAGGGTTATTAATATTGCTGATAAAAAATACTCAGAGTTTTTTCTCATTATTCCCTCCCTCTCTAATAAAAAGGTGGACACACTCTCGTGTCCCTATTTTTTGTCACCATTTTCCTTTTTTTAAAGCTAACCATCTTTCTTTTGGGGTTGGATTTAGTTATTTAATTATACAAATAGCATAGACAAACAATTGCCCTCATTGCAAGGAAAAAAGGCCGGAAATTGGGGAGACGAGAGTGTGTCCCCCATTTTATGTCCCCCGTTTTAATAACGCCAGCTTTTGAGGTCGGCACCGGGTGGAGCCGATTTTTTGATGCGCTCCATTATCTTCGGGATGTGAAGCTGGTGATAGCGGAGTCGCGATATCCAGATGGGATTGTTGTGGTCGCCGTTCCAGCAGTGCTCAGCCCGGTCGCCGTAATCAACCTCGCCGTCGTAGTACGGGTCTTTGGTGTTTTTCAGGAATTCTTCCATCAAGTAGACCGCGTTGTTCAGGTAGTAGTTGTCCATATCGCCGACATAGATGTGAATTTTGCCCTTGAGCTTGGGACCGAGTGTTTTCCAGTCACGCTCCAGAATATAGCGGAGGTCGTAGTGTTCGCGCCAGTAGGCTGCGGTTTCCGGGTCAATTTCGCCGGTCAGCTTGTCCCAGATGCGCCGCGGATAGCCGTCAGGGCCAACGGGTGAGAAAACTGCTTCCCAGATGTCGTACTGGTCACCGGAGCGGGTTCTGGTGCCGAGGGCCAGCTCGCGGTGGTTGGTCTCTTCCAGGGTGCAGCTTACCTCACCCAGCCAGTTGCGGCGTCCGGGGCGCGGCGTGCGCTTCCAGCGCGATTCAACGTAGTAGGCATTTTTATGCTCGTAAATGTTGACGATAGTATAGGCACGGAAATCAATAGGGTCCGGGCAGGCTGCCCAGCAGCCGTTGTACATATCGGGGTAGAAAATCTGTGTGGCCAGAGCTTCCCAGCCGCCGGTCGAGCCGCCATAGGTGAAGCGGGCCCAGCCTTCGCCGATACCACGGAATTTTTGCTCGATATAAGGGATGAGTTCATAATTTATGGCATCGCCGTAGGGGCCAAGATTAGCCGAATTGACGGCATAGGAATCGTCGTAATATGGATTGGCGTGCTGGATTTCAATAATGAGGAAGCGCGGCGTGTCGGGGGCCGTCCAGTATTTATAAAAATTGTAGGCTTCCTGCTGGACAATACGGTTGTAACCGTGGAGGCGGAAGCGCTCGCTGTAGTCGGGCGGAAGGTTGGGGTCAGGGGGCTCTTCGCGGAAACCCTCAAAGGTGTAAGAAAAATGTCCGTGAAAAACTATCAGCGGGTAGCGGGCTTCGGGGTGTTCATCAAAGCCGTGAGGGAGAAGGACGTGAGCGCCGAGGTAAACGGGCGTTCCCCAGAAGTCAGAGAGCAGCTTGCTCTGAATGCGGACGTGCTTGATGTATTTGGTTTCGGGCGGGTCGGGAATCGGCGGAATGACCTGGTCGAGGGAAATTTTGATAGTTTCGGAGCGGGCCGGGTCTATGCGAACTTTAAAGGGTTGGCTGTAAAGATTGCCGGGCTTGCGGTTCCACTGCTGACCTTCGCCGCGGTCGGGCGGGAGCTTGAGGACGCGGCCGTCGGCCAAATGGAAAGTCTGGTAGATGTTAAGCAGGGCCTGAACCCAGTATTCGCCCGGTTCGATATCGGCCAGACTGCGGCGCGGGTAACCAAAGGCTGTGTAGTCAATTATCGCCAAAGCGCCGGGCGCCAGCCCATCGACGTCAATTCCGAAGACCTGCTGGGTGGCCGGGCCGTCGCTGATCTGGAAGCGCGGCTCCTGCTCGTTATTGGTTGAAATAAGCAGGAGCAGGCGGCCGTCAAGCGGGGCGCTGGACCTTTCGGCCGGAAACGACACGGCAAATTTAAGCCGGGCCTGCTTGGCGCCGGGGCCGGAAGCCTTTTGATTACAGCCCGAAGCAGTAAAGAGCAAGAACGCGACAGCCAGCAGCACGGCGAAAGAAATATAGACAAAAGAATAACTGAAACGATGGCGGATTAAGCGAGGCTGGCTTTCATTTCTAAGAAGCTTCATTATTCCCCTCCTATGTAATGTTTGTAATGTTTAAGCCGAAAACGGGCGATTTTTGAGTATGATTATCTGTGCTTGAAGATGAGTGCGGAAAACGGTAAAAACGTCGCAAATTACAATGGGTTGGCTCAAATTTATAGCTGCGTATTCGGCTCAAATAATTTTTCCTTCGCCATATAATACCTTTTTTAAAACGGGGGACACAATACTCATTCCCCAATTTTTTGGCCTTATTTTTATAAATACAAATAAAGCGTGAACTATATGCAATGCTATACACGCTTCCTTCTTGTTTCTTTTTCGCCTTTTGTTGTTAGACCTGGAGTAAAAAGCAACAACGAATCGAATCCGTACCCCATTTGCATGCTTAATTAATGACAAGGAAATATAATTTTAGCCTAGCTTTTGCCTAAGTGTGTGATAGATATGAATAGATATGGTGTCGGAGGACATGGATTGGACATGGTGGACATGGGGTCGTGGACATAGGGTGACATGGGGCCAGACCATTTACGGATGGGTTATGGATGGTGGCGGAGCATACGATCTTTTTTTGTCAATAAATTAACTTGAAAACTGGCTCAGAAAATCAGTTTATAAGCCATTTTTGAAGGTCTCAAATTCATTTTAAGCTCAAATAACAAAAAGATTTAACCAACTCTTTTCAAGCTTTTTTACCACCAAAGTCTCATCTAAGCCTGCCTTTTTGCTCAAAAAATCAGTCTAATTTTCTGATAATCAATAACGCGACGTGGTCCGACCCCACTACCGCCCCACCACCGTCCCCAAAAAAGTAAATTCAGTCCGAAGGAAAAGCCTTAGAACCTCTACCAGAACCTCTATTTTTAAGATAAATCTATCGGCTCAATTATTTCAAGAGTGAAAATTGGGAAACGAGTATTGTGTCCCCCGTTTTTCATGGTCAGGATAGCCAAAAAATCTTCTCCTTTTTTGCTTTTAGCCTGGCTGCTTTCCATAAGCTTAATAATTCTCTGTTCTTTAAACCAACTGCTGGCTCGCTTAGCCGCTCAGCCCCTGGGGACCGAGGTTAAAATCGTCAATAATCCCAGGACTCCCGCCCCGCGCGACGGAAAGAAGAAGAAACTTGTGTTTGAAGAAGAGCTGACCATCGGAGTGGTTGAAGGCGATGAAAACTACCTGTTCGGTGGAGACATCATTTTCAACACCGATGATGAGGGTAATTTCTACGTAAGCGACTGGCAAAAATTAAGAATCCAGAAATACAATCCTGACGGGAAATACCTGCTCTCTATCGGAAAGCAGGGCCAGGGGCCAGGAGAGTTCGGCAACCTTTCTGTGGTTAGGTTTGACCGCCGTGGTCTTCTCTACGTAACAGATCTCGCTAATCGACGCATAAATTTTTTTGACCGGGAAGGAAATTTTATGGAACAGATTAACCTTCCTGATGTCTTTGAAAATCTTTACCTCAACTCCAGAGGGCGACTCGTAGCCGTCCACACCGCGAGCATTGAATCGAAATCCGGCTTTTCAGCTTTTAAACAGGAATACGGGATATTTGATAGCCAGGGTAAGCTTCTGACTGAATTCTATTCCATGATTAAGGAGCCGAAACCACCGGAAGGCCGCGACGCCACCTCCATTGCAAAATTTATGGCTGGCCTTCTGAGCGACATGGTTTCAGAGCCGCAACCGACTTATCTGGTCGCAGATAATGATTACATTTATTTTGGCGCAGGCGAAAACTACCTAATTGACGTTTTTAACCCGGACGGTAAAAAGGTAATGTCCATCCGGCGGGACTATGATCCGATAACCTACAGCGATAAAGATAAAGAAAACTTTATCAGGGAACAGGCAGAAGATTTTTTGAGAAGGTATCCTGAAGAAATGAGGAAAGAAATCTACAAGTTCATCAAGTTCCCAAAATACAAGCCATCTTATTCTAACTTTGCCTTGATGGAGAATGGATGGTTGGTGGTGGAGGCGAATTATGTGGCCGGCCAGCCGACCCTCTTTGACCTTTTTGATAAGGATGGAATTTATATCGGTCAGTTTAAAGCCGGCGTCCCAGGCGATTACTTTTTCTTTAAGAACGGCAAGGCCTACGCCCTGGCCACACAGGATTTATATAAATTTGTTAAGCGGTACAGGTTCAAGATTGTAGAAGAATAAAAATTGGGGACAAATTGTTGTCCCCACTTTAAAGGCCTATGTTTTTAATATATAACTATCGACACAGTTGTTAAATTATTTCAAGAGCAAAAATTGGGAAATGAGTATTGTGTCACCCGTTTTTATTTAATGAAAATTTCAAGCACGGGGATTTCCACCGGCGGCTTCTGGATGGGAAGCGACAGCCAGAGGTTACCGGCATCCTCGCCAGTTCCGGGCCGAAAGCGAATTTCAGAAGCGTCGTGCAGGAACTGGACATATTTTACCTTATCTGCCATTCCATTAAGCCACAGGCCGCCGAGCGGGTAAGCCAGCAGGTGAATGTAGAGCCTCTTGGTTTCCGGGTTCCAGGTGAGAAGGGTGTTGGGCGGAGTGCTGAATTCATCCGGCGCCTGAGTGCAGCCGTAGATTGACCGGCTGTTGAGGGCCATCCACTCGCCGATGGCTTTCAGCCTTTCCTGTGCCCTCTGGTCAAAAGTCCCGCGGCCCGTGGGTCCCACGTTCAGCAGCAGATTCCCGCCTTTGCTCACTGAATCAATGAGCAGCGTAATTAGCTGGGCCGGACTTTTCCAGGTGTATTCATCGCGGTAATAACCCCAAGAGCCAGAAAAAGTCTGGCAGGTTTCCCAGGGAATTCTTTTGCCCTTGTACTCGGGCCATTTGGTCACAATCACCTGCTCGGGTGTGATGAAATCCCAGCCGCCTTCCACATCCTGGAGGTCGAGCCGGTCGTCAACAATGATGTGGGGCTGAAGCGACTTGGCCAATTTGAGCAGGCCAATAGAATCCCAGTCATCACGCCCTTTGCCATGCTTGCCCGGGAAAGAGAAATCAAACCACATAATGCTGATTTCGCCGTAGTTGGTCAGCAGCTCCCGGACCTGGTTTTTCATGTACTCGCGGTAACGGGCCATGTCCTTGCCGGCGTTGAGCTTTTCATAGTCAGCCTCGTTATCCGGTCTCAGGGGGTGGAAACGGTCTATGGTGTAATCCGGATGGTGCCAGTCCAGCAGTGAATAATAAAAACCCACCTTCAGGCCCTCGGCCCGGAAAGCCTCCACAAATTCCTTCAGGATGTCACGGCCGAACGGCGTTTTGGTGGCCTTATAATCCGTGTACTTTGAATCCCAGAGGCAGAAACCTTCGTGGTGCTTGGCTGTGATGACCGCATATTTCATCCCGGCCGCCTTGGCCATCTTTGCCCAGTCCCGCGGGTTGTAGAGGTCCGGGTTGAAATGCTCAAAATACTTCTGGTACTGCTCGTTTGTCAGGCGTTCCCGGTTCTTAACCCATTCGTGCCGGGCGGGAAGGGCATAAAGGCCCCAGTGGATGAACATGCCGAAGCGAGCCTCGGTCCACCATTTGAGGCGCTGAGCTTTCTGGGCTTCGGTTTCCTTCGGCAGCTGGGGAGTGGCTGAGGCTGAAGGGATGAAGTCAGCGATAAATAATAAACAGAGTGCGGCTAAAACAAACCTTAGTGCTATTTTCTTCATTAATTCCTCCATTATCTTTAAGTTATATTTGCCATCATTCATATCATAAACACTTCCTAAATTATTTCCAATAATAAAAAACGCAGCCACATGACCGCTTGTCGAATAGCTCGAAAACAGGGAATCAAAATTAGGGCTGGTTGAAAGACAGCCGCGAACACAAGCGAGGCCAGAAAAAAAAAAGAAAAAAAAAAAATAGGAAATATAGTTTGTGTCCCGATTTTCTCGGGCAGAATAATTTTATTGTGATATCCGCGGTCTTCAAATAAAATGTTCCTGAAAAGGATGATAAAGAAACATGGAGGAAATTGCGGGCATCAACTATGTCCCTGCTTTTTAGAGGGTAATTGGAGGGAAAATGAAAAAATTGATTTTTCTCCTGGTTGTGGTCGCCGCCGGCTACCTGGTCTACACCAACTTTTATCAGATTTCAGCTGAAGAAAAGCTGGTCCGCAGCCTGGAAAAAGAATTCCAGACAGCCACTCAGAATTACATCGCTGCTAACCGACAGGCCGCCGAACCAGGGCTGGTAGTCATCTCAGACCCGGAAAAAGCGGAAAACCAGGTTAAAGAAGTTAGAAAAAAGCTTCAGGAGTTCAAGCCAACCTTAACCGAAGAAAAAGCCGTGGCCCGCGCCCAGGAGCTGGAAAGCAAGATTCAGAATTTCTGCCAGAAAAACGAAATACAATAGAAATAAAGAATAAGAATGAGACCTGGCGGAAATACAGCCGCGAAACTTGGTGAGGGTCATAAAAAATAATAAAGATAGTTTTGGTGATAGGTTCTTAAATTTTGAAGAAGAAAACAAATAAAGAAAATTGAAAATTCTCTGAATTTCTTAGAAATTAAGAGCCGAGAGGTAAGAAAAAATAGGAAATATAATTTGTGCCCCCATTTTTTATTTTCAGACTTAAATTGGCCAAACCTTGTGTCGTTGATCTTTTTTGATGCCGGCAGCTACCCGCTGGAGCTCGACGATGATCTCGATCTTCTTCTCGAACGGTAGTTTTGCTAAATGGCGCCGGCGCTGTCGCTTCTTCTCGAAAACGCGTTCTGCAGACTTATTTATCATGGCTGCTCCCCTTAAGCTTACTTAGCTTATCCATTAATCCGTGCTGCTTAAGGATCCTGGTAAGCATGTCTCTGTCAACGGCTTCGCTCTCCAAAAGCCGGAGGGCTCGCTCCCGGTCCTTCGCCCGGCCTGTCTGCAGGGCAATCGCAGTCAGGTACTCTGCCCTGACCAGCTTGACCTCAACATCCCGATAATTTACAGTAACAGCCTCGGCTACCGCTTCGCGGACGAGATCATTATAAGCAGGAATGAATTGAACGGGAAAACCCTCGATAATGATAGCCTCGGCCTCTTCAACGTAGCCGCGCTTTCTGGCAAAATCGTAAATTGGAGCAAGTTCATCCAGGCCTCCTTTGACCGGAATAAAGAAAATGTCCAAGTCATAGGTCAAGATAGGCTCGATGTAATATGTGGCGGCAACCCCGCCTCCGATGGCATAAGCCTTAATTATCCCCAAACGGGTGATCTCTTCAATTACTCTGAGTGCTTTTTCCATCGGATATCGCCCTAATTTATTATATTATAATTCAAAAAAATAAAAAAAAGACGTCATACTACCTTCAACAAAAAATCAGGAAATGCGTAGGATGTCCCCTTTTTGTTTGGGCAAAAAAAAACCCGGCAACGACCTACTCTCCCACGGGGTTCCCCCCGCAGTACCATCGGCACTGGAGGGCTTAACTTCCGAGTTCGGAATGGG
>Ga0185342_1000138_pt1 | contig 41355 bp, 43 predicted proteins | sample ConPoolayeEmetaG_FD_128045 | JGI IMG/M metagenome (GOLD analysis project Ga0185342, IMG submission 128045) | Hot spring microbial mat communities from California, USA to study Microbial Dark Matter (Phase II) - Cone Pool mat layer E metaG... ... | reverse complement strand
GATGGGCGTGGCACTCAAGGTAAGCACATCCACCTCGCGGCGCAGTTTCTTCAGGTGCTCTTTATGCAGGACGCCGAAGCGTTGCTCCTCATCAATGATGAGCAAACCGAGGTCTTTGAAGATGACGTCTTTCTGAAGCAGACGGTGCGTACCGATGACGATGTCCACTGTGCCGTTCACCAGCCCCTCTAGGACATCTCTCTGTTCCCGCGGCGACCTGAACCGACTGAGCGATTCAACCCTTACCGGGAAGGCTTTGAGCCGTTCACTGAAGGTGGCGTAGTGCTGTTCCGCCAGAACAGTTGTCGGCACCAGCATGGCAACCTGCTTGCCGTCCATTACCGCCTTGAATGCGGCGCGCAGGGCAACCTCTGTCTTGCCATAGCCCACATCTCCGCAGACCAGCCTGTCCATCGGTCTGGGTTTCTCCATGTCAAGTTTCACTGATTTCACCGCTTCAAGCTGGTCTAGCGTCTCCACATAAGGAAAGGAAGCCTCAAGCTCCTGCTGCCAGAGCGTGTCTTTTGAAAAAGCAAATCCCGGCACCACCTCGCGTGTCGCGTAGAGCGCCAGCAACTCCTGAGCCAGCTCCTCCGCCGCCTCTTTCGCCTTCCGCTTGGTGCGGCTCCATTCCTGCGTGCCCAGCCGGCTCAGCACCGGCGGTCTGTCCCCTGCCCCGATGTACCGGCTCACACGGTCAATCTGGTCGGTGGGGACATAAAGTTTATCTCCCGCCGCGTATTGCAGGACGAGGTACTCCTTCTGGACGCCGTCAGCGCTCAGCGTGGTCACACCGGCAAACCGGGCAACGCCGTGCTCCACATGAACCACGTAGTCGCCTGGCTTTATGTCAAATAAAAGGATATGGTGTGGTACAGGGCGTTTCTTCGCCAGTCTTCTCTGCTTCACAAAGCCAAAGATTTCTGCATCAGTGAAGAGATAAGTATCATGGTTCAGCACCCAGCCCTCCGCCAGAATGCCCTGCACCAGCGTCAGCGAGCCCGGCTGAGGTTCCGCTTTCAGCTCACTGACCGGCACCGTGAAAACATCTTCCCCGGCAAAAAGCTCAGAGAGCCGGCTTGCCTGGTGGCTGACAATGATGACTCTGTTTTTTAACTCCATGAGCTGTTCCGCCTTTTTAAGGAATGACGGCAGTTGCCCACCGAAGCTTGGCGCCGTGCTGAACGGCAAAGAAATTGACCCATCGCCGCCACCCCATGCTGTAAGCAACAGACGTCTCCGTTCCTGCCAGAGAGGCTCCAGTTCGCTCCAGGTGAGGTAAGGCTTGGGGAAGTTGTCCGGCAGTTCACCGCGCGCCAGGCTTTCTGAATACAGCTCCTGCGCCTCTGCCTCAAGCTTTTCCATCTCCTGCTCAATCTCTCCCGGCTGGTCAAGAACCAGAAGTGAATCAGCCGGCAGATAGCTCAGAATAGAATCGCTATTGAACAGGGGGGCGTAGAATAACCTTTCCCGCGGCTTCTGGCGATTGAGCATCAGGGCGATGTCCTGCTGGAACTGCGCCTTAGCCTCATCACTGCACCGGGACAGGTCAAGTCTGCTGAGAATTTGCCTCAGCTCCTCGTTACCCGCGGCAAGCGGCTTGAGAAGCTCTGTTGCCGGACTGATGCTGAGAGCCGGAATCGCGCGCAATGAACGCTGGCTTGACGGGTCAAAGAGCCTGATACTGTCCACTGTATTGCCGAAGAACTCAAGCCGCGCCGGGAAGTCGCTGGTGGGAGGGTAGATGTCAATGATGCCACCACGCCGACCCATCGTCCCGGGCATCTCCACCAGACTCTCCATAGTATAGCCTATGGCTTCCCACCGCCGGAGCAATTTCAGAGGGTCTATCTCCATGCCCTCACGCACTACGTGGCATCCCGCGGCAAAGTCTGCGTATGAAGTCACCTTGCTCATCAGCCCTGCCGCAGAGGTTACCATGAGAGGCATCTCTTCTAATGTCTCCTGGCGGCATTGGGTCAATAGTGCTAACGCCTGAACCCGCTCAAGCTCAGTGGTGACGTCTCCGGCTAGCCGCTCATAAGGCAGAGCATCAGGCTCCGGGAAAAACGTCACCGGCACCTTTGTCCAGATGGCAAGTTGTTCGGCAATTTTCTTTGCGTTTTCCGGCTGAGCGGTCACAATGAGCACAGGTGAGTGCCTGCTGTGGTAAATCGCTCCGATGAGGTACGGCTTCGCCGCGTCAAGAATGGAGACCGTAGTCTCCTCTCCATCCTTCCCCGCGATAATACTCTTAAAGTCAGGCAAGTCAGCAATACTACGAAACAATATCCTTAAGTCCAGGGTCATACTTCCTCAAACACCTTTAGGGCTCGCCCTTCCTTACCGGGAGGACCAGCCCTGCTCCCATTGTAACAGCTAGCACGGCAGCAGGCAACCCGCCGTCAACCAGTCGTGATGCCATGGCGCATCCTTCGCCTGTCAGGCGAAGAGCAAAGTGACGTCACACACAAACCCGTTAAATTATTTCCCACCAATGTCCTTTTAACGCAGGACAGACCCCCCTGTCTTCCTTGTCCCGGCACCCTGCCACTTGCTATAATGCCTGTAAAGACTATATGAGTAAAGACAAAAAACTGGACAGCACGTCCCGTCCCTACCGGCGTATCGTCGTCAAGCTGGGCACGCGCCTCCTCACCGGTAGCGGCAGTCAGCTTAACCAGGAAACCTTGAGAAAGCTGACCAGCCAGGTAGCACAGCTCCACAAGCAGGGAATGGAAATCCTGATTGTCTCCTCCGGCGCCATGGCATACGGACGGCACAGGCTGGGCATCACCCGCAAAATCAAGGGCATCCCCTACAAGCAGGTGCTCTGCGCTGTGGGGCAGAGCCGGCTCATGTCCACTTATGAGCAGTTATTTGAGGAATATGGCATCATCGTCGCCCAGGCGCTCCTGACCAAAGCTGACCTCTCTGAGCGCGCCGGCTATCTCAATGCCCGGAACACCCTCCTCTCCCTCCTTGAGCTGGGCGTCATCCCAATCATCAATGAGAACGATGTGGTGGCAGTGGATGAACTTGAAGGCAGAAGGTTTGGCGATAATGACAACCTCTCCGCAATGGTAGCCAACCTGGTTGACGCTGACCTGCTTCTCCTCCTCAGCGATATCGGCGGGCTCTATACTGCCGACCCCCGCCGCCACCCTGACGCAAAGCTCATCACCGTGGTGCAAGAGATAGACGATAAAATAGAACAAATCGCCGCCGGAACGATGGACAGCAGTGCTGTCGGCGGCATGACAACCAAAATTGAAGCGGCAAAGCTGGCTACAGCCTCCGGCGTTACCGTCATCATCGCCGATGGCAAAGAGAAAGACGTCATCCTTAGAATTGCCGGCGGGGAAAACATCGGCACCCGCTTCCTGCCTACCGCCACCAGGCTGGAAAGCAGGAAACGCTGGATGCTGTGCGGGCTGTGTGTCCGGGGTAAGCTGGTGATTGACGCAGGTGCCGCGCTTGCCTTGAAGAGCCATAACCGGAGCCTCCTTGCCGCCGGCATCGTCAGCGTGGATGGTGAGTTTGACCGTGGTGACATCGTTGATATCTATGATACCGCGGGTAGCCATTTAGCGGCAGGTATAGTAAACTATTGCTCAAAAGACATTGACCGTATTAAAGGCGCCCGGTCAGATAAAATTGCGGGCATCATCGGTTTTGACTACGGTCCAGAGGTGGTACACCGCAATAATCTAGCCTTGGTATAGGAGGAGAAATGCCGACAGGTAAGCTGTACCGACAGAGCGATAACGAGTTCATCAGCGAGGTGAACTACCAGTTCCACAATTCCACCAGACTGAACTGGTGGGGTGAGCTCACCGTCACCGGAAATGTGTTCAAAGTGCGCGATGGCGAGGGATGCATCCTTGAGACGGAAGACGGCAGAAAGGGCAAATGCTACCTGAAAAAGATGGTCAACCGGGCAGTGAGCGCCGTCCCTTCACGGTTTGTCTACCGCTTTACCGGCACCAGCACGCTGGAGTAAGAAGTGAGGAATACACCTTCATTCTGGCGAAAGCCAGAATCCAGAAGGAAATCAATAACGCATTGACCGGATGCCAGCCCGCGCAGGAATGACGAAAAAGAGATTGCTCCGCTTCACTCAAATGACAACAGGAAGAAACAATAGGCGCAGTTTAGAATTTAGACTTTAGAAATCAGGATTATTTTTTTATGGAAAAAGCAATCGCAGAACTACAAGCCAAAGGTAAAGCGGCAAAAGCCGCCTCCCACCGCCTCTCTTACCTCTCCACAGAGGTCAAGAATAACGCCCTGCGTGCCATCGCCACTGACCTCATCGCCAGGAAGGCGGAAATCATAAAAGCAAACCAGGCTGATTACCAGGCAGGGCAGGCATCCGGCATGAACGCCGCCTGGCTTGACCGCCTCATGCTCAATGAACAACGCATTGCCGCCATGGCGCAGGACGTCCTCGCCATCGCCGCTCTGCCCGACCCCGTGGGAGAGATTTTTGACATGCGCACCCTGCCCAATGGTTTGCAGGTGGGCAAAAAGCGCGTGCCTCTGGGAGTCATCGGCGCCATTTATGAAAGCCGTCCCAATGTCACCATAGATATATCCGCCCTCTGCCTGAAATCGGGCAATGCCGTCATCCTGCGCGGCGGCAGAGAAGCCATCCATTCCAATACCATCTTGGCGGAGCTGGTGCGGACGGCGGAGGTTCGCGCCGGTGTCCCTGATGGCGCCGTCCAGTTCATTGACAACACTGACCATGCCCTGGTGAAACACTTCCTTGCCATGAATGACGTCATTGACCTGATGATACCCCGCGGCAATGTTGAGCTTATCAAATTCGTCGCGGAGAACGCCTGTATGCCCGTGGTTACGGGAGGCATCGGCGTCTGCCATACCTTTGTGGATAAAAGCGCTGACTTAAAGAAAGCCGTAGCCATCACCTATAACGCCAAGGTTCAGCGTCCCACCGTTTGCAATGCCCTTGACTGCCTCCTGGTGCACCGGGATATAGCTGAACGCGCTCTCCCTGCCATCGCCGCCGAATGGGCGAAAGCCGGTGTGGAAATGCACTGCGATGAGCGTGCCATGGCAATTCTGAAACCACATCGCGGTCTGAAGCTTGTCCCCGCCACGCAGGAGGACTACGGCAAGCAGTTCCTCTCCCTGACTGCGCTGGTGAGGGTGGTGGAATCGCTGGACGAAGCGCTGGAGCACATTGAAAAATACGGCGTGGGTCACTCAGAGGCAATCGTTACTGAAGACTACTCCAATGCCATGCGTTTTTTGAACGAGGTGGACGCCGCCTGTGTCTATGTCAACGCCAGCACCCGCTTCACTGATGGTGCTCAGTTTGGGTTGGGGGCAGAGGTGGCGGTGAGCACACAAAAAATGCACGCCCGCGGTCCCATGGGCTTAAAAGAGCTCACCAGCTACAAGTGGATTATCTTCGGCAACGGTCAGGTCAGAGCTTAGGGTCTCTTCGTCAGACTGCCGATCACCGACTGCTGAACCTGAAGCAACTGCTTGATGCCCTTGTCCGCAAGGGTAAGCAACCCATCTACAGTATCTCTGGTGAAAGGCTTGCCCTCTGCTGTACCCTGAATCTCCACGAACTCGCCTTTGCCGGTCATCACCACGTTAAAATCAACGGCGGCGCTGGCGTCTTCATCGTAGCACAGGTCCAACAGCATACAGTTATGCACCACTCCCACACTCGTCGCCGCGACGGCGGTCTTCAGCGGAGAGGCGGCAATCAGCCCCATCTTCATCAAGTTCTGACAGGCTTGATACAAAGCAACATAAGCACCCGTAATCGCCGCCGTCCGCGTGCCGCCGTCAGCCTGAATCACATCGCAGTCAACAATGAGCGTCCGCTCCCCCAGCAGGCTTAAATCAGCCACCGCCCTCAGCGACCTGCCGATAAAGCGCTGGATTTCCTGGTTTCTGCCACCCACCCTCCCCATCATACTATCGCGCGGGGTGCGTGTCACCGTAGCGCGGGGAAGCATGGCATACTCCGCCGTAATCCACCCCGTCCCCTTCCCTTTCAGAAACGGCGGCACCTTTTCATCCATGCTCACGGCACAGAGAACATGGGTCTTTCCCAGCTCAATAAGGGCTGACCCCTCTGCAAAGCTCTGAAACCCGGGCACAATCTTCACCGGACGCAGCGCATCCGGCGCACGCCCGTCAATCCGTTTCACGCATTATCTCCCTTCTCTGGTTTGTCCGAGTATATCATTACTGAGCCATAATGGCAATCTCGCGTTGTTGTCAGAGGCTCTGCAAGAATTCTCTGAGCCATGCCAGAGCTGTCTCCGCCGCCTGCTCTTTATTCTGCAACCGGTCGCCCTGGAAAATATGCTTCCGACTGAAGGTGCCGTTTTCATGGGACAGCCCCAGGTAAAATAGTCCCACCGGCTTCCCAGGTGTCTCTCCTGTTGGCCCGGCGATGCCCGTATCCGCAATGCAGATATCCACGTTGAGCAATTTCCTGCCGCCACGCGCCATCGCTTCAGCTACCTGGAAGCTCACCGCACCATAACGCTGAATCAGCTCCTCCGGCACCCCCACAATCTTTATCTTCGCCTCATTGCTATATGCCGTCACTGACCCCTTATAATAGTCGGAACTGCCCGCCACATTGGTGATACGGTGTGAAATAAGCCCGCCGGTGGCGGACTCCACCGCACCCAGCGTCAGACCCTTTTCCCGCAGGAGTTTGCCTATTTCTTCTTCCACTGAAGCCATGATTTAGCCTCGGTTATTAACTTTTATCGGTTTTGAGTATATAATAACGGAAACTGTCATTGAATAAAAGGAGGTTATCACATGATTTTAGCGGCCGCTATCATTGGTCCCATCGCCGGGCTCTGCGCTATCATGGGCATAATCACCGCACTGGAAGTCATCCCCGTGCTCATGCCCCAGCTCACCTGGACATTCTGGTTTGTGCTTTCAGCTATCCTGTTCCTGGCGACCATCACCTTCCTGCTGAGCCGCGGTCAGGAATACTAGCCCCCGGTTCGTTAGGTGTCAGAGTGCCAGAGGCAAAACTGACGGTGCAAGTCATTCCCAATGCGCCGAAGAATGAGATTGCTGGCTCTGCCGGCGGCGTGATAAAGATAAAAATCGCCGCGCCGCCGGTTGATAATAAAGCCAATAATGCGCTTATTGAGTTCCTCAGCCACGCGCTGGGGATAAGAAAGAGCGCTATCGCTATCGCCAGAGGTCAGACCAGCCGCATAAAGACCGTCACCATTGACAGCTTAAGCCCGGAAGAGGTCATGAGGAGGCTTTCTTCTTTTTCCGCCAGGCGCGCCAGTAAACAATTGCCAGGACGCCGCCCCAAAGCGGGCTGAAAATCAGCATCCAGATAAGCACTGTGCCCACTACCTGCCCGAAGGTCACCAGACCACGGAGCGCTGACTTCAGCACTTCCAGGGCGCTCCACCCCTTGCGCACCACCCCACCGGTGGTTCCTCTGGGCTCAATCTGGACAGAGATGAGGGACATAGACGTGATGCGTTCCAGATTTCTCATCTGCGTTTTTATCTGCTCTATCTCAAGGCGTATGTTCCTCAGGCTGTCATAGACCCTGAGGATGTCCTCCACCCTGTCCGCCCTCTCCAGAATCGCCAGGTATTGTTTTTCCGCTGACTCAGCATTCTTCAGGCGGGTCTCAAGGTCAGTATACTGCTCGGTGACGTCCTGGCTGTTAGTGCTCTCAGACTTCACCCGCACCGCCAGCTTCCTGATTTCCGCCAGGGCTGTCTCAAACTTGTCATCCTCAACCCTGATAGTGATGCTGCCCCTCATGCCCAGCTCTTCCCCGGAAACATAAGACGAGACTACGAACCCGCCGAACTGCTCCGCCAGCCGTGCAATGTCATCGCGCGCCTTCAGCACGTCCTCCACCACAATGGCAATATCACCATTGCGGACAATCATACGGTCTTCACTGATGACGGTGATTGTTCCGCCTCCCTTGGAAGGTAGAGACATTACGGGAGGGGCAGGAGCAGGAACGGGAACCGGAGCAGGCATCGGCGCTGGCGCGACAGCTTCAGGTGCCCTGGCGCATGCCGCCGATACCATGAGGAGTATGACTAATAGCAAGACCATGACGAGTTTTTTCATAGCAACCTCCTCACTGGTATAACGATAGGACAGTCTAGAAGTTATTCGGCTTAGGGAAAACATCCCAGCTGACAATTGCTGATTTTAATTTTGAGCTTGTTGCAGGCGTCCCCCACCGCCCGCGGACCCACCTTCAGTTCCTTAGCAATTTTGAAAGCCACAGAACATGGCAATCTACCGTTCACCAATGATGCCTTTATCTTCTCTTCCAATTCGTTTTCGTTCGCCATCGTTTTACCTCCAGATTTATCGTGATAGCTTCACCAGGAGCGCCTTGTACATGTCCGGTATCGCCTTTATCTTCTGGTAACATTCCTCAGGTAAAGCTTCATCAAGGCAAATTGCCATCATCGCGCCGCCGCCACGGTGCACGCCCCGGCTTACCTGCATCTGGCTGATATTGACATCCGCATTGCCGATAAGCGTACCCAGCATGCCAATCATGCCCGGACGGTCTTTATGCTCCGTGAACAGCATGTAACCGCCGGTGGGCTCAATTTCCAGCCAGTAGCCGTTCACGCGGGTCAGGTGGGTCTTCCCTCTCAGTGACGACCCTGCGACGAGCGTGGTGCCGGCGGTGGTATCAAGCTGGACAGTAACCATATTGGCATAGTTTTCACAGGATATGTCTTTCTGCTCGGTCACATTCAGCCCTCGCTGACAGGCAATCATGTCCGCATTGACGATGTTCACCTTTTCCTCAGTGAGGGTTTCCAGCAGTCCAGCCAGGACCGCCGCCTTGATGGGGTGGGTGTCCTGCCGTGCGATGTCTCCCTCATAACGGATGGTAAGCGTTTTCAGCTTGCCCTCCATCAACTGAACGGCGATGCGTCCAATCGTCGTGCCCACATTGAGGTATGGGCCAATGATGGACAGCGCTTCCTTAGCAATGGTGGGCGCATTCACCGGTGAGCGCGGTGGGAAACCCTGAAGGACTGCTACCACCTGTTCACACACATCGGTGCTGGCGCTGGCTTCTGCTTCCACCGTGGATGCGGCGATATGCGGCGTGGTGATGATTTTATCGCTCCTGGTCAGGATGTTATCCTTTGCCGGCTCATGGCTATAAACATCAACGGCGGCGCCTGCCAGTTTGCCCTCAGTCACCGCTTCATAAAGCGCCTTTTCATCAATGATGCCGCCTCGGGCACAGTTCACCACCATCGCCGTGGGTTTCATCAGCTTGATTTGCGCCTCACCGATGAGCCCTTTCGTGGTGGGATTAAGCGGCACATGAACTGTCAAAAAATCAGCTGTCTTCAGCAATGTATCCAGCTCAACCAGCTTGATGCCCAGGCGCTCCGCCCGCGTCTCGGCAATCATGGGGTCATAGGCGATGATGTTCATCTTCAGCCCTTTTGCCAGGCTGGCAACCTCCGTGCCTACCCTCCCCAGCCCGATAATACCCAGCGTCTTATTGCGCACCTCAGTGCCCTTGAAGTCCCGGCTCCACATACCGCTGTGGAGGAGGTTATTCGCCTGGGGGATTCTGCGCGCCATGGCTAACAGCATGGCGATGGTATGTTCCGCCGTGGAGACGATGTTCCCTTCCGGAGAATTCACCACGATGATGCCGCGGCGGGTTGCCGCCTCAACATCAATATTGTCCACCCCCACTCCGGCACGGCCGATGACCTGCAGTTTTCCCGCGGCGTCTATGATATCTGCGGTCACCCGGGTCTGACTGCGCACCACCAGCGCATCGTATCCCGCGATGATGCTCCGCAATTGCTCTGCCGTCTGCCCGGTCTTGACATCCACATCGGCATGGGCGCGGAGAATTTTAATCCCCGCCGCGTCTATGTGGTCCGTAACCAGAATCTTCACACCTGACCTGCCTTGAAATAATTAATATACATCTTAAGCATTGCGTCAGTTATTGTCAAAGCTAAAACACCAGAAGCAAAGGCAGAAAATAACTCTAACCCGGCAGGGATTCTCCTCTTGATTTCAATCTGCTGATGATTTTCGCCACAAGGCCATATAATCTGGTCACCTTCAGTAGCTTCATAAGCACACCCAAAGTTACCGTTTTAGGCAACTCATTAAACTCGCCGGGTGGCAGAGGCAACAACAGTCTCAACCTCTCCCACCGTTTCAGATAACGCATCGCTGACGTATAGTCACTTTTAACCTCAGCCACGCGAGCATTTTCTTCAGATTTTCGGAAAACACTCCGTATTGTTTCATCTCCAGCTACGAGTCCAAACCCACTCATTTCCAGAAGGTTCACAAGAGTAGTCAGTGAAAAATGGAACGTATGAGCGTTCTGCAGTAACCGCAAAAAATCCCGATAAAAGGGAAGCAGATTCTTTACGCCTGGCAACTCCACATACAAAACACCACGTGCTGAGAGGACTTGTCTTGCCCGGACTAACTCAACGTCCGGGGAAAGAATATGTTCCAAAACATCAGCATAGATGATGATGTCCGGAGTTTCAGCAAGCAAGACATCATGAATTGTCCCCACGGAGAGGTCAAGACTATGCGTTTTCCTCCCGTAGTGAACATACTCCTCGTCCAAATCAACACTTTTGACGCGGCATCCTTTCTTTTTGAAGTACTGCAAAATGCCACCCGCAGAACACCCCACCTCCAAAACGAACGGCTGAGCGGAGAATTCCTTGAGAATGTTATTCTTAAAGATAATCATATATTGCCTTGCCCCGCCTATATTCCAGAGCAAAAAAATGTTCCGTCGGGACCTCTACGCCGTTATATAACCGCCGGTATTCATACCTGTAAAACTGGTTATAGGAATCCTGGTTCATCCGTGGATTGGTCTGAATGAGTCCACAGTGCTGACAAATCACCACTGGCATATAGAGACCATAGCGGTCTTTCTCTGAAAGAAGCTCAAAATCATTACCCTTGCAGATAACGCAGGGAACTGATTCAAACTGATATATTCCCCGCGCTATCTTTTCCTGGACTTGTTTTTTGATGGCTAATTGCAGTTCATTCAGCGGATAGATGGCCTTGCCATCATTGCGATACCGTTTGCTCAACATATGAAAGTATTCTACCATAAAAAGCCCGGTTGGTAATGCCATCCTGGGCGGCGTGAAGAATACCGGGGCGGGATTGGCTTTTACTGTTTTTTCTCTATTTAAGATGAAAAGCCGTGGGAGAGAAGAGACTCATCTCACTTTCAAGTCAAATAATACCCTCAACCTGCTCTTGACACCTGGCAATCAGCGTGCTAAACTTCACTCTGCAACGGCAGGAGATTCTCCATAGTGAGAGCCGAAGGGGAAAGCCCTTCACCAGAGTGAAGCGCGAAACTCTCAGGCAAAAAGACTGCCGTAAGCACAGCCTCTGGAGAGGTCCTTCACAGAAGTGAGGGAACACCGAAGGGGTAAGTCCTTCAAGGGAAGGGCGAAACTCTCAGGTCAGTAGACAGGGGGCAATCTATCGCATGATGGGTTGCCCCCTTTTATTTTAGGGAGAAAAGGAGCTGAAATGAACCCTAAAGAATATAAATACACTAAAGACCATGAATGGATTCTCCCGGAGGCGGGTGGTAGAGGCAAAATCGGCATTACGGAGTATGCTCAGTCCCAGCTGGGGGATATCGTCTATCTTGACCTGCCCGCCCCCGGCAAGACCGTCACTCAGCACAAAAAAATGGGGGAAATAGAGTCAGTAAAGGCGGTGTCTGACCTATTTGCGCCGGCAAGCGGCACGGTCATTGAAATCAACCAGAACGCCATCAATGACCCCTCTCTGGTGAACAAAGACCCGTACGGGGCCGGCTGGCTCATCAGAATCAGATTGAGCAAACCGGAAGAGCTTGACGCACTCATGAGCAGTGAAGATTACGAGAAACAGTTGACCTAGGAGGCTGACGTGCAGTTGCCCTATCTGCCCAATACTGATGCTGACCGCCAGGCTATGCTCCGCGACATTGGCGTAGAATCTGCAGATGAGCTTTTTCATGACGTTCCGGCAAAGTTCCTCAATGTCCCTTTCCACCTCCCCGCCCCCCTATCCGAGCTGGAACTGAAGGCAGAGCTCAGCCATCTCGCACAGCGCAATGCCAGCCTTAATGATTACGCTTGTTTCCTGGGCGCCGGTTTCTACCACCACTTCATCCCGAGTGTCGTCAGGCATATCACCGGACGCAGTGAGTTTTACACCGCCTATACCCCCTACCAGCCGGAAGCCAGTCAGGGCACCCTGCAGGCAATTTATGAATATCAATCGCTCATCTGCCAGCTCACCGGCATGGAAGTCAGCAACGCCGGCATGTATGATGGAAGCACCGCCACGGCAGAAGCCGCCCTCATGGCGTGCCGCATCACTCAGAAGGGAAAAATCGCCGTGCTCTCCACGGTCAACCCGGCATACCGTGAAGTGGTGGGCACCTATCTCAGCGGTCGCTCCATTCCTCTGGTGAACGTCAATGCTGATGTGAAAGGTCTGCCTGCAGATTGCGCCGCGCTCATCGTCCAGCAACCCAATTATTTTGGCTATTTTGAAGATTTAAGCTCTTGTGTCAAGAAAGCCCATGAGTCAGGTGCTCTCCTCATCGTCATCGCTGACCCTATTTCGCTCGGCATGTTCAAGTCGCCCGGAGAGTATGGAGCGGACATCGCGGTGGCGGAAGGGCAAGCGCTCGGAAATCCCGTCGGTTTTGGCGGACCGGGGCTGGGCATCTTCGCCTGCCGTAAAGACTACCTGCGCCAGATGCCGGGAAGGATTGTCGGCAGGACGGTGGACGCTGAAGGCAAGACCGGCTACGTACTCACCCTGACCACACGCGAGCAGTTCATCCGCCGCGAGCGGGCAACCTCCAATATTACCACCAACGAATCGCTGGTAGCGCTTGCCGCCACGGTGTATCTCGCCGCCATGGGCAGGCAGGGATTGCGCCGGGTGGCTGAGCTGTGCTACCACAAAGCCCACTACGCCGCAGAGGCGATTGCTCGGCTCAAGGGCTACTCGCTCGCCTTCAACCAGCCTTTTTTCAAAGAATTCGTCGTCCGCTGTCCCGTATCTCCGGAACAAATCAATAAAGCGCTGTTCAAAGCAAAAATCATTGGCGGGCTGGACATTAGCCACACAATTGAGAACGCCATGCTTTTCTGTGTCACGGAGATGAATTCCAGACAGGAAATAGACCGTCTGGTGAAAGTATTAGGAGCGTTCCAACCATGAGACCGTATTATTTGCTCCCGGATATCAGCCAGCCCGACAAGACCGCCTGCACCCTGCCGCCGCCGGATGTGCCGCTGGCAGAACTGCCCCCCGCAGACCTGCTCCGCGCTGACCTTCCCCTCCCAGAGGTGAGCGAGGTGGACCTGGTACGCTATTTCACCAACCTGAGTCAGCTCAATTATGCTGTGGACACCGGCTTTTACCCGCTGGGCAGTTGCACCATGAAATACAACCCCAAGTGGCATGAGGACGTGGCGAATCTGGACGGTTTTACTGCCCTGCACCCCCTGCAGTCCGCTGAATCAGTTCAAGGCGCGCTGAAGCTCATGGTGGAGCTTCAGAACTATCTTTCTGAAATCACCGGCATGGACGCCACCAGCCTGGCGCCGATGGCGGGCGCCCAGGGAGAGTTCGCCAATATGCTCATGATTAGAGCCTGCCTTGCCGCCCGAGGCGAGAAGCGCACGAAGGTCCTCGTGCCAGACACGGCACATGGCACCAATCCCGCCACCGCCGCCATGTGCGGCTATGAGGTAAGCACTTTGCCCTCAGATGCACACGGCAATGTTGACATGAAAAAACTTGACGCCATGATGGACGATAGTGTGGCCGCACTCACTCTCACCATGCCCACCACGCTCGGTCTCTTTGACCCGCAGATTGAAGACATCAGCCGCATCGTTCACGAGCGGGGCGGGCTGCTCTGTGGCGATGGCGCCAACCTGAACTCCATTCTGGGCAAGGTGAAGTTCGGCGATTTAGGTTTTGACTGCGTCCAGCTCAATCTCCATAAGACCTTCAGCACCCCCCATGGGGGCGGCGGACCGGGGTCTGGTCCGGTCTGCGTCAAATCCATCCTGAAGGACTACCTGCCCACCCCATGGGCAATCAGAACAGGGCAGGGCTATGAATTCATTGCGCCACCCCGCTCAATCGGCAGGCTGGGGGCAGGCTATGGCAACTTCGGCGCCATGGTGAAAGCGTATGCCTATATCCGCACCCTGGGCGCTGAAGGGCTGAAAGCGGTCAGTGAAGACGCCGTCACCAGCGCCAACTATATTAAGGAAAAGCTCAAATCAACCTATCACCTGCCTTACGACCGCACCTGCATGCATGAGGTCGTCCTCTCCGGCAAACGTCAGAAGATGAAAGGAATAAAAGCGCTGGACATCGCCAAGCGATTGCTTGACTACGGCTTTCACCCGCCCACGATGTATTTCCCGCTGGTTGTTGAGGAAGCCCTCATGATTGAGCCGACCGAGACCGAGAGCAAAGCGACCATTGACGCCTTCATTGAAGCGATGCGCGCTATCGCCCGCGAGGTTGAAGAGAAGCCGGAGCTCCTTCATTCAGCACCGCACATCACTCCCGTGCGCCGACTTGATGAAGCCACCGCCGCCCGCAAGCCAGACCTGCGCTGGCAGATGAAAAGCCAGCGATAAATAGAATGTCATTCTGGCGAAAGCCAGAACCCAGACGAGCGGATAGCTAATGGACAGGATATTGAATGCCAGATACCTCGGGCTGGTGCCATATGGAGACGCCTTTGAACTCCAACAACGCCTTGTTCGGAAGAGAGCAGAAGGCGCCATCCCAGACACCCTCATCCTGCTCCAGCACCCACCTGTGCTCACCATCGGGCGCTTCCGGGGAGAAAGGGACATCATAGCGTCTCCTAGGACGCTGGCGCGAGAGGGAATAGCCGTCTTCCGCACCAACCGCGGCGGCAGTGTCACCTACCACGGACCAGGTCAGCTAATCGGTTACCCCATCCTCAACCTGAAAGACCTCAACCTTGGTGTGCGCAACTATGTATGGAAATTGGAGGAAGTGATTATTTCCCTGCTGAGGAGATTCCATGTCACCGGCGAGCGGCACCCGGATTACCCCGGGGTGTGGGTGGGTGGAGAAAAGATTTGTTCCATTGGCATTCACGTGAGCCGTGGTATCACCATGCACGGCTTCGCCTTTAACGTGGACACTGACCTGCACCACTTCAGCTACATCAAGCCATGCGGCATGACCGACAAGCGCATGACATCACTAACAAAAGTCATGAAACGACCGGTCGCTGTGGAAGAAGTCCTGAAACCCATCCTCGGCTGTTTTTCCGAGGTCTTCAGCGTGACCTGTGTGCTGGAAGATGGCGCGGTCTCCACTATCCCGGCCCGTCGTTAGCCCATCGTCTGTTTTTATGACAACAACGGCAAAAATAAGCCGTTATTCTTCCGCATCAACGTCATCAATCACGGATGCTGATTTATTTCTTTCAATCCGCTTTATCCTCTTGACAAAACGATGGTGAAGCTTTACAATGGAAGCTATACGGCAGGCGGATACCGCTTTCCGCATTACGGACTAACGGAAAGAGAATATCAAATGAAAAAAGTCTATGTGAAAGAAGAGGTCTGCATCGGCTGCGGGCTGTGCGAAGTCCATTGCCGCCTCCAGCACGCTAAAACTAAGGACATCTTGAAAGCGTTCAAAAACGGCTCCCGCCCCATTTCTCTGGCGCGGGTGGAGAGAAACCAGCCAATTTCTTTCTCCGTGCAGTGCCGCCACTGTGAAGAGCCGTCCTGCGTGTATGCCTGCATCACCGGCGCCCTTTCCCGCGACCCACATAGTGGTATCATCACCGTGGATGCAGAAAAATGCATCGGCTGTTGGACTTGTATTCTTGCCTGTCCTTTTGGAATAATAAAGCAGGATAAGTCTCAGAAAAGAATCGCCAAGTGCGACCTCTGCCTGGGACAGGGAGTCCCTGCCTGCGTGGCGAACTGCCCCAATGAAGCCCTCATCTATGCAGAGCAAAAAGAAGAGGTACCCTCCTGAGCCAGGAAATGAAAAGGATGATTGCCATTATTGATTATGGTGCCGGCAACCTGCGGAGCGTGGTGAATGCCATCTCCACCCTGGGCTACGAACCGAAGATAACCAGTAGACCTGCTGACATACTCAGAGCCCAGGCTGTCATTTTGCCCGGCGTGGGCGCCGCCGCTGACGCCATGTCTAGCCTCAAAAAACTAAGCCTGACCGAGCTCATCAAACAGGTCATCGCCGGCAATAAACCTTTCTTCGGCGTCTGTCTGGGGCTCCAGCTTCTCTTCACCGGCACAGAGGAGGGCGGCTGGTGCGAGTGCCTTGACATCTTCTCCGGTAGAGTGAGAAGGCTACCCGCCGGACTGAAAATTCCCCATATGGGCTGGAACCAGGTGAAGCAGAAAATGGCTCATCCCATCTTCAAGGGTGTGCCCGATAATGCCAATTTCTATTTTGTCCACAGCTACTATGTTGACCCGGACGATGGCGCGTTTGTGGCAGGGGAAACGGAGTATGGCATACGCTTTTGCAGTGCCGTCGCCCGCGGCAACCTCTTCGCTACCCAGTTCCACCCGGAGAAGAGTGGAGAGCATGGGCTGAAGCTATACGATAATTTCCTTAAGCTCGCCCTGAAACAGGGATAGCCAGACGGAGAAGCAGATGTCTTCAGATTCAACAAAATATCTCATTATCGGCAATTCTGCCGGCGCCATCGGTGCGGCGGAAGCTATCCGTTCCGTGGACGGCTCTGGTGCGCTTACCATCGTCTCCGATGAGCCGTACCCAGCTTATTCCCGCCCTCTCATCTCCGAGTTTCTTGCCGGAACACGCACGCTGGGGACGATGCTTTACCGCCCGGCAGATTTCTACCCGAAAAACAATATCACTACCAAACTTGGCAGAAAAGTAGTGAAGCTTGAACCTGATAAGCACACCGCCACGCTGGACTCCGGAGAAGAAACTACCTGGGAAAAGCTATTGCTCGCCACCGGCGGCGTGCCTATCGTGCCACCGATGAAGGGAATGCCTGTGCAGGGCGTTTTCAATTTCACCACTCTTGATGATGCCAGAGCTATTGACCGGCACCTGAACCACCGGACGAAGGCGGTAGTCATCGGAGGTGGTCTTATCGGCGTGAGCGTGACTGAAGCCCTGGTAAAGCGCGGTGTGCAGGTGAGTATCGTTGAGATGAAAGACCGCATCTTGAACTTAATCCTTGATGAGACCGCATCCGCCCTTGAGGCGCAGGCTTTGAAGAAGGCTGGCGTGGAGATTATCACCAACCACACTGTCGCCGAGCTCATAAGCGATACCGGCGATGAAGTAACTGCTGTCAGGCTGGATGATGGCACACTAATCCGGTGCAACCTTGTCGTCATCGCCATCGGTGTGAGACCGCGCACGGAACTGGCGGCAGGCACCAGCATAAAAGTGAACCGTGGCATCGTTGTTGACCGCGCCATGAGAACATCTCACCCGGATGTCTATGCCTGCGGCGATGTATCAGAAGCGTTTGACTTCGTCTACCGGCAATGCCGCCCTGTCCCCATCTGGCCCAACGCCTATCTCGGCGGCAGAATCGCCGGGCTGAACATGACCGGAAAAAACGCAGAGTATCCCGGCGGCACGGCAATGAACTCACTCAAGTACTTCGGGCTGGACGTGGTCTCTGCCGGCATGGTCAACCCGCCCGACGCCAGCTATGAAATCATCAGCCAGACCTACGGCAATGCCTATCATAAAATCATCCTCAAAGACGATTGCGTGGTGGGCATGGTTTTCGCCGGTGATATTGAGAGAAGCGGCATCATCTTCAACCTCATGAAGAGCGGTGCTGGAGCCGCCAAATTCAAACCGCTCCTCGTGGCAAAGGACTTCGGGCTGGCTTCCCTGCCCGGGGAGCTGTGGCGACCTCACTTCAAAGCACCTGAAATGGCATCTGCCATAGTTGAAGAAGAGGGAGAAGAAGTCGGCGCGGAATAGCATTTCACCAATGGAGTGACAGATGAAGGAACTCGGACTTATCAATAACCCTTACGGCGATGACAAGGTCATTGATGCCTGCTCCATCTTCGGCATGATGGATACCTCAGGCAAGAGGTTCTCCGGCAAAGGCATCATCAGAGCGATTGCCAATATGCATGACCGCGGCAATGGGCTGGGCGGCGGGTTCGCCATCTATGGTCTTTATCCTGACCACGCTGACCAGTATGCTTTCCACGTCATGTACCTGAACCGGGAAGGCAAAGAGGAGACTGAAGCCTACCTCAAAGCGAAGTTCCACCTTGTCTTCGCAGAGGAAGTGCCCACCAGGTCAGCTCCCGGTATAGCCAATCCGCCTATCGTCTGGCGCTACTTCCTTGACGTTGACCAGCGTAAACCGGAGGGCAAGTCAGAAGATGATTATGTGGTGGAGCGGGTGATGGAAATAAATACCACCATCAAAGATACCTTTGTCTTTTCCAGCGGGAAAAACATGGGCGTCTTCAAAGGCGTGGGTTACCCGGAGGAGATTGCGGCATACTTCAACCTTGAGCAGTATGAAGGCTACCTCTGGACGGCTCACGGCAGGTTCCCCACCAATACCCCCGGGTGGTGGGGTGGTGCCCACCCCTTCTGCATCCTTGACTGGACGGTGGTCCACAACGGCGAGATTTCCTCCTACGGCATCAACCGCCGCTACTTGGAGCAGTTCGGTTACCACTGCACCATGCAGACAGATACTGAGGTCATCGCCTATGCCGTTGACCTGCTGGTCAGGAGACACAATCTGCCGGTGGAGCTGATGGCAAAGGTGCTGGCGCCGCCGCTGTGGACAGACATTGAGCGCTACCCTCCTGCCGAACAGAACCTCTACCGTACTTTGCGCCAGGTCTATGGCAGTCTGCTCATGAACGGTCCATTCACCATCATCATCGCCCATCATGATGAAATGATAGGGCTCACTGACCGCATCAGGCTCAGACCTCTGACCGTGGGCACAAAAGGTGATATGCTCTATCTTTCCTCAGAGGAATCAGCCATCCGCCTCATCTGCCCTGACCTAGATGACGCCTGGATTCCTGCCGGCGGTGAACCAATCATCGGCAAACTGAAGAAACCAGAAAAGAAAAAGGCGCCCGCGGTGAGTGGGGTGAAATAGATTATGTTAACTAAACGGATAATCCCCTGCCTTGACGTGAAAGACGGGCGCGTGGTCAAAGGGACGAGCTTCGTCAAACTGCGTGATGCCGGAGACCCTGTAGAGCTAGCCGCTTTTTACTCAAAAGAGGGCGCCGATGAGCTGGTCTTCCTGGACATCAGCGCCACACCGGAAGCCCGTGACACCATTGTGGACGTAGTGGAGCGCGTCTCTGCCAGAGTCTTCATGCCTCTTACCGTGGGCGGCGGACTGCGCACCACCGATGATATCCGCCGCATACTCAATGCAGGCGCCGACAAAGTTTCTATCAATACCGCCGCCGTGCTAACTCCTAAGCTGATTACCGAGGGAGCGGAGAAATTCGGCAGTCAGTGCATCGTGGTCGCCATTGACGGCAAGCGCATTGCTGGGAGCAAGCCAGCACGCTGGGAAGTCTATACCCACAGCGGGCAGAAGCCCACCGGCATTGACGCCGTGGAGTGGGCACAGAAGGCGGTAAAGCTCGGCGCAGGTGAGATTCTGCTCACCAGCATTGACGCCGATGGACACCGCGCAGGCTATGATATTGAGCTCACTCGCGCCGTTTCTGAATCAGTCAATGTGCCGGTGATTGCCAGCGGCGGGGCGGGGAACCTGGAAGACCTTTATCAGGCGCTCACCGCTGGAAAAGCAGATGCCGTCCTCGCCGCGAGCATCTTCCACTACGGCATACACTCAATCCGTGAGACTAAAGAATATCTGGCGAAGAAAGGGATACCAGTCAGATTATAGGGAGGGGAGGCTTGAAGACCTATTTACCAGCCAAATTCATTGTGGAAAGAGACCAGGAGCGGTGCATTAAGTGTGAAGTGTGCGCCAACCAGTGCACTTTTGACTCTCACTATTACGATGCCGAAGATGACGCCATGAAAATCCGGTTGGGCAACTGCGTAGGCTGTCACCGTTGCGTCACTTTCTGCCCCACCGGTGCGCTGTCCGTGAGACGTAACCCGCTGGAATACCGCGACAACTACAACTGGCGCCCGGAGTATATTGAGGATGTCATCAAACAGGCGGAGACCGGCGGCGTTCTGCTCACCGGCATGGGCGATGATAAAGGTCAGCGCATCTACTGGGACCACCTGGTCATCAATGCCAGCCAGGTGACCAACCCCTCCATTGACCCCCTCCGTGAGCCCATGGAGCTGACCACCTATCTCGGCAGAAAGCCGGATAAAGTGGAGTTTGATGCAGAGGGCAACATGAAGACAGACCTCTCCAGGCTGGTCAAGCTGGAGGTGCCGGTCATGTTCGCCGCCATGTCTTACGGCGCGGTGAGCCTCCATGTACACCAGTCTCTTGCCCGCGCCGCTACAGAGATGGGCACCCTCTGGAACACCGGTGAAGGCGGGCTTCACCCATCGCTTTACAAATATGGCAATAACACCATTGTGCAGGTCGCTTCGGGCCGCTTCGGAGTTCATGCTGAGTATCTTGAGACGGCACGTGTCGTGGAAATTAAAATCGGTCAGGGCGCCAAGCCAGGCATAGGCGGACACCTCCCCGGGCATAAGGTAAGCGCGGAAATCTCCGCCACCCGCATGATTCCCCGCGGGACTGATGCCCTCTCCCCGGCACCCCAGCATGACATTTATTCCATTGAGGACCTGTCACAGCTTATCTACGCCATCAAAGAAGCCACCAATTATCAGAAGCCGGTCTCGGTGAAAATCGCCGCCGTCCATAACTCGCCGGCGATTGCCAGCGGCATGGTGCGTGCCGGAGCGGATATTATTGTCCTTGACGGATTGCGTGGCGCCACTGGCGCCGCCCCCAAGATTATCCGCGATAATGTGGGCATCCCCATTGAAATGGCACTCGCCGCGGTAGACACCCGCCTCAGGCAAGAAGGCATCCGCAATCGGGCTTCGCTGGTCATCTCCGGTGGCATCAGGAACAGCGGTGATGTCGCCAAGGCAATCGCCCTCGGTGCTGATGCGGTCTATATCGGCACAGCGGCACTGGTTGCCCTCGGCTGTCGGCTCTGTCAGCAATGCCATAGCGGCAAATGTGCCTGGGGAATCTGCACTACCGACCTTTTTCTCACCAAGCGCATCAACCCGGAGATTGGCGCGCGCCGGCTGGCTAACCTTCTCCGCGCCTGGAGCCTGGAGCTCAAGGAGATGCTCGGCGGGATGGGCATCAACGCTATTGAAAGCCTGCGCGGCAACCGCCTGCAACTGCGTGGCGTGGGACTGAACCAGACTGAGCTTGACATCCTCGGTGTGAGGATGTGCGGGAGCTAACCATGACGACAACAACACAACACACCGCCACCATTGACGCTACCGGTCTTTACTACCGCGACCTGAATGCAAAAATCAGGGAGCTGGCGGAAAAAGGCGTCCAGCGTTTTATATTGACCAATGTTTACGGACAGCGCTACATTGGCACCAATCTTGATAAGCCCGTAGAAATTGAAATTCACGGCACGCCGGGCAATGACCTTGGCGCTTTCATGGTCAGCGCCCGCCTCATTGTCCACGGGAATGCCCAGGACGGCTGCGGCAATACCATGAACGGCGGAGAAATCATCATCCACGGACATGCCGGAGACATCATCGGGCTCTCCGCTCGCGGCGGCAAAATCTTCGTCAAGGAGAACGTAGGTTACCGCGCGGGCATCCACATGAAAGAATACCTGGACAAGCGCCCTATTATCGTCATTGGTGGCTCAGCACAGGACTTCTTCGGCGAATACATGGCGGGCGGCGTCCTCATCATGCTGGGTTTGACGCAGAAAGAGGGTTATAAAGCTAAGTTCATCGGCACCGGAATGCACGGCGGTGTCATCTACCTGCGGGGCAGTGTGGAAAGCCATCAGGTGGGACGGGAGGTAGGCATCGCTCAACTGGAAGCAAAAGACCGGGAGATACTTGAGACCTACGTGCGGGAGTTCGCCGCCCACTTTGACCATAACGCCGATAAGATTCTGAAGGACCCGTTCATAAAAATCTTCCCCCGCTCTCTGCGCCCCTACGGACGCATTTATGCCCACTAACAATGCTGGCAAGCCATGAGCGCCCATACTATAATTGAACTGACCTTACCACCCGCAGGGAGTTAACTGCCTTGCCGCGTGTCCTTATCATTGCCCAGGAAAATGAACCCGTAAAGCGGATGTGTTCAGCGCTGAAACAGCACGGGTTCACCTGTTTGCTCGTTTCCCACCCGGGCGATGTTTTCAAGAAGGTCGCTGAGTTTGCCCCGGACCTGCTTCTTATCACACTGAATGGTCATCTCGCTAACGCAGAGGCAATTGAGCTGGCACGCCGCCTCAAGCTGGAAAAACGCCTGCCGGTAATTGCGCTCGTCACAAGGAAAACGCTCTTCAGTGAAGAGCTCAGCCCGGACATAGATGACTTCGTTGTTGAGCTTCATGACCTTGATGAGCTGCTCTTCAGAGTGAAGCGGGTCATCCAGAAAAGCCGCCAGGCGGAATCACCTGAGGTCATCAAGCATGGAGACCTTGTCATTGACACTGCCAGATGCGAGGTAACCATCAAAGGCGTCCCGATTGAGCTTACCTTCAAAGAATACGAGCTTCTGAAATATCTGGCAAGCCATAAAGGGCGCGTGTTCAGCCGCGAAAGCCTCCTGAACAAAGTCTGGGGCTATGACTATTACGGCGGTGATAGAACGGTGGATGTCCATATCCGCCGCCTGCGCAGCAAAATTGAATCCGCCTCAAACCAGACCTACATTGAAACAGTACGCAATATCGGCTACCGCTTCAAAGCCAGAGCATAATATTAAAAACCTTTCCGGCACGTAACACAATTGTAACATTGCTGTAATATAGTGGTAATAAACAGGCGGTAAACTGAAGTCAGTGAATACTCAAGGGAGGTATCAGTAATGGCTATCAACTCTGGAGACACCGCCTGGATTCTCATCTCCTCTGCACTGGTCATGCTGATGACGCCGGGAGTAGCCCTTTTCTACGGGGGCATGGTGCGGAGGAAAAATATCCTATCTACCATGATGATGAGCTTCGCCATACTTGGCATGGTGGGGCTTCTCTGGGTGCTCTATGGCTACAGTCTGAGCTTCGGGGCGGACAATGGTGGCGTCATCGGCGGTCTGGATTTTCTGGGCTTGCGCGGCGTAGGTCAGGAGCCTTCCGCCGTTTATGCCACCACAGTGCCACACCTCGCCTACATGATTTTTCAGGCGATGTTCGCCATCATCACGGTAGCTCTGATTACAGGTGCGGTGGTGGAACGCATTAAGTTCAGCGCCCTGCTCATCTTCTCCGCCCTTTGGCTCACCTTCGTCTATGCGCCGGTGGCGCATTGGGTGTGGGGCAGCGGAGGTTGGCTCTCAAGACTGGGGGCGCTGGACTTTGCCGGGGGCACGGTAGTGCACATCTGCGCCGGCATGTCTGCTCTGGCGCTATCACTGGTATTGGGACCTCGCAAAGGCTTCGGCAATGGGAGCGCCATGGAGCCGAATAATATTCCCATCGTTGCCCTCGGCGCCGGTCTGCTCTGGTTCGGCTGGTTCGGCTTCAATGCCGGGAGCGCACTCACCGCTGGCGGACTTGCCTCAAGTGCCTTCGTCGCCACGAACACCAGCGCCGCGGCGGCCGCCTTCACCTGGATGTTCCTGAGCTGGCTCTACCGCCGTCCCACCCTTCTGGGCACGGCTACTGGTGCTGTTGCCGGGCTGGTGGCTATCACCCCTGCCGCTGGCTTTGTGCCACCGCTTGCCGGCATCCCCATCGGCATCGGCGCCGCAGTAGTCTGCTATTACTGCATGATACTCAGGACGAAATGGCGTGTTGATGAATCGCTTGATGTCTGGGCGGTGCACGGCATGGGCGGCACCTGGGGTGCGCTTGCCACGGGCCTTTTTGCCAGCGCGGCGGTGAACTCCGCCGGGGCTGACGGGCTCTTCTTTGGCAATGCTCTGCTGTTGGGGAAACAGCTTATCGGCATCGTCACGGTGTGGGCTTTCGCCTTCGGTGTCAGCTGGGTCATCGCCAAAGTGATTGACATGCTCTTCGGGCTGAGGGTCAGTCCCGCAGAAGAAACGGTCGGTCTGGACATATCCCAGCATGGTGAAAGAGCTTACGGGAGCTTACTGAGATGAAAAAGATAGAGGCAATCATCAGAGAGGAAAAACTTGACGCTGTGCGCAAGGCGCTGGAAAAGAACGGGCATTTCGGCATGACCATCAGCGAGGTAAGCGGACGGGGACGCCAGAAAGGGATTCCCCTCCAGTGGAGAGTGGGTGAATACCAGGTGGACTTCCTGCCCAAACTGAAACTGGAGATGGTCATCGCTGATAAAGATGTGCCTGATGCCGTCAGGCTCATCACGGAAAACGCCCGCTCCGGGGAAATCGGCGATGGGAAAATCTTCATCATGCCGGTGGAAGAAATCATCCGAGTGCGCACCGGCGAGACAGGTGACAACGCAGTATAGAATAATTATAATAAGGAGGAAAAGAAGGAGAAAACATGGTCAAAAAGGAAAGCATTGCAGGTAGCAAGGAATACGTCCTGAAGACAGCCAAGGAGCAAAACGTAAAGTTCGTAGAACTCTGGTTCACAGACATTGTCGGCATGCTGAAAAGCTTTGCCATTCCCTTTTCTGAACTGGAAAGGGCACTGGAAGAAGGGTTCGGTTTTGACGGCTCTTCCGTTCAGGGATTTGCGCGCATTGATGAAAGTGATATGGTCGCCATGCCGGATGTTGACACTTTCCAGCTTCTCCCCTGGCGCCCCAATGCGGACACCGCCATCGCCCGCATCATCTGTGATATCTACACTCCGGAAGGCAAACCATTCGCCGGCGACCCTCGCGGGGTTCTCAAAAGGAATCTGAAGCGTGCCGCCGACATGGGTTTCACCTATTACGTCGGTCCGGAGCTGGAATACTTCTACTTTAAAGATGAAAAGGGCACCGTCATGCTGGATGAAGGTGGCTACTTTGACATGACCCTCCGGGATGCCGCCACTGAGCTCCGCAATGAGACTGTCGCCGCCCTGGAAGGAATGGGTATCGCCATTGACAAGTCCCACCATGAGGTGGCTACCAGCCAGCATGAAATTGACATGGTCTATACTGATGCCCTCACCATGGCGGACAATGTCATGACCTACCGCCTGGTGGTAAAAGAGTACGCCATGAAACATGGCGTTTATGCCACCTTTATGCCCAAACCGGTCTTCGGCATCAATGGCAGTGGTATGCACGTCCACCAGTCCCTGTTCAAAGGTAGCCGCAATGCTTTCTTTGACAAGAATGGTCTTTACTATCTCTCCAAAATCGGGCGCGGCTATGTGGCCGGCTTACTGAAGTATGCGCCAGAGTTCACCACCGTCACCAACCAGTGGGTGAACTCCTATAAGCGCCTGGTCCCGGGCTATGAAGCGCCGGTCTATCTCTCCTGGGCGCGCCGGAACCGCTCTGACCTCATCCGTGTCCCGGAATACAAACCCGGCAAAGAAGAAGCCACCCGGATTGAACTGCGCTCACCTGACCCCGCCTGCAATCCTTACCTTGCTTTCAGCGTGATGCTCGCCGCCGGCCTTGCCGGCATTGAAGAAGGTCTTGAGCCGCCAGACCCCGTAGAGCAGAACGTCTATGAGATGGGCGATGAAGAAAGGAAAGAACTCAACATCGGCACATTGCCTGCCAGCCTGCTGGAGGCTATCTGCCTTACCGAGAAGAGCGAGCTGGTGAAGAAAGCGCTCGGCGCTCACGTCTTCAATGCTTTTATTGAGAATAAGAAGATTGAGTGGGACCGATACCGCATCCAGGTGACCGAATACGAGCTCAAACGCTACCTGCCGATTCTATGACGCAGACCTTGAAGGACAACAACGGCGTAGCAGACATGCGCCGGCTCCGTCTGGGAATGGCGCAAATCAATACTACCGTTGGTGACTTCAGCGGCAACGTAGCGAAAATACTAAAAATCATTGAAGAGGCGAAAGCTCTGGGAACTGACCTGCTCACCTTCCCGGAGCTTTCCATTTGCGGCTATCCTCCGGAAGACCTCCTCTTCAAACCGAGTTTCATCAGTGAGAATCTGAGAGCGCTGGATGAAATCGTCCGCCATGTCTCCGGCATGACCGTCGTGGTCGGCTTCGTGGATGCGGAGAAAGACCTGTATAACGCCGCCGCCATCATCCATGACGGCAAGCTCGTCCACACCTACCATAAAATCTACCTTCCCAATTATGGCGTCTTTGATGAAAACCGGTATTTCCAGGCGGGGAAAGATATCCCGGTCTATACCATCGCCGGCATAGGCGTGGGCATCAATATCTGTGAAGATATCTGGTATGAAGCCGGTCCGGCGACAGTGCAGGCTTACGCCGGGGCAGAGGTCATCATCAATATCAGCTCTTCCCCCTACCACGCCGGAAAAGGTGCTTCACGCCAGCGCATGCTCGCCACACGCGCCGCAGATAACATCGCCATCGTCGCATATAATAACCTCGTCGGCGGGCAGGATGAGCTGGTCTTTGACGGCAACAGCATGGTGCTCAATGAAAAAGGAGAGCTTATCGCCAAAGGCAGGCAGTTTCAAGAAGACCTCATCGTAGCCGACCTTGACGTGGAAGCAGTGTTCCGCACCCGCCTCCATGACCCCCGCTGGCGCAAGGAGACCCAGCTGGTCAATGAACGCGAATGCCACACTATCCTTGTCCCCGTTTCCACTGAACCAGCAATGCAAGAAAAACCACCACTGCCGACTCGTCCGCCGGAAGAATTTGACCCCATCGGGGAAATTTATAAAGCCATCGTCCTGGGCACACAAGACTATGTCCGCAAGAACGGGTTCCAAAAAGTGCTCATCGGACTGTCCGGAGGTATTGATTCCAGCCTCGTCGCCACCATCGCGGTTGATGCCCTAGGCAAGGACAATGTGGTCGGCATCTCTATGCCCTCTCGCTACTCTTCTCCCGGCAGTAGCTCAGATGCCAGGCTCCTGGCGCAGAACCTGGGCATTAAGCTCACCACCATATCTATTGAGCCCATTTTCCAGGCATACCTGGACACACTGGCAGAATCATTCAAAGACACCCAGCCGGATGTTACGGAGGAGAATATCCAGGCACGCATCCGCGGCAATATCCTTATGGCGCTATCTAACAAGTTCGGCTGGCTGGTGCTCACCACCGGCGATAAAAGCGAGATGGCTACCGGCTTTACCACCCTTTACGGTGATATGGCAGGCGGCTTTGCCGTCATAAAAGATGTCCCGAAGACCCTGTGCTATAAGCTGGCAAAATACCGCAACTCACAGGCAGGCAAAGAGATCATCCCGCGCACCGTGCTTGAGAAAGCCCCGTCTCCTGAGCTGAAACCGGACCAGAAAGCAAGCGATACTCTGCCACCATACGAACTGCTTGACCCCATTTTGACCGCCTACGTGGAAGAAGATAAAAGCGTGGCGCAGATTATCGCCATGGGATTCCCGGGGGATGTGGTCAGGAAAGCGGCGCGACTGGTTGACCGGAGCGAGTACAAGCGGCGCCAGGCTCCTCCGGGAGTGAAAATCACTCCCCGCGCCTTCGGACGGGACCGCCGTCTGCCCATCACCAACCAGTTCAAACAATACTGAGCGTTTCTGCTATAATACTTGAGCAGATACTTAAGGAGGGCGACCATGGTGCAGACTGTCAGCACTGAGACGGAAAGAAAAATCATCGCCATCCTAAAGGTATTAAGCGAGTCCGCTGAACCCCTGGGGTCAATCACCATCGCCCGGGAACTGGAGCGCCACGGCATCTTCCTCAGCGAAAGAGCCATCCGCTACCATTTGCGAATTACCGATGAGCGCGGCTACACCCAGCCCATGGGACGTGATGGCAGGATGCTCACCCAGGAAGGACTGGAGGAGCTTAAAATGGCGCTGGCACCAGAGCAGGTGGGCTTCATCCACGAAAAGCTGGAGCTCCTTGCCTTCCAGACCACCTTTAATCCCCGCAACCGCACCGGACAAATCCCCATCAATACCTCTCTCATCAGAAAAGAGGACTTTAAGAAAGCCCTTTCCCTCATGAAAGATGCCTTCAAAGCCGGCATCTGCGTGAGCGACCTGGTGGTCATGGCAGAGGAAGGTGAGAAACTGGGCTCCATCGTCGTCCCTCACGGGAAAATAGGTCTGGCTACCGTTTGTAGCGTCGTGGTCAATGGCGTCCTCCTGAAAGCCGGTATACCAATCAGCTCGCGTTTTGGTGGTGTCCTGGAAGTCCGCAATCACCAACCGAAGCGCTTCGTCGCCATCATTAACTACGCCGGCACCTCCCTTGACCCTTCAGAGCAGTATATCCGCGCCAAAATGACCAGCGTCAGCGAAGCCGCCCGCACCGGCAACGGCAAAATCCTGGCTAACTTCCGCGAACTGCCTTCTCTCGCTCGCTCTATCGCACAGGAAACCGTGACGGCTCTTAAAGAGGTGGGGATAAACGGCGTTTACGTTCTCGGCAATACCAGTGAGCCGGTCTGCCAGGTAGCTTTGGGTCTCAACCGCGTGGGCATGGTTCTTCTGGGCGGGCTAAACCCGGTAGCCGCGGCAGTAGAAGGCGGCATTGACATTGAAAATGTGGCTGAAAGCGGCATGGTGGATTTCACCCAGCTGGTAAGCGTCTGGAAGCTAATGTAACTCAGGAATCCCCTGTCCCGCAACACCCTGCCGTCTCTATTTTCCACTTTTCTTTCTTATTCATGGGACTCATTGAAGATGAAGTCTGGATGGGACAATCTCACAAATAATTTACCCCGTCTCTTCGCCCGCAATGAACGAAATAAACTAAATGCAAATGAAACCTGAAAAGGGTATTGAAAATCTCCCCGGCGACAATTACAATAAACATAGCATTTCTATGTATTTCTGCAAGAACGAGGTAGCCTATGGTAAGAAGAGGTGAACTGATTAAAGGCAGTCTTGACTCCCTGCTCCTGGGTCTGTTGGAGCACCAGCCCATGTATGGCTATCAGATTATCCGAGAACTGAAGCGTAAGAGCCAGGGCTATTTTGAATTTAAAGAGGGAACGCTGTATCCCGCCCTGCACCGCCTTGAGAAATCAGGAATGGTGAGCGGCACCTGGCAGCTCCTGCCAAACGGTCGGCAGAGGAGATATTACACTCTTACCGCGAAAGGTCTTGCCCGTCTGGCTGACGAGCGCTCCCAGTGGCGGGATTTCCTGACCGCCATGAACCCATTCATGCAGCCGGCGGATTAGCGGAGGCTAGGCATGACCACCACACTTGAGAGCTATCTTGAGAGCATCAGAAGCGGACTGAGGCTTGGACCCGCGGAAGAAAGAGAAGTCATCAGCGAGCTGAGGACGCATATTGAAGATAGCCTCCAGGAACTGAAAGAGACTGGGCTTTCAGAAGAGCAAGCCGCCGGGGCGTGCCTCAGACTGCTCGGCTCCGCACGTATGATTGCCCGGCAAATCTATGAAGCGCACAGTCAGGGCACCTGGCAACAGGCATTGCTCGCCGCCATGCCTCATCTCCTGTTCGGCGCCCTGTTTGCCCTCAACTGGTGGAACCACACTTTCTGGCTCACAGTCACCCTCATCCTTATTTCTGCGGCAGTGGGATATGGTCTCTGGCGCAGTAAACCGCAGTGGATTTTCCCCTGGCTGGGATACTCCCTCCTGCCCGTGGTGATTGTCGGCATTCTCCTGATGCACCTGCCGCGAACATGGTTCTGGGTGACAATTCCGCTTTACTTCCTCATCGCGCTATGGTGGCTCCACAACACCGTGCTCCAGGCTATGAAAAGGGACTGGTTGCTGGCATCACTGATGCTCCTGCCTGCTCCTATCATTGTCGGCTGGGTGCTGGCAGTTGAGCCTGATTTTACCTTTGATGAATTCAGCTCTGCCCGCGTCTATCATTTTGCTCCGTTTATTGCACTAAGCTTCCTTGCCCTCGGGCTGACCATCGCCGCCTTTATCCGCTTGAGACAGCGCTGGCTCAGATTGGCAACTCTCATGGTCTCCGGTCCACTCATCCTGACCATGGTAGCTTACTATGCCCAGGGGAGACTTAGTCTGTACGCCTTTCTGATTCTCTTCCTGGCTTTAGGTGGATTGTTTGCCATCCCCGCCCTGCTGGACCGCAGGATTAGAAGAGCGACCAAACGGGTGCGAGCTTTTACCGGAATATGGCGCTAGTTACCTGAAGAAAGAATTCAGGAGGCGTCTATCACACAAAATGTAGCAGTGGTAACGGACAGCATCGCCTGCCTCCCCAAGGAACTCATTGACCAGTATGCCATTGAGATTCTGCCAATTAATTTCTACGTCAGCGGCAGGCTTTACCGGGACTGGGTGGATGTTACCCCATCTGAGGCATATGAGCTTTTTCTGAAAGACCCGGAAACTTTTAAGAGCTCCGCACCGTCCCCCGAGGAATGCCTGCACGCCTACCGCAACGCCAGCCGGATAGCCAGGAATATCCTCTGCGTCACCCTCTCCACCAAGCTCAGCTCTACCTATGACGTGGCAATTGAAGCCAGAGAACTGGCAAAAACGGCGCTCCCGGATGTAACCATTGCGGTGCTTGACTCAGAGAGTGCCACGCCCTCAGAAGGTTTTGTAGCGCTGGCGGCGGCGCGGGCGGCGCAGGAAGGCAAAAGCCTGCCGGAAACAATCCAGGCGGCACAGAGAGTAAAGGGGAAAGTCAGTTCAATCGTCATCCTTGACACCATCCGCCACGTTTACCGCTCCGGGCGCGTACCCAAGATTGCCTCACAGATTGGCTCCATTCTGAATATCCGCCCCATCCTCACCGTCTCCGGCACGGTCCACTTCTCCGGTGCGGTGAGAAGCCGCAGTCACGGCATTGAGCGCGCCTTCCAGATGATGCGCAAGAGGATAGGACAGAAGCCAGCACATATCGCGGTCTTCCACGCCTATGCCCCGGAAGAAGCACAGAAGCTGAAAGAAAGGGCGGCGACTGAGTTCAACTGCGTGGAGCTGTGGCTCAGCGAGTTCAGCCCCATCATGGGTTACGCTTGCGGCACCGGCACTGTGGGTATCGCATTTTATGCGGAAGAGTAACACAGGAATTACCGTATGACAACTACGATTATTGCAGTCGCTGTCGGCTATCTGCTTGGCTCAATCCTCTTTGATTATATTGCGGGGCGCCTGGTAAAAGGGATTGACATCCGTCAGGCTGGCGGCGGCAATGTGGGCGCGCTGAACACCATCAGGGAAATAGGGCTTGTACCTGGTATGTTAGTTCTGCTCCGGCAAACGAAGAGGAGGAAATGAGAAAAGTCAGCATTGTGACTGATACCACTGCCTGCATACCGCAGGAGAAAGTGCAGGAATACGGCATTGAGGTTGTGCCCGTCCAACTCATCTTTGAGAATAAGACCTACCGCGACGGCATTGACATCAGCCCAAGCGAGTTCTATGCTCTCCTGCGCAAGGCAAAGAAACTGCCTACCACCTCCAGCTCCTCTCCCGGTCCATATCTGGAAGCCTTCCGCAGAGCCAGCCAGAGAACGGACAGTATCCTTTGCCTCACTGAGCCAGTGAAATTCAGCGCGATGCACAATGCCGCCACTATCGCCAGAGACATGATAAAGAATGAGTTGCCCCGTCTCAATGTTGAGGTCATCGCCTGTGATACTGCGGCGGCGGGGATGGGACTGGTAGTGCTTGCCGCCGCTCGCGCGGCGCATACCGGAAAAGACCTGAGCCAGGTCATTGAGATAACTAATTCTATTATGCCCCGCGTCAATCTCTTCGCCGCGCTGGATACGCTCCACTATCTGGCAAAAGGCGGACGGGTGCCTCAAGCGGCTGAGCTGGTCAATTCCCTGCTCCAGATTAAGCCCATCTTCTCCCTCAACCATGCTGATGCCCGCACCGTCGCCCTGCCCAGGACTTCTGCCAGCGCCCTGAAAAAGATAGTGAAACTTATGCAGGAAAAAGTGGTGGCAGGACAACCTCTTCATGTTGCCGTGATGCACGCCAATGCGCCGGACAAAGCTTTGCAACTTAAAAACCGCATCGCCAGCCAGTTCAACTGTGTTGAACTCTTTATCACAGAATTCACCCCGGTCATGGGTGTCCATACCGGACCCGGGCTGGTGGGCGTGGCTTTCTACGGGGAACAACCATAGCTCTGATGAAGACTCAATATCAGAGAGGAGCTTTCGCTCCCCCTTTTCTTTACTTCCCCCCTATCTAGCAGGAGATGGGGCAGGGGTGAGGTCTTGACTTAAAACGTAACGTCACTGATACCGTAAGCTAAAACGCTCTCTGGCTTTCCCGTAAAAAAAATTCTATAATCATGGTGTGGCACAAACTCATCTTATCCCGGATGTCCTGAAGCTGAAGGAGAGCCTGGGCACCTTACCTGAACCAGTGGTCAGACCGGCGCTCATCACGGTAAGCGGACTGCCCGGCACGGGGAAGACCCACTTCTGTCAGAAGCTCGCGGAAAAGCTCCCCTATCAGTCCATCATTCTGGAAAGCGACGCCCTGCGCAAGACCCTCTTCCCTCACCCCACCTATACTCCTGCTGAAAGCGCGCGATTGTTCCAGGCGATTCACCTGCTCACTGAAGACCTGCTCCAGAAAAACATACCCGTCATCCTAGATGCCACCAATCTTTCCGAGCCGCACCGCGAGCGCCTCTACCACATCGCCGAACGCGCTAAAGCCAAGCTCATCCTGGTATGGGTTGAAGCCCCGCTGGAAGTGGTCCGCCAGAGACTTCTACAGCGCGCTCAAGGTATGACCAGAAGCCACTCTGACGCTGACTGGACAGTATTCCAGAAAATGCAGCCAACAGTGGACAGAATCCGCCGTAACCACTTCGTCGTGGACACCTCGCGGGATATTACGCCGGTGATTGATAAAATTATCAGAGCGCTCAAGAAATGAAAGGAGATACATCATGGACATAAAGGTGGCCATCACTGCCATAGAGAAAATAAAGGCTGATGCCATCATCGTCAACTCGTTTGAGACAGAAAAAAGCCTGGAAAAAGACACCGCTACCATTGACCAGGCGCTGGGCGGAGCTATCTCCCGGCTCATGGAGAAGGGCGAAATCAAAGGCAAATTGAATGAAACGGTCATCATCTACACCCTGGGCAAACTGCCTGCTGATAAAGTGGCAGTGGCTGGGCTGGGGAAAAAAGCTGAGTTGACCCACAATAAAGTGCGTGGAGCGGTGGCGGAGACCTGCCGCCTCCTAAGGAACAAAGGCGCCACCACCATCGCCACCATACCCCAGGGCGCCGGCATCAATGCCATCACCACGGAAAGCTCAGCACAGGCAATCGCTGAGGGAGCGCTTCTCGGACTTTATACCTTCCGCAAGCACATGACCCGCGCAGAAAACAAGACCGGAGAAATCAAAGAGCTCACCATCATAAGCGACTCCGGAATGAAGCCCTCTCTTGAGGCAGGCGCAAAGCGGGGCATCATCATTGCCGAAGCCGCCAATCTAGCCCGCGACATGGTCAATGAGCCCGCCAACTTCATGACGCCCACCCGCATGGCGGAAATCGCTGTGAAGCTGGCTGAGACTCACGGGCTTGAGGTAAGCGTGTTTGACCAGGAGCAGATGGCAGAGATGGGCATGGGTGCCCTGCTGGGGGTTGCCCAGGGGAGCCGCCAGCCGCCCAAATTCATCGTACTGAACTACAAGGGCAATAGTTCCGCCGGGATTGACATCGCCCTCATCGGCAAAGGCATCACCTTTGACTCCGGCGGCATCTCTCTGAAGCCTTCTGAAAAAATGGAAGAGATGAAGGGAGACATGGCAGGTGGCGCATCAGTCATGGCAGCCATCAGCGCCATAGCCCAACTTAAAGCGAGAGTTAACGTCATGGCGATTGTGCCCGCCACAGAAAACCTGCCGGATGGCAACGCCTATAAACCGGGAGACGTCCTGAAAGCCATGAACGGCAAGACCATTGAAATCATCTCCACCGATGCTGAAGGGAGACTAATCCTCGCTGACGCCCTGAGCTATGCCCGGAAACAGGGCGCAAAGCAGATGATAGACGTTGCCACTCTCACCGGCGCCTGCAAGGTTGCCCTCGGCGATGTCACCACCGGTGCCTTCCCCAATAACCAGGCGCTGATGGACATGGTGATTGCCGCCAGCAAAGAGAGCGGCGAATATATCTGGCAGATGCCCATGTTTGATGAGTACCGCGAACAGAACAAAAGCGATGTGGCGGACATCAAAAACTCCGGCGGGAGATGGGGCGGCGCCATCACCGCGGCAAAGTTCCTGGAAGAGTTCGTTGAAGGTACGCCGTGGGTGCACCTGGACATCGCCGGCACTGATTTAGCTGAAAAAGACAGGGGTTATATTGTAAAAGGAGCTACCGGTATTCCCGTCCGGACTTTAATTGCGCTGGTCCTGTCCATGGCGCAATCAGAAAACAAGGGAGGAAAGAAATGAAAGTCAAATGGCTGGGACACGCGTCTTTCTTGATTACTTCAGATAACGGCACACGCATAATTACTGACCCTTACGCACCCGGAGATGACCTGCGCTACGGTGAAATAAAAGAAACCGCAGACATCGTCACGGTAAGCCATGACCATTTTGACCACGGCAATGTGTCTGCCGTGAGAGGCAATCCACAGGTGGTCAGAGGCACCACCACCGTGAAAGGCATCAGCTTCAAAGGTATTGCCGTGTTTCATGATGAAGCCGCAGGCAGCAAGCGCGGCAGAAACACGGTGATATGCATGACAGTGGACGGCATAAACATTTGTCACCTCGGCGACCTGGGACATGCCCTCACCGGAAAACAGATAGCAGAAATCGGCAAAGTGGATATTTTGCTTCTGCCGGTGGGGGGCTTCTATACCATTGACGCCAGGACTGCCAGCCAGGTGAGTGACCAGCTCAAACCTGAAGTCATCATCCCGATGCACTTTAAAAACCCCAAATGCGCCTTTCCCATTGCCGGCGTTGAGGAGTTCCTAAAAGGCAAGAAAAACGTAAAGCAGGCTGACGCCAGTGAGGTGGAGTTCAAAGCGGGAAGCCTGCCAGCGGAAACACAGATTCTCGTCCTGAAACCGGCGCTCTGAATGGAAATAATTAAGCAAAAGGAGGCTTAATGATAAAAATCTATTATGACAGGGATGCAGACCTGGGACTCTTAAAAGGCAAGACCATCGGCGTCATCGGCTACGGGAGCCAGGGACATGCCCAAGCGCTCAATGCGCGGGACAGCGGCTGCGAGGTCATTGTGGCTGACGTTCCGGGAAGCGCCGCCTGGAAAGCGGCGGAAAAGGATGGTTTTCAAGTCTTCACTGCCGCCGAAGCCGCCCAAAAAGCAGACATCATCATCCTGCTTGCCCCGGACGACCTCCAGCCAAAAATCTACAAAGAGTCAATTGAGCCCGGCTTGAGCAAAGGCAAAGTGCTCCAGTTCGCCCACGGCTTCAATGTCTACTATCACCAGATTACCCCACCAAAAGACGTGGACGTCATTCTGGTTGCCCCCAAGATTCACGGCGTCCTCCTGCGCAAGCTCTACCTGGAAAAGCAGGGACCGCCCGCCAGCATCGCCGTACACCAGGACGCCTCCGGAAAAGCAAAGCAAATCGCCCTTGCCTTCTCAAAAGCCATCGGCTGTACCCGCGGCGGCGTCATTGACACCACGTTCAAGGAAGAGACCGTCACTGATATTTTCAACGAGCAGTGCGGGATTGGTGGCGGCGTGGTGGGCTTGCTCAAAGCGGCATGGGAGGTGCTGGTGGAGGCAGGCTACGGCGAGGAGACCGCCTACCTTGAGCTTTTCAACGAGCTTAAAGGCGTCGCCGACCTTATCAAGCTTTACGGCGTCCCCGGCATGATACGGCGCTGTAGTCTCACCGCCCAGTACGGCATTATGCTCTGCCAGAACAGAGTGATTGACGAAGCGGTAAAAGCCAACATGCGCCGCGTCCTGCGCGATATTGAGGACGGCGCCTTTGCCCACAGGTGGATGGCTGAAGGCAAGATTGGCTACCCCAATTATCTTACCCTGCTCAGCCTTGAAGACGAGCACAAATCAGAGCAGGTAGGCAAACAGCTCCGGGATTCCATGCCCGGAATGGCTAAAGCATGACCTCATATAAATCTCCACATGACCGAAGGGGGAGTTAAACTCCCCCTTTTGCTTTCTATAGCCCTGCCCTGAAAGTCATTCTGGCGCAATCCAGAACCAGACTCAAATCCTCACCATCACAGGCTACCAGTTTTTCTGCAGAAGGACTCAGGGTAACACAAACCGGGCGCCATTAAAACAAAAGGCGGAGCAGTAATACGCCGCCCGCTGTATTGACGGATATGGTAAAATTAAATAAGTGGGGCAAGGAGGTTAACCGGAGCAAAAAACCAACTTGAAAATAAGCGGTATTGTGCTCGCTGGTGGCAGGAGTTTAAGGCTGGGGCGCAACAAATCCCTGGTCAAAATCAGCAATAAAAATTTACTGGAACTCGTCATTTCCAGAATCAGCGAAGTAAGCAGCGATATTATTGTAATAATAGCTAAAGAGCAGAATATACCCGGCTTGCCCCATTTCCCACGGGCACGGATAGTAAACGATATATTACCCGGAAAGGGTCCGCTGGGGGGCATATATACCGGGTTAAAGACTACAAGCTCACGCTATAATTTCGTTGTTGCTTCTGACATGCCGTTCCTGAACGTTCTGCTGATGCGCTACATGATAGCGCACGCTGAAGACGCTGACATCGTGTTGCCGCGAGTGGGACATTTCATTGAGCCGCTTCACGCCGTGTACAGTCAGGACTGCCTGGCTCCGATACAAGAGATGATACAGCATAATGACCTTAAGCTGAGCAATCTGTTACAGCGGGTAAATGTGCGCTATGTTGACACCGCTGAGATTGAGCGGTTTGACCCACGCCACCTGAGCTTTTTCAATGTGAACACAGAGGCGGATTTAGCAAAAGCTCAAAGAATCAGCAGAGGAGAAATATAAGGTGATAAGCGTTGAGCAGGCTCTGGAAAAAATCCTGAGCTACGCTGATGTCCTGGAAGCAGAGCCGGTGCCCATTCTGGATGCCATCGGGCAGGTGCTGGCAGAAGACGTCTATTCAGATATCTCCATCCCCCCCCTGGACAATGCTGCCATGGACGGCTATGCCGTGAGAGCTAAAGATACGGAGCATGCCAGTGTCCAATCCCCTGTCTTGCTAAAAGTTATTGATACCGTCAGCGCCGGCTCCATCTCCCGGAAAAAGGTAACGCCCGGTACCGCCATCCGCATCATGACTGGAGCGCCGGTTCCGGAAGGTGCGGACAGCGTGGTCCGCTTTGAAGATACTGATGAAACCGTCCGACAGAAAAAAGCGACAGCCGGTTCTCCCGCTGAGATAGGCATCTTATACCCAGCCAAGCCCGGTCTCAACATCAGACAAGCCGGAGAAGACGTAGCTAAAGGCGCGCATATCCTGAAAAAAGGCACCATCATCCGCCCGGCTGAGGTCGGCGTTCTCGCCTCGCTGGGACGCCCCACCGTGCTTGCCATCCGCCGGCCCGTCATAGCTATCCTTGCCACCGGCAATGAGCTCGTGGAAATTGGCAAGCCTCTGCCCCCGGGCAAAATCTACAATAGCAATACGTACAGCGTGGCGGCACTGGTCAAACGCTACGGCGGCATCCCGAAAGTGCTGGGCATCGCCCTTGACGACGAGAAATCCCTGGTCAACAAGCTCCGCGAGGGGTTGGATGCAGATATGCTCATCACCAGCGGCGGCGTCTCCTCAGGCGATTATGACATCGTAAAAGACATCCTGGCTAAAGAAGGTGAAATCACCTTCTGGACGGTGCGCATGAAGCCCGGTAAACCACTCGCCTTCGGTAGAATCAGAGGCAAAAGCAAAGCCGGAGCGGTGAAATACATACCTCACCTGGGCTTGCCCGGCAACCCGGTCAGTTCCATGGTCACTTTTGAGCTCTTCGCCCGCCCGGCGATGTACAAGATGATGGGCAAAAAACCGCTCCCCAAGCCGACGGTGAAAGCAGTCATTGAACAGCCGGTAACTAACCGCGATGGTCGCCGCGTCTATCTGAGAGCAATTGTGACCAAGCGCAACGGCACTTATTATGCGAGCCTCACCGGCCCGCAGGGTTCTGGCATCCTCACCTCAATGAGCCTTGCCAATGGTCTGGCAATTGTCCCGGAGGACAGGGCGGAAATCCGGGCGGGAGAAATAGTGGATGTCATCATGCTTGATTGGAATGAGGAGGTTAACCTCTAACAATACACATGCAACCAATCATATCAATCGTGGGCAAATCAAACTCCGGCAAGACTACCCTCCTGGAAAGCCTTATCGCCGAACTGACACGGCGGGGCTATCAGCTTGCCGTCATCAAGCATGCTGGAGAGGATATTGAGCTGGACACCGTGAACAAAGACACTTGGCGCTTCCGCAAGGCAGGCAGTCAGCTAGCCGCTATCAACGCCGGGCGCGGGCTGGCGGTCTTCTACACCCTTGACCATGACTTTGCGCCTGAGGAGCTGGCACGCCTGCTCTGGCTGGACTGCGACCTCATCCTGACCGAAGGTTTCAAGCGCAACGATTACCGTAAGATTGAAGTCCACCGCCAGGAACAGGGCAGTGAGCTCCTGAGCCCTACGGAGCAGTTGCTCGCTGTGATAACGGATGAAAAGCTGAATGTACCAGTGCCGCAGTTCACCCGCGACGAGGTTGGCAAAATCGCTGACCTTATTGAACAAACTTATCTGTCAAAGCAAAAAAAGGAAGACATTGACCTCATCATTAACAACGAACGCGTTCTGCTCAATGACGAGACAGCAAACCTGCTCTCCCGGACAATGATGGCGTTCGCTTCCAGGCACAAGAAAGTAAGTGAAATCAAACGATTGCGCCTATCCATGAGGAAAGCAAAATGATTTTCAATGCTGAAGAATTCATTTTCAAGGCGCCGCCCGTTATTTCCCGCGCGCGGCGTGTCCTGATTAAACCATGCGCCGCCTATAATGTGCCCTATCCGGCGACCACCAGCCGGGAAATGCTTGCCGCCATTATTCAGGGCGTCCGCGCCATCAGCGATGCTGACATCTTGATTCTTGAAGGCACACCGGACGGCAAGCCGGTCTATCCTCTATACCGGTCTCTGGGCTATGACTTCCCCAGAGTGCTCACCATGGATGTGAAAGACTGCACCTATGTGGAGGTGGACAACCCCCTCGTTAAGCCGCTGGCGATTCCCACCTTCTGGGTGCCTAATGTCATCATCTCCAGCGATTACCTCATCAGCGTCGCCCCCCTCAAGATTGTGAACGGTCGCGGCAGTTTCAGCATCATGAATTTGCTCAGCCTGCTCCCCGTCAGCAAGTATGCCGGTAAAACAGGAAGCGGCTGGGGAGCCCTGAACGAATTCGGCATTGAAAAAGCCATCGCTGACCTTTATTTCACCCTCCCGTTTGACCTCGGCATCGTTGAAGGGCGCCAGAAACTCACCTGCAATGGCGACCCGACCAAAGGCAAAGTTGAAGAATATGGTAAAATATTCGTCGGCGAGCCATATGAAGTTGACCGCGAGGTCTCAGAAGCGCTGAAAATGAAGACTGACTACCTTGATTTGATTAAGTCAGCCAAGGTTGAGCTTGAGGTGTAAACTGCGGAGAAAGGTGAACCGATGACATCAGCAAACAAGAAGACGGAACAGCCCGCACAGACATGGTTTATTGACCTGAAATGGTACGAGCAAAATAACCGCTCCTTTTCTAACCTGGCGAAAGACGCTCTCTGCGCCAAGTGCCGCAAGCGCTTTACGGGCAAGCACAAAGAGGCTTCTCCGGATGACCTCATCAAGACAATCAGTGAATGTTGCGCCAGTCAGCCTGATTTCATCACCAACCATCAGCCCATCCTGACCAGCATTTTCCGCCTTTTCCTAGCCAATAAAAATGAACCGCTTGACTTAACCTCATTGAGCAAGCTCCTGGATGAAAAGCGCGGTGGTGATGTCTCCCGCTCTTCGGTATCAGTTATCTCACGCCTGCTTAAAGATGAGAACTACTACGGCATAAGACAGGCTGAAAGCTCCTGATTCCCTGTTTCTCCGGCGCTGGCAATAAGTTTCAGACGGTTATTACAATAAGTAACAATATGAAGGAGTGCTGAATGCGAAAAAATGTAGCCAAAGAAAAACTGCTCAATGGGGAATTTGCCTATGGCGTCTTCTGTGACCTCTATCTGCCTGCCACCGTAGAAATATTGGGGCTTCTCGGCTTTGACTTTGTGGTCATTGATGCTGAACACGGTCCTCTGGGCATTGAGACCTGTCTTCACATGGTGCGGGCGGCGGACAGCGTGGGCATCACTCCAATCATCAGGGTAAACATGAACATCCGCCAGCACATCCTCCGCTACCTTGACATCGGCGCGCTGGGCGTACAGCTCCCCATGATTAACACCCGCGCTGATGCGGAAGCGGTTGTCCAGGCGGTGAAATACCCGCCGGTGGGCTTGAGAGGGCTTGCCGGAGTGCGCGCCGCTGACTACGGACTGAAAATGCCCTTCCCGGAGTATGTGAAAGAAGCCAACCGCCAGACCATCATCATCACCCATATTGAGAACCGCGAAGCAATGAAGAATGTAGATGAACTGGTCAAAGTTGACGGCGTTGACGTCTTCTTCGTCGGTCCTACTGACCTGTCAACTTCTCTGGGCTACCCTGGCCAGTTTGAGCACCCGGAGGTGGAAGCCGCCATCGCCGAACTCGGGCAGAAGATTACCAGGGCGGGCAAAATCGCCGGAACGATGGCGAACGACCCCAAGCGTGTGAAGAAAGTGAAAGAATGGGGCTATAAATACATTACCTGCAATTCAAGCCGCCTGCTGATAGCCACTGCCAAGGACTACCTGGCGCAGGTGCGGGCGCAATAGCAACAAGCACAGGCAGATTCTGAAGAGGGAGCCTCCGCTCCCTCTCATCTTATACTCCCATACTGCTGGCGTTAATATTTCACGGAGAAATCTGAATAGCGTCCGGTATGCCCTGACCACACTGTCTTCACCTCGCGCACGCGCGCGGAGGGTGG